>Ga0315907_10008461_pt1 | contig 10568 bp, 27 predicted proteins | sample LakEriMetagenome_3_FD_203525 | JGI IMG/M metagenome (GOLD analysis project Ga0315907, IMG submission 203525) | Freshwater fungal communities from buoy surface, Lake Erie, Ohio, United States - Buoy 12 MA123 | ecosystem: Environmental > Aquatic > Freshwater > Lake > Lake biofilm | place: USA...
GGAGATTTTACTCTCCTCGCCTCACACGCGAAACTTGGTGGGTAGCCACGGAATCGAACCGCGTATGCCGAAGCGCCTGATTTACAGTCAGGTGTAGTCACCAATGCTACTCGCTACCCATATTAGAATTGTAGTCTGCACTATTTGCTGTGCTCAACGGAATTACCGGCCGGATGTACCGTTTGTATGCATAGTTACTCAGGCATGATCAAGCCCATGGCTTACAGACTACAAATCTAATATTGCTTAGGCCACGTTTTTCCACGGTCGCCCCCAAGCTGAGTTGTTACCCTGTCCGAACACTAATCAGCGGTTTGCTACGTAGTGTCCACGCTGCTATGTTGTCTGCTTACGTATGCGCTAACGGTGCCATAGCCACCGAACAATTTTCGTAGTTACACGCTACTTTCAGGAAAGTAGTAACCGGATTCTGGCTCCGCATTTGAGGATCGAACTCAACTAACCAGTGGTTAACAGCCACGCCCATGCACCAAGCTCGGGTTCTGCGGAATAGATTTTAATCTACATTTAACTTTTCTGCATGTACTTCACGATGACAATTCGCACAAAGCAAAGAACATTTATCTATTTCATTTTTTATTTTTTCCCAGGAATAAGTATTGCCTGTTTTAGAAATACCGAATTCTTTTTCATTAGGATCAAGGTGATGAAACTCTAATGCCTCAACACACTTGTCATATCCACATTTTTCACATTTACCACCTTTGTATTCTATCGCTTGTAATTTTAAATTTCTTCTTTTCTTCTTAGTATGAAATTTGTTTTTACATTTTATGCCACAAAATACCGTTTCAGTTTCATTAGTACAAAGATGCCATTTACATTTATTCATAAGATTATCCTTTACAGTTAATCTTATTTATAAATCTTAAACTTGGCGACACTTAGGGAACTCGAATCCCTGACCTCCGCCGTGACAGGGCGGCGTTCTAACCAACTGAACTAAAGTGCCATATTGAAACACACTATGCAGAAGTCTCTAATCTCACCCCGACAGGAGTATAACACACGACCTCGGTGCTCCAGTGTGTCCAGAATATAATGTGCTTCAATATGGTACACCCAACCGGAATCGAACCGGTGTTACTGCCGTGAAAGGGCAATGTCCTGACCGCTAGACGATGGGTGCAAAAATTATCAAATTGTTAATGAACTCTTACTCTAGAAAATCTATTATACACTAACCACAGTATTTGTCAAGTGGTGTTGTAAAAATACAACATTATCAACTTGATAATAAATGGAGGTAAGGGTGGGATTTGAACCCACGGTTTTACAGTTTTGCAGACTGCTGCTTTGGACCACTCAGCCACCTTACCATTAATCTACAGTGGGACCATTTCCATTTTTAAATCCAATAGTCCCACCTTGTTCTTTAATTTTCTTAATCGCATCCTCAAAAAGAATTGGACGATAATCGGTGTGTTCAACACAAGCGCACCAATATCTCGGATCAAGAACTTTTTTCTGTGTAGTAAAAGGTCTTTCATCGTAAGGACCCCATTCTTGGACACTAATCGTTTTCATCACTCTGTTGTAATGAAGATGTCCATGAATATTTGTTCCAAAACGCCCAAGACTTTCTTCATGTACAGGAATATGACTAAGAATCATTCCATTCATTACATGGTAACCACGAACATCACGAAAATGTTTAGTGTAATCTTCAAGTTTAAAAATATCGTGGTTGCCTTTAATCAACACTTTATCTCCGTTCAACCTTTCAAGGATTTGGAGAGACTTGCGATTGATTACAACATCACCAAGATGGTAAACTTTATCATTAGGTCGAACTGTTTCGTTCCAACGTTTTACCATTTCTTCATCCATTTCTTCTGGATTATCCCATGGCCTAAGTTTCGTACCATCGTCACGCAGGAATCTACATACGCCAGCATGACCAAAATGTGTATCACTAACTAGAAATACTGCTGGCATAATGCCCCCTTATTCGAATGGAATTTCTTTTGAAGGATTTTCCAAAATACTTTCTACCACAAATACATCAAACAATTGATCATCTTCTGGATGTTTTATTTCTTCCAAAAAAGTATGATTAAACTTTGTTCGCCAATGTACAAATACTTGTTTATCAGCATTCCATCGTGCTTCACTTGCATTACGACAACTGCCTGCATAATAAGCGCCATGAATTAAATTCTGTTTTGCAATTTTAGCTTCGTATGACTCGTACATAATTTTTCCTTTAAATGGCGGTGAGTATTGGATTCGAACCAATGGAAGGTTTAACCCTTCGACGGTTTAGCAAACCGCTGCCTTAAGCCACTCAGCCAACTCACCATTGTATCACAAAAATTAGCAAACATGAGGCAACTAAACATGAGTAATGCAATTCCAATACCTAATACAAACCAATAAAAAAATATTTGTAGTACTATATTGAGTATCATGTTTTTTCCTTTAAATGGCGGAAGCGGTGAGATTCGAACTCACGGACCTTTTACAGTCGTCGGTTTTCAAGACCGATACCTTAAACCACTCAGACACACTTCCATAAATTTTGGCCGGTCCTGAGAGAATCGAACTCCCACCTGCGGGTCCGTAGCCCGCCGTAATCATCCATTTTACTAAAGACCGATATTAAATTGTTTTGTCGATGTTACTTCCTTTAGTGACAATATCTATAACACCATTTACATCATACACAGTGGTCGGATAATATCTACGCTCAACGACAACTACATCATTACCGTTTGGATAATCATAATTAATTCTTTTTTCTATAGTTCGTAGATTTTCTTGCCATCCCAAATATGTAATAGAATTTATTTGCATGATTACTCCTTAATGGTGCCCCAGAGGAGAGTCGAACTCCTAAAATTTGGCTTCTAAGACCAACACGTATACCAGTTCCGTCACCGGGGCAAATTTTGGTTCCGGTTGGTGGGAACGATCCACCGACCCTCGCCTTATCAAGACGATGCTCTACCACTGAGCTAAACCGGAGTTGGTGCAACCTCCAGGAATCGAACCTGATTCAACGGCTCTTCAGGCCGCCGCTATGACCACATCAGCTAAAGTTGCATGGTGCTCTCAACAAGAATCGAACTTGTAATGCATCCTTACCAAGGATGAGTTATGCCACTTAACTATGAGAGCTGCATAACATTTGGTGGAGGATAGCAGATTCGAACTGCTTACTCATGCTTGCAAAGCACATGTGTTCCCAATTAGCACCAATCCCCCATTAAACATAAAACTTTGTTTGATCCTGTTTCTTTTGATTAATCAAACGATTTCTCTCACACCACGGACAACCACCGTGATGTTCACAACTTTTTGAAACATATTGCGGACGACCATCTCTAACTTTTTTTGAAGTTTTTCTTTCTTTACGAAAAGTCCTAGACATATCATTCTCCTAAATTTGGTCTCGGTAGAAGGAATCGAACCTCCGCCGCATGGTCCCAAACCACGCATGATACCATTTCACCATACCGAGTTATTTGGTGCATCGTGATGGTTTCGAACCACCGACAACTTGCTTGTAAGGCAAGGACTCTACCACTGAGCTAACGATGCATGGGGTAACCTATGAGGATCGAACTCATACTGCCAGGTCCACAATCTGGCGTGCAGACCACTACACTAAGGTCACCATTGTATCATATAGAAACACATTCTTGGATTCTCGTAACAGTAATCCATAACCCCGGGTGTCATTATGTGTTTGAATGTGTTTTTATATGGTGGGGCCACAGGGATTCGAACCCTGACCTTACAGATTAAAAGTCTGATGTCTTAACCATTTGACTATAGCCCCAGCATCTTGCCACTCTTGTCACTATCCATGACAGGACTCCTTTTTAAAAATTTTTGTGTATGTAAAAAATAAAAACCACCACTAGTATTAAAACTGATATTGCCCCATGATTGTTTCTCCTTATTATAGTTTACATAATCATGGCTCCGGTGGAGGGAATCGAACCCCCACTAACGGTTTTGGAGACCGCCGCACTGCCATTATACTACACCGGAATATTCACCAAATAGAAGAATACTCTGTCGCCGTTTTTGCTACGCAGGTAACGACCAAGACCTCAAAGAGTATTCTTTTGTTTGGCAGGGGATGTAAGAATCGAACTTACAATAACGGAATCAAAATCCGCTGTGATACCACTTCACCAATCCCCAATTGATCCGGATTTTACTCTGCTGTTATCGCCAGCGTTTTCATCCTCGGTTCCGACCTTTTGCCATTTTATTGTACGCCGGCTCACACTCGTTGCGAATAGCGTATAAAACAAAAAACCCTAAGTCTTTCGATCTTAGGGTTTCTGTAGGTTATCTGGTACTTCAATAATCTATACAAAAACCCCTTGATCGTGGTAGCCTAGTCCGCTTGTATTAATAAAGCGTGCTGAGGCCTGCCAAATTGATGGCATTTCTATATCTAAAGCGGGTTTGCAATTTAATTCGTTTTTCATCATAGTACCTGTATTTATGTTTTTTTACTGCAAATTTCAATATGTGTGTAGTATATAGTAAAAAATATTTTTTGTCAAGCGGCTGTTGCACAAATACAACATTATCACCTTGATAATTAGTTATCAAATTGACAATGGTGGGCCGGGAGAGATTCGAACTCTCTATCCCCCGATTATGAGTCGGACGCATATACCTAAAATGCTTCCGGCCCCTCAAAACTTATTCGAGTGTAAAATCTACACCTTTAATTGAATCGAATCTAAAGGAACGCCAACCTTTTGCTTCTACGTCGAAAACAGGCAAAGCGTCATCTGAAAATTTTCTTTGTGATTCAGTATTTTTTGGAATCCAGTGTTCAGAAATTATTTCATCTTTCAGTGTACATTTCATTACTCGTTCAGTACCATCAGTTTTAGTAAAAGTAATTTCAACAACGCCATCTTTCAAAAGACCTTTAATCCAATCTTTTGCGGTATCTGAAGTAAAGTCCTCAGGTTCATCATCATCATTACTCCAATCTATTTCTTCATTCCATTCTGCATCATCCAACATGCGATCACGAATACCCCAATATTCAACTATATCCTCAGGAATATCATCCAGAGATTCTAGGTCAGAATATTCATAACTTTCATCAATACCATCAACGAATTTACCAACGAAAGCCATACCTTCTTCGTGATAATAAGCTTCTACATCAAATCCTTGATTTACCATTTCAAAATAGAGATTGATTGGAGGACCCCAAGGCGAATCGAACCAAAAGGTGATTGTATCATCATCACGATCCCAATCTTGAGCATCACAATTCCATTTACAACCCCAATTTTCTAGTGACCAAGAATACCAATCAGCGTGACCGTACTTTTCAATCAAAATTTGTTTAGCATCACTTGCAGAGAAGTCTGCTGTGGATTCTTTGAGTTCTTCGGGACAAGGTAGAATGAAATCAAACCATTCTTTACCATTACCATCTTTTAAGAATTTCTCAAAATTGTCAATTGATTCGGTATCACCCTTTACAGTGATAGAGTTATTGCACCAGTTAGGCATAATATAGTTTCCTTATTCAATTAAGATTTAGTTTCGGCAATACTTTTCAACGCATCTATCATTTTGGATATTGTAACAGGCTTTGCTACTCTAGTGAGGTAATCTTGAAACCATTCTACCGACTTATCAGTTTTACGGCAAAAACAACCGTAAATTTCCGAGCCCATTAAAGTTTTACTAACATATGTGATGGGATCAATAAAAATTGCCTCAAAAGCATCGTCAAATTCAGGTTTTCCAAAATCATTACGTTTAAAAAAGGCAACATGAAACATATCACCCAATTTTGAGTTATCAATAGGATTGCCATCACTCAATTCATTCTTTAATTTGAAAAAATGAAAGATAAATCCTTCTTCATTTTCATTTTCAGGCGGTAAAAAGTAAAATCCATCATAATCTTCAGGGACAGTGCCTTCAGTACGCATAATTTTCTCGGATTTCTTTTCGTATTTTCATTTTTTCGACAGATCGAACAAAATCTTTCGCTGTTTTTTGTCTTTTCAGTGAATATTTTGGCGTTCTTAAGTCTTTTGCTACAAAATTTCGAATTTTTATTGAATCTTTAAACATTTTTTCACTCAAAAAATGACTTTATGCTCATTTTCCTCTAATTTTACTAATTTTTCGATTTTTCCTCGAACAAGGTACGCTGAAAATTCTTCCCATTCAGTGTATTTTTTGTCTAAGTGACGATAGAAACGAATTTCGCCCGTAAAAGTTTCATTTTTTACCCAATTTTCATTAAATTTTTCCAAATAGCCTTTGAAAAGCGAATTTTCGTCATCAACCCAGCGTGATTGATACTGTTCTTCATACAAAAATCCATCTTTCAACTCATAATTATCAAGTAATTGATTCGGCGTATCTTTGGTTTGATACTCATTACCTTCAAAACGCAAATAATCAAACATTCCCATATTATTTTATTCCGATAATGTGAATTTACTTAATACTTCATTGGCTTCTGTATAATCATCATCCATCATATTTTCCATCATTTCATACTTAATTAACATCAGTAAGGATGTTGCAGTTATACGATCACGTTTATTCAATGAACTTACCCAATATTGAAGTTGTTCTTTATTGTCCATGCTCCACATAATTTGAAGCATTTTCTTTTCTTTTTTGGTCAAACCATCTAGTGAAATTAAAATTTTAACCTCCTGCGCCGTAACTGTGCCACATGACATAGTTATACACCTCTTGAACACCTTGTTCACCCGTTTCGAAAACAGAAGCTGGCGTGTTTCCTTCCCAATACTTGTTAGGAGATTCCCACCATTTGTAAACTAGTTCGGCAGAACCCAACATAGAGAACAAATGGCGGTTAATTTGGTGTATAGTTTCGTTATCACAGGTCATATTTGTATTTATTAGTTATTTAATTTTTCTGTCACTTCGAAATGCGTAGTTAAAATCACACTGAGTACAACGAAAGGAATAATCAGTATGTAAAACCAAAGACTTTTATTTATAGCCAAAAAAGTAATCGCCACCACACCAATCAAATCAAAATTGGTGATATCTTTTTTAAATAAAAATCGATAGAGATATTTCATCAATTACCTCCAAGTTGACCAATGGTGTAAATCAACAAATAAACACCCACAGTGAGTGGTATAAGTGTTGCTAGATAATCTTTATAGTCAATTCGAATACCATCTTTCTTTCGAAAGAGTATCATACTGGAATTCATACCAGCAATAAAAATATTTGCTACACCTAAAATAAAATTTACAATAGCTAAACTCATTTAACACTCCTCAATTGACGGCATTGTTCACGCATTTGCTGCGTATAATCAGGACTAATTTCCGCAATACTACAGGAAATTACAGTATCATTTTTCGGATAAGTCCAAATAGCTAAAAAGAGTGCGCCAAGTATGGCGACACCCATAATCAAATATTCTTTTATCATTTTGTTAGTTCGTAAGGTTTATTCCATTTACCGATATTTACATCAATATACCAACCTACATTAAAGTAATCGTATTGAATTTCGGATTTATCCCAGTTTCCATCATTCATAGCAGGAATCACTTCAGACAAAAAGGCCTTAGATTTGCCGGTAAAGTGGTCTTTGTACCAGTAGGGGTTTACCTGGATGCCGAACTTTCGAGCATCATCAGAATTACCATAATCGCTGATAAAATCGATTTTACCAGATTTTATATTTAACGCTAGCGTAGAATGATTACGCACAGCAAGACTGGCTTTTACGCCATACTTTTTGCAAATTGCTTTAATCTGAGGTGCCAATTTAGATTTCAATTCTTGAGATACGTAAGCCATGATTAACCCCTTACAGTTTCAATAAATTTGTTTTCCAGAATCACTCGGTCACGAATTGCATTATAGACAACAACTGGTGTTGTCAAAACGACATGATGGGAGACTTCGCCGCCGTATTGCACTCTTGACAATTCGACAACACCTGTCACTGGGAATTCACCCATGTACATTCCGCTAACTTCCAGACCTTCGAGATTCCACATAATGCGTCCTTATCAACTCAACAGGATTGATTATACAGGAACCACGGTGGAAGGCAAGCATTATTTTTGTTATCAAAAGAACAACGAAGTTATCACAATTGCAACAAATGTCAATTGAATAACAGCTGCAGAAACCATAACGATTACAGAATTTGTAATGGTCCCCGTTTTAGGGTCCTCACGAATTTCGATATCATTCAGAAAATCAAAAATCAGCCGTATATCCATTGTCCGAGTTTAAACCCTAACCAAATAAAACCAAAAGAAAGAAAACCGTTTACCATTGTAACCACAAAGATTATTGGCCTGTCCATTGTGTATTTACCTTTTCACGAATATAGTCAATCACATCCCGAGCTTCTTGCATATCGGAACATTCAACGGCCAACTCAATCATTTCCCAGTATTGGTCATAGAGGTCATTTATGAGGTGGTCCAAGATTTGTCGTTTACGATTCATTATTTACCTCTTGTCAAAATGTTTTTATCAACATAATTCATAATCATATACTTTTTAAGTTTTGCATTATCCAGTTGCCGAAACTTATCTAAGTAACTATCTTGAATTTGACTGTACATAAAATTTATAATTTTCTTTTCTAGTTCTTCACTTACGCCGATTTGATCGATCATATTATAACTGATTGCCAAATTGCTTTTATGGTATTTTGTTTTTGTTAGAATATACTTCTCGTAGTCTTTTATGATTTTAGACTTATTTCTTTGATCGAAACAAATTCTGTAGTTTAAGGTCATTTCCTTAAACGTATTAAAGGAATGTTCTTTACATATATCTCTACAATTTTGTATGAGAAACTCTAGAGTATCTTCCGAAGAATTCGTAGAATCTGCATAGTCACAGATAATTTTATGTTTTATGTCCATTCCGGCGCTTCCGCGCTATCCAACGAATTTGTTTTCCAACAGAGTCCGACTTTGGACTGCCCAATAATTTTCCACAGCTCTCTTAGCAAAGTCCTGTTCGATATAGTGGCCGAGCGGTCGTTCATCATCCATTTTGAAAGCGAACTCGTAACTTCCCGTGTTGACCACGGAGCCCCAGACTTCTTGTAGTGCCACTTTAAACGTAGAGCCGACAATCATACCTGTTTCGGTATCGTAGTAGTACCACTTGGCGTTTCGTTCACGCCATTCATAATTTTTGGTCATGTATAGAATTTTTCAATCAATTGGGGTTTATTTGAGGCCACACGGAATAGTTCATTTTTATCCAGAGGGAATACTTTGGCATTCGAAACAGCCTCTGGAATTAAATGTTCATATTCATCATCATAACAGGTTTCTTTGAGAATGTCAATGACTTGTCCACCATTTTCCGCCATGACAACCCACGTACCACCATATTCTGAACGTGGAAACGGTACCCAATAATCACCAATATAAAGGTTCATAAGTTTACAATGCTTTCATTTTAAGTTTACAATCACTTCTCAATAGGTTTACAATCGTGTTCTTTGGCTTGTTTTTCTTTTAACCAGACTTTATGGCAGAGGGTACAATGGTAAGCCTCACCATCTCTGGAGAATGGATAGTTTTTAATGGGGTGTCGGTCTGTAATGGTTCTGATTTTTTCGATCATACTAGTGGTCGTCATCAACACATAATATGATCATACAAAACACAATTATCACAATGATGGAAACAAGTAAAACAGTATAACCCATATTTATTTACTCACAGTAAAAGATATCCAAAGTAACCCAAACCCGCCACCAAACCTAAACCAATCATATAGGGAATTACAAATAACACCAATCGAAACAATCCATAAACCAACAATAAGACTAAAATTATTGCGATAGCCTCAGCCATTACATTACCACCCACAGTCTTTGTTACCGTTATAGTCTCCGCAGGTTTGACCACAATGATCGGTTCAGTTACCACCGTTTCATTCGAATCTAAACTTTCGGATGCCTCAACTTCAGGCCTAAGTACGACTGGCATATTAATCCTTATAATTCACTAATACTTGCAGTGCTTCCCATTGACCCCATGTCAGAGAGAATTTATTATCAGAGGTACCAGATACAAACACATCCATACCTTCTCCATTACTCCACTCAGTCAATTCGATAAAATCGTTTTTCTCAGAGAAAGGACAGTAATCCTTCAGGTCAATATACTTCGCTTTTCTCGTATAGGTACTGATACTCATAGTGCAGGTCCCCAATATTGATACTTCAGTAGATCCGCAGAATCTTCATCATATAACCAAGACAGCGCAGACCACACAGAATCTTCCACATTGTACCACTCACGGTATGAGGTATAGTACTGCTTGAAGAAATACGAATCACCACGCGCCTCTGCATACCTCTCTGCACGCTTTAGAAATTCCATGTTGTCCATATTAATCAATCCAGCAACTATCAGCATCGACCACATGATACTCATTACCACCAATATAATCACCATTAAAGCCTGAATCATACGGTGCTTTCAATGTCAACATACTACCATTGATCTTAGTGATATAACCCCACTGCTCAATGTCACACTTAAAGCCAACAGCATCACC
>Ga0315907_10008462_pt1 | contig 10567 bp, 10 predicted proteins | sample LakEriMetagenome_3_FD_203525 | JGI IMG/M metagenome (GOLD analysis project Ga0315907, IMG submission 203525) | Freshwater fungal communities from buoy surface, Lake Erie, Ohio, United States - Buoy 12 MA123 | ecosystem: Environmental > Aquatic > Freshwater > Lake > Lake biofilm | place: USA...
GACCTTCAAAATTCTTAGCATTACCAATTCGAATGCGCAACCTGCAGCACTTAAAGTTAGAGAAGACATGTATTATGATACTGACGGTGGAAATTGCAGAACATGTGACAATCCTGAATATACATTTACATTTAACTTAGAAGCAGGTGAAACAAAAGTAGGAAATTGCTACAGCGACTCTAATCAAGCCTTAGCTGTATTTGTTTCGATGAAAGAAGGCTATATTAAAGAGGTCCTTAGCGACTTTAAAATGAATGTGATCAGATTGCATTAAGCAAGACTAAATAATTGAAAAGACCGCAAACGCGGTCTTTTTTTTTACCTTTGGATTCATGTTAAAACTAAAAACGGCAACACCGCGTTGGATCATCATCGTAATTGATTTATTCGTTTCTATTTTTTCTTTACTCCTTGCTTATTTTATTCGGTTTGACTTAAATACAAACCTCTACGCCATGAAGAATGAATGGCTGTTGCACTGGCCTGAATTTCTCACGTATTTACTAATTAAAGGACTAGTTTTTTACGCCTTTGGTATACACAAAGGATTAGTTCGATACACCTCGATTCAAGACTCGCAGCGCATTCTAAAAGCAAACCTCACCGCTACTTTACTCTTTATAATTATCAGCGCAGTTCGTTCAATAACTTGGGATACCACGTACTTGTTTCCAAGCTCCATCTTACTGATGGAGTTTATAATCAGTTTAATGTTTTTAATTGGAAGTCGCTTTGTTATTAAATTATGGTACATCGAAACGGTTAAATCGGTAGAAATAAGAGAACGCGTATTTATTTATGGCGCTGGAGCAATGGGAAACATTGCCAAACGCACCATTGAAAACGACAACCGAATACAACAAAAGGTGATTGGATTTATCGATAATAATCCGTCGTTAGTTGGTAATCGGATTGACGGAATCAAAGTCTACGATGCCGAGCAATTGGAGCGACTATTAACTGAAATGAACATTGAGAAAGTTATTGTTGCCATAAGAAAACCAAAGCCAGAATTACTTCGAAACTTAGTAGATGTATGTCTTTCTAAGCAAGTGAAAATCCAGCGGGTTCAAGACCCCAACACATGGGTGAATGGCGAACTGACGCCAAAAAAAATAGGGAAAGTTGATATTTCAGAGCTGTTAGGAAGAGCACATATTCAACTAAACCATGAGCGGCTATCAGCGGAATTACATGATAAAACAATCCTCATCACTGGAGCGGCGGGATCGATTGGCAGTGGAATTACGCAAGAAGTCATCAAATATGCTGTACGTAAAATCATTCTAATTGATCAAGCAGAATCTGCGCTATATGATTTACAGCAAGTGCTAATTTCTAATGAACAAGCAAAGCACATTCATTTTTGTGTGGGAGACATTAGAAACAAAACGGCATTACTTGAGCTCTTTGAAACACATAAACCAGACATTGTCTTTCATGCAGCAGCGTATAAACATGTTCCCCTGATGGAAGAAAATCCTCAAGAGGCAATCACTACCAACATTAAAGGAACTAAAAATCTTACGGAATGTGCTATACAATTTCAAATTGAGAAATTTATATTTGTTTCAACCGACAAAGCAGTGAATCCCACAAACATCATGGGCGCAAGTAAGCGAATTGCCGAAATGATAGTTCAACACACCAATGATCGTGGAATCACCAAATTTATTACCACCCGGTTTGGGAATGTATTGGGTTCAAACGGTTCAGTTATCCCACTATTTCAACGGCAGATCGAAGAAGGAGGCCCTATTAGTGTAACCGACGAACGGATTACCCGGTATTTCATGACTATTCCTGAAGCTTGCCAATTGGTATTAGAAGCGTTTTCTATGGGAAATGGTGGGGAAATCTTTGTATTCGATATGGGGGAATCGGTACGAATCATTGACCTTGCCACAAAAATGATCCTCTTGAATGGACTTGAGCCAAATAAAGATATAGAGATTAAAATAACCGGATTACGCCCAGGAGAGAAACTATATGAAGAACTATTAGCCGACAATGAAACCACATTACCAACCCACCATCCGAAGATTTTAATAGCAAAAACAAGAGCAATCTCGGCAACGTTTGAACAACAAGTTAGCTCGCTATTAGAACAACCAAACAACATCATGCAACGAGTGGCCACTATGAAGGAAATAGTACCTGAATTCAAAAGTAATAATTCTCAATTCCAACAACTTGATAGAAATTAATCCCTTCGAAGTACAAGTAAGATTTGCTGACATTGATTTCTTGGGTCATGTAAACAATGTAACTTATTTCAGTTATTTCGAAATGGCTAGGATTCATTATTTTCACCCTCTCCTCGGCACAGCATGGGATTGGATGGAACAAGGCGTTGTATTAGTGACCAACGAAGCCACCTATTTAAGCGCAATTCGCTTGCATGACCGCCCTAAAATAACGGTTTCTGTAACCGAAATAGGTACTAAGAGTTTTACCTTAGCCTATCAGGTATTTGTAGGTAAGACCTTGTGTGCGACAGGATCAAGCAAATTGGTTTGTTTTAACAGCAACAAGCAAAAAACGATTGAAATACCAAAACAAATGAAGGATGCGTTAACCTTGTTGAAATCATGAAAAATCACATCACACTTCTCCTTATTATACTTTTTAGTGCAGCGAATAGCCAAGTAAAAAGTCCATGTGGTAATGTAAAAAAGAAAGCTGAACCAAAGAAATATTTAAACCTTTACGATCAAGTATCATTTGATCAAGAAATTAATACCTATGTCCTAACGAAAGATTGGTATACACCGTTCAATGGTACTGGTCAAACATGGAACCGAGGTGGATTTGTATTAACTGAAATCACGTGCATTAACGGAAAAAGAGATGGGTCAGATACATCCTACTACAGTTCAGGATGCATAAAAGCCATTGAAAAGCATATTATTGGGATTAAAAATGGGCCTCAACAATTCTTCTACGATTCTACTGGACAGTTAAACAAAGAAGAAACCTATCTCAATGGAAAACTGAATGGCGTTTCAAAAGAATTTAATCGAAATGGTGATACCGTCCTGTTTATGAATTTCCGAAACGATATTAGAGAGGGCATTCAACGTGAGTACTATCCCGACGGAAAACGATCCAAGATTTTAACCTATAAAAATGGTGTATTAGACGGAACACACATCACCTTTAACGCTGAAGGTAAAGTAGAAGTGAGTTTAAGCTACAAGGAAGGCAAGAAAAACGGTAAGCAAACGTATTTCTACAGCAATGGTAAAGAGGCTGGAATAGAGACGTGGACCATGGATCAAAAAGACGGAGATTTTATTACGTATAATGAAGATGGGCTTATCCTCGCTAAAAGTACCTTCAAAAAAGACCTTGCGGTTGGAGAACACTTGGTGAACGATGAAAAGGGTAAAACGATTCACCAAACAATTTATGACAAGAAAGGTGCCAAGCAATACGAGATGGAAATCGATGAATACGGCGATAAAAAAGTACTTTTTGATATTAATAAAACAGAAAAATCAAGTGGTATAACTGAAGACGATGACCCCAATGACATTTCTCCTAAAACTGAAAAGAAAAATAAACGGAAGAAAAAGAAGGAACGGAGAAAAAAGGACAAAGCTTAAATGAGTCCGGTGATTATTGCACTTCCCAAGAGAAAAAGACCAATTGACACCATGGTTTGAATAAAACCGAAGGTTATTTTCTTTAATAAACGTGTTCCGATAAGAACGCCAGCTGCGGCAGCAATAACCGTCAAAACAAGTTGTGGTAGGTCAACAGTTTTCCAATTTAAGCTCACCAAATAAATGGAATTTCTTGAGACATCGGTCATCAAGCCAATAAAGGCGGCTGTTGATACAAACGCACTCACTTCCCCTACTCGATTCAACAAGAATAGACTTCGTAAGGCACCTTGATGACCACTTAAGCCCCCCATAAAACCAGAAAGGGCTCCACCAAGCCATAAGGGTAGCGCACTGGACTTTCCTTTTAGTGTTAATTCGAGTATACTAAAAGACATCATAAAGAAACCTATTATAAACTTCAATAAGCTAACCGGTCGTGTTAATGGCGTTTCCGTCAAATCAAAAAGAATCAAGGTTTTGTTGCTTAACATGGTTAAAAAAACAGAACCAATTAGCGCCGCAAGTAAGGAAGGAAGACCAAAAACTAACACAATACTCCAATTAACGGAGCGATTTAATGCCGATTTCAAAGCCGAATTCACAAAATGGACAAAACCGGTTAGCGCAATTGCTAATTCAGGTGGATAATACCATATCATCGCCGCCATAAGCAAGGTACCCAAACCAAAACCCGAAAAAAATGTGAGAATGGATGCAAGAAAGGCCACCAAAGGAATTATCCAAAACATTACTTTTACATTTTAATCCAAAGATACATCGAATGATTGATTTAAGAAGTGATACCGTAACAAAGCCCACCCATGCGATGCGCGAATACATGGCATCAGCCCCCGTTGGAGACGATGTATTTAACGAAGACCCAAGTGTAATTGAGCTCGAACAATATTCTGCAAAATTATTTAACAAGGAAGCAGCTTTATTTTGTTCGTCTGGAACGCAAACGAATCAAATTGCCATCATGGCACACACTACCCCTGGCGGAGAAGTAATTTGTCATGAAGAAAGCCACATTTATAAATATGAAGGTGGCGGTATTGCTCGCAATAGTCAATGCTCAATGAAATTACTTCGTGGAAATCTTGGAAAAATCAACGCCTTGGATTTACCAAATGCTATAAATAACCCACAAGATATTCATCTTCCCTTAACTCAACTTGTTTCCCTTGAAGACACATCAAACCGAGGCGGAGGGTCAGTGTATGATTACCAAGAAATCCAACGTATTGCTGCCTTTTGTCAAACAAATAAACTTCCGCTTCACCTGGATGGCGCCAGATTATTCAATGCGCTGGCCGTAAATCAAATGGATCCAGGGACGTATGCTCAAGTTTTTGATAGCATCTCCATTTGTTTATCAAAAGGACTCGGTGCGCCAATTGGATCCCTACTCATAGGTACAACAGAATTCATTCATAAAGCGAGACGCATTCGAAAAGTACTAGGCGGTGGCATGAGGCAAGCAGGAATAATAGCGGCTGGCGGCATGTATGCCTTAACACACCATGTTGAACGATTGACAGTAGACCACTTGCACGCTAAACAGCTGGCAGACGTTCTAACTCAACTGGATTGGGTAAAAGATATTTTTCCGGTTGAAACGAATATCGTCGTCGTTGTCTTAAGCGAACCTACACGTCGGGATGAAATTATACACACCCTAAAAAATCAAGGAATACTTTGTATTGCCTTTGGACCCGGAATGATTCGCTTCGTTACACATTTAGACCTTGATTCCATAGCCATCGAAAAGTGCATAGAAGGCTTAAAAAAGGTGTGATTTAATGTAACCTTTACCAGGGTTTGTACTTAAAAGGAATGGTTTAACTATGCCTATGATTAAAACAATACCCTTCCTTTTGATTCTAGTCTTATCTTATTGCTGTTTCGGACAAACTGATCCTTGCGTTACTACGGATAAGAAATTGATTAAAGCCTTACAGCCTTTACGCGATGAGCAGGACATGAGCAAAGCCAATCAATTATTTCAAGAACTTAATGCCAAATACCCAACGAACGCTGAAATCTCTTTTATCATGGCTCAAAAAGCCTATGCACAGGCGGGTAAATTGAGTAAGGACTCCAAAAAAGCAACGGAGGCAGCAACATATGAGGCTCAAGCATTCATACTTTATTCTTCTGCCTATAAAAAATGCCCAACATTTCACGAAGAAATACTCTATAACCTTGCGTCCATGCTGGTAGCAAAAGGTGAAACCGAAAAAGCCATTCCTTACCTGAATGAATTACTCGCATTTCCAGAGGATGATTTTACGAAGCTTTCGTCAGACCACGCGGAGAAAAAGAAAACAGCAAGTGCCTTTGTAGAAAAATATCAACGATCAAGAATTTTCATTGACAATCCGGTCCCCTTTGAACCCGTATTAATTGAACAAGTGAGCTCGGAATTGGATGAATACTTCCCGATGATTTCTCCCGACAATGACTTAATGTTTTTTACGCGAAAAATTAATCGTAAAAACCTAGGCGATATCTCCGATAATATTGTGGAGGAATTCACAGTATCTGAGCGCCTTACCCCTACCGAAAATGTGTTCAACTACGGTTCGCCGGTTCCTGCTCCGTTTAACGATGGTTCATTTTTCAATTATGGTACTGCATCCTTGTCGGCTGACAATAAAGAAATGGTTATCTGTGCCTGTAAAAAAGAACTTGTTTATAATCAAACGTACCTGAACTGTGACCTATTTACTACCACCTACAAAAGAACGGGAAAAGGCGGCAATGACTTTCAATGGACTCCTCTTGTGAATATGGGGGCGGGAATTAATACGAAAGACGGTTGGGAAGCACAACCCTCCCTCTCTCCGGATGGGAAAACATTGTTCTACGCAACCTTAAGAAAAGGATCTAGAAACAACGACATTTATATTGCCATAAAACAAGATGATGGAACTTGGTCGGAAGGAAAGCCTTTCAACGAAATCAATACCGCTGGAAAAGATAAAAGTCCGTTCTTTCATCAGGACGGTGAAACTTTATATTTTGTCTCCGAATCGAGCGAAGAACGACCAGGTGTCGGTGGCTTGGATATTTTCTACATTAGAAAAACCGAGCAAGGGTGGAGTAAACCTGAAAACATAGGGTATCCCATTAATACGTCAGGAGATGAATTAGGAATATTTGTTTCAGCGAAAGGGGATGTTGCATATTACTCCAGTTATCAAAAAGGAAACTGGAATATTTATGGATTCGACCTTTACCTCAAAGCCCAACCGAAGTCTGTGGTAATCTTGAAAGGACAACTCACCGATGATAAAAATCAACCAGTGGTTGACGGAAAAATTGAAATCGCTTATGGTAGCAATGGAGAAAAAATGGTGCTCAACGTGAATAAGGAAGATGGAAAGTATGCCGCGGTTGTAAAAGTAAACTCGAGTGAACCGATTACCGTAACGTTAAAAAAGGAAGGAACTGCCTTCAACTCCTCCGTAATTACCAAAGAACAAATGACAACAAATAGTCTTACCGTGAATATGACTTCAGAAACATTAAAGGCAGGTAAAACATATAATATTAAAGATATTTTATATGGGACCGATTCGTATGAATTAACGAACACTACGAAATTAATTTTAAAACGATTTGCTGAATATTTAACAGAAAACTCCTCGCTTAAGATTTCGATCCAAGGACACACAGACGATCTTGGAGATGACAATAAGAACTTAGCGCTATCGGAATCTAGAGCAAAAGCGGTAATGGATTATCTAATTGAAGAAGGCGTTGAGAAAGAGCGTTTATCGAGTAAAGGATTCGGAGAAAAACTGCCGAAGTTCCCAAACAACAATGATGCGAATCGCGCAAAAAATAGAAGAACAGAATTCCTTCTGTTGAGTGAATAAAAAAAGGGCCTTTCGGCCCTTTTAATAATGTATGATTTGATTATGCTTCTTTCGTGAATTTCTTTTTCTCACGAATTCTAGCAGACTTACCAGTTCGTTCTCTGAAGTAGAAAATTCGTGCGCGACGAACATCTCCTCGTTTGATAATTGAAATGCCTTCAATGAACGGTGAATTGATTGGAAAAATACGCTCAACCCCTACGTTACCGGACATTTTACGAACAGTAAATGTTTCTGTTGCACCTGCACCTCTTCGTTGCAAAACAACGCCTTGAAACTGCTGAGTCCGCTCTTTGTTCCCTTCCTTAATTTTATAGCTTACTGAAACTGTATCTCCAGAATTGAATGAAGGAAGTTCATTCAACGTAATTACTTCTTTTTGAATTTCACTGATTAAGTTCATGATTCTTATATTAAATTCACCACTTTGGGGGTGCAATATTACGATTTTTTTTTAAATATAACTAAACGCAGTATTAATTAATTAGATAAATCACTAGAATTAATAATGCAATGATTCCATAAATTATGTATAAGCTTCGCATCTCTACATCCAAGACGGCTTGAACTTCGGCGCGTTTCTTAGGTTTTTTGGGCTCTGCTTGGATTTCAATTCTAGGTTTTTTAACCGGTTCTTTTGGTGTAGGCTTTTCAAAAACACGGTATTTCTTCCAGTTAAATTTCACCTTTCCTCCTAGCACTACTTCATCGGCATCTTTTAATTGAGTAAATCCCTTTAGAACCTCTCCATTTACCTTTGTTCCCTGGGGAGAACCTAAATCGGTAATAAACACATTGCCCTCAGAATCGGCAAATAATTCCAAATGTTCTAAAGCAATTTGATCATGATCTAAAATTACATGATTGCTTTTTGACCGACCAATACGAATGTGTGTGTTCTTAGACATTACCCTTTGTGATTTAACAAAAATAATGAAAATGGTTGATAAAAAGGCGAATTATGATAGAATTCGAACTTGCAGAAGCATGGGTGAATCACTATTTTTGTGGTATGGCAAAAACCATTGCAATTGCAAACCAAAAAGGAGGCGTAGGAAAAACGACCACATCCATAAATCTGGGCGGATGCTTAGGTGTTTTAGAATATAAAACATTACTTATCGATGCAGATCCTCAAGCCAATTCGACCTCTGGATTAGGGTTCGACCCAAAAAATGTGAACAACATTTACGATTGTTTAGTTAATGGGGTTCCAACAGCATCTCTCATCTTAGAGACAAATACCCCGAATCTTTATTTATTGCCCTCTCACATCGATTTAGTAGGTGCTGAATTAGAGATGATTAATCTTGAAGACCGCGAATACCTACTCAAAAAAGCACTGGAAGAAGTGATCGATTCGTATGACGTAATTCTGATTGACTGCTCACCCTCCCTTGGATTAATCACCGTTAATTCCTTAGTAGCAGCAGATTCTGTTTTAATTCCGGTTCAATGTGAATATTTCGCATTGGAAGGATTAAGCAAATTAATCAATACCATAAAAATCGTTCAGGGACGCTTAAATCCAAACTTAGAAATTGAAGGGATGCTCCTGACCATGTACGATACTAGACTTCGTCTTGCCAATCAGGTAGTTGACGAAGTTAAAACGCATTTTCAAAGCTTAGTCTTTGATACCATCATTCATAGAAATACTACCTTATCCGAATCAACAAGTCATGGGATTCCTGTGATTATGCATGATGCTGCGTCTAAAGGCGCAGTTAATTACCTGAATTTAGCGAGAGAAATACTTCAGAAAAACAACCTCACCAAAATGGGTAATTCAGATAAACAAATCGATTTTGACTCAGAAAATGACTTCTAACAATAAAAAAGGCTTACCTCTTGGCCGTGGACTAGGCGCCTTACTTTCTACCAATGAACCGGGAATTGGTGGGACAACCATGGTTGAAATTGCATGTATTGAGGCTAACCCCTTCAATCCCCGCACGCATTTTGAATCCGAGGCCTTGGAAGAACTTGCGGCTTCCATTAAAGCCTTGGGAATTATTCAGCCCTTAACCTTGCGGCAAATTAGTCCGAATCGGTATCAACTTATTTCGGGTGAACGTAGGCTTCGCGCATCTCAAATCGCAGGATTAACTGCCGTACCAGCATACATTCGCGTAGCCAATGACCAGTCTATGCTGGAAATGGCCTTGGTTGAAAACATACAACGAGAGAACTTAAATGCGATAGAAATCGGGTTATCCTATCATCGATTAATTGAAGAATGCAAGTATACCCAATCTGAATTGGGTCAGAAAATTTCTAAATCGCGTTCTGACATAGCAAATCACCTAAGGTTACTAAAGCTTCCTGCAGCAATACAAGCAGCCGTGCGAGACAATGAATTAACTATGGGACATGCCCGGGCCTTGCTCAGTATATCCAATGAATCGGAACAGCTAAAAGCATTCGAGGCCATTAAACTAAATCAACTGAGTGTACGAGAGGTAGAACAATGGGGAAAACCAAGCAGCAGTAAACCCAAATCACCTGCCACTAAATCAAGCCCAAAATCAGCCGTAGTTCGATCCATAGAGAACCAACTCAAAGCGAAACTTGGATTAAAGGTACAAGTGAACCAAGATGCGCAAGGAAAAGGGAAAATCACCCTTTCTTTCAACTCCATGGAACAATTGAACATGCTCTTAGAAACCCTAGGAAATTCATGAAATTGCTCCTGAGCGTTATTGTATTTTCAATACATATAGTATTGATTAATGGTCAAAAGCAACTCAAGGACAGTGTAATTCCTTACAAAAAAGCCGCTTTATTGTCTGCATGTATTCCCGGAGGAGGACAAGTATTCAACAGCATTCATACAAGCGGAAGAAAAAATGCATTTTGGAAAGTACCCCTTATTGCTGCTGGAATTGGTGGAACAACCTACCTTTTAATTCAAAATCAACGACTAGTACAAAGCATTAAAACAGAATACAACCAACGTCAAATCGGAGGTGCCGTCAATCCACTCTGGGTCGATTATGATAACCTTGCACTCGTTTCACTTTACGATCAATATGCGCGATTAAGGGACCTATCTATTTTAGGTATCGGAGC
>Ga0315907_10008463_pt1 | contig 10567 bp, 11 predicted proteins | sample LakEriMetagenome_3_FD_203525 | JGI IMG/M metagenome (GOLD analysis project Ga0315907, IMG submission 203525) | Freshwater fungal communities from buoy surface, Lake Erie, Ohio, United States - Buoy 12 MA123 | ecosystem: Environmental > Aquatic > Freshwater > Lake > Lake biofilm | place: USA...
GTTTCAATGGATTCGTACCGTTAGCGGTAATGACACCTTTAAATACGTACAGGACGCAGGTGGAGTTACAGTAGACAGTTCCGGAAACGTGTACTACATACATACACTCCGCAATGTAGGTTTCAGCTTACCAGTTGTAACTAAGTTTAATTCTTCTGGTACGTGGCAGTTCTCTAAAGGCAACGGTGGCGGTAATTACGGGTATAGCATGGCCATTGACGCTAGTGATAATATTTATTTTGCGCAAGGACAAGCTGTATACAGAATGACCACTGCTGGTGTTGGTGTATTTGGTATGAGTAGTAACCAAGAGCTTAATAACCTTTCCATAGACGCAGGGACAGGAACAGGGGGCAGCATTTATGTTGGTAGCTACACTGACAATGGTTGGCTAGGGTATAAACTTCCAACTAGTTCTATTGTGACCGGTTCGTATACTCTGGGTACAACTACAGTTGTGTTGTCTTCAACTTCAAACACGCTTACCGACAAGGTTGTCACAGTTTCTACTCCCGGTTTTACTGATGCAGCCACTTCGAACACTATCAGCGCGGTTGGAACTAACTTTGTTGATGCCGGATTTACGGCAACTACAACTTCATTAAACTAACAGACTGTAGAAACCATGAAACTCTACATCCAAATTGAAAACGGCCAACCAATCAACCACCCTATGGTTGAGGACAATTTGCTGCAAACGTTTTCCAAAATTCCAACCAATTGGGAAGAATTTTTGTATACGGAGCGACCTACTGCGGGTGTGTATCAGGTCTTTGAGTATGAAGAGCCAACATACACAAAAGTAGGTGGGGTGTGGACGGAGGTGTGGTCAATACGCGATATGACCGATGCAGAAAAAGCCGCTAAACAGCAAAAAGTTAAAGATGATTGGGCTGCATTACCTTTACGATATAACTTTACGGCTTGGATGTTTGATGAAAACACCTGTTTATATGAGCCCCCCATCCCCCGCCCCGAAAATGGTATTAAATATTTTTGGCAAGGTACAACCGGATCATGGGCACCCCGTCCGGTTTATCCAAATGTCAATGGAAAAACGTATACATTTGATTTTGCAAATGCAACTTGGATTGAGGTAACAAATGTCTGAACGATACCCCGGTGGCATCATCACCAAAAATCCAGCAACCCCTACTGGGCCATTTGAAGACGGTACTGCGCCCGGTATTTGGACGCTTGAGCAACAGTTGCAATACAAGCAGCAAGGCGTTTGGCCTATTGCTGGTAATGTCCCAAATTACATTGAGGATGTGTTCCAAACTTGGCTCTACACAGGCAATGACTCTACACAAACCATCACCAATGGTATTAATTTGTCTGGCAAGGGTGGCTTGGTTTGGATGAAGTCTAGGACAGATGTTGCCAGTCATGCTTTGTATGACACAGTTAGAGGAGCTACACAAGAACTTGAAAGCCAATCCACAAATGCTCAAACCACAAGAGCAACGGGGCTTACCGCATTTAATTCAAATGGATTTAGTATTGGCGCTAGAGCCACAATAAATAGTATTTCACAAGGCTACGCCTCATGGACATTCCGAGAGCAACCAAAGTTCTTTGATGTTGTAACTTTCACATCGGATGCATCTAACACAAACCAAAGAATTTCACACAATCTTGGCTCAACTCCAGGGTGTATTTTTGTAAAGCAAACAAGTGGTGCTGATGGTTGGTTTGTGTGGCATCGTAGTTATGCAAGCACTACAAATAATTATCAATTTTTAAATACTACTGCGGCTGTAGCAACAAGCGCAAACATTTGGGGTTCTACTGGCCCGTCAAGTACAGATTTTGGAATCAACACAACTGTGTTTGGCGGTAGTGCAACTTTTGTCGCATATATCTTCGCCCATGACGCAGGAGGCTTTGGCCTAACTGGTACAGACAATGTGATTTCGTGTGGGACGTTTACAACTAACGGGTCTGGAAGTGCAACGGTAACTCTTGGTTATGAGCCTCAATTTTTATTATTCAAAGCAACAAACGTAACTCAAGATTGGTTTGTTCTTGATACCATGAGGGGGTTTTCTTATGGCGATTCTTGTCCTTTATACCCAAACCTAACTAGCATAGAAGGTAGTTTTAGTGTTGATGCGGCATTACCAACAGCAACAGGATTTGTTTTTAATGGTTCTTTAAGCCTAAGCAAAACCTACATCTACATAGCCATCCGCCGTGGCCCAATGAAAGTGCCAACTACAGGAACTTCTGTATTTCAACCTGTTGCATATACTGGTACAAACGTAGATAACAGATTAGTTGATACAGGAATTATTACTGATGCAATAATTGCGCGACAAAGAGCTGCTGTGGTAGATACAATTATCTCCAATCGGTTACAAGCCGATTATATGAATTTTACAAATTTGACTGACGACCAAAAATCGTATGCTGATGGGCTAGATACTGCTCCCAATGGTAAAGGCACTTCTTTTTCTAGCATGACAGGTTTCTACGTTGGAAATAGTGCAAGTACAAATTTGAACCAAGCATCAACAGCACAACTTGCATACGCATTTAGACGCGCTCCATCGTTTATGGATGTTGTTATGTATACAGGTACGGGAGTTGCAAGGACTGTGACGCATAACTTAGGTGTTGCTCCTGAACTTGTTATTTATAAGAATAGAAGCGGAATTGCTGCTTGGGCTGTTCAATCGAGTTCACTTCCTTCTGTGACAGGAAGTATTCTGCAACTCGAATCTACTAACGCTGTTGCAACTGTTGCTAACTATTACACAACTCCAACAAGTACAACTATCGGTTTTGGTAGCGGCGCTCCTAACGATGGGTCAATTAACAACTCTGGAGCAACCTACGTTGCCTACTTATTTGCAACTTGTGCGGGTGTTTCTAAAGTAGGCTCATACACAGGTACAGGAACAACGCTACAAATTAACTGTGGTTTTACTGCTGGCGCAAGGTTTGTTTTAATCAAACGCACCGACTCAACTGGCGGCTGGTACTACTGGGATACAGCCCGTGGCATCGTGGCTGGTAATGACCCTTACTTGTTCTTAAACAGTTCAAACGCTGAAGTAACAAACACCGATTACGTTGACACCTACAGCGCAGGGTTTGAGATTAGCTCAACTGCGCCCGCCGCTATAAATGCAAACGGCGGCTCATTTATCTTCTTAGCAATCGCATAAGGAAAAATCATGCAAATACGAATCAGAGAAACAGGCGCAGTCATTTTTGACAACGAGTTCCGCACTCATGCACAGGCGCAAGGTGCTGTTTTTGGTGCGCCCTTGACCGAAGAGTTTATCAACCAATACGGCGGCGACGTTGTGTTTGAAGGCCCACAAGCATCTGGCGGCACAGTCTATCAATACTCAATGCGCGATGGCGTGGAGCAAATTGACGGCAAGTGGTACACAAAATATGTCCTTGGCCCAGTGTTTACAGATACGCCAGCATCAGAAGGCCAGCCTGCCAAAACAGCCGCTGAGAATGAGACTGCTTACCGTGCAATGAAGGACGCAGAACAAGCCGCTAATGTACGTAGACAACGTACAGAAAAGCTCAAAGACTGCGATTGGGTGGTGACTAAAGCCATAGACCAAAATGCTCAAGACAATCTTGGCATTCAAATTCCTGTGGTCTGGGTCACATACCGCCAAGCACTGCGTGACATTACTACAGCAAGCGGTTTCCCTTGGACAATGACTTGGCCTGAGTCTCCCTAATCATGCAAGACTGGGCTGAAGCGTTCATCGTTGCGGCCTTTTTGACCATCTTCATTGTGTGGGGCACATTCACCATCGTTTGGATTTGGGGATGAAATGATTGATCTTACGAAAGCAATTGGAGCCGTTGCCGCTACCGTTGCCGCACTAGGTGGCAGTTACACGCTTGCCGATAAGTTTGGCTTTTTTGATCGAGCAATTATTGAATGGTCGCCTGAGAATTTTAAGATCGTAGCAGATGCTGGCAAGCCAATCACTGTCACGGTTGCAAGAATAAAAAAGCGGGACGACTGCTCTGTTGAGAGTTTCACCCCCAGCATTCGCGATGCGGCTGGCATGGTGCATGAGGCAACCACTACCGCAAGTAAGTTCAGTGGCCCAGCGGGGCCAGAGATTGATACGTTCACCTATGAACTCACAATGGTAAGGAAGGAAAAGATTGCCAGCGGCAAGGCGACTTTGCTGGCAACCATCAAATACAAATGCCCTGAAGGGGAGCGTGTTGTGCAATACCCCCGTCACAAGAATTTAAGTTTTGAATTAAAAGGGTAAAGCAATGGCACAGTTTGAACCGGCTTTTGAGCAAATGATTAGAGACGAGGGCGGCTACGTCCTCCATGAAGTGCCCGGTGACACAGGCGGGATGACCTACGCTGGCATTGCTCGTAACAAAAACCCCCAGTGGAACGGCTGGCCGCTTGTGGATAAGAAAGAGTTTGGCGGCTCCTTAACGCCTATGGTGCGTGAGTTCTACCGCATTGAGTTTTGGGACAAGATGCGTGGGAATGAAATTTCAAACCAAGAAGTTGCCAACAGCATATTTAACTTTGGCGTAAACGCAGGCATGGGTATGGCTGTGAAGCTGGCGCAACTCGTGGTAGGTGCTACCCCTGACGGCGGTATCGGTGCAAAAACCATTGAGAAACTCAACCAGATCACGGACGGACAGCGGTTTAAGGAGTCCTACGCCTTGGCTAAGATTGCCAGATACGTTGAGATTTGCAACAAAAATCCCGTTCAGGTTAAGTTCCTCAAGGGTTGGATTAACCGCACATTGAAAGGTCTGGCATGAGCTTGCTTGGCGTTGGATCAATTATTGAAGCTGTTGGCAAAGTTGCGGGCGACCTGATCACGACCGACAAAGAAAAGATGGAAATGGAGATTGAGCAACGAAAGCTCGATCTTGAAGAGAGGCGTATTGACCAAGCCACTGACTTGGCTCAGATTGAAGTCAATAAAATTGAAGCCGCTTCGTCCAGCGTGTTTGTTTCTGGCTGGAGACCCGCAATTGGGTGGATTGGTGTAGCGGCTATGGGCTATCAGTTTCTGCTCTATCCACTGTTTCAGTGGTGCTGGAAATGGGCGCAAGCAACTGGATGGATTCCAGCGGGGTTAGAACCCCCGCCAGTACTGGACGCAGACCAACTTTGGGTGATATTATCAGGCATCTTGGGCATTGCCGGTATGCGTTCTTTTGAGAAGACCAAAGGCGTTGCCAGTAAATAAAAGGTAGCCCATGCCATTATCCAAAATTCTGTTTAAGCCGGGCGTCAACCGGGAGAACACTCGATACACAACTGAAGGCGGTTGGTACGAGTGCGACAAGATCCGTTTCCGTCAAGGCAATCCAGAAAAGATTGGTGGCTGGACTCAATACGCAACAAGCACATTTTTAGGTATTTGCCGGTCTCTATGGAATTGGATAACGTTGGCTGGAGAAAATCTGGTTGGCGTCGGCACTAATCTTAAATTTTACATACTTAACGGTGGCACTTTCTACGACATTACCCCAATTCGTAGCACTGTAACTTTAACCAATCCTTTTACTGCTACAAACGGTTCAGCTGTTATTACAGTAAGCGACACGGCTCATGGCTGTGTAACTAACGATTTTGTTACTTATAGTGGTGCTGGTATTGCGGGGCTTGGCGGCAACATTACCGCTGCTGTTCTTACAAATACTTTTCAGGTTACGGTCATTAATTCCAATAGCTACACTATTACGGTGTCTGCTACTGCTAACGCTACGGATGCTTCAGGCTCCCCCGGCGGCGGTTCGGTTGTAACTCAGTATCAACTAAATACTGGACCTGAGTATCAAGTTCCATTAACTGGTTGGGGCGCTGGCGGCTGGGGTCTTGGAACATGGGGCGTAGGACAGTCTACGGCTAACTCATTACAAATTTGGAATCAACAAAACTTTGGCCAGAACTTGCTCTATGGCCCTCGTGGTCAAGGAATTTATTATTGGTTTGCTGAATCTGGATATGCTCCAGTACAAATCACTATTACCATTGCAGCGCCGGGCGTTATTACAATGCCTGTTGACTTTTCTATTTCAAATGGCACGCCCATTTCTTTTACGTCTACGGGCGCGTTGCCTACCGGCTTGTCTGTTGGCACGGTCTATTACGTTGTTAATTCTTCTACCAATACTTTTCAAGTAGCTTCAACTGTTGGCGGGACAGCAATCACCACAAGCGGCTCGCAGTCGGGCATTCAACGTATTTCTCAGCGTGGTATTAGCCTTACAACTTTAGGCGATGCAAGTACACCGCTCTATCAAGACTACATGATTGTTTCTTCTGCATCACGTTTTGTGCTTGTGTTTGGCACTAATGACTATGGCAGTACAGTCTTAAACCCAATGTTAATCCGTTGGTCTGACCAAGAAAACCCATACGTATGGACACCGGACATTACTAATCAAGCTGGTAGTGTGACGTTATCTCATGGCTCTCGGATTATTACGGCTGTTCAAACTAGACAAGAAGTTGTAGTTTTTACTGATACGGCTGTGTTTTCCCTGCAATATCTTGGCCCTCCGTTTGTGTGGGGTTCTCAAATTCTTGGCGATAACTTATCTATTGTTGGTCCTAACGCTGCTGTTGTTGCGTCAGGCGCTATTTATTGGATGGGCGTGGATAAATTCTATAAATATGATGGCCGAGTACAGACGCTTAACTGCGATCTACGCCGCTACGTGTTCCAAGACTTTAATATCCAACAGCCAGAACAAGTCTATGCAAGCACTAACGAAGGCTTTAATGAAATCTGGTGGTTCTATTGCTCTGCTAATAGCACCGCTGTTGACCGTTATGTGGTTTTTAACTACGTAGAAAACGTATGGTATTACGGTAATTTAGGGCGTTCTGCTTGGCTGGATTCTGGACTTTTACCTTATCCTATTGCAGCTACCAACAACGGCAAAATTGTTCAGCATGAAGATGGGGTTGATAACGCCGAGTTTGATACACCCGTACCCATTGAAGCTAATATTTCTTCATCCGAGTTTGATATTGGTGACGGGCACAACTTTGGTTTTGTGTGGCGTATCCTGCCTGACTTAACGTTTTCTGGTTCTTCTAGCAGCGTAACCCCCCAAGTTACTATGACTCTGTACCCATTACAGAATTCAGGCTCTGGCGTTAGTAGCACTGCTTCTGGTTCTGTTGTCAAAAGTTCTTCGTATGTCATTACTGAAGAATTCACAGGCCAAATTTACACTCGCGCCCGAGGCCGTCAGTTAATTTTTAAAATTGCATCTACTGAACTAGGCACTACATGGCAGCTTGGCGCTCCCCGTATCGACATTCGTCAAGACGGCAGGAGATAAACCATGGGGATGTTGCAGAACCAGAATGCGCCTAACGTACCTGCCGCCCCCATGCAGTATGAGCAGGGGTTCATGAACCAGTACACCAACGTACTGAGACTGTTTTTTAACCAAATTAACGCAATTCAACAGCTTAACTTAGCGCGGTTGAACTTAGATTTGGGGACCTTGCCAACCGATGCAGATTACGATAGCCTGCGTTTTGGGGATGTGTATCGAGATACGCAAGGCGGCACTTTGCAGACTGGTAGCAACTTGCTGCGCATTAAAGTTCCTGTTCAATTGTCTGGTGTTCAAGGCGCAGGTGCAGTTGGATCAGTTGGGCCTGTTGGTGGCACAATAACTAAAGGTCTAACAGGCGTAACAAGTACTGGCACAGTTGGTACAGTTACTCCATAATATCGACATTAATAACCTAGAGCAAATACATGGACATCGACGCTATTAGTAAAAACCCTAAGTACAAGAAAATTGATCTTGACTATGTGGAGTTTGTCGAAGTAGACGACATCTGGGTCCGTTCCTATACGATTCCAAAGTCTAAGACTGTTTTATCTCAGCATGTCCATACTCACCCTCACGTGACGTTGATATCGCATGGCGCTGTGGAAGCTTGGCAAGATGGCGAGTCTATGGGGCGCTTTGATGCCCCTGCTGTTATTACGATCCCTGCGGGCAAAAAGCACGCATTCATGGCGCTGACGGATGACGTGACGCTGTGCTGTTTACATAACCTTCGCGGCACAGGCTTAGAGTCGCCAGAAATCAAGGAGTTTTGATATGCCAATGATTGCTATATTTGGGGCGGAAATACTTGCTGCTGAAGCCGCTGCCGCTGCCGCCGCTGAAATTGCCGCCGCTGAAGCCGCCGCTGCTACTGCCGCTGAAGTTGCCGCTACCGAAGCCGCTACTGCCGCCGCTGCTGAAGCTGCTTTACAGCAAACGGCCCAACAGGCTACACAAGCTGGCATTATGGAAGTTGGTGGCGCTACCGCAAACAACCCTCTTACAGCGGAAGCAGTCCAAAACGCTGCTATAAATTCCGGACAAAATTTTACTCAAGGACTTCCTCAAGGATTTGAGCAACAACTTCAGAATGTACAAAACCTTAGCCAAGGACCTTCAGTTCAAGTTGCTTCGGCAGACCCAAGTGCAGGTATTAAGAGCCTAGACATTACGCCTAAAGGTTCTCTTGACCCAAGTACTGGGCGGTTTACAAATACTACATTAGGAGCACCTACTAATGTTACTGCTAGCGTCCCTGGCGACATATCAAATGCGGCAATGCGTTCTGGTATTGACCCTTCAATTGCAAGTGGCCCTGCCCCAACAGACGCAATGATGCGTGCTGGTATGGACCCTGCATTTTTAAACGGGCCTACCCCATCAGATGCGATGATGCGTGGGTTTACTCCCGCGCCCGGCATGTCCACTACTACGTCCCTTGGGCCCTTTAATCCTCCTCCTTCATCGCTTGAAAGCGGATTTACAAAAGCTATGGATTGGGCAGATAAGAATCCTTTTAAAGCTTCAGCAATTGCATACACGGGCGCTAATGCTTTGGGTCTTTTGGACCCTTCCGCCGCTACGTTTAATCAAGAAAAATACGATGGCCCGCTGTCAAAGTACAAGTTGTCGCCTAATTTTCAGCCCGGTAGTGCTAACCCTGCAAATTTTCAATATAAACCTCGCTATGCAGTAGGTGGTGGCATTATGGGCGCTGGCTCTTATGATATTCCTGTAGGCTACGACAAAGGTGGTGATGTGCCTGAGTACGCCAAGGGTGGTAGTCTCTCTGACTCTATTGAAAGCTATCAAAAAATGTTAGAGGGTAAACCGCAAGCAGCCCCCTCAAGGCCTGCTGACGTAGGCATTTATTATGACCAAGACCCTGATACCCGCTACCAAGACGCGTTGACTGCCGCTCAAATTCGTCAAGCTAAAGTTAACCAACGTGCTTACGTTTCTCCCCCTGTTGCTAAGCGTCCAACGCCTATGGGTCAGTTGCAAATGGCTTCTGTCAAACCTAGAAAACAAAGTGATAGTGGTGGTGGCGATGTTGAAGCTGCAAGTGGTGGCATCATGCACTCAAGTCTTGGTGGTTATGCTGCTGGCGGAAACCCACGATTGCTCAAAGGCCCCGGCGACGGAATGTCAGACAACATTCCAGCAACTATTAACGGACGCCAACCTGCTCGACTTGCTGATGGTGAGTTTGTTATTCCCGCTGATGTGGTGTCACATCTGGGCAATGGCTCCACGGAAGCTGGTGCTAAACAACTTCATGCCATGATGAACAAGGTACGCAGAGCGCGTACTGGCAACTCTAAGCAGGGTAAGAATATCAAACCACAAAAATACATGCCTAAATGAATAGCGAAGGCAAATTAGAATGGTTTGGGGGCAACCAAGATGCGCTCAATACGTTCCGCATGTTTGTGGATTTATCCCATTTGTGGGACGACCTTGTTGACAAAGACAAAGAGGCTACTGAAGACGACATCAATAACGCGTTTTTAATCTGCTTAGTTTATTTGCCAGCTAACCCGTTCTACCGTAGTATTCAAGAACAAATTTTGCCAATGTGGTTGACTGTCGTTTCTGCATACCAAACGGCTAACAAGTTTGAGCGCGACAAAGACGTTCACGGCATAGAAATAGCGCATGGCCTTAGGTATGCGGCAGGGAATATTGTGGCCTACATGATGTATGTTTGTGTGGGGCCTGAGAAAGCAAAAGAGTTTCTTCCAGACATGTGGAAAAACATATTTTTTGAACGGTATGACGATTACCGCAAGGAGCATTTAGATGTTGATTCCAAATAAATTTAATGGTTACCATAACGGTACTCGCCAACTTCATATTAGTTCAGGCGGTGGCGGCGGTGGCGGGCAGACAACATCAACTGTTCAAAATACAAACGTCCCTGAATACGCAAGGCCGTATGTTGAGACCATGCTGGGCGCAACTCAAGAGCAGTTGTTTCAAGGCAATAGAACCCCTGTTACTACAGATCCAAACACAGGTCTAACTACGGGCGGTGAGTTTAATATTACTGGGTTTAAGCCGTATCAAGCTTACGGCGGAACGTATGACGCTCAAGGCAAACAGCTCTCTTACGACCCTAGTAAAGCAATTGCAGGGTTTTCTCCTATGCAGACAGCGGCCCAGCAGGGTATTGCTGGTATGGAAATGCCCGGCCAATTTGGTGCTGCTAGTGATTTTGCTGCGCAAGCTG
>Ga0315907_10008466_pt1 | contig 10566 bp, 7 predicted proteins | sample LakEriMetagenome_3_FD_203525 | JGI IMG/M metagenome (GOLD analysis project Ga0315907, IMG submission 203525) | Freshwater fungal communities from buoy surface, Lake Erie, Ohio, United States - Buoy 12 MA123 | ecosystem: Environmental > Aquatic > Freshwater > Lake > Lake biofilm | place: USA...
AATAATGTCGTCAGTAAGGGTTACGGGGCACACGGTGCTCGTCACCACTGTTAACGTATGAGTACCTTGTCCTGCAATAGCCGGGTCGAATACACCCAAGGCTGCATCCGTGATTCCTGTTCCGCTATAAGCACCGACTATAGATGGTGAAACGGGAAACGACGTATCGTTCTCACATACATCATCCGCGACATTGAAACTCAAATTGGGTGCGATTTCTACGGATACAAGCGCATCATCGGGAAGGAAGCAAGGATCCGTGAACGTGTAACTCACTGCTGTCATCCCTTGTCCGGCTATTGCCGGATCGAATGTGCCAAGGGCTGCTTCCGTGATACCGGTTCCCGACCAGGTTCCACCCGGCACATCGGCCGTGAGTTGAATGGGAGCGCTATCGATACAGATGGGGTCCGGATCATCAATCGTGACGATTGTTGGTGCGTTATTGTTGTACGTTTCTGTATCACTCATATTACTCCCGAAGCAATTGTTTCCCTCAGCCAACGCATCGCAATTGATGGTAGCCGTGAGGGTGAAATCAACATCCTGCCAGGGTATAGCATTGCCGGCGGCATCGGTCAGCGAGTTCAGCGTGATGTTCAAAGATGAAGTCGCATTCGAGATATTCACAGGGGGATTGCTGGTCCATTCGTATCCGAAGGTGCAATCGAGCAGAGCAGGAATGGATGCCGGAGTAACTGTAAAGATGGAAGCAGACGCGCTATTACATGTGCCATCATTTATGGGAGAGGAGTATGGATTAGGAGTCGAATAGGTGACTGTTTGCATGGTGCCACACATATCAAAACCGGTAAATGTAATGGTTGCGTCAGTAAGAGCTCCTACATCAATCCCCACGCAATCGTAGACCTGAACAGCCCAGCCACCATTCATGGCATCACATCCATAAATTGCCGGCCAGTTTATTTGTGTGGCACCGGGTCCATATCTTCCAAAAGTACCGGTTAGGGGTGTTGGCGCACCACAAACATTGAGGTTATTCGTAGACTCAGTTGTGAAACAGAGGTTATTGAAGTTATTGCCCCCGTTACAGCTTCCCAAACCTAATAACCCGGGATATTGGGATAGCAGCAAGTTTGGCGTACCGCAACTAGCGGGACCCCGAAGATAAAAAGCCAAATCACTTACGTAAGTATGGTTACCAGAAAAGCAAACAGTTATTTCCGTATTCGCATCAATCAACAACTGTGATTCCGGTAAATTACTTAACGGAGATACTTGACCGGGAGTGAAATTTGCGACAAGGTTAACAGGCCCCACACAATTAGAAGGTATTGGCTGCACATCAACCTGTGGCTCTTGAATAACCTGAGCAATCCACGCTCGGTAGCACTCTAAAATTACATTAGATGAATTGCGGACAGATACGAAGTAAGCTCCCGGCTGTAAACCACTTATGGCAGATGTGGCCTGATTGTTTTGAGTTGTATAGGGAGACCAATTATTATTTCCAGGAATAAAGCGCGACCAAACAAAGTTGAAACTCGAACCGGCAACTTGCGGTGTGATAGTAAGTTCACCCAATTGCCCCGCCGGGTAATAATACACCACGTCATTCGGCTGCCCATCGGTATAGGTGGTTTCACCCAAACAAGGCGCACCGCCTGCCACTAACTGAGCCCGATAGCCGGAGGCCTCGAGCAACAGAAACAGCAGCATTGCCACATGTATGAATACACGCTTCACAGATATCATGACGATTAAGGTAACTTGCGGGTTGCAAGGGACGGCAATTTACTGCTTCTTTTGCATTCTATCGTTTCCAAAAAACATGAAATCAAGAATTGCTATCATCATCCTTTTCGCAGCGCAAACCCTCTCCTATGATCATCTATGCGCTCAAATACAACATGCCCTAGGATTCGTGGGTATGCGCTCAGCCCGCGTATGGGTTGCCACCGATATGGAAGAACCGGTGGCCATTGCCGTTTCATTACCGGGCAGCAAAGCCCCCGAACGCATTTACAAATCACAAACAATAGCACGTAATGGCTTTTCGTGCATCATCGACATCGAGGGACTTGAACCTGGCACGACCTATCAATACCGACCATTCATTGATGTGGCCAGTGGATATGCCTCGGCGCGCAGTTACACCCTTACAACGCAAGAGCTTTGGCAGTATCGTAAAGAAGCCCCTGATTTTCGTATGGCCTTGGGCAGCTGTGCATTTGTGAATGAACCGGGCTACGATCGTCCCGGCGAACCCTACGGAGCAGAATTTCACATTTTTGATACGATTGTAAAAAAAGATCCGGATATGATGCTTTGGCTAGGAGACAATATTTACCTGCGCGAGGTAGATTTTCAATCGTACGGTAGCGTGGTACACCGATACTCCCATACACGATCACAACGCGAAATTCAAAACCTGCTTCGCCATTGTCCAAATATGGCGATTTGGGACGATCACGATTTTGGACCGAATGATTCGAATGGTTCGTTCATACATAAAGACTGGACCTTAGAGGCTTTTGAAGCGTTCTGGCCCAACCCCTCCTATGGTCTTGGCGACACAGAATCGGGCAAGGGTATTACCACACAGTTTCAATATTCCGATATCGATTTTTTCCTGCTCGACAACCGCTATCACAGAACCTGGAAGGATTCCATCGGAAACAGCGCTCCAACCATTTTAGGTGAAACTCAACTCAACTGGTTGTTACAGGCCCTTAAACAAAGCCAAGCCCCTTTCAAGCTAATTGCCATTGGCGGGCAGTTTCTCAACAGTGCTGCTGTATTTGAGAACTATACTAACTACGAGCGTGAACGAGAGTTCATCATCAATGCCATTGAAAAGGAAGATATTCGTGGTGTTGTATTTCTCACCGGCGACAGGCACTGCGGTGAGCTTTCTCACATGCCTCTGCAAAACAACAACGGAATTTATGACCTCACCGTTTCACCCCTTACCAGCAGAGCCTTTGACATGTCGAAAGAAGAGAACCAATGGCGAGTAGACAATACTATTACAGGCGTAAGACATTTCGCGACATTAGAATTCACGGGCAAAAAGAAACACCGTGTTTTGACCATAAACATTTTCGATTCAAACGGCAAACTGCTCTGGACAAAGGATATCCCGCAGTGGTAAACCTCAGCGGATGCGCTCTTTTATGCGATAAAGAATTTCCTCTTCCAGGTATTCGCTTCGGCCGAAGTCGAGCATCTTGACTTTACTTTCGACGGAAACTGCCACTTCTACTCTTTTTTCTTCTGAAAAAACGGTAATCTCTACACCGGTTGGCGGGCTCAGAAAGCCCCATCCTCTCTCGGCTAAAATGGAATTACCGGCACTATTTACTTTAGCATCATTCAGCTTTAGCTCTCGAAGCACTTCTTGCGCAAGGTGCATAGCACGTTGCTTTGAACAATAGAATACTTTCGACGTCATGGTGTGTAGTTAAGGAGCAAACAAATATGCACGAATTCTTTAACAAACAAAGAGAAATTATTGGAAAATCAACCAATTACAACTTTGCGTTGACAATTTCTTCATTTGTATCGTCTAAAAATAAACGAGCCTATTCTGTTATCTGCCCAATTCCAGGCGAATCGCATTGTATTTCATCTGCACCTCACTCGGTGGATTGAAATAGCCGTAAGCCAAATGTGGAAACTCCTGCTTGATTTTGACCATCATGTGTCTTACTCCCATACCCGGCTTCAATTCGGTAATACCGAGTTTGCCCAGATACCAATCAGGGTCGATATTGAAATTTCGCCATTGAATCATGGACAAATCACTGTAACGAATCCAATCGCGTAATGCCTCAAACTCTTCTTCCTGATCCGTCATACCTGGAAATGTGAAATAGTTGATACTCGCCCAACCTCCGAATTGACGAACGATGCGAGCGCTCTCGCGTATATCCTCGAATGCGTAGTTATTGGGTAAGTAGTACGACTCATAAATAGACTTTCGTGCAGAATTCGTACTCACTCGAATAGAATTAAGCCCGGCTTTCATCAACTCTTCCACCGCCTTTGGTTTACTTCCATTGGTATTGAGATTGATGATACCTTTTGACGTTTTCTTGCGAATCTCGATAATCGCATCGCGCATGAGTTGCCAGACTAGAAGAGGTTCTCCCTCGCATCCTTGGCCAAAACTAACAATGGGACGCTCCGCACTTTCCAAATGGGGAACAGTGAACTCAACTATTTCATCCACTGTCGGGATGAAGGTCAAACGGTCCTGAGGTGACGTGAGTTCATGCTCTTCCGGCTGGAAAGAGATACAACCTAAACAATTGCTGTTGCATGCCGGAGAAACGGGAATGGGGCATTCCCAGCGCCCCATAAAAAAATTGCGTGCAGCCGGACAACAGTAGCGTATGCTGCAATTATTACCCAGGTGTTGCACAAGTCTGTTTTCGGGATGATGCACCAATCGTTGCTTCGTTTCCTCAATAATCAGCTCCCTATCAAAATTTTCCAGATCCTGACGTTCATCGGGATCAATGCGCACTGCGGTAGTATAAAATTTACCATCAAGCCAACCAACCACGGTATAGCAATACAACGGTAAGGTGGGCGCTCCCTCCTCTTCCGTTCCAAATGCAGCCATGTATAATTGCGTGTAGGCAGGAGCATTCAGTGCAGCCACTGCCTGCACATCTTCACGTACATCAAACTCACCCGTTTCTAAATTGAGCCCATAGGGTCTACGCCCTGGAAGAGTAAATAAATCGCTGCCCGTAGGTAGCTCGATGAAATCTTCTGGTGCCAACGGATACACCTCATAACCACTCCGACCCACCGCCTGAAAGCGCTCATCTTCGAAAATGTTGCCGTCGGCATCGGCATATACCATGAATGGCACACGCCGAGGATGTGTAAGTGGTTTCATAACGCTGACTATTTGATAACGCCCTTCTGGCGCATGATATCATTGAGTTTTTCGACCATCACCAGCGTTGCCGGGCAACGAGCCATATTGGGAATAAATACCTCATCGACCTGATCTTTGAAATCTTTTCGGTGAAAATGCGGGAACTCGGCACAATCAGAGGGGCGTATTTCATAGATAGTACACAAACCCTTTTTCTTGTCGAAATGTTGACAAGGTGTGCTGTCGTTCATGATATCGCCTGTTTTCTCTTCGGTATAGAGATACTTTTCGTAGTACTGTGCTGAAGTCATTCCGAAATGAGCAGCCACGCGCTTAATCTCCGACTTCTTCCAGGTGGGCGTCATTTCCATGCAACAATGTCCGCATGCCACGCAACTCACTTCCTTCCAGGTTTCATCCGTTGCCTTCTTTACGTCGGCCAAAAGGCCTTTCGGCTTTTTCTTGATGATTTTCTTAAGGTCGGCCGCCAGTGTTTTCTTTTTGGCATTGGCGCGACGCGTATAATACGCAACGTCGATTTTTTTCATACGATTTGTGCTGAGAAGCGAAACTACAGCTCGGAATACCCTTTAAGAGGACCGAGATACTTTGAATTATCGGCTATCTATTGTTGATGAAAGGCAATAAAAAAAAGGCAAGCCCGATTTATCGCACCGCTACAACCGTCTGCCTTTGCTGCCTTCCGGCCCTGGAGGATTGGACAGGAGCTGGTCGTAAAAGACTTGCCCTTTGACGGCAAAAGTAAGGTGGTTTCAACAAACATGCGTAGGTTTTTTCTGAAATTAGATGGGCAGGCACTTACTTGTGCTAGTATTTTTGACGGAAATCAAAAAAACATTCGGAATGAAAAGCAGCGTGATTCGATATGGAATAGTTGTAGGAATTGTGATAAGCGCTTATATGGCATTGCTCTATGCTGCCGGAATGGAGGTTTTTGCCAATTGGTGGTATTCAGTAATTATGTATCCTCTTTCCATTGGATTGATTTGTTATTTCACCATTCAACTTCGCAATAAGCATGCGGATGAGCGTTTTCAATTCAAGCAAACGTTTGTGATTCTGCTTAGCATGCTCATGCTGTCCACCTTGGTATCTACCATTTGGAATATTATTTTATTTAATGCCATCGATACTTCCCTGGCGAAAGAACTCTCCGAGCGCATACTGGAAGAAACAGCCGAGACCATGGAGAAATGGGGAGCTCCGGAAGAATCAATCAAGGAAACATTAAAGGACATGCGTGACCTCCCCACTCAATTCAAGCCGGTGGCTCAATTGCTGAGCTGGCTGAAAGGAGGTCTTTTCATGGCGCTCATTAGTCTCATCTGTGCTTCCTTCATTAAGCGCAAAGAACCTAAAAACCCTTTCATAACCGCATGAAAGATCTTTCACTTGTCATACCCTTACTCAACGAAGCAGAATCGTTGCCTGAGCTGCACGCTTGGATTAAGCGCGTGTGCGATAGTGCCGGCCTCAGCTACGAGATACTATTTATCGATGATGGCTCGAAAGACGAATCCTGGAAAATTATCTGTTCATTAAAGACCTCACATCCGGAGATTCTCGGTATTCGGTTTCAACGCAACTATGGCAAAAGCGCTGCCTTGCATACAGGCTTTGACGCTTGCAGTGGACGCGTCGTTATTACGATGGATGCAGACTTGCAAGACTCACCGGATGAAATTCCGGAGTTATATCGCATGATTACAGCCGAAGGATTCGACTTGGTGAGCGGGTGGAAAAAGAAGCGTCATGACCCGCTTTCGAAAACCATTCCAACAAAACTCTACAATTGGGCAACCCGACGTATGAGTGGCATTTATCTGCACGACTTCAATTGTGGACTGAAAGCTTACTCAAACGAAGTAGTGAAGAGTGTTGAGATTTTTGGTGAAATGCACCGATACATTCCGGTTATTGCCCATCGCGAGGGATTCAAGAAGATTGGTGAAAAGGTGGTAGAACACCGCGCGCGGAAATATGGAACCACAAAGTTCGGTTTAGAGCGGTTTATTAACGGCCCACTCGATTTGATGACCATTATGTTCATCTCCAAATTCGGAAAACGTCCCATGCATATATTCGGAACATTAGGCGGCTCCATATTCTTGGTAGGCCTTGCGTTAACAGCCTGCTTAATTATTGAAAAGTTCATGCACTTGTATGTTTGGCATACGAAAGCGCCCTTGGTAGCCGATCAGGCTGCATTTTACATCGCCCTCACCTCCATGATACTCGGCACTCAGTTATTCTTAGCCGGTTTTGTAGGTGAGCTCATCACGCGCAATTCGCCGTCCAGAAATCAATATAAAATCAGGGAGCAGATTTAGAAACAGAAACACCTTTCACAATAGTATAAAAGAAAAAGGCCGCATAAAGCGGCCTTTTTCATTTAGTCAATTGTTTTCTATTGCTTCACCAGAGGCTTCACCAAACGTGAGTTGCCATTGAGCAACTCAACGAAATAGTAACCTGCCGGAATTGTAGTAAGATCCTGCTCAATCATTGCGTTTTCTGAACCGGCAGCATGTGTAGCAGAGCGAACCAAACGGCCTTCTGCGCCATAAACATTCACGGTAATTGTCTTAAGCGGATCAATAGAAGTAGCGCTTACAATGATACCTCCCGTAGTTGGATTCGGGTAAAGCGCAAACTCCATTTCTAAGCCGTTCGTAATTCCCATGCCTGCACCGGAATTAAATAAACAAGAGCCATCATCAAAGGTAGCCTGTGGATTGTAGTTAAGTGCTTCAACATCGGTGCAACCGGCAATTACTCCGCAATCAGAGTTCACTCCAATCATGTCGATACCGGTAGAGCCATAATACAAAGAGCCCTCGTAGTATGATGAATTGGTTGACAGCATGTAGTAAGCGCCATTCCAACCATCACCCCAGCTGTCATTCAGAACAAGCTGATAACAACCATCTGCAACGCAAGCATATTCAGTATACCAGCCCCAGCTTGAATAACCTGAGCCTGCTGCAACTTCAACGCCTGAAGCATCTACTAAACTCCAACCAATTTCAGAACCCCAGTTGGATGTTGAAATTTGAATCGTTACCAAATTATCAGTGCAGTTCAATGGATATTCGCAAGAGCCGTCGTCTTCGTTCGCGAGTGTGTTGTAGTTCAACGCTGTAGGGTCAGTGCAGCCTGCAATAACAGGCACACAGCCTTCCGCATTGATTCCGAAATAGTCAGCACCCTCAAAGCCGGTGGCTAGAGAGAAGGAGTTAGTAATCTCGCCGTTGATTACAACATCGAGGTAACCGCCACCATCCCAACCATCGCCAAACGAATCGAACATGGCAACGGTGTAGCAACCATCCAACAGACAACCGTACTGCGTAGTTGCTCCGGAACCGGCAGCGATAGTATTACCTAATTCATCATAAATCACATAAGACGCCTCATTCGCAAACATTCCAGGGGTTAGAATGAACTCTGTTACACTACCCAAGCAATCGTTCATGTAGAAACAAGTACCATTATCGACATCAGCAAGCGGGTCGAAGTTAACAGCTGAAGGATCGGTGCATCCAACCGTTGGGTAAACGCACGAACCATCTTCCATATTAGCCTCTGCATTGTAGTTTGTTGCTGTAGGATCTGTGCAACCGAACACAGGACCGCAGGTTCCGTCAATGCTGAACTGAACTGTCGCAAACTGTGCATCAGCTGAAGGATGTGCATTGATGATTTGGTTACCACCCGCATTCACCCAGAAGTAACCGTTGTACCAGCCAAAAGGACCGGTATTGTTCATCATGTTTGCTGTGTAACAAACACCCGGTTGCAAGCAAATGCTCGCGTATACGATAGCTCCATTATTTAAGCCTGAAGCATAGTAAACCTCGTTACCCTGATCATCTACAATTTGTAATTCGACCTGATTACCATTCGAGAAAGTGCATATATAGAGACTTGCCATAATGCTTCCCGCTCCGTTGCAGTAGGTGCAAGAGCCATTGTCAATTGTAGCAGCAGGATTGTAGTTTGTAGCAGATGCGTCGGTGCAACCTTCAAGAATACACGAGCCGTCATCAGCGTTTGCAGCCTGGTTGTAGTTCGTTGCAGCCGGGTTAGTGCATCCGAACGTCCATGCAACACATGAACCATCGTCGATAGTTGCATATGGGTTATAGTTGGATGCCGAAGCGTCTGTGCATCCTGAATAGGCGCATGTATCGGGCACGTTGGCCAATGGATTGAAGTTAGAGGCATAAGGATCCATGCAGCCTGCAACCATTTCGCCGCAAGAAACACTCAGGCTGTATGGGCCTGAATTGGATCCGAATCCCCCCATACGAATGAGGTATGACTCACCGGCGATAACCTGGAATGACACCATGCTTTGCAGATTGCAAGCGTCGTCATTTTGCATATAGCAACTCAAGTTTCCACATGAGCCGGTGAAGACGTGCAGATAGGTATCCATCGTTCCGCCACAGGTAGAAAGAGTAACAAAACCTGATTCTGTAGCAGTATAAGAATACCAAGCTTGACCACCCGAGCCCACTCCCGAGCATGCTAATGATGACCCGGAAGTAAGGTTATCGTTTGGAGTACCCAAGGTATTCCCTGAGTATACAACGCCGCATTCAAGTGCCATTGCATTCTCACAAGTTGAACCTGGTGCAACCTGAGCATTTGAAATTTGGCTGAGACCAAAAAAAATCGACACACAAAGTGCTAGAATTTTTCTCATGGATTTGATTTGTTGTTAATGGTTTTGTCCTAAACAATTCAGGACGTACAAGGTTAAACACTATTCACGAATAAAGACTCAAAAAACATCCGAATAGTTGCATTCCTAATCTTTAGGCAGAGATGACGCCGCTTCCGATAAGTTCGTCGGCCGCATACCACGCCACAAACTGACCCGCGGCAACACCGCGCTGCACCTCATCAAACTGGACAAAGAGCCCGTCGTTGCGCATTACAAGTTTGGAAGAGACCAACTCTTGTCGATACCTGATACGTGCAAGGTAGTTCCTCTCCTCTCCCACTTGCATGCGCAGGTCTTCACGCACCCAATGAATTTCCTCCGAGCTTACCCGTAATGCATGTCGCAATAGTCCCGGATGGTTTTCGCCCTGTCCAACATATACAATATTGTTTGCAGCATCCGTCTCCAATATAAAGAGTGGAAGTGCCTTGCCCCCTACCCCAAGACCTTTTCGCTGACCAGTGGTATAGTAGTGCGCTCCCTGGTGCTGACCGATTACTTTACCCATTGAAGGGTGGAAAGCAGGTGGGTTGGACAAACGCACGAGTTCATCCATAATTTCTTCGCCTCTATTCGCATCGGAAAAATTCTCCGGAATTTCAATGATATTGCCAACCTTCGGCTCCAACTGCTGCTGCAGAAAAACAGGGAGTTTCACCTTTCCGATGAAGCAAAGGCCTTGTGAATCTTTCTTTTCAGCATTCGGCAGCCCGATTTGACGTGCAATTTCCCGCACATCCGACTTTTGCAGATGGCCAATCGGAAAGAGTGCTTTGGCCAATTGCGATTGTCTGAGCTGACAGAGAAAATAACTTTGATCCTTTCCGGGATCAGCACCCGCTAAAAGTCGGTAAACAGCATTACCTGCTCCGTCTATTGTTTCCTCTTTTCTGCAATAATGACCGGTGGCAACGAAATCGGCGTTGAGCGAAAGAGCGGCTTGAAGGAAAAGATCAAA
>Ga0315907_10008471_pt1 | contig 10563 bp, 9 predicted proteins | sample LakEriMetagenome_3_FD_203525 | JGI IMG/M metagenome (GOLD analysis project Ga0315907, IMG submission 203525) | Freshwater fungal communities from buoy surface, Lake Erie, Ohio, United States - Buoy 12 MA123 | ecosystem: Environmental > Aquatic > Freshwater > Lake > Lake biofilm | place: USA...
CTGCTGGGCACCGGCCATCACCTGCGCCAGGATGCGCGCCGGATCTTCGCTGCGCGGGTTGTCGCTGGTCACCACCACGTGCGCCGCGCCGCGCACGGCGGATTGGCCCATCAGCGGCCGCTTGGTGGCGTCGCGGTCGCCGCCGCAGCCGAATACGCACCACAACTGCCCGCCACGCGTACGCGCCAGAGGGGCCAGGGCCTGCAAGGCCTTCTCCAGCGCATCGGGCGTGTGCGCGTAGTCCACCACCACGGCAGGCTGCGCGGCCGCGCCCACAGCGCCCACCGCTGGCACGCGCTGCAGCCGGCCGGGCACGGGCGTCAGCCGCCCCAGCGCAAGCGCCACATCGGCCAGCGGCACTGCGCGGGCGCGCAGGCAGCCTGCCACCACCAGCAGGTTCTCGACATTGAAGTCGCCAATCAAGGCGGTACGCACCGCGTGGCGGCTGTCAGGGTGTCCGGCCGCGCCGCGCTCGTGCAGCACCAGTTCCAGCCCCTGCTCGGTGTGACGCACCTCGCGCGCCTGCAGCCGGGCGCCCGTCATCTCGCCGTCGGGCGCCGGGTGCGAGGCCTCCGCCGGACCTTGCGCCTGTGCCCTGCTGACGGTCCACAGATCCAGGCCGGGACGGGCCGCCAGGGCCTGCGCCCAGGCGTGGCCGTGGGCATCGTCCACGTTCATAACGGCGGCCTTCAGGCCGGCGGTGTCGAACAACGCGCGCTTGGCTGCGCCGTAGGCGGCCATGGTGCCGTGGTAATCCAGATGGTCTTGCGTCAGGTTGGTGAACGCGGCCACGGCCACCACCGTGCCGGCCAGGCGGTGCTCCACGATGCCGATGGACGAGGCCTCGATGGCGCAGGCGGCAAAGCCGTCATCGACAAAGCGCCGGAACACGGTTTGCAGGGCCACCGCATCGGGCGTGGTCAGCCCCGTGGGTTCGAAAGCTGCGAAGGGCTCGCCCACCCCCAGGGTGCCCACCACGCCGCAGCGCAGGCCCAGAGCACCCAGGGCCTGCGCCACCCACCAGGTGCAGGAGGTCTTGCCATTCGTGCCCGTCACCGCCACCACGTCCAGCAGCCGGCTGGGGTGGCCCCAAAACGCTGACGCCACCTCGCCGGCCTGACGCTTCAGGTGGTCCAGGCCCGCCAGGCGGTCGTCGTCGGCCAGCACGGCCACGGCGTCCAGGCCTTGCGCCGACCCCTGCGACTCCACCAAGCAGGCTGCTGCGCCGGCAGCCAGGGCCGCGCCAGCATGCAGCCGGGCGTCGTGGCGACGTCCGGGCCAGGCCAGGAAGGCATCCCCAGGGCGAACCTGGCGGTGGTCGGTGCGCAGCGCACGCACGCCCCGGGCCTGAAGCCAGGCTGCGGCCGCCGTGCTGGATGCCAGGTGTTGCATCAGAAGCTCTCCACCTCGGCCGCGCCGGGCTGGAACACGATCTGCGGCTTGACCTCGATGTCCGTGGGCACGCCCATCATGCGCAGGGTCTGCTGCACCACCTCGCTGAACACCGGGGCGGCCACGTCGCCGCCGTAGAACACGCCCTTGCTGGGTTCGTCCACCATCACGGCCACCACGATGCGCGGGTCGCTCACCGGGGCCAGGCCCACGAACCAGGCGCGGTACTTGTTGGAGACGTAGTTCTTGCCTTCCTGCTTGCGCGCCGTGCCGGTCTTGCCGCCCACCGAATAGCCGATGGTCTGCGCCTTCTGCGCCGTGCCGCCCGGGCCGGCCGCCATGCGCAACATTTCGCGCACTTCCTGCGCCGTCTTGGGCGAGATCACCCGCAGCCCTGCCACGGGCTCCTGGCGCTTGAGCATGGAAACGGGGATCAGCTCGCCGTCGCGCGCGAACACGGTGTAGGCCCGCGCCAGCTGGAACAGCGAAGCCGACACCCCATAGCCGTAGCTCATGGTGGCCTGCTCGATGGGCCGCCAGGTCTTGTAGGGACGCAGCTTGCCCGTCACCGCGCCAGGAAAGTCGAGCTGCGGCTTCTGGCCGAAGCCCACGCCGGCGTACAGCTCCCACATCTCTCGCGGGGACATCTGCATGGCCATCTTGACCGTGCCCACGTTGCTGGACTTCTGGATGACCTCGGCCACCGACAGCACGCCGTGCGGGTGGGCGTCCTTGATGGTGGAGCCGGTGATGGTGATGGAACCGGGGGCCGTCTGGATGGGGGTCTGCGGCGTCACGCGCCCGCTTTCCAGCGCCCAGGCGGCGATGAAGGGCTTCATGGTGGAGCCGGGCTCGAAGATGTCGGTCAGGGCGCGGTTGCGCAGCTGCCCACCGCTCAAGTTCTGGCGCTGGTTGGGGTTGAAGCTCGGGTAGTTGGCCAGGGCCAGCACTTCGCCCGACTTGGCATCCAGCACCACCACGCTGCCGGCCTTGGCACCGTGCGTGGCCACGGCGTCGCGCACGCGCTGCCAGGCGAAGAACTGCACCTTGCTGTCGATGGACAGGGTGACGTCGCGGCCGTTCACCGGCGCCAGGTACGCGCCCGTGTCTTCCACGATCCGCCCCAGCCGATCACGCACCACGCCGCGCGAGCCCGGCTTGCCCTGCAGATCCTTCTGGAACGCGAGCTCGATGCCCTCCTGGCCCGACTCCTCCACATCGGTGAAGCCCACCACGTGGGCGGCGGCCTCACCCTCGGGGTAGCGGCGCTTGAACTCGCCATGACGGTGCACACCCTTCACGCCCAGGGCCTTGACCTCGTTCCACACGCCATCGTCCACCTGGCGGCGCAGCCACGCGAACTCGCCCTCGCCCGCGGTGCGCTCCTTGAGCTCCTGCAGCGTCATGCCCAGCAGCCCCGACAAGGCCTTGCGCTGCGCCACGTCGGCCTCGAAATCCTTCGGGATGGCCCACACCGATGAAGCCGGTACGCTGGTGGCCAGCACCACGCCGTTGCGGTCCAGGATGCGTCCCCGGCTGGCCGGCAGCACGAGAGTGCGCGTGTAGCGCATCTCCCCCTGCTTCACATAGAAATCGGTGCCAACGGCCTGGATGTAGACGGCACGGCCGGCCAGCACCAGGAAAGCCAGTGCCACCACCACGAGCATGAAACGTGAGCGCCAGGGCGGCGTCTTGCTGGCCAGCAACGGGCTGGTGGCGTAGTTCACGGCCCGCGCGCCGGTTTGCAGGCTCGGCTTCATGGCCGAGCTCCTGCGGCTGGCGCGGCGGGCTCAGTGCCCGGGCCTACCGGGGTGCCGGGACGGGCGGGCGCCACACCGGACGGACGCTCGTTGACCCAATGCGTCACCGCCGGGGTGACCGTGCGCATCTGCAGCCGCTCGCGCGCGACGCGTTCCACCCGCAGGTGGGTGGACTGCAGCTGTCGCTCAGAGTCCAGGCGCTTGTACTCGCTGTCGAGCTGGCGCTGCTCGGCTTTGGCGCGCTCCAGTGCCGAGAACAGTCGCCGCGTCTCATAGGCACTGTTCACCAGCAGCAGGCTGCTGCCGAGCAGACCGGTGGCCAACAGCAGGTTGACCCGGCTGCTCATTTGCGCCCCCTGGCCTGCGCCTGACGCCCGAGCGGCTCCCCACGATGGGACGCGCCCTCCGCGGCCTCGAAGGGCACCTCGGTGCGTTCGGCCACGCGCAGGATGGCCGAGCGGGCGCGCGGGTTGGCCGCCACCTCGGTCTGCCCCGCGCGGATGCGCCCCAGCGCCCGAAGGCGCACTGGCGCAGCGGGGGCGAACGGGGCGCGGCGGTCCACCTCCTCGCGGCTCTCGCGGGCGATGAAGGTCTTGACGATGCGGTCTTCCAGTGAGTGGAAGCTGATCACGACCAGGCGCCCACCCGGCAGCAGGCACTGCAGGGCCGACTTCAGCCCCTGTTCGAGCTCTTCAAGCTCGGCGTTGACGAGAATCCGAAGAGCCTGAAACGTGCGCGTTGCCGGGTCCTGGCCCGGCTCTCGGGTCTTGACCGCACGAGCCACGACCGCGGCCAGCTCGCCTGTGGTGCGAACGGGGCTCCCGCCTTCGCGGCGAGCGACAAGCGCCTTTGCAACCGGAACAGCAAACCGTTCTTCGCCATAGTCTCGGATCACCTCTGCAATGCGACGCTCGTCGGCGCGCGCCAGGAAATCCGCGGCGGTCTCGCCGCGGGTCGTGTCCATGCGCATGTCCAGCGGCGCATCGAACCGGAAGCTGAAACCACGCGCAGGGTTGTCGATCTGCGGGCTGCTCACCCCCAGGTCCAGCAGCACCCCGTCGACGTGGGGCAGGTCCAGGCGGGCCAGCGCCTGCGCCAGGCTGGCAAAGCTGTCGTGCACGATGGCAAACCGCGGGTCGTCCGCCAGGCCCTGCGCGGCGGCGATGGCCTCCGGGTCCTTGTCGAAGGCCACCAGGCGACCAGCCGGGGACAGGCGCTGCAGCACGGCACGGCTGTGGCCGCCGCGGCCGAAGGTGCCATCCACGTAGGTGCCGTCCACCCGCGTCACCAGGGCCTCGACGGCTTCGGTGAGCAGGACGGTGGTGTGCTGGAAGGCCGCGCCGGCATCGCTCAAGGCACTCACCCGATGAACAAGGTGTCGAGCTGGCCGGTCATGTCCTGTTCCAGGACGGCGGCTTCGTGAGCGTCGTAACGGGCCTTGTCCCAAAGCTCGAAGCGGTTGCCCAGGCCCATGAAAACGACTTCCCGCTCCAGGCCGGCCCAGGCGCGCAGCTCGGGCGGCAGCAGCAGACGTGACGCGCCGTCAATGGCCGCCTCCGTGGCACTGCCGATGTACAGCCGGCGCAGGCCGTCGGCCGAGGCTGGCAGGGCGTTCAGGCGGGCTTCGAACTGGTCCCACACCGGGCGCGGGAACAGCGACAGGCAGCGCACGTGGCTCTTGCTGACCATCATCTGGCCCTGCACGGCAGAGACGAGCACATCCCGCCAACGGGCCGGGACGGTGATCCGCCCCTTTCCGTCCAGCGTGAGCACCGGACCACCCTTGAACGCAAAGACCGACACAAAAACCCACTTTCCTGCACTTCCGCGCACTTTATCTCACGCCAACGGTGCCGGTCAATGCTCGGAAACGAAAAAAGATCAATGGAATCAAGCACTTAGACTCGACTTCAGTGCATTTTTGCGAAAGAAAATCGTTCAGAACCAAGCACTTGCAAGAGGCAGTGAAACTGCTTTGTGAGCAAACCTGAGAATCCCCGAGGGGTCCCAGCGAGCGCCGGCCCCCGGGTTTTGCTGGACCAGCCGACAGCGGGGCCGCTGATAAATTGCTGCACACCGGGCTTGCCCCCTCCCGCGACACCACCCTGAGCATCCACCGATGACCCTCACCCCCGCCGCCCTGGCCGACACCCGCCACCACCTGCACCCATACACCCAGCTGCGCCAGTTGGAAAAGGACGGGCCGCTGGTCATCGTCAGGGGCGACGGCGTGCACGTCGAGGACGAGCAGGGCAAGCGCTATCTCGAGGGCATGGCGGGCCTGTGGTGCGCCTCGCTCGGCTTCTCGGAGCGACGCCTGGCCGACGCCGCCGAGCGCCAGATGCGTACCCTGCCCTACTACCACTCGTTCTCCGGCAAGGTGCCGGGGCCGGTGACCGACCTGGTGCAGGCGCTGGACCGCTGGTCGCCCATCCCCGGCGCCCGGGTGCTGTTCGCGAACTCCGGCTCGGAATCAAACGACACCGCGGTCAAGCTGGTGCGCTACTACAACAACGCCCGGGGCCGGCCGCTGAAGAAGAAGATCATCGGCCGCGTCAAGGGCTACCACGGGGTGACGGTGGCCGCCGCCTCGCTGTCGGGCATTCCCACCATGCACACGCACTTCGACCTGCCCATGGACGGCGTGGTGCGCGTGAGCTGCCCACACCCCTACCAGTTCGCCCAAGACGGCGAATCGCCCGAGGCCTTTGCACAGCGCCTGGCCCAGGAGCTGGAAGACACCATTCAGCGCGAGGGGCCCGAGACCGTGGCGGCCTTCATCGCAGAGCCGGTGCAGGGCGCGGGCGGGGTGATCGTGCCGCCCCCGGGCTACTTCGACCTCATCCAACCTATCCTGAAGAAGCACGACGTGCTGTTCATCGCCGATGAGGTCATCACCGGCTTCGGCCGCCTGGGTCAGCCCTTCGGGTCGCAGGTTTACGGCCTGAAGCCCGACTTCGTGACCGTGGCCAAGATGATGACATCGGCCTACGTGCCGATGTCGGCGCTGTATGTGGCCGACCACGTCTACCAGACCATTGCCGACGCCAGCGCCGAGATCGGTGTGTTCGGCCACGGCTACACCTACAGCGGCCACCCGCTGGCCTGTGCCGTGGCGCTGGAGACGCTGCGCATCTACGAAAGCGACCGCGTGGTGGAGCATGTGGCCCGCGTAGGCCCCCGCCTGCAGGCCGGCCTGGCCCGCTACCGCGGCCACCCGCTGGTGGGCGACGTGCGCGGCCTGGGTCTGATCGGCGCCGTGGAACTGGCTGCCGACCCCGCTGCCCGCAAGCCCTTCGATCCCAAGCGCGGTGTGGGTGCGTATCTGGTGCGGCGGGCGCAAGAGCACGGCCTGATCCTGCGGGCCATGGCGGGCGACATCGTCGCCTTCTCCCCGCCCCTGATCATCACCGAGGCCCAGATCGACGAACTGCTGGAACGATTCGATCGGGCGCTGGCCGACACGCAGGCCTGGGTGACCGGCTGCTGAGGGCGCGCGATCCCCTCCCCCGCACCTCCATGAGCGAGAACGACCCCCTGTGGCGCCTGCGCCATGCCCTGGCAGGCATCGGGCTGTCTTTAGCTTGCTCGGTGCTCATTGCCGCCATCCTGGGCAGCGTGCTGGGCGATGCGCTGGGCGGCACCTATGCCTGGCGGGCAGGTGTGTATGCGGCGCTGCTGCTGTACGTGCTGGTGGGCGCCGGGGTGCTGTTCGTCAAGGTGGCGCAGCACGAGACGCGACCCCTGAACCTCGGACGCCTGGGGCGCTGGGTGTTGAGCCTGTGGCTGTGGCCCGCCCTGTGGTGGGCCAGCCGGGGCGGCAAACCGGGCGCCTGACCCCCCGCGCAGCCTCGCATGCCGGCGGACCGTCCGGCTTCAAGCTCAGCGGGACTGCTTGATGACCCGGCCGTTCAGGGGCTGCACAGGTCGCGCGTTCATCGGGTGCAGGCGGGCGAAGATGGCCAGTTGCTGGGGCGAGACCTGGATGGGCTGCTGCATCACGATCCACAGCACGCCCTCGGTGCAGGGCGGCGTGGTCAGTGATCCCATGTAGGTGTAGTAGCCCCGGCGCGCGGGCAGCAGCGTCATCGGATCGAACTCCACCGACGCCGCCACGAACTCGCCCCGCTCCAGCGGCAGGTGGTTCCACACCGCCTGCACGGCCGGATGCTCGGGGCCCTCATCGGCCACCAGGGCCACCACGGCCAAGCGGCCTTGAGGGTCGCGATGCATCAGGTGGATGGACATGGCGAAGGACCGCCCGTCCACCTGTTCCTCCCCCGGCAGATGAAAGTGGAACCCTGTCAGCTCGTAGCGACGCGCGCCGACTTCGATGGCATTGCCCTTGCCCACCTGCACCTGCACGGTGTGCCCGTTGTCGACGACCGAGAAGAAGCCCGGCCGGTACTGGAAATCCACCTCTTCCAGGTCCACCGGCAGGCCATCACGGATGTCCACAGGGCTCTGGCGCTGCCCGCTGCCACACAAGGAGAACGAGGGGTGCAGGGAAGCCCAGGACTGCGGGCCCAGGCTGGCGGCGTAGCCCCAGGTCGGCCCGTGGGCGCCAGCACCCGCATCGGCCCCGTGCTTCGCCTCACCACCTGTTGCAGTTGCAGCGGCTGCGGCACCGGCCGCCCCCGCCCCGCGCGCTGCTGCCGAGCCGGCACGGGTAGTGCGGGCTGCAGCCGCCCCCGCTGGCGGCGCCTTGATGACGAATTCGCCGGAGGCCCGGTTGTCGACCTTGATCTCCGGCGTGCCGCGCGAGCCCGGCCGGGCCGCCCCGTCCAGCGCCACGCCGCGCGCCAGGCGCTCGCGCAGGCGCTCCAGCGGATCGCCAGGGCCCAGCTTGATGGGCGAGCCCAGCAGTGGTTCTCCTGACGCGGCTGCAGGCGTGCCCGGCGCGCCAGGGCTGATAGGTGCGCCAGCGCCAAAAGAGGCACCCGGGCTGGCTGGGGCGCCGGGCGCTGCACCTGCGAGGCCAGCCCCTGAACCGCCTGCAGCTCCAATAGGCCCCGGCTTGCGGGGCCGATAAGGCGTGCGCATGCCGGCCGGACCGCGCCCCGCGGACGCCGCAGGCGCGGCACCCTCGGCCGATGCGGCAGCAGTGGTGGTCGCTGTGACTGCCGGCGAGGCTGCGGCGTTCGCGGGCACAGGTCCAGGAGCCGCTGCGGGCCTTGCAGGATTCGGCGTCTTGGCTGCAGGCTCTGCCGCATGCAAGGGCCCCGCCAGGCTCGACAGCGCCACCAGGGCCAACAGCGACCGCCGAGCAAGCAGGCCCGAAAGCGCCAAGGGCGCTGTGGCGGCCGGCAGAAACGGCAGCAGTCGTGGGGCAGAGTCGGTCATCGCGGTGGCATCCTGTTTCGATTTCGGCGCGCGCCTTGCAAACTTGAGGACTGCCGCGGCCCGCATCAAGGCCCTCCCGTCAGCGCTGCCTCCTCCAGGCGGGCCTTCAGCGCCATGACCTTCGCGATGTACTCGGCCGCCAGCGCCTCGTCCACCCGGCTGCCGCCCAGGTACAGGCGCAGCCCGCCTTCCACCGAGCCGCCCGTCAGCTTGATGCAGTCGTGCAGCACGCGCGCGCCCACCCGCAGGTTGGTCAGGGGATCGAAGGCCGTCATGGGCCCGCCGTGTTCCTCGAAGCGGCGGGCATGCACCTTGGGCATCACCTGCATCAGGCCCTGGGCGCCGGCCGTGCTCTGGATGAAAGGGTGCAGGCTGGACTCTGCGGCCATCACCGCCAGAATCATGGTGGGCTGCAGCTTCAGCCCGGGGCCCACCACGTGGGCCTCGCGCACCAGCGCCGCCACGGGTTCAGGTGCCACCTTGTAAGTGCCGGCCAGCCATCGGGCCATGCGGGCTTGCTCTTGCGGCAAGGAAGCGGGATCGATGGCCGTGGCACGCTCGGCGGCCTGCAGGTCGGGCGCGGGCAGCACCAGATCGTCGAACGAGCGTCGCTCCAGCCAGAGCAGCAGGCGGTCCTCGCCAGCCGCCCGCCAGGAGGGCACCAGCCACAGCACCAGGCCGGCCAGCGCAGCCAGCAGGCCCAGCGCAGCCAGCACATGGCGCAGCCAGGTGCTGGCGCTGCGCAGGAGTTGTCGGAAACCAGACACGTTCTGCATGGTGCGGGGTCCGATGAAGCGTCCTTCAGAGGGTCAAAGCGACTCTGACCTGAGCTGGTTTCGGACCCAGGCCCAGCTCAGCAGGCCGCCCATCATCAGCGCGGCTGAGGCCAGGGCCAGCCCCAGTGAGGAATGCATGACCAGCGGGGCCAGCACTCCGGCCACCAGGCCGTTCATGATGCCCGATGAAAAAGCCTGCACGGAGGAGGCCATGCCGCGCCGCTCGGGCACCAGGTCCAGCAACAGCAGAGTGACCGAAGGCGTCATCACCGACCACCCGAAGGAGTACACCGCCACGGGCCACAGCGCCCAGCCCGGGTGGGGCGGCAGCGCGGCGCTCAGCAGCACGTTCAACGCCGAGCTGCCCAGCATGATGAGAAAGCCCAGGCGGATCTGCGCCGCCGGGCGGATGCGTCCTGCCAGGCGGCCGCTCATCCACGCGCCCGACATGATGCCGGCCACGCTGAGGGTGAAGAACCAGAAGAACTCGGTGGGCTGCAATTGCAGAAGTTCGCCCAGCCACACGGGGGCCGACAGCACGTACAGGAACATGCCGTTGAAGGGCAGGCTGCTGGCCAGCGCCAGGGCCATGAAGCGCGCGCTCGCGCCCATCTGCCAGTAGCCGCGCAACAGGTGGGCCACGTGCAGCGGCTGCCGCTGGCTGGCGTGCAGCGACTCCGGCAGCTTTCGCCACATCACCGTGCACAGCACCGCCCCCACCAGCGCCAGGAACCAGAACACCGAAGTCCAGCCCAGGGCAACGAAGAGCCAGCCGCCCACCAGCGGCGCCACGGCCGGCGCCACGCCGAAGAAGATGGTCACCTGCGACATCACGCGCTGGGCCTGCGCAGGCGGGAACAGGTCGCGGATGATGGCCCGGCCGATCACCATGCCCCCGCCAGCCGACAAGCCCTGCACCGTCCGCCAGAACAGCAGCCAGCCAATGGAGGGGCTGAGCGCGCACCCTACGGACGCGAGGGTGAACACCGTCATGGCCACCAGCACCACGGGACGCCGGCCCAGGCTGTCGGACAAGGCGCCATGAAACAGGTTCATCAACGCAAAGCCGAACAGGTAGGTCGACAGGGTCTGCTGCATCTGCACCGCCGACGCCGACAGGTCAGCGGCCATGCCGGGAAACGCCGGCAGGTAGGTGTCGATGGCAAAGGGGCCGAGCGAACTCAGGCCGGCCAGCAGCAGGGCCAGGGTCCACAGAGGGCCGCGCCACAGGGTCGCGGCTTGGGGATGCATGGTCGGGGCGTCCTTCGTGCCTGGCCTGTGCCGCAATGCGC
>Ga0315907_10008472_pt1 | contig 10563 bp, 10 predicted proteins | sample LakEriMetagenome_3_FD_203525 | JGI IMG/M metagenome (GOLD analysis project Ga0315907, IMG submission 203525) | Freshwater fungal communities from buoy surface, Lake Erie, Ohio, United States - Buoy 12 MA123 | ecosystem: Environmental > Aquatic > Freshwater > Lake > Lake biofilm | place: USA...
ACTTCGTAACCATCAGGAAGGTTAAAGAGTGAGTGGAGTCCTTCGCGCACACGGTGCACAACATTTTTCACCGGCTTTTGACGGTGCGATGTTCCAATAATTGATGTTCCACTTGTAAGAACTGATGACAGTGCCTCTGGGCGAATCTTTGATGGTCCGCAACCAAAACGTCCATCGAGTGGCTTGAGGTTTTCTGGGATGATGATTTCTGCGCTCATGGGGCAAGACTACGGGTAGTAACGAGTGAGTACGAACTCAGAATCAGTGCTCTGCCTCTCATAGCGCAAGCGATCGTGAAGACGCGAGTAACGCCCTTGCCAAAATTCGATAGCCAGGGGCAGGACTCGATAGCCGCCCCAATGCGGCGGACGTGGAACGTGCGAGCCCTCGGGCCATTTCTGGCTGGCACCGGCAAAGCGATTAGCTAACTCTTCGCGCGATTCCAAAGGTTGAGATTGCGCACTGGCCCATGCACCAATCTGACTCGACCAAGGCCGGGTCGCAAAGTATTCATCTGATTGGCTCTCAGAGATTTTCTGCGCAAGGCCGCTAATACTTATTTGGCGCTCCATCGCAAACCATGGAAATAACAATGTGACTTGTTCATTGATTTCCATATCGTGGGCTTTACGTGATTGATAGTTTGTAAAGAATGTAAATCCGCCTTCGGAGATATCTTTTAAGAGCACAGTGCGGGTAGAGATCTGTTGCTCACCATCAAGGGTAGATAAGACCATCGCATTTGCTTCAACGATAAATTCATTGGCGGCCGCCTGGCTGAGCCAGAGCGAAAATGTTGACCAGGGATCGGCGGGTAGATTTTCAAGACCGACATCCCCGTACGAACGGCGCATCGCCCTGATGGCATCTCGCGTCAGGCTCTGATCAGGGGATTGGTTCTCATTCCTGGCTTGGCTCATAGTTGTATCTAACGTCACTTTGGCTCCCGCGTCATCTTGATCTTGGGATGGTCGCGAGCACCCCGCTTTCGGGTGCAGAATTGGCACCGTAAACGAGCGCGCCGGCAGCGGTGCCAGACTGGAGCTACACCGTGTCAGATGATTTCAAGCCAGGACTCGAAGGCGTTATTGCATTTGAATCAGAGATTGCTGAGCCAGATAAAGAAGGTAGCGCTCTGCGTTACCGCGGAGTAGATATCGATGATCTCGTTGGTCGCGTCTCTTTCGGAAATGTCTGGGGACTACTCGTTGATGATCAATTTAATCCAGGACTTCCTAATGCTGAACCATTCCCACTTCCAGTTCACTCAGGTGATGTGCGCGTAGATGTGCAATCTGCAATTGCAATGCTTGCACCAGCATGGGGATTCCAACCGACACTAGATATTTCAGATGAAGAGATTCGCAGCAACCTTGCGCGCACATCTGTCATGGTTCTTTCATATTTAGCACAAGCAGCCCGCGGAATTATTGCGGCTCCGGTTCCTGAGTCAGAGATCGACAAGGCGCATACAGTCGTTGAGCGAATGATGATTCGCTGGCGTGGAGAGCCTGATCCGTTGCACGTTCGCGCAATCGATGCCTACTTTGTATCTGCTGCAGAACATGGAATGAACGCATCAACATTTACCGCTCGCGTGATCGCATCAACTGGCGCCGATGTCGCTGCCGCACTTTCAGGTGCGATCGGTGCGATGTCAGGTCCTTTGCATGGTGGTGCACCTTCTCGCGTTCTTCACATGATTGAAGAAGTTGAGAAGACCGGTAATGCTGAGGCGTACGTCAAAGGATTACTCGATCGCAAAGAGCGCTTGATGGGATTTGGTCACCGCGTATATCGCGCTGAAGATCCACGCGCTCGCACACTACGTCGTACCGCAAAAGAATTAAATGCACCACGTTATGAAATTGCAGAGGCGCTTGAAAAAGCTGCTCTTAAGGAACTCCGTGAACGTCAACCAGATCGCGTCCTTGAGACAAATGTTGAGTTCTGGGCTGCAATTATTTTGGACTTCGCAGAAGTTCCAGCACCGCTCTTTACATCAATGTTTACCGCAGCGCGCACCGCGGGCTGGTCTGCACACATCCTTGAGCAGAAGCGCACTGGCCGCTTGATTCGACCATCAGCACGTTATATCGGCAAGGCACCTCGTAAGCCGGAAGATGTTCTGGGCTGGGATGCAACGGTCGAACAACTGCATAAGTAAGAGCGAGAATGCCTACACCTCGTCGTTCTATCGTCTGGTTTAGGCGCGATCTACGCATTGGAGATCATCCTGCACTTAATGCAGCGATTGAATCATCAGATGAAATCGTCCCTGTTTTTATTTTAGATAAATCTCAGATCGACGAGGCAGGGGCAAAGTTACTTGCATATATGGGGCAGTCGCTGCGAGCACTCGATCAATCACTCGGTAACCGACTGCATATCATTGCCGGCGATCAAGTTGAGGTATTAAGTGAACTGATGCAGATATACGGTGCTACTGAAGTTCATATCTCTGATGAATACGAACGCTATGGTGCGGCACGCGATGCGCGAGTTGAAGCCGCGGGAATAAAACTTATTCGAACGGGAAGTCCATATGCCGTTGCACCAGGTCGTGTGCGAAAGCCAAGTGATGACACTCCATATCGTGTCTACACTCCTTTTTATCGTGCGTGGTGCGTTCATGGGTGGCGCGCGCCAGCAAAGACACCGACAGTAATTAATGCACCAACACCGCCGGATAAGTACCGCGCATTTCCAGATTTTCCAATGCCAGAAGGCGTTGATGTAATCGAAGCTGGTGAAGCAGCGGCCCTGAAACGCTTTAAAGAATTTTCGAAGAAAGCCATTGATCACTATGACGAGGCGCGAAATCTCGCCGGTATAGATGGCACATCAAAGATGAGCACCTACCTTAAGTTTGGTGAGATTCACCCGCGCACTCTTTTAGCCAACCTAGGCGAGAGTAAAGCCCACGATACTTTTCGTAAAGAGATTGCCTGGCGTGAGTTTTACGCGGATGTCCTCTTTAACAACCCACATACAGATACTGATTACTACGCACCTCAATTTAAAGCGATGCGTTATGACAAGCCCGGCAAGCAATTTAAAGCATGGTGTGAAGGTAAGACAGGATATCCCTTTGTAGATGCCGCCATGCGTCAGTTGCAGCATGAGGGATGGATGCATAACCGCACACGTATGGTTGTTGCATCTTTCTTAGTAAAAGATCTTCATCTGGAATGGCAATTAGGTGAGAGATTCTTCGCCGAACATCTCGTGGATTATGACGTTGCATCGAATGCACACGGATGGCAATGGACGGCCGGCACAGGTACCGATGCCTCACCGTATTACCGAGTCTTTAATCCAATCGAACAAGGTAGACGCTTTGATGAAAACGGAGATTACATCCGAAAGTATGTTCCAGAGCTTGCTCATCTTTCGGCGGCGGAGATTCATGAACCATGGCTCTATCTCGATGGATATTCCAAAGGGTATCCAGAGCGAATTGTGGATCATGCGCTAGAGCGCCTTGAATCACTGGCACGTTTGCAAGAGATCAAGGCTGATAAGCCGGAAAAACCAACTACAAAGTAAGTGATCGTTTAGCGACATACATCGCCGCATCTGCCTTTGCTAGTAAATCCCCACCTTCACTATTGCTGACATGGCCAATGCTGACCCCAACAGAGATGTTCTTTCCCTCGATAAGAAAGGGATAGCTGACACAGGCTTTCAGCGCTTGAACTATTTCTAGCGTTGAGTGTGCAGTGCCATTGAGTAATACACCAAACTCGTCACCACCAAGCCTTGCAAGAAGTGCGCTCTCTGGCAGAACTCGAGCAAATCGTGCAGCAACTTGAATCAGGACTTGATCGCCGGCACCATGCCCGCATTGATCATTTACCTGCTTAAATCCATTGAGATCAAGGAGCATCAGCGCACCTTCTACCTTTGAAAATGTTCCTAACTCTGCAATGAGTCTGCGCCGATTAGGAAGGCCTGTCAGTTCATCGGTGCGAGCCAATGTTTTCTCATCACCGAGATCGTGTGCTTGTCGCAAACTTACAGTCATTCGAATAAAGGCCAGAAATAAGGTGGCAATTGTGGGAAAGACAATATAGGACGGAAAGATTCCAGGACGCAGCGCCATCATTGCTAAGAGTGTGGGACTGATAAAGATGGAGAGTGCGATAAAGGCTGGATGTATTGAAAAATTCTGTTCTGAATGTGCCGGTGGATACCAGAGTGAGAGTGAAATCAGAATAATTCCGAGCACCCAACCATTATCAAAGACCGTCCCAAATGTGTATCGATTCAGTGTACTCATCCAGAGAAAGAGATAATCAAAGGAAAGGTAGATTGCGAAACCGAGTGCCACAATAAAAAAGCGCATATTCAATCGTTGTGTAATCGATGTGATTGCGATTGTGATCACGATCGCTAAATCACAGATTGGAAAGAAGAGTTCAAAGAATCCTTGGCCACCTTCAGCTGAGATCACTTGCGAGAGGATCAGCGCAGTTGCAATTGAGCTCAGCCCTAAACCAAAAATTGCAGCATCGAGAATTTCAATAACGGCAATCTTCTTTCGCTTGCTCATTATTCGGGGAATTGCCAGCAAGGCAAAGGGATAAAAAAGTGTGTAAGAGATATTGATTAAGTAATTGATTGCAGTCGGTGTGCTGAAGAATTGTCCGTAGCTAGAGAGAACAGAGCCGAAGGTCCAGCTACCCATCGCACAGGCAAGAAATGCGATTGCCAGCGGATCGTTATGGGCCGGGGATGCAAAGAGCGCGATTAAAGCCAGCAGGGCCACCGCGTTATAGAGAATCAGGTCTAGCCAGAGATGCTGTCCATCAAGGATGAAACGAAGAGCTAGATGAAGAGAAAAAACTCCTAATGCGCCATACCGAGTGATCGGGTAAGTTCGCACCCACGAAACTCTTGCACCGGCAGATGCAATCTGACATAGGGGAAGCCACAGATGAGCAATATCGAAGAGTCCACTGGAATTACTCGCCGGGGAGCGCTCTGCGCGCTATCGCTGGTCGGCGTCGGCATCTTTTCATCGCCGGATGCGGCGACAGCTGCAACGGGTGTCAAGGTATTGTCATCAGGCAAAGTTCAAGTCACTCTTAAATCAAATCCAGCACTGAAAAAAGTTGGAGGCGTAGTGCGTATCGATGATGTGCAGGGAAGATCGATCGCACTCGTTCGCACGTCAACTAAAGCGTATACCGCCGTTAACTTGTTATGCACACATCAAGGTGGCGAACTTGTCCAAACCGGCAACCAATGGCAATGCCAGGAACATCAGGCAACATTTACCTTAGCTGGAAAAAATTTAGTTGGACCTGCCACAACAGCATTGAAGCAGTTACCCGTTAAGGCAACTGCTTCAATGGTAACGATTGGCTAATTAGCCGCAGATTGTTTTCGCCGTTGTCAGCGCAGTGCTGGCAGAGGATGAGATAAGTTTCAAGTTATTGTTCGCTGCACTCTTCTCATTCTCTAGCTTCTTAATCTTCGAGGTGAAGGCAGTGATCTGAGTATTCAGACGTCGCACTGTAATTTCGCGCCATGAGATTGCTGTCTCGTAATCCTTAATATTCTTTGCATTCTTAGTCAGATTTGCGGTATCTGCCTTCATGGCATCGAGTTTAACCTTTATCGCTGCAATACGATCTTGTTCGATTTTCACATCGGCTGCAACAACTGGCGTGAGTGCTGTGATTGATTCTTCCAAGCTCGCAATCGCTTCATCAAGTGTTGCGAGAGTTTTTGCTGTTTCGGTACGTGCACCGATTACCGCAGTGTTGGTCTTCTGGTAGGCATTAACAGTTTTGATGCAGTCACTGCTGCGCCAAGTAAGTTTTGCATTCTTCTGGAGGGCATATTTTGCGCAACGGAAGGTCTCACCACGTGACTTTGTAGTAGCACCTTCCTTAGAGCACGGGGTGCCATTCTTAATCGTCGCAGCGCTAGCTGGTGCAACGCTCAAGGCGAGTGCTATCAATACTGAAGCGGTAGCCGTGGCGATTACTTTGCGAAACATAGAAAACCTCCGTAGATAATGGCTTAATCATAACGAAGATACCCCTTATTTCGGTGAATATCCTGTGTAGGTCAGCGTTTGCGTAAATTCATACCTATTCGACGAACCATTCCTCTTGGCAAAATCGAGATGAAACCGACCAAAAGTTTGTACTGCCATCCAGGGATACTGACAGCCTTTCCTTTCTGCGCATCAGACCATGACCGAGCAACTAACTGGTCAGAATCGAGCCACACAAAATCTGGAAGGCCTTTCATCTTCATTCGACCACGCTCATGAAATTCGGTGCGGGTAAATCCGGGACAGAGTGCGCTGATCTTCACATTAGTACCGCGCAGTTCAGTATGCAGTGACTCAGATAAAACAGTGAGATAGGACTTGGATGCGCTATATGTTCCACCTGCGATAAAACTTGCAACAGATGAGACGTTAATGATCGTGCCGCTATTTCGCGCCTTCATTTGTGGAAGCACCACATGCATCAGGCGCATCGGAGTTCTCACAAGTACATCGAGTAGATCTTGTTCGGCATCAATTGCGCTCATAGTGAAAAGCTTGTTGATACCGAAACCTGCATTATTGATGAGAACTTCGACCTCGAACTCTTTGAGGTACTCCTCAACTGATTTACACCCCTTGTCGGTTGCAAGATCTGCCGGAAGTACAAATGTCTGCACGCCGTATTTCTCGCGCAACCCTGCAGCACGTTCATGAAGACGAGCCTCGTCACGGGCGACAAGAGCGATATCAAAGCCCTTGGATGCAAGCATCCGAGTAAAGCTTTCACCAATACCTGCTGTTGCTCCCGTGACAAGTGCCCACTTCGACATTGTTACGCCTCTATTCCAGCCGTAGATTCTTCTCTAATGTGCCAGCTGCTTCCGTACTCTGCCAGCAGATCAAGGAAAGGCTGTGGTGCAAACCATTCGGGACCATTAACTCCTTCAGGTTTCCAGATACCTTTATGGATAAGTTCCATAGCCATGACAGGGTTAATTGCGGTCTGCCAAACAACAGCTTGATCACCGTAATTTTCCATCGACCATGCATTATCTACAACGTTATAGATATAGACAGCCTTTGGTTTTCCACTCTTATCAAGGCCCTTTACAAACGTGCCCGCACAAGTCTTGCCGCGCATACGTGAACCGAGAGTTGCAGGATCAGGTAGTGCTGCTGCAAGTAGATCTCGTGGTGAAACCTGAACACCTTGCACGTTGATCGAATCTTTACGATCCATACCGAGCATGTGAATTGTCTTTAGGGTTGAGATAAATTCAGAGCCGAGCCCGTACTTAAAGCGAACTTTCTTCGCATCGACTTTCTGTGGAATGAGTACAACTTCTTCGTGTTCAACGTTGACACACTCGACCGGCCCGATGCCTTCAGGGAAATCAAATACCTCAAGTTCACTAAATGGTTCAGTGGTGTACCAACCGCGACCGTCTTCCCATACCAATGGTGGGTTGAGGCACTCTTCGATTGTTGTCCAGATTGAAAACGAAGGAGCAAAGTCAGCACCTTCAACAGTGAGATTTGAACCATCGAAGATAGTCACTTCATCAAGTCGTGAAAAGAGTTCATCGGAGGCATAACGCGCAAAGATGTCACTCATGCCAGGCTCAATACCCATGCCAACAAGGGCGTAAATACCGCGCTCACCCCAGTTCCAGTCACGAGCAAACTGCTCGTCACCGAGCTTCACGCCAGTTTCAGAGTTTGGATAATGAGGATGCGGGCGAGAAAGTGACATCGCCATATCCATGTAGTTTGTATTTTCGATTTCGCATGCCAAAAAGATCGGCATAACAAATCGTGGGTCGACTGCGTTAATAACAATATCTGGCTTCGCCTTACGAATAAGAGCTCGTATGTCCTCAAGTTCTGCAGCATTCACCTCCGCCGCGGAGAATCGAGAATCTTTTACCTTTGTTATTGCGGCTTCGGCTCGTGACAGGTTGCGATCAGCAATGACCATCTGCGTAATAAATGGTCTACGGGATGCGATATTTGCGATTGCACTGCCAACTCCGCCTGCGCCGATAACGAGCGCTTTCATGGGTGGCCTTTCGTATAGTTTGTTTCACGCCCGATAATGAGCGCGTTGGTCGAAGGTTAGCCGTAACGATAACCTTTGCCAAGTACGCACGTTTTTTAGTCCCCGTAGCTCAGTGGATAGAGCAACCGCCTCCTAAGCGGTAGGTCGCAGGTTCAACTCCCGCCGGGGACACCATTGTGAAACAGTTGAATTATTCGGATACAACGGAACTTGTTTCTGTAGCAGTATCCGTTTCAGACTTTTGAGAAAACTCAGGGAGTGAGAATACATACTCTCTCATGTGGTTACAATCGATGGCATAGAGCTTTACTGCTATCCAGTAAGCTGATTTATAATCTGCTTTTAGATCATACTTATCACTCATGAGGCAGTACTTTAGTTTCGGTAGAGATTTCATGGAGATCTCGGTAAATTCATAGGGTGCGTAAGAGTAGTTATTTACACCGGCCGCTACTTGTTCAGCACTGAGAATAGGTTTAACTATCATGCCAGCTTTTCTTGAGGACTCCCAGAGGTATTTGTGCTTAGAGCGAACCGTCGAAGGTTTGTATTTAAGAAGGTAGCTGTCGAAATTCAGGGTGTTAAGTTTATCGGTAAAGGTGATAATGCTTTTGTTGATAGTTTTTCCAGTACGAGGGTCTTTAGGTATTACTTTACTAGCAGCATGAGCAGGAGTAAGAGCAAGAATAGAAAGTACAAAAACAGTTACTATCAACCTTTTTTTCATGTATCCCTTTCTTATTCATTACTGATCTAAAATTGAATATATCACTCCGACACCTAAACGTTGAGTTACAAATTTAGCTGTAGCCCACGCGGGCTGTACTCATCAGTACTTTTTGCAATATCTCATGAATGCAGAACTTCTATTTTCAACCCGATGGCATCTATCGATTTAGAGTAAGAGTTGCTAGCTTTGCCTAATGGTACGCAACCCATTTAGAAGGCCGTACGTATTTAGCAAGAAGTGGGCAGCCTGGATTGGAGTTGGTTTTCCAATCGTTCTCTACATTGTTCTCACGGCGCCGGATGCAAACAAATCTGATGCTGTGAGCACAACTATTACGTCTTTGATTATTTATATTGCGCTTCCCTGGGCGAGCATGCGCATCTTTCGAGCACTGAGAAGGAAAAGCCCACAAGGAAAAATAGTCACTCGCACTGGGGAACCTGCTCATGGTGATGTACTCAGCCTGAAGGTGGGATATCGACCACGATTGCATGTTCAAGCAAAGTTAGTTGATGGATTTGTGGAGATCCCAACGGGCAAAATCGCAGTCGCAGAGATTAAATCAATTAAGGTTAAAGATCCTCGCCCGATTTCAATCAAGCTGTTAATCAATACTTTTGCAATAAGTATGCAAGTTCTTTACTTTTACTTCATATGTCAACCCTTGATCCTGCTCTTTGTACTTGTGTATATACCTATACTTGAAAAACAGCTTGGTAATCCACAGAATATTTCAGTTGACCAAAGGTTTGAGCAGTTACAGAGTATTTCGTTTTTATCTGTTCTGATTCACTCTCAAGCGCTACTACAGCCAACTCTCATCGCATTTTCTATCATAATCTTTATGACAATGATAAAACCATTTATGAGTAAAACTGTTTTAGTTATCGTGAGTAACTCTGGAAACACCCTAGTAATGCCCTTTTCATTCTCTCTCAATCCGTATATTCATGTTTTTGTTGAGAGCAGGCGAGTTAAGCGTTTTGTGAAGAAAGTGAAGAAAGCCAAAAAATGAAATACAAAGTACTAACAGTTTTTCTCTTAACTCTATTCGTTATTGCTACTACGATTGTAAGCACCTCTAACATGAGGCAAACTCCAGTTGCAGCAAAGCCAACTCCAACTGCGGCAAAGCCAACTGCGGCGATAGTTAAGCCAACTCCAACTGCAGCAAAGCCAACTGCGGCGATAGTTAAGCCAACTCCAACTGCAGCAAAGCCAACTGCGGCGATAGTTAAGCCAACTCCAACTGCAGCAAAGCCAACTGCAGCAAAGTCAACTTATCCAATTATGAAAGGTAATGTTGTCCCACAGAATTTTACAAATAGGCGATATACAGCAGGGATTGATATTCCAGTTGGTCTATATCACTCGACAGGTACCGTCTGTGGTTATCGAATTAACACTGCTGAAAATGAAGTATTTTACGTAACTATTTACGAAAAAGGTTCAACAGTAGTTGAATTAAAAAAGGGTGATCAACTGAGTAATTCCGAGTGCTCAATTGTATTTGGCCCCCCAGAGCCACAAAGTGAGATTCTACCGGGGTCACACTTAGTTGGAGTCGATATCGAACCAGGTGTTTATCATGCGCAGAATAATTTAACTTGCCAATTTGCAATTACGACAAAAGAGATCATTACTCGTGGCAATGAGACAATCAAAGTTGGTTTTGGTAATTTGAATGGTGTCAGAGATATGCTTATTCCCGAGGGTGCTGAGGCGGTATTTTTCGCTTCCGAATGTGTAGAGATTACAAAAGTA
>Ga0315907_10008473_pt1 | contig 10563 bp, 7 predicted proteins | sample LakEriMetagenome_3_FD_203525 | JGI IMG/M metagenome (GOLD analysis project Ga0315907, IMG submission 203525) | Freshwater fungal communities from buoy surface, Lake Erie, Ohio, United States - Buoy 12 MA123 | ecosystem: Environmental > Aquatic > Freshwater > Lake > Lake biofilm | place: USA...
CAGGTGCTTTTAGAGCTAACCAAGACGTGAACGAACGAGTCATGGACTCAACAGATTTAGAAAGAGAAAAAGGCATCACCATTTTGGCAAAAAACACTGCCATTAATTACACAGATCCTGAACTTGCCCCCAATGGTGTAATCATCAACATTATTGACACACCAGGCCACGCTGATTTTGGTGGCGAAGTTGAACGCGGACTTGAAATGGTTGACGGCGTTGTTCTTCTAGTTGATGCAAGTGAAGGCCCACTGCCACAAACAAGATTTGTGTTAAGAAAAGCTTTCCAAAAAAGATTACCGGTAATTCTAGTTATTAATAAAACAGATCGTTCTGATTCAAGAATTGATGCTGTTGTTAATGAAACCTATGATCTATTTATTGATTTAGCTGATGATTCCATGGTTAATGTTTTGGAATTTCCAATAATTTATGCTTCAGCAAGAGCTGGTAAAGCAAGCTTAACTAAACCTGCAGATGGCACAATTCCTGATTCAGAAAACCTAAGACCACTGTTTGAAACAATTCTTAAAACCGTTCCTGCTCCAACTTATACAGAAGGAGCCCCACTACAAGCTCACGTTACAAACCTTGATGCTTCTGCTTATCTTGGTCGACTTGCTTTATGTCGAGTAAGAAATGGTTACATCAAAAAAGGCCAAACTGCTGCCTGGATGAAAACAAATGGCGAAATTGTAAAAGTAAAAATTAGCGAATTACTTATTACCCAAGCATTAGAACGAGTTCCAGTTGAACAAGCAGGTCCAGGAGATCTAATTGCAGTAGCAGGAATTGAAGAAATCACAATTGGCGAAACATTGGCTGATCCTGATAATCCAGTTGCTTTGCCAGTGATCACCGTGGATGAGCCAAGTATTTCTATGTTCATTGGCACAAACACTTCACCGTTGGCTGGAAAATCTGGAACTAAAATGACAGCTCGTTTGTTGAAAAACAGACTTGATGCAGAACTAATCGGTAACGTTTCCTTACGAGTTTTTGACACAGATCGCCCTGATACGTGGGAAGTTCAAGGACGAGGTGAATTACAACTTGCAATCTTGGTTGAAATTATGCGACGCGAAGGTTTTGAATTAACTGTTGGAAAACCCCAAGTTGTGACGAGAACTATTGATGGCAAACTTTCTGAACCAGTTGAAAGATTAACAATTGATGTTCCAGAAGATTATGTAGGAGTCGTAACACAATTATTAGGTCTAAGAAAAGGTCGCATGGAACAAATGACAAATCACGGCAGTGGTTGGGTCAGAATGGAATATTTAGTTCCAGCACGAGGACTAATTGGTTTTAGAACAGAATTCTTAACAGAAACTCGTGGAACAGGTTTAATGCATCACGTCTTTGATCGTTATGAACCATGGCATGGTGAAGTTAAAACTAGAGCTAACGGTTCACTTGTGGCAGATAGAGCAGGGGCAGCAACTGCTTACGCGGCATTTTCTGTGCAAGAACGCGGTGCACTGTTTATTGGTCCAGGGGTAGAAGTTTATGAGGGCATGATTATCGGTGAAAATGCTCGCGCTGATGATATGGATGTAAACATCACCAAGGAAAAGAAATTAACTAACATGAGAGCTTCTGGTTCTGATGACACAGTTCATTTGATTCCGCCTAGAAATCTGTCCCTAGAGCAAGCTTTGGAATTCTTAAGAGAAGATGAATGTGCTGAGGTAACTCCAGCTACTGTTCGAATTAGAAAAGTGATTCTAAATGCTGGTGAGCGAAACCGTGCTCGCGGTAAGAATAAACAAAACTAATTTATTAAATTAGTTTTAAAAAATTCAAGCTGCATTCGAAGTAAATCCTCAGTTATTACTTCTTGTGGGGTCATATGACTTACCCCAGGTAAGGGCACAAACTTATGAAATTTTTCGTAAGCTGGAAATTTTTCGATCAAGTTAAGAGAATGCATGGCTAAAACATTGTCATCTGCCAAACCATGAATAAGCAGTAAAGGTCTAGTTAATTTGTGAGCCCGATTAATTAAAGAAAACTGCTCATATTTTGATTCATCAATATGAGGATCTCCTAAATATCTTTCTGAGTAAGCAGTGTCATACCAACGTAAATCTGTCACCGGTGCTCCGGCGATGCCAGCATGAAATCTTTCAGGTGCATCTAAAACAGCTAAAGCAGCAAGGTATCCACCAAAAGACCAACCAGTAATTCCTACATTGTTTAAATCCAATAAACCAGGATATTTCTTAGCCGCTTCATCAAGGGCAGTTATCTGGTCTGCCACTATTTTTTCAGACCAGCTTTCATATATTTCATATTCCCAACTTTTTCCTCGCCCAGGTGTGCCGCGATTATCGGAGACTATGACAACAAATCCCTGATCTGCAATCCACTGTTCACTTAAATATGTTGCAGCATTTTTCACACAACTTGCAAAATGTGGTCCTCCGTAGGGAGACATAATTACGGGAAGCTTCATTTCATCTTTCAACCAAGTTGGTAAAACTACTGAAGTGGAAATTTTTGATTTACCTGAGTCAAAATATTCAATTCTTGGATTAAATTCTGGAAAAACTTGCTGATCTTTTATTTCAAATTGATTTTGACCGCTCTGAACTCTTATTTTTCTGGCCCAACTGGATTGGTTTGATTCAATAACAAGTGTTAAGTGTTCTTTTTTGCCACCAACTACAAAACCATCTGTTTGACCAATGAATTTGGTCTTGCCTTTCCAATCAACGAGCATCAAAGAAGAACTATTTTGGTGTGAACTCACTTGTAAAAGAAAGCCTTCTTTATCAACATTTAGTACTGCTCGAACTTCATAGTTTGAATCAGTTAAAGCAAGCCCATCAACAAATAGGGACCTGTGGTCATCTCCTTCCAATGTGATCAGATGATTTTCAAATATTTGAGGAGAACCCGGCATTACTTCAACCCATGCTGGGTGGTTTTGGGCCCATAAATCAACTTGGGTATTAGTGTTTAAGTTGAATTGTTTTAAGACCATGGTTTTTTGATCTCTTGTTAAAAGTGTTAAATTCACAATGTTTGAAGAGTTAAAATCAACATCGCTTACGTACTCAAATTCATTCTTGTCGATCTCTAATTTAGTTGGATTACCATCTAAGTCTGTGACAAAAAAATCACAATCAGGATTCTTTGAACCAGCAAATGGATAACGATGATTTCTGGTCTCTGCTGCAGGTTTATCTGGATCAGTAATTTGTACAGTGGTTACTTGGCTTTCGTCCACTCTTTCCACAACTAAACGATCTGATGCAGGACTCCACCAAAATCCTCTATAACGATTCAGTTCTTCAGCTGCGATGAAATCGACCAGACCATAAGTTACATTCTCTTTCTCACTGGCCAGAACAATTTTTCCCTTTTGATTTTCTAGACAATATAAGTAAAGGCCTGCATCAACCACACCGGCAATAAATTTTGCGTCAGGAGAAAATCTGGGATCAATTATTGCTCCAGGAATATCAATGTTAGAAACCTGTTTTGTTCTTACCTGGTAAATCCATAATTCACCATTGAGAGCAAAACATAAATTTTCACCACTTTTATCAATACTGAAAGTCGTGATGCCTGAACCCGATTCTCTAAGTCTTTCCCGGCGGGCCTTTTCTTGAGCGGGCAAGAATTCTTCATCTTTAACTTTTAAATCTTGTGGATTAATTAAAAGTTCCTCTTGACCATTGGAGGAATCTAGAGAAAAAAGTGCAAGTCTTAAATCAGATTTAGAAATCGACCTAACAAAGAAGACGAGATTATTTTCAGGACTTATGACAAAACTTCTAGCACGCCCAGATGAGAATCTTCTCGTTTGTGCAAATTGTTTTAGAAAAGTTGGCCATCTACTCACACTTATATTCTGCTTGTCGCGTATTCTTTCAGTTATGTCGAGTCGCCGTCTTTTATTAGTTCACGCTCACCCAGATGATGAAACCATAAGCACAGGAATCACAATGGCAAAATATGCAAAAGCAGGTGCGGCGGTGACACTTGTGACGTGCACAAGTGGGGAAGAAGGAGAAGTTTTAGTTCCAAGTCTTTCTCATTTAGCTTCTAACAAAGATGACTTACTAGGACCACATCGTCAAATTGAATTAGCAAATGCCATGAAAGCTTTAGGGATTAAAGATCACAGATTTTTAGGTGGCCCAGGTAGATTTCGAGATTCAGGAATGATTGGTACTCCACCTAATGAAAGAAAAGATTCTTTTTGGCAAACAGATTTGCAAGTTGCATCTGATGAATTAGTAAAAGTAATTAGAGAAATTAAACCTCAAGTTGTTATTACTTATGACGACTTTGGAGGTTATGGACATCCAGATCATATAAATGCACATCGTATTACACACTACGCATCAGATTTAGCAAATGTGTCAGGTTATAAACCTGAACTAGGACAACCTTGGGAAATAAAAAAGATTTATTGGTCATGTATTCCAAAATCACAAATACAAAAAGGAATTGATGCATTAGCTAATTCTGGTTCAAAGTTTTTTGGTGTTGATTCAGCTGATGAATTCCCATTTGCTATTGATGATGAGCTTGTAACCACAAGAATTGAAGCATTAGATTTAGTTGAGATGAAATTATCCGCGCTCAGATGCCATGCAACTCAAGTTGAAGAGACAGGCCCATTTTTTCAAATGGCACAAGTTATTGGACCAGAAGCTTTAGGAGTGGAGTTTTTTAGAATCGCTAAAGGGCAAATTCAAAAAAATGGTCAATACGAAATTGATATTTTTGCAGGCGTTTAAATGTCAGAAAAATTAATTAATCTAATTGCTTCCTTGTTCTTGGGAGCATCAGTTTCAATAATAGGTGGATTTTTACAAGCTGGGACATTTAAATTCTTTGTCTCTATTCCTTGGGGTTTTATCTTGTATCTAGTTATTTTCATTTACTCAATAAGATATTTAAGATTAAATCTTGATTCAAGAATCTTTGTTGTAGCTTATGCAATAGGTTGGCTTGTGATCGCACTCTTGATGAGTACAAAATTAACAGCAGGGGATTTAGTTTTATCGAATAATTTATTGGCGATAACTTACTTACTAAGTTCAGTTATCATTTTAGGGGCATTATCAACATTGCCCCTAAAGAAATAATTAAATTACGTCTTTAACAGATTGCGTTTTGTCTGAAACAGCTTGTGTTTTTTGCTCAATATCTGTCGCAACAGCCAAGGCATCATCTAATGCTTGGCGCAATTGAGTTGAAGCAGAGGCAAGGGATCTTCTGACCTTTGCAGCTTCAGCTGCAACTTTAGCTGCAGAATCTCTTTGGATATCGACGTTTTCGATAACACGTTTTCTTTCAGCTTGTGCTTCGTCAACTAAGCGACGTGCTTCAGCTTGGGCTTCGTTTCGAGTGCGAGTTAATAACTCTTCTGCTCGTTTTGAAGCATCACTTGTAATGCGTAATTCTTCTGCTTTTGCATTTTGTAAAATTGCATTAGCTTCAGTTGTTGCAGTCGCAATTATTCTTTTTGATTCTTTATCTGCAGCTTCATATTCAGAATCGGCACGAGTTCTTAGGTCTTTTACATATTTTTCTACTTCTGCTTTAAGTCGCATATTTTCAGCATTAGTCGCTTCAATTAATCTTGTGTTTTCTTCTTTGGTAGAAGCAAGTTGAGCAGCTGATGTTTCGCGAATTCCTTGGGCAAGTTTTTCAGCCTCAACTAAAACAGATTGCGCTTTTGATTTAGCGGCACGAATTAAGGTTGCAGCATCTTCTCCAGCCAATGCAGTGATTTCTGCATCATCTAATTCAAAAACGTTTGGACGTTTAGCAAGTATTTTTACTTGCTGCTCGAGTTCATTAATTCTTCGGCTGGCACCGCTTGAGGAAACAACTATTGATCGAGATAGCCAACTCTTAGATCCTTTTTTTGGTGTTTCTGAAGAATCTTCAACCCATTCAGAAGCAGCGTTCACCACATCATTCTCAATAGAGGTTGTGTCGGGTTTTTCTGTGTTCATTAGTTAAGTCCCCTTTGGTGCTTAGATAATTAGATTAGCGACAGTCACCTTTTTAGACCAGAGCCTGCTCTGGCTTTTACGCTCAGCAGAGCCTTTATCTAATATTAGAAGGCCGGGGCTATAAGACAAACCCAAGTTGATTAGGGGCTGAAACTCTTTTGAGTGATCGTGGAAATACTTCGGCGCCTAAAAAAGCAAAGAGCGCAGCTCCGAAACACAAAATAAATTCAAAAACTCGTGCTTCCAAAGTTAACCCCCTTGTTGAAAAAGAATTAAATGAACTTATCACCAACCTTGATTTACTTAAACCAGTCAAGAAAGACTGGCGATATCGAATTGGTGAATTTATTGGACAATTAATTCTTACAGTTTTTGCACTTATACTTTTAGGCTGTTACGTCTGGTCCATCACCGTGGTTCCACCGAATGCAAAATTGTTAGGAATTGAAATAGGAAGCAAACTTCCTCCTAATGTTTACCAGGAAATAAATATGGCAATTAGAGATAAAGTTGATGATCCTGTTGATATTCAAACCCCACAAGGTTTGTTTAGAGTTTCCCCGCAAGAAATTGGATTATCTATCGATTTACCCCAAACAGTAAAAGATATAAATAAGAATCCTTTTGTATTTTTAAGATCAGCTATTTTTACAACCGAAATAAAACCAAAGATCACTATTGATGAGTCTGCATTCAGGCAAACTTTGGCAAGTGTAGTTAAAGAAAATTCAAAACCACCAATAAATGCAACACTTGCAACACAAGGTGGCAGAGTTATAACAACTGAAGCTCTCAGTGGTACAAGAATAGATTGGGAAAAGACAACACAAAGTCTAAAACAAGCGTGGTTATATGAAGGGCGTAAAGCAGAAGTTGTAATTGCGTTTATCCCACCTGAAGTAAGTAATGAGGATGTAAATCAGGTCAGATCAAATCTTGCCGAATTAGCGGTTTCTGCCCCAATCACGCTAGAAATTGGTTCTCGAAAAGTAACAATTAGTCCTGAAGTTATTGGAACTGCATTAAATTTTGTGCCTATAAATGAAAAATTAGAATCTCGATTTGATGAAAAGGTAATAATTGATGAGATTTCTCGTCAAATTCCAAATGTCCAAACACAAGCTACTGATGCAAAATTTGACTTTATTGGCAACAAAATATTAATTGTTCCTGCTCAAGAAGGAATTAAGTTTGAACCAGGACAACTAGATGCGGCACTTTCACCTGTTTTTAGACAAAAAAACAATAGAACGGTCAACCTAGATAGCGCTGTTATAAAACCAGTGGTCAGTACTGCGAGTTTAGAAGCTTTAGGAATCAAAGAACAATTGAGTTCTTTCAGGCAAGGTTTTGATTACCTTCCTTATCGCGAAATAAATGTTACCCAAGCAGCCAAGTATATGGATGGAAAAATATTAAAGCCAGGTGAAATATTTTCAATGAATGAAACAATTAAAGAACGAACGACACAAAATGGTTATGTAAAAGGTATTTACATTGGAGAGGGTGGCAGATTTGATTTTGGTTTAGGTGGTGGAGTTTCCATCATTACTTCTGCAACTTGGAACGCAGCTTTTTATGCAGGATTAGAAAGAATTGAACAAAGAGCACATTCTGTGCACATTGCAAGATATCCAGCTGGACTTGAGGCAACTGTAAGTTGGCCTAGGTTGGATTTAAAATTTAGAAATAATACAAATAATAACATTTTGATAAAAGCATTACCCGAACGTGAAGGTATAACAATATCTATGTATGGAACAAAAATTTACGACAAAGTAACTTCAAAATTTGGTGAACCTTATGCACTTAATAACAATATTGACAGAGTTATTTCCTACGATCCTAATTGTTTAGAACAAGAGGCGGCACCTGGCTTTAAAATTAACGTGACTAGAGAATTTTGGAAAGACAACACGATCGTAGAAACCGAAAATTTTCTTACAAGTTATAGACCAAGTGACAATATTATTTGCTTAAAAGAAGGAGAAGTTGCACCCACTGAAACTCCTTCAGCTCAACCAGTTGCAAGTGGTGTGCCACAACCTGCCCCGCAAAACTAAAGCGGAACTACTTCTTGCCCTTGAGCACTATCTTTAACACCAACACCTAACGAAGCTAGTTGGTTTCTTAATTCATCACTTAATTTCCAATTTTTTTCTTCTCGCGCTTTAATTCTTTTTTCAAGTAAGTTCTTAATTTCAGGGGTAATCTCAATTTCTGCCGCTTTGTCAGGATCTCTTGTTAAATCAAGCCCTAAGACTTCATCAAATTTTGCAATCGTTTGATATTTATCTCCCGGTGAAATACTTTCATCTTTTTCAAGGGTTCTTAAAAGCTGTAAGACTTTGTTGGTGTCTAAATCCTCTGTGAGTGCTAGTTCGAATTGTTTTAGATAACTTTTATCAACACTTCCTTTAGAAGCGGAGAATTCTTGCATCTTTTCTCTTATTCGGTTTAAGTTTTTATGTGAGGCAGTAATTGAATTCCATGTTAAATCCATTTGAGATCTGTATCTATGTTCTAATAAAGACAAACGAATAGCTAGGGGATCTAGTCCTTTTTCAATAACATCTGAGACCAATAAAACATTGCCGGAAGACTTACTCATTTTTCTACCTTCAAACAAAAGATGTTCACCATGAACCCAATGGTTTACAACTTCGGTGTCAACTGCGGCATTGCTTTGGGCTCGTTCATCTTCATGATGGGGAAATCTTAAATCAATTCCACCAGTGTGAATATCAATTTTGGTTCCTAAAAATTTCAAACTCATTGCACTGCATTCAATATGCCAACCCGGAAAACCTCTACCCCAAGGAGTTTCCCAAGTTAATTGAGTTCTACTTTCTCCAGCATTTTTCCACAAAGACCAGTCTGCATGAAATTTTTTATTGGGATCAGATTTTCCATCAAAGCGATAACCAGGTTGAAGTTGTTCTAGTTTGTTGCCACTGATTTGACCATAACTGGGATAGGACTTGGAATCAAAGTAAACAGTTCCATCGGGTCCAACATAGGCGTGCTTTTTGTCGATTAGTTTCTGAATTAACTCAATCATCAACTCAATTGATTCACTAGCTCTTGGATATTTTGTTGCTTTCTTAATATTTAATAAACCTAAATCTCTATGAAATTTATCTTCATATTTTCTGGCAATTGATAATGCGTCAGTTGATTCAGATTTAGATTGGGCAATGATTCGATCTTCAGTGTCAGCTTGACCTTCATCCACACCACCTATTCCGGTGTCATCTGCCATATGTCCTACATCAGTGATGTTTTGGATTAGTTCAACTTTTAAGCCTTGATATTCGGCAAATCTTTTTATTAAGTCTGTGAGTAAAAAGGTGCGCATATTGCCCACGTGGGCATCACGATAAACAGTTGGCCCGCAGGCATAAATCTTTAAAACACCTAGGCTAAGAGGAGTGATCTCAACTAATTCACGCCTTTTCGTGTCATATAACTTCATGTGGCTAGCGTAGTTGCAAACTACTAATTAGCATGAGCAACCAACTTCCTTTGGTTGTTGAACTTTTGTGTAGCGGTAGTAGGCGTAATCGTGGTGGGTTTGATAACCCAAAGACTCGTAAAGTCTTATTGCAGGCATGTTTGATTTAAGCACCTGTAAAGCAATTATTTTGTGACCTATTTTGAATACCTCATTACTCAAAGCCAACATGATTGATTTAGCTAACCCTTTTGATCGATGATTTTCATCAACCCAAACTGTTGTCACCATTGCTAAATCTTTAGATGCTGAAACCCTACCCGTGGCAATAATCTTTTTATTTTCATTAATTATTGATGCAAATCTAACAAAACTTCCACTGACTAATAATTCCTTACTTAATCTAGGCGATTTAGTTTCAGAGGACATAACAGCGTCAAACCATTTACTACTCAATTCACTTTCAATAATTACGTGAGGTTGATTTGATTCAATAGTGTTTGCAATCATATAAAGAGCGTGTGCAATTTCAACAAAATTATTTCTAGTCAAAGCTTCATCAAAGGCCCCAGGTTTTGGAGACTGAACTATTGCTGCAGCTTTCTTCGTTTTATACCAATCAATAATTTTTATTAAAGATTCGTCACTAGAATTTTGAGGCCTGCCATCTAAGCGACAAGAATTTGCTCGGGCTGACTCATTGCCAGAAAATCTTAAAACCCAATCACCTAAACTTTCAGTCTCCAAAGGTACCCAAGTACTTTCAGAATCTCGTTGCAGATCAAGGCAACCAATTTCAGGTTCGACGACTTTTGCTGCGATGATTTTTCCTGAAATAACATCTTGAAAGGAATCATCTTTTTTTCGAATCTTGATAATCCCAGCTGGCCAATCTCCACTCCAGGAAACCAATTGGCCCAATACATCGTTCAAGCCTTCCTCAGTTAAAAAGCGAACGCTTACTCGTCGACCTACATCTGAAGGGCTAATTCTTAACCTGCCTATTGTGGTCATACGAGAAAAATTGTTCCTTTCATATACTCTTTACATATAAATAGTAGAGATGAAGTAGTTTTGTCTTACTTTCCCAAGTAGAGGAGTCCAAGCGTGACCTACATTATCGCC
>Ga0315907_10008474_pt1 | contig 10562 bp, 8 predicted proteins | sample LakEriMetagenome_3_FD_203525 | JGI IMG/M metagenome (GOLD analysis project Ga0315907, IMG submission 203525) | Freshwater fungal communities from buoy surface, Lake Erie, Ohio, United States - Buoy 12 MA123 | ecosystem: Environmental > Aquatic > Freshwater > Lake > Lake biofilm | place: USA...
AGCCAACGCACCGTTGGTTCAGGTAGATTTAGGGGGGCAAAGTGTTCAGGCTTCATACGTCGTAATAGGGTACTTTTTTAATTTCCCCATTAACCGTTACGTTGATAAACCCCCGTGGGTTAGCCGGTAGGGTCGCAGAGCCAGCCGTAGCCGTGGAGCTGCTGGAAAAGTTCAGCAAGTTCAAAAAGAATAACTGCCACGCCGGGGTGGGCCGTCCCGTGTCGTTGACCATTTGAGAGGTCGGTATTACTTGGTTCTGGGGTAGTTGAGCCATCAGTTGTCCCCGGCTTCCGCTTTCAGGTTGGCTGACACGATGACCGCCTTGATTGGGTCGGTTACAACCACCTCAAAGATCCTATCCCGCGCAAACCCTAGCCGTCTCCACATGGCCCGCGTAAAGTATTGGCCTTGCTTGCCTATGGTCACCCAGTTCTCGTTAGACCAAGTAAAGCCACCGTCATCCGACCAGCGGAGCATAGCCTGTGGGTCTTGACCCTGTCCTACGGGTAATCCAACTCCGGGTTGGAACTGGATCTGAAGCTCCGCAAAATACTGCCTTTGGAGGTCTGTGGTTATATGGGGACACCTTCTGAGGCGGCGTATCAACTGCCCGTCATCCGTGTATTGCGATAGAGACAGTCTATATAATTTACCGTTTTCATAGTCTCCAAGTAATATCTGCTGGTTAAAAAATGCACAGCAGTTACCACGGTGGCGCTCATACTGGCCTTGGTTATTGGTGTAGAGCCATTTATGCCACAACCCTGTGGTTGCGTCATAGGCCCAAGTTAGGCCGTTCTCCCCAATACTAGGAAAGGTTACAACGTAGGTCTCATGGCCCTCTAGCTGGTACGTCCACGCAATTGCGTCCGATACATCTTGGCCTACCAAAGTGGTTTCTACCGCGTGGGTAGAGATCCTCTGTGGGATGTAGCCGTTCATTTGGACGATGGTGGCCTCACCCCGGTTATTCTTAGAGACGTAGGCAAAAGAGTTACCCACCCGCGCACAGGAGTAGGCCGCAGCGATACCCTGCTGGGTGGATGAACCTTGAATCCTCTGAAATGGAAAGGGGACAGATCCAACGTCTAGCCATGCCTCGGAGCTCATCTCGCCCAATAGGTAGACTTCGCGCCTATCAACAATAATCGCAACTAGGTCATCTGGTGAGCCGTCTTTAGAAGCAAAAGACAAGGGGTCGGTAATCGGGGATAGTAAGTCTGAAGCCGCCCAGAGCTGGCTGTTAGGCTTATTGTAGACAAAGTAGTTGTCCGAAATATCCACCGTTCCACCGCCCTCAAAGGCTCCGTCTGTGGAGGGTAGGACAGTCCAGTTTAAGGCGTATATCGTAGTGCTAGAGACCGTCTGGGAGGCGCTTACGGTGTACGTTCCCGCACCCCCGGAGCCTGACCCAAAGGCCGTGATAATCGTTCCATCGGTCACCCCGGAGCCTTCAATTGTCTGGCCTATCTTCAGAGTGCCGCTGGTCACCGCGCTAACGGTCAAAGTTGTGCCTGAAATGCTTCCGGTCACAATAGCGGGTGAGGCGGTTGAGTTGATTGCGGTACTCGCAACGGTTTGGGAGTCGCTAACCGTATAGGTTCCAACCCCGCCAGATCCAGTTCCTAATGCCGTAATCACGGTATTTTGAGCCATACCCTGACCAAAAATGGCCTGTCCAACCGCAATGGTTCCGCTTTGCATCACGGTAACCGTCAGGGTCGTTCCACTAATTGATCCGGTAAAAATGGCTGATGACGGGCTACTAATGAACCATGTGTACCGATAAGAATCGTCCACGATGTAGACGTTTACCCCGTTGTCCACAATACCAACCTGACCCGTGGAGGTGTTCATCTGACCAACCATCACGGGGGTCAAATCGTCCTCTAAGACGTATACAAAGTCACCGCAAACCGCAACAACCTGAGCCCCACCGGACAGGGTTCTGATTCCCCGCACTTCTTCCTGATTCGGGAAAATAGCAACGGTCTCTAAGCCGGGGGTTGGGTAGAGGGCAACGATACCGCGCTCGCCTTGAGCCTTGGTCGGATCTATCTCAGGGTAGAAGTTGATGCACTCTTGAGCGTCTTGAGTGATAGAGGGTGCTTCGTAAGCCGCGCCTACGAATCCAAAGTCAGGCATTACTGGAAGCCCCCGGTGAGAATCCAACCGGCATCCGCACGTTTACCGACCACCAGAACGTCATCGTACCTAGCGGACTGCATGGGCTTCATGTTGGTTCTCTTGATAGTAGCCTTGGCTTGCATGGCGTAGGCGTTGATCATCGCAATTTGCTGGGGGTTGGACTTGCCGTACATGGGCATGAGTCTCTCAGCCAAGCACCACCGCAGACACATTAGATAGCCCTGTGGGATCACAATCGTGTCGTTGATGCTATTAAACCTCTGAAATATGGTGTCGCAGAATATGTGCATCTCACCTTGAGACGGGTTAGGCCAAAAGTAGAACGTGCCCATAACCTCGGAGGGCTGGTAGTAGAGAGCCTTGGGCCACGGGCCGTTTTGGGTCTTTAGACCAATCAGCTCGTAGTTTTCTAGGTTCAGAATAGCTACTGGGTAATCAAGACCACCGTTCACAATAGGCTGACCGTTGGAGTTGGTGTTTACTCGCACAAAGGCTGAGTTAACCGCAAGGGGGCGCTCGTAATAAGCGGTTATTGTGGTCGAGGCCACGGTCTGGGTGTTGTTCACCGTGTAAGTACCGGCGTAGTTGACGTTCCCGCCAGCTCCGGTTCCAAAGCCTGTGATCTTGGTTCCAGCAGTAATTCCTGTCCCTGAGAGCGTCATACCTAAAGCGATACCGCCCTCGGTGATATTGGTAACTGTTAGGGTATTCCCTGATATAGAACCTGTAAAGGTAGAGTTCACCTGACCGGTTGGGCCAATGGTGTACTGAGTCTGTCCTGAAGTCAAAGTGAAGATGATCTCGGTCTTGTAGTAGACCATCATCTGCTCATTTGACCATTGGTCAATCATGTCGTTTAGCATATCGAAAGCGTCTTGGGCTTCCGCAGGGGCTGGGGTCTCGCCAGCGGCTAGAGCGCCAATGTCCTTCATGGCGCGACTAATAATGTCGATTGGCTGGGTCATAACTTCACCTTAAATGTTTCCACCTTCCAAGGTGGGTCAATACTTTCGGTATTGTCTAGTGCCTTTAGTTGTTCGGCAAGTCTGTCCTTGATCAGGTGTCGTTCACCCTCTTGAGCGTCTAAATCTAGCCAATGCGAGACCTGATGCTCAGTCAAATTATCGGCTATTTGGTACGGTTTACGAAACTTCCAGTAGCCCTCAGTAGCTACCTTTTTATTGTCTTCGCAAGCCTCGCAATGGTATTTGACTTGGCAGACCAAGCCGTCATCGACCCGCAGCTCTGTTACCTTCCAATTAAAGGTCGGCACTTATTTTCTCCATAATCTCATCAAAACTCTCTGCCACCTCCCAAGAATTGCCGTTCATGCCGTAGGCAACCCGAACCTTTGACCCATCTTCTTGGGTATGTTCAAAGATTGACGCAATCAGGTCTGTATTAAGGATCAGACCCTCACCGATGCGCCCTTTGGCAGCGTTAGTTAGTTTGATTAGTTTCACGCAGTCACCGTTTCATCAAGAACCCAAGAGGTTGTGGCTTCATCCCATGAGTAACGCTTGCGGTTTTCTTCTGTGCCAACATCCGTTGGGTATGGTACTGGCGCATCCCACAGGCAAGTGGTCTCGTTTAGCAACCAAGAAGCAAAGGGCTTGGGAGGAATAAACGCATCACGACCCACATCGTAGGTATAGCCTAGCCCCGCATAGTTCTTACGGAACGGGGTTCCACCTAAAGCATGAACGCCGCCGTGGGTGTTGTACGAAGTCTGCTTATAGACATCGCCTGTACGGGCAGAGAGTTCTGACTCTTTACCATCATCTTCTTGCCGTCCTACGGTAACAAAGACCACGATATTGTTTGCATTTAACTTGGCAAAGTGCGCCATCTAAATCTCCTTATAGGCTAAAAGTTACTGTTTCGCTTGTTGTGGATGTAGCAGTAACGGTGTAAATCTTAAATCCACCAGATGTTGTGGAGGATTGTGTTACACCGCCTGAAAAGGTTGCCGTTATGTTGTCAGGTATTTTGAAAATAACTACGCCTGAACCGCCAGCACCAGCAGAATTGCCTAATGTGCCAGAACCACCACCACCGCCAGTATTTGCTGTTCCGCTTGTTCCATTTGTGCCAGCCGCACCGCCGCCACCTGAACCACCTGACCCTTGGGTGCTAAATGAGCCGCCTCCTCCACCGCCGCCTCTTGTTACGGATGAGCCTGTAATTGTTGATGCGACTCCCGCGCCACCGTTGCCGCCAACGGCAGAAGTTCCAGCAACGCCAACCGCGCCAGCGCCACCTCCACCGCCAGCAGATTGATTTCCAGAGTTTGTGTTGCCCTGACCCGCGCCGCCCGCATACCCTTGGTTTGTAGTTCCAGCGCCACCGGCTGGGTTGTCTCCAGTCAACAATCCGCGCCCCGAACCGCCGCCACCTGACCCGCCAGAATTGCCTGTGGTTGCACGACCTCCAAAACCGCCGCCCGTTGATGTAATGGTGGAAAATACCGAATTTGATCCATTAGAACCCGGAGTTGTTCCCCCGCCAACCGCGCCTCCAGCCCCCACGGTGACCGTGTAAGCAACACCAAAACCCAAATTTAATTTTGATTCTGCGGATGCGCCACCGCCTGAAGTGCCAGCCGATGTTCTATAACCACCCGCGCCACCTCCCCCGGATACATCTGTGTTGCTTGCGCCGCCCCCAGCAATTACTAGAAAGTCAGCAGTAAAAGTCCGTGCAAAAGTCACAGTCTCACTTGTTGTGCTAGTCGCAGTTACAGAGTAGATGTTGAATCCACCAGAAGTAGACAGAGATGAAGTTACGCCACCAGAAAATGTTGCAGATACATTGTCAGGTACTTTGATAATGACAATGCCAGAGCCGCCTGCCGCACCCGCAGAGCCGGTAGAGTTATTAGACCCGCCGCCGCCACCGCCACCGCCTGTATTTACACTCCCTGCTGTACCAGCGGCTGGTGTAGTGCCGCCAATACCTCCAGCACCGCCGCCGCCAGAAGCAGAGCCTGCCGCAGTATTTACAGTGTCGTAAATACCACCACCACCGCCACCAGCACGGGTTACAGATGAACCAGTAATAGTTGAAGCAACACCTGCTCCGCCGTTGCCGCTTGTTACACCCGCCGCTCCAACAGCACCTGCGCCGCCACCTCCTCCGCCACGAAAAGGATTTCCATTATTTCCGTTGCCACCACCGTATCCTTGATTGGCGGTTCCTGAGCCGCCTACTTGTCCACTAACATCTCGACCTGAACCACCTCCAGAACCACCTGAGCCTCCAGAAGAAGTGTTTGCGTATGAACCAAGACCACCGCCAGTAGAAGTAATTGTGCCAAAAACGGAATTTGACCCTGCCCCACCGTTTGTGGCTGATGCACCAGCAGTACCACCAGCACCTACTGTGACTGTGTATGCAACACCAAATGTCAAACTAAGTTTAGATTCTGCGCTTGCACCGCCTCCGCTAGTGCCAGCAGAAGTCCTATATCCACCCGCACCTCCACCACCAGTACCAGCACCATTTAAAGCATTGCCTCCACCACCACCGCCCCCAGCAATTACTAAGAAGTCAGCCTGTGCGCCAGCAAGGAAAGTAACAGTCTCGCTAGTAGTAGATGTAGCCGTTACTGTGTATATGTTATATCCAGCAACCGCAGTAGATAAAGTTGAAGTTACACCAGATGAGAATGAGGCATAGTGCGTAGATGGGATTTTGATGATAACGATACCAGAACCACCGTTGCCCCCCGCACCACCACCAGCGGTTTTACTACCAGCACCACCTCCACCGCTACCAGTATTAGTAGTGCCAGCGGTTCCATTTGCGCCCGGATTTCCACCAGCTCCACCACCGCCTGAACCGCCTGCACCACCAACGGGTGTATTAGCAGTTGGAGCATAATTTCCACCACCACCGCCGCCTGCTCTTGTTACAGAAGAACCAGTAATCGATGATGCTGTTCCATCACCGCCAACACCAGCAGCAGCACCAAGCCCATTTAATACTGAACCTCCAACAGCTCCAGCACCGCCTCCACCACTACCCGGAACATTGCTTGTGTTATATCCACCGCCGCCATTGTTCCCTTGACTTGGGCTTGTAGATGGAGTGTTGCCAGCACCGCCGGTTGCAAAACTTGAACTATAAGAACTTATACCACCACCCGAACCACCGGCAATACCATTTACATTTGCTCCAGCAAATCTACCACCACCGCCACCCGCAGAAGTGATAGAAGAAAATACGGAGTTAGAGCCGCTTGAGCCGTTGTTTGCCCCACCCGCAGCGCCACCGTTGCCACCTGCTCCTACTGTAATTGTGTTTGCAGTTCCAACCGTTAGAGTTTGAGCAGAAAATTCACGATAGCCACCAGCACCCCCGCCTCCAGCTCCACCGGCATCTGCTGGTGCGCCACCGCCACCCCCGCCGCCCGCTACAACAAGGTAGTCAGCAAGGATAGTCGGCGCACCCTGTCCAGCAAGAAGAATCTGAAATATGCCCGTCATTTAGGACACATTCCCTGTTAGTACGCAGACCGTTCCAGAGATAAATAAGACCGTACAGACACCCCTAGTTGCAAGGGTCACGGTAGCCTTATCTGTGTCAGTTCCCGCAATGTAAGCGGTTGTGATCGAACAAGTAATCGTGATGTTGCCGGTCGTGTTATTGAAGATTGATACCGCATCCCCAGCCGCAAAGGTTGAGTTAGGAATCGTAATCGACCCGCCAGTTCCTACGCCAACAAACTCACCAATGTCACCCAAAGCTAGGGTGTATGAGGTTGTCTTGTCTGACCCTGACTGCGGAATGTTTAGATAACCAATGCTTGAGCTAACTGGGGGGAAAGTCATGGTCGTGCTATCCGTACCCGCAAGGGTCAGCGTATTGCTAACCGATAAGGTCTTGCCGTTAGTGACCGTTAGGGTTCCCGTACTGCTAGAGATTGTCAGACCGTTGACGCTAGTTGCGGTCGCAGCTCCGATATTGGGAGTAGTCAGCGATGGGCTGGTCGCAAACACCAAAGATCCAGAACCCGTCTCGTCTGTTACTGCCGCAGCTAGATTTGCAGATGACGGGGTTCCAAGCCAAGTTGCTACACCAGTTCCAAGAGATGTCAGTCCAGTTCCACCGTAAGCCGTGCCAAGCGCATTGGTCGGGGTTAGACTTGTAGCCGTTAGCGCACCTGTGCTTGGGTTAAATTGGAGCTTGGTAGACGATACATCTAGGGTGGTTTCGTTGCCTGTCGTGACGTTTGAGAACGTGATGTACCGCGTGGCGTTGGTGGTCGTATCGTCTGTAATCGTGACCCCAGAGACATCGCTTGACCAAGTAGGAACCCCAGAAGCTAGTTTTAGAACCTGACCGTCTGTGCCAGCCGCAAGGAACGTGGTCGTATTTGTTGCTGACTGATACGGTAGAGAACCGGTCGCACCACCAGCAAGGCTAGTAGCCAACCCAGCCGTGACTGATGACGGGGCTCTGCTCTCCCAACGTGCGTCCGTGTTATCCCAAACGATTAAATCATTGTCTGATGGGCTTGGTGCGTAGACGTTTGACAGGTCGTTTAACCGTGGCTCAAACGTAGGTCTTACAAATAAGATGCCGTTGGTGTTGTCCGCGTGAACGACCGCAGCTACCTGAACCTTGGCGTTTGGCGCATTTGGTACGTTTTTGGTCAGCCCACCCGTAACCGCAGGGTTGTAATACAAAACGTCCCCGTCAACCCAAGTTTCACTTACAGGGGTTCCAGAGGTGTCAATTCCTTTAACTTCTCCAAAAGACTGAACGTAAATCCAGCCGTTGAGCGCCGCTGACTCCTTGGCTATGCCTAAAACGTAGTAGCCGGTAGCCGCAGTTAGACCCGTAGCTGGAGCGCCTAATAAGCCCCCGGACGATCCTAATGTGCCGGTCAGCATCACGACATTGCCCTTAGTAATTGCGGACGATGCCTTGACGCGGTAGTAGCTTTCTTGCGTAAGTTTTAGTTCTACGTTGTTGTTACCAATCAACTGCAAGGTCTTGGTGTTGTCATCGCTGTTCCAAGACAGGGAACCCGCACCGCCTACAACTGACGCGGGCGTGATGTCAAAGTTGATCTCGTTGACGTTTTGCAACGCACCAGCGTCAGACAGGGTGAGTGCTGAGTTTTGGATAACCTTGCCGGTTGTTCCATCAAACCGCGTAATTGCGTTGTCTGTGGACGATGCTGGCCCGGTTACGTCACCAGCCCCTGAAGCAGAAGTCCACGTTGGAACCCCGCTTGCCAAGACTAAATACTGACCGTCTGTACCCGTAGAAACGTAAGAAGTGGCTCCCGAACCGGTCTGATAAGGTATGTTTCCTGACGCACCACCGGCTAAATTAGTAGCCGTAGTCGCAGTTGTAGCTGATGTTGCAGTTGCAGCATTGCCAGAAATCGACCCAACAATCGTGCTACTGACCGTCAGACCGGACAGGGTTCCAACCGCCGTAATGCCCGTGTAAGAGCCTGAGATCCTTGCAGAATCAATGGTTCCAGAAGTTATCGCAGAAGCCGCAATTGCTATGCTCGTATTGGTTACGCTTGTCAGTTGGCCTTGGGCGTTGACCGCAAATACCGGAACGGCAGAGGCAGAACCGTAGGTAGCCGCGCTAACTCCGGTGTTGGTGATGCTAAACGTGTTGCCAGCAAGGCTTAGTCCTGTCCCAGCGTAATACACCCCAGAAACCGCTAGATTGCTCCAAGGAACCGCCGTGACCCCTAAAGTGCCTCCGGGCTGGGCGTAGCAATACCAAGCCGACCCACCCTGATTTCCTTGCTCTACAAACACAATAGCTGAGACCAACTCATCCCAAGTATTTGCGTCTGCGCTTCGTGACCAAGGGCCGCTGTCGGCAATGTAAATACCGTTATCAGCCGCTGTTGACTGATTCTTGACTAAAACCCTATCCCCCGCAACTACGGAGACCGTGTCGATGGTCTGAGCGCCTGAGAGGGTGATATTGACCGTGGTTGCCGCAACTACTGGTTCTTTCCATTGAATACCGACCGCCAAAGAGTCAACATAGATTTTGTTACACAGGTCATTATTTCCGCTTGGGGCGTTGGTTGCCGTTGCGGTTGTAAACGCTCCCGTGGTCGCTGACGTAGCTCCAATAGTCGTACTGTTAATCGTACTATTGGTAATCGTCACCCCGTCTAAAATTGGGTTTACTGGGGCAAAAAAAGGCGTTCCAGCAGGGCCAATTAAGCTGATGCAATCATAGGGTGGCAGGGGCTCAAACGTCCCCTGAACCGGCACTATGTTGGTGGTTATGGTCTTGGCAGTCGAGTTCGACATGGTGAATCCTTATTCGGTAGCCACCAACGTAATGTACAGAGTGTTGGTTCCTGATGAGATAGCCTTGATGTACAGATCCGGGGCTCCGCAATCAACAATCATTGGGTAAATCATGTTTCCGGGTAGAACTAGCGCCCCAGAGCCACCCGTAGCCGCAATCGCGGGGGTGTCCATGTTCGTTGAGGTTGTGCCAAAGGTCACGCCAGCCTTGCCCGTTCCGGTGTTCAAAAGAGCCACGCGGTAGGCGCGGGTTGGGGTGTTGGGAACGATTTGTAGGGCAGACGATGCCGCAGTTGTGAGATCCAACGCAAAGGTTGCGCTAAGAATTTTGATTTGGTTCATTGGTCACCTCAGATGTTAGTTGTGAAATTATCCTACTTTTAAGCCAATTTCCAATATGTCCTTCAAAGATTTTATTGCCTATGTGACCCATGTTGATTTCTGGGTCTAACCAGACCTGACCGCCTATCTCTCTCCACCGCTTACAGAACGAAAAGTCCTCGCCGTACTTCCACTTCTTTTCAGGGTCGATAAACGATTCGTACAAAGGATAGAACTGGTTGTTAACTGCGGCATCGTGATAAAACGTCTCTGGGTAGGCCTCAATCATCTTGGCTACGCAGTTCTTTGTGATCTTCAGAAAGCCCGTGGGGACGCGATCCACCTCTAAAAGTCCCGTTTCAGGGTCAGCTTTGAGGTACTTTCGCTCCTCAATCCAACCGATATTGAACTTTAGCGGATCAACCCTTGCAGGGTACGCCCCAGCCACAAAGTCTACTGGGTGGTCGATTAGCTTACATAAAGCGCCCGCCTCCCACGCAACGTCTGAGTCTATAAAGACCAGTTCATCGCAGTCGGAGTGGTAGAAATTGGTTGTTATTACGCCTCGGCAGTCGGCAATCATGGCGTTACCTACGTCATCCACGAATGTGAACCGGTCACCACGCTTAATCAGGGTGATGCAGTCCGTCATCAGGGAGCGCATTGTTCCCATGTGAACCACGCCTGTGTAGGCGGGCATTGCCAACATTATGTGCTTCATGCGGTTCCTAAAAATGAGAAAAGCCACCCCTTTTGAGGGCGGCTTCTCCGTAGCTTCAAAACATCTTAGGC
>Ga0315907_10008480_pt1 | contig 10558 bp, 17 predicted proteins | sample LakEriMetagenome_3_FD_203525 | JGI IMG/M metagenome (GOLD analysis project Ga0315907, IMG submission 203525) | Freshwater fungal communities from buoy surface, Lake Erie, Ohio, United States - Buoy 12 MA123 | ecosystem: Environmental > Aquatic > Freshwater > Lake > Lake biofilm | place: USA...
GTACAAATGATAATAATTTGTATAATATTTTTATTAGATTTAACTGTTTTTAAATCATCAGGTAAATCAACATGAATTACATTATTTTTTAAAAAATTATTATTTAAAATTACATCAGCATATTCTTTTGTATAATATAATGAATTAGTATCTGAAAAATAATAATCAAATAATAATCCAATTTCTTTATTAAAAATTAAACCTAAAGAGCTAATAACATGAATAAATAAAAATAATTTTATATTTACTGATGTATAAAAATAAGGAAACCATGAAGGTTGTATTTTAAATAACTTTTTACAAATTAATGGAATAAAACTACCGATACTTTGAAAATATAAATTTTTAAAAAAAATATAACAAAAGTACTGGTTTATATTTATCAATTTATAAAAAGTTTTTCTTGAATAATTTTTTAATAATATATTAGAATTAAATTTATAAATATCATAGATACTTATTAAATTGTTAAATAAAATAATTAATGTTATTACCATAATTTAATATTATAATATAAAATAATTTTACTATTATTACTTAAATGATATATTTTTTTAGTTTTTTTTAATGTGATTAGTGGGACTCGAACCCACAATATTTACTTGGAAGATAAAGGATTTACCAATTAATCTATAATCACATTATTTTTTTATAAAAACATATTTTCAAATACAGAAGTTACTAAATTTTTATCTTCGATAATATTTATATTTTCTGAAATAGGTTTTAAATTAGAATTATTTTTATAAATTAATGGGAATAAAAGATCCAACTCTTTTTCATTATTTTCAACCTGTTTTTTTAAATAATTGATATCTAAAGTATTATCTTTTTTAAAAAAATAAGAATTGTTCTGTTCATTTATTTTTTGATTTAACGTAAAATTATCTTTAACATTTTTTTCTTTTAAATCTTTAAAAATCTGATACAATTCTTTATTTTTTTCAAAATCTAATTTATCTTTTTCAAGATTAGTGTTAAAATCAAGTTGTTTCTTTTCAAGATCTAAACGTTCTTGTTCTATTTTTAATCTTTCTATACTAATTTTAATGTTCTGTTCATTTATTTTCATAGTAGATTCATTTATTTTCATAGTAGAAAATACACCTGCAGCACCTATAACAGTACCTAAACCAAGACTACCAACACTTAAAAAAATATTATCAACAAATTTTTGTTCAGCTTTATCACTGATTATATATCTTTTTTGAATATAAATTAATTTATTATTTTTTTTTTAAAAATTTGAATTATTTTTAATATTAAGCATTTTTTGTACATAATTATAATCTAATTCAAAATCTTTTTGTTTAAAAGTATTTTGAATATTTTCTAAATTAAAAATAAATCGATTTTGAACTTGATGTAGAAGGGTATTTAATAATAATAACATTAATAATAAATTTTGATGATAATTAAACATATAATTAAAAAAAATTATAGGATATAAACTTATATTAAAACCTAATAAAAAATAAACGAATTTTTTATATTGATAATTTTCAAAAAATTGAAAAAATTCAAATAAATTTTGGTATATATAATTTTTTATAGTTAAATAATAAAATAATAAAAAATTGAAAAATAAAGTATTTTTAAATTTTTCACTGATTTTTATTAAAAAATTAAAAAAAAATATAGTAATAAAAATACTAACAAAAGATATAAATATTAATGAATATTTTAGATTAAATATAAAATTTAATCTATTTAATAATATATAGGTAAATAAATAAATTGTAGAATAATCGGAAAATAGGTAAAAAATCTTATTGATAATGTTAAAAAACATATATTTTAATTAATTGATTTTATATAATTTAATGAAATACTTCTAAGATTTAGATAATATGTATAAATAAATGTCAATTCTTATATTATCCCCTTTAATTTGAAAAGAATGGAAATACCAAATACTGCCTTTGGGTACATTTATATTATCTTGAAAGAAATTAAGCGAAAAAAGGGACTCGAACCCTCAACATTAACCTTGGCAAGGTTATACTCTACCATTGAGCTATTTTCGCTTTATAAAAAATAAATAAATTTATTTATTTTTTATAATATAAAAATAATTTAATAATGAAAAAAGATGTTTTGAATTTTTTGAATTTGTATGAATAGAAACATCTATAGGAGGCATTTCTCTAAATTTCAAAAATTCTGTTTTTAATTCAAAAAAATCTAATATATTTTTAATTTGAAAATTTAACATATTTTTGTTTTTTATATTAAAATGAATATCATTTATATTAGGTAATATAAAAATTAAAAATTTCTCTAAAAAAAAATAAAGATTATTTTTTCTCAAGGTAACTTTACAACCTATAATTGAACCTTTTTTAATTTTTAATAAAATATTATTTTTTTTTGATTTAGTTACAACCGGTTGCTGATTTGTTATCAATTTTAATAAAACTATAATAGTTGTTAATTTTTTTTTTTCTATATTAGAATTTTTAAAACCAATATTTAAACAAATTTTATTAATTTTTGGAATTTCAAATATATTTTTGAAATTTAATTTTGTTATAAGATCGTAAATAATTACATTTTGATAATGATTTTTTAAATTTTTATTCATAATTTATAAAATATTTGAAGATAATGATAAAATTTTAAAATTTTTTTGTTTTCGAAATTCTGAAGTAATTGGACCAAAAATACGAGTCCCTAAAGGTTTACTTTGATTATTTAAAATAATAATACAATTTTGATCAAATCGAATCATATTACCTATTGTACTTTTTTTAGAATATTTTGTATGTACAATTAATGCTTTAAATAAATCTCCTTTTACTATTTTTATTTTTTTTTTTTGATTTAAACGTAATTTTTTTACTGAAATTAAAATTGTATCACCGATTTGACCAGTTTTTTTTTTATAAATTTTAATACATTGTCCTATTTTGATACCTGTATTGTCATTAATTTTTAATTTACTTTGGATTTGTATCATAAAATAATTCTGTTAATTAATTTGACGAGAGTAGGACTCGAACCTACATCTCCAGATTATGAGCCTGATAAGTTGCCAATTACTCTATCTCGTCTTAAATTGTTTTTTAATTTATCTTTTTAGAAAGTATCAAAGAAGGGACTCGAACCCTTAGTGCTAAAAGCGTTACATCCTAAGTGTAATGTGTTTACCAATTTCACCACTTTGATAATTATAAAATATACCTACTATTGGACTTGAACCAATAACCCAAAATAGGGAACAGATTTTAAATCTATCGTGTTTACCAATTTCACCAAGTAGGCTTTAATTCGAATATTCAAATACTTATGAAAACAAATTTACAAATACATTTACAAGAATTTAAACATCATTTAATTATTTTTTTATTAACATTTATTTATTTATTTTTTATTTGTTATTATTTTTCAGATCAATTAATTTTTTTATTCTCAAAAAAATTAGTTCAATCTAATTTATTAAAATATTTTATATTTACTAATATAACTGAAATTATTCAAACAAATATTTTTATTGCATTAGTAATATCTTTATTTATTTCATTACAATTATTATTAATTCAATTTTGGTTATTTATTTCAAACGGTTTATTTAAATATGAAAATTTAAATATAATTAAATTTTATATTTTTTTTACTATTTTTAATTTTTTTATTATTAATATTATATTAATTAAAATAATACCTTATTTATGGTTTTTTTTTATAAATTACACATTTTCAAATGAATATTTATTTAATATATATTTTGAACCGAAATTAAATAATTATTTCAATTTTATTTTTTATACTTTTATATATATATATTTATTGTTTTTTTATTTTTTTTTATTATTTTATATAATTTTAAATCAAATATTCAAAATATATATAATAATTAATTTAAGAAAAATTTTTTATTTAAAATTTTTAATAATAGCTACAATTATATCTCCTCCAGATATTTTTAGTCAATTAATTATAACTTTATTTTTTATTATTTTTTTTGAATTATATATATATATATATTTATTTATAAAAAAATATTTTATTTAATTTTTTTTATAAAATTAGATTGATTTTTATTTAATAAAATATCAAAATTATCATTTGTTTTATTTTCTTTAAAAATATTTAAATCTAATTGATAATTAGGAATATACTTAATTGATGTTATTTTTAAAGAAGATCCATTTGTTAAAATAATTTTATTTTTATAGGTAAATAGTTTTTTACTTTTCTTCATAATTAGTTTTTTAATTTAAATTTTATGGCTAGATAACATAATGGTAATGTAAAGGACTGCAAATCCTTTAATGACGGTTCGAGTCCGTCTCTAGCTTTATATCATTATATATTTAATTAAAAAGGATAGAGTGGGATTCGAACCCACGGTATGAAAACATACTCCAGTTTTCAAGACTGGCACCTTAAACCACTCGATCACCTATCCAAATTAACGTCTTTTCATTTTTTTTTGTCTACAACCATTAAAAGGTAAAGCTGTTTGATCAAAAATATAACCAATTTTAATATTGTTTTTTTTTAAATTTTTTAAAACATTATAACGTCCTAAACCTGTTCCATTCAAATATATATTTAATTTTTTAATTTTTTTTATTGTAATGAATTGGTTTATATTATAGGTTATTAATTGAACATTATATGGAGTATTTTTTTTAAATTTACTTTTTTTTAAAGATTTAGTAGACCATTGTTTTAAAACATTTCCATTGATTTTTGTTAAACTTATAATAGTATTTTTTAAGCTAGCTTGAACATGTAAATTAGCAGATATTATATTGTTTTTTTGTTTAATAATCATAATATATTATTTTTTTTTTTTTTTCAGACGTTTAGTTTTACTTACTATTTTTTTTGATACAGTAATTGTTCTAAATTTTCTTACAGTCTTAGCATTAGTATGTGTACGTTGACCTCTTACAGGTAATCCTTGACTTTGTCTAATTCCTCGATTAGTTTTTATTTCTAATAATTCATTTAATCGATCTTTTTTTTCTTTTTTTAATAACTGTTCAATTTTTATATTTTTATTAATATATTTAATTAAACGGTTTACATGGTTATTTTTAAGTTTATTAATAGTTATTTGAGGATTAATTCCTATATTTTTACAAATTTTTTTAGATTGATATCTATTTATACCATATAAAATGGTTAATGCGTATAAAATACTATTTGAATCTGAAATTGTTTTATTAAAAATATATAACATAATAGATTTTTATCTATATACCATAAAAAATGATACAAAAAAAAATAAATCCCATAACACCATCACAACGTCAAACAATTTTATTAAAAAAAAATGATTTAACTAAAACTTTTAAAATTAAAAAATTAATAAAAGGGTTTAAAAGAGCAAATGGTAGAAATAACCAAGGTAAAATTACTGTAAGACATCGCGGTGGAGGTCACAAACGTCTATATAGAAAAATTAATTTTAACCGTTCTTCAAATGTAGAAGGTTTTGTTTCTAAAATTTTATATGATCCTAATAGATCTGCTAATATTGCTTATATAAAAAATGAATTAACATCTGATTTAATATTAGCACCTGAAGGTTTAGAATTAAATACATATATTCAGAGTTCTCCTCATGCTGAATTAAAAATAGGAAACGCATTGCCTTTAAGAAATATACCTATTGGTAGTTTAATTCATAATATAAGTTTATATCCAAATGCAAAAGGACAATTAATACGAAGTGCAGGAACTTCTGCACAATTAATTCAAAAAATTAATAATAAATATGCAAAAGTAAGATTAAGCTCAGGTGAATTAAAATTGATTTTATTAAATTGTTATGCAACTTTAGGAATAGTTTCAAATATTAATCATAAAAAAATTAAATTAGGTAAAGCAGGACGTTCTAGATGGTTAAATAGACGACCACATGTTAGAGGAGTAGCTAAAAATCCTGTAGATCACCCACACGGTGGAGGTGAAGGTAAAACAAGCGGTGGTCGACCTTCAGTAAGTCCTCAAGGTAAAATTACTAAAGGTAAACCAACTCGAAAAAAAAAGAAAAAAAAATTAATCATCGATTAATACAGTTTAAATTATGTCTCGAAGTAAATATAAAGGTCCTTTTTTTAAAGTTCATTTAATTAAGAATAAACAATATATAAAAATATATAATAAAAATTTAACAATTTTACCAGAATATATAGATCATTTTATAAATATATATAATGGTAAAAATTTTGTTAATTTAAAAATCAATCAAAAAATGATCGGATATAAATTCGGTGAATTTATTAATACTAGAAAAAAACATATATATAAAAAAAAAAAATAAATTAAATTATGGGTCAAAAAATAATACCAATAAGTTTACGATTAAATAAAAATGAAAATTGGCATTCAAAATGGATTGCTGATAAAAATGAATATTCAAATTTATTACATTTTGATTTAGAATTAAGAAAATATTTTGAAAATATTTTTAATTATAAAAAATTTAGATTAATTAAATTAAATGTAGTTAAAACTTCTAAAAATATAAATGTTTATGTATATGTGCATCAGCATCCACAACATTTTTATAAATTACCTTATAACAAAATTATCTGTCATTTAAATAAATATTATAATGATAATCATATTAAACTTTTTATTAAAAATGTTAAATTGGAGGATTTAAAAAAATTAAAAAAGACAATAGGAAAAATTTTTCGTTTTATAAAAAAAACCAATCGAGTTAATTTTGATATGCGAAAAATGATTTATAATATAAGTTACGCGTTATATACAAAAAATATTCAGATGATTTCTAATTATATTAAACAAAATTTAGAAAAAAAAAAATCGCATAAAAAACAAATCAAATTAATTAATAATATTCTTCAAGAATTTTTTAAAATGTTTTCTAATTTTTTAGGATATCGTTTACAATTTAAAGGTAGATTAAATGGTTCTAAACGTAAAAAAAAATTAGTTTATCAAAAAGGAAAAATTCCATTGAATACATTGAAATATGATATAAAATATCATTTTAATGAATTTAAAACTCCTTCTGGTGTATGTAGTATTAAATTTTGGGTTTTTTTAAAAAAAATTTAATTAATTTATGTTATTTCCTAAAAAAACAAAATACAAAAAACAATTTAAAGGTAAACTTGTAGGTCAAACTTCTAGAGGAAGTCAAATAACTTATGGTAAATATGCTATTAAAACGATAGAAGAAGCAAGAATAACCGCACGACAAATAGAAGCAGCACGTCGTACAATTATTCGTAAAATGAAACGATTAGGTTATTTATGGATTCGTGTTTTTCCTGATACACCTGTAACAAGTAAACCTACTGAAAATCGAATGGGTAAGGGTAAAGGAGCTGTTTCTTTTTGGGTTGCAAAAGTTAAAAAAGGACAAATTTTATATGAGATTAGTGGAATTTCATTAGAAAATGCTAAAAAAGTTTTAAAATCAGGTTCAAATAAATTACCGGTTAAAACTAAATTTATTAGTAAATAAAAAATATTAATAAATTAAAAGGCTTATAGTTTAATTGGTTAGAGCATACCGCTCATAACGGTGTAGTTGTAGGTTCAAGTCCTACTAAGCCTATCTTATTTATGCAAAAAATTCAAACAAAAAAAATAAATCAATTACTAAATTATCAACATTTTTTAAAAAATAATAATTTAAAAAAAAATAAATATAAATTAAAAAATATTTTATTTGAAAATGAAATATTATTTAATAAAAATGGATTAAATTTAATTGAATTAAATAATTATGAAAACATTTTATTGCCTTCTTTAAAAGGTTTTAAAAATCACATTGTGTATACAATTAGAACACATTATGAAAATCATTTATTATTCAATTATACATTTAATTATAATCTTTTATATTATTTTAGTAAAATATTATTTAAAAAAAATATAAAAGAAAATCAAAAAATTATTAAAGCTCGTATTATTGGTAGAAAAAAAAAACGTATTTTAATTTCAATTTTTGGTTTAATTATTAAAATCAAATCAAAAAAATTACATAAAAATAGAAGAATGTTTTATGGTTCAAAATTAAAATCAACTAAAATTATTTCATTTTATAAATTAAAATATTTAAATTTTAAAATTGATACAGATTTAAACAATAAAAGTAGTCTTTCAAGAAAGTTATATGTTAAAGAAATAAATGAAAAAAAAAAAAAATAATATGCCACAATTTGATCAATTTTCATTCTTTAATCAAGTTTCTTGGTTTTTGTTTTTTTTTATAAATTTTTATTTTTTTATTACTTATTTTTTTTTACCTAGAATTTCATATAACATTAAATTCAGAAAAAAAAAAATAATATTTGATAATAAAAAAAAAACTCAAATTAATTTTGAAAAAAATAATATCATTTTTTTTTTAAATAATTCTTATCAAACTTTTTGTTCGAATTTTGAGTCTTTTATTACTAAAAAAGTATCAATTTATAAACAAAATGAACTAATACAAATTCAACAAAAGCCTTTAATTAATACAACTTTAAAAGATAAAATTAATACTTTTCTAAACCAAAAGTTTTTATTATTTAAAAAAGTATTAATTAATGCTTAATCTAAATAATAAAGTGTATAGCTCAGTTGGTAGAGCACCGGACTTTTAATCCGATGGCCTTGGGTTCGAGTCCCAATACACTTATTATTTTGGGGATATATTTCAATTGGTAGAAAGTATGTTTTGCAAATATAAGGTTATCGGTTCGAGTCCGATTATCTCCAAAATTTCATTTTTATTTTATATAATATTTATGCAAAAAAAAATAAAAAAAAATATAAAACAACGTTATTTATTTCAAAATTTGGAAAAGAAAAGATTAATTTATAAAATTATTTCAAAAAATTTAAATTTACAAAAAAATATACGATGGAAAGTTCAACAAAAATGGTTTTTTTTTAATCAAAACTCATCTTTAACACGTATTAAAAATTTATGTGTATTAACTGGACGAACTCGAAGTGTTTATCGTTTATTTAAAATTTCAAGAATTCAATTAAGAAAATTAGCTTCAGAAGGTTTTTTACCAGGTGTTTCTAAATATAGTTGGTAATTTAATCTTATTTTTATTCTATTATGATTATTACAGATACTCTTTCAAATTTATTTTCAAAAATAAAAAACGGTTATTTATCAAATAAATCGAAAATCACACAACCAAAATCAAAATTAAGTGTAAATATATTAAATATTTTTGTTCGCGAAGGTTTTATAAAAAGTTATAAAATCTCACCAATTAATCAAAATCAATTAGATATTTATTTAAAATATAAAAATAATCAAGCAGTTATTACTGAAATTAAACGTATGTCAAAACCTGGAAAACGTTTATATATTAAAAATAAAGATTTATATATAAAAAAAAAAGGATTTTATATTCTATCAACTTCAGCTGGTATTTTGACAGATTTACAAGCTAAAAAATTAAATATTGGAGGTGAATTAATTTGTAAAGTTTTTTAAAAATATGATTAAATTATTAAAAAAAGATATAAAAATAAAAAATAAAATTTCTTTTAAAAGTTCAATTGGTAATATACAAATATTTTTTATAGATAAAATTTTTAAAATTCCAAATAATATAAAAATTTCTATCAAAAATGATACAATATTTTTCGAAGGTTTACTAGGAAAATTATATTTAACCTTTATTAAAAAAGTTTTTTTTTTTTTATAAAAAAAATCAATTAATATTAACAATAAATACACAAAAAAATAAAAAAAGTATTTTAAATTTATATAATAAATTAATAAAATTAAAGATAAAAGGAGTTTTACAAGGATATAAATTGAATTTAATACTAAAAGGAATTGGTTTTAAAGCTTTTATTGAAAATAATAATTTAATTTTAAAATTAGGATTTAGTCATAATATTACAATAGCGATTCCTTCAAATATCAAAATTATTAATCAATCAAATAATTTAATTTTTAATAGCATTGATTGGATATTTTTAACTCAATTTGTACATTTCATTAAAAGTTATAAAAAACCAGAACCATATAAAGGAAAAGGTTTATTATTAAAAAATGAAAAAATTTTAAAAAAAGAAGGAAAAAAAAGTAAAAAATAAATATGATTGATAAAAATAAAATTAAAAAAAAAAATCAACAAAACCTTTTATTAAATTCATTATTTAAATCAAAAAATTTTTATGGAGAATTTTTAAATAAAACAAATAAAAATATCCTACCATTTTTATACGGTATTCGACATCAATATTCTATTATTAATTTAAAATATACTTCCATTTATTTAAAACGTGTATTTAAATTAATGCAAAATACTTTAAAAAAAAATAAAAAAATATTAATAATAGGAAATTCTAATGATATAAAATTTTTATTAAATGAAAATTTTACAAAAAATAATAAAAATATAATTTTTTATAATCAAGAATGGATCAATGGGTTAATAACTAATAATGATCAAATGAATTCTTTTTTTAAAAATAATCAAATAAATTTAATATTAATTATTAAAACATCAATACATGCAAAATATTTAGATAAAGAATTATCAACTTTAAATATACCCATTGTATCTTTTGTAAATACTAATCAAAATATTGAAAATATTAA
>Ga0315907_10008482_pt1 | contig 10557 bp, 8 predicted proteins | sample LakEriMetagenome_3_FD_203525 | JGI IMG/M metagenome (GOLD analysis project Ga0315907, IMG submission 203525) | Freshwater fungal communities from buoy surface, Lake Erie, Ohio, United States - Buoy 12 MA123 | ecosystem: Environmental > Aquatic > Freshwater > Lake > Lake biofilm | place: USA...
ACCGAATAGAGCCTCATGCCGTCAAGCGACGACCAACAACGCATGCCTACTTGACAGTCCCACGTGATCAAGCCCGAGCCGCTATCCTCGAAGCGCGAAAATCGCTTAAGGTAGTGCCATGAGAGCCAGGCCCCTTTTATTCGCTGCGCAACAACCACGTACACAGAGAAATACCGTTTAAGTGCATGCGGATTTATTTCGAAGGTGTATGCCATCCAAAGCGCTAACTCAATGTAGAGACGCGAAATGCCGCATATCGTGGCACGCTGCTCCCTACCGTGGACGGAAAAATGACGGAAAGGCGCTTGCAATCAATGCGTTGCCGATTTATACTGTATACATGTACAGTCATAACAAAATCCCCATTTCCAGCAGTTCAAATCGCGCGGGCCGCGCCCTTCGTGGCGCAGATTCCCGCGTACCACTGAAGTCTAACGCTGCGCTTCCGTCGCTGCAATCGAAAAAAATTCTCGACCAAGTTCGCGAGCGAATTCGTTATCTCCACTTCAGCATCCGAACTGAACAAGCGTATCTATACTGGATACGTTTCTTCATTCGGTGGTCCGGCACCCGGCATCCGCGCGATATGGGGGCAGCCGAGGTCACATCGTTCCTCAGCTTCCTTGCCAATGACCGCAAAGCGTCGGCCTCAACGCATCGCGTCGCACTGTCGGCACTGTTGTTCCTCTACCAAAAGGTGTTGGAAGTGGACTTGCCGTGGCTTGATGGGCTGGCAAGGCCGACCGTGCCGCGACGGCTTCCGGTGGTCCTCACCCGCGCAGAGGTATCGCAAGTTCTTGCGCTATTGGATGGTGAACATGGCGTGCTCGCAAAGGTGTTGTACGGCACAGGATTGCGCATCACAGAGGCACTTCAACTGAGGGTTAAAGACATCGATTTTGCGCACCGCGTCATCATTGTTCGCGAAGGCAAAGGGTTCAAAGACCGTGTGGTAATGCTGCCAGATACACTCGTTGCACCCCTAACGCAACAACTTGCGCACGCCCGCGCTTGCTGGGGGCAAGACCAAGCGGACAAGCGCCCCGGTGTGTTTATGCCGCACGCATTGGAGAGAAAGTACCCCGGGGCTGCGACAAGCTGGGGCTGGTTCTGGGTGTTTCCACAATCGCGTGTCTCCACCGATCCTCGCTCGGGCGAGGTACGCAGACATCATCTCTACGACCAAACATTTCAGCGCGACTTCAAGCGTGCAGTGGTACGCGCAGGCGTCGTCAAGCCCGCCACGCCACACACGTTACGGCACTGCTTCGCGACCCACCTGTTGCAATCGGGTTACGACATCCGCAGCGTGCAGGAACTACTCGGGCACGCTGACGTGAGCACGACCATGATCTACACTCACGTGCTCAACGTTGCCGGCCGCGGCGTGATCAGCCCGCTCGACCGTATGTGAAGCTCAATCAACGCGCTGACCGTGCCGCAGGCGTGGACCGAAGCGCTGACGCAAATCCGCAACCTTTCTGTCGCGTCGATTCATCGACCCTACATTGCCTGATTCTTAGGTTAGCTTTTTAGCGGTAGGACAGAAATTCTGCGCCGTTAGGTATGCATAACTCATGCATACTTCTTGCGTCTGAATGCGTTTCAGCGCATACTTACGCATCATTTCCGAACGCCTCAACAAGGTTCCACCATGGAAGCTACCGTTGCCGAACGCGGCCAGATCACCCTCCCAAAAGAAGCGCGTGACAAGCTCGGTCTTTCGCCGGGCACCAAGTTAGAAGTCGAGATCAAGAACGGCCAGTTGCTGCTACGCAAAAAAGTGTCCCTGCAGATGAGCAAATGGGTCGGCAAATTCAGCACCAACGGACAATCAACCGACGAAGTCATGGAAGACTTGCGTGGCCGCCCCTTCCCGTGGACCCGGTCGACCGAAGACAAACGCATCGCCAACTTGCCGCATGATGAGGCAGTCAAACTGCTGAAAGCCCGGCGTAAGAAATAATGATTAGTGCCATTGATTCGAGCGTCCTCTTTGACATTGTCAGAGGCACGCCAGAAGCAGAACCATCTCTTCATGCCTTGACCGCAGCTGCACAACGTGGCGTCACCTGCGTTTCGGCCCCTGTCGTCGCGGAATTGGGAAGATACTTTGGCAAGACAGGACAGCTACAGGAATTTTTTGTCGATGCGGGCATCGTTTACAGCGAGATTTCACTTGACTCCGCACTCACCGCATCGACGCTGATGCACGAATACGCCATGAACCGCGGAAACAAATCGCGTGTGGCGGCCGACTTTCTGATCGGTGCGCATGCGATGCTTCAGGCAGACTGCCTGATTACCCGTGACAACGGCTTTTTCCGCGATTACTTTAAAGGCCTCAAAATCATCAATCCCGTTGCGTAACGACATCTTTACGCTTTCTTTGCACGAAGGAATACCATGCCACACAACACCCACAATACCCTGCAATCATTCACCCTTGCCAGCGGCAAGACCGGTCAGTACTACTCGCTACCCGAACTAGCGAAGACTTACCCGAATGTGGCCAAGCTGCCGATCTCGATTCGGATTGTGTTGGAAGCGGTGTTGCGCAATGTGGATGGCAAGAAGGTCACGGAAGAACACGTCAAACAGCTCGCCAACTGGCAGCCAAACGATTCACGTACCAACGAGATTCCGTTCATCGTTGCCCGTGTGGTTTTACAGGATTTCACCGGTATTCCATTACTTGCCGATTTAGCCGCGATGCGTGGCGTGGTGAACAAACTCGGCAAGAACCCAAAAGTGATCGAGCCCCTGGTACCGGTTGATTTGGTGGTTGACCACTCGGTGCAGATTGACCATTACGGCAACAAAGACGCGCTTGATCTGAACATGAAGTTGGAATTCCAACGCAACGTCGAGCGCTATCAATTTATGAAGTGGGGCATGCAGGCGTTTGATACATTCAAGGTCGTCCCACCCGGCATTGGTATCGTGCATCAAGTGAATTTGGAATACCTCGCACGTGGCGTACACAACAAGGGGGGCGTGTACTACCCCGACACCTTGGTCGGCACCGATTCACATACCACCATGATCAACGGCATCGGTGTGGTCGGCTGGGGCGTGGGGGGTATCGAAGCCGAAGCCGGCATGTTGGGCCAGCCGGTGTATTTCTTGACGCCAGATGTGGTCGGTGTGAACCTTACCGGCAAGTTGCGCGAGGGTGTGACCGCGACTGATTTGGTGTTGACCGTCACCGAAATGCTGCGCAAAGCCAAGGTCGTCGGTAAGTTTGTCGAGTTCTTCGGCGAAGGCACCGCATCCCTAGCGCTACCTGACCGCGCAACGATCGCCAACATGGCACCGGAATACGGTGCAACGATGGGCTTCTTCCCGGTTGACGATACAACTGTTGATTATTTGAAATCGACAGGCCGCACGGCGGACGAAATTGATGCCTTCACCGCGTACTTCAAAGCGCAGGGTATGTACGGCGTGCCGATGGCCGGTGATTGCAACTACTCATCCTCACTCGCACTCGATCTTGATTCGGTGCGCGCTTCACTCGCAGGGCCGAAGCGTCCGCAAGACAGAATCGAATTGGGCAACATGAAGTCGCAGTTCACGTCGCTTTTCTCGAAGCCACCGGCAGAAAATGGTTTCGCTAAATCGGCGGACGACCTCAACAAACGTTTCGCCACCAAAGACGGCATTGAGATTGGTTCGGGCGATGTGTTGATCGCCGCAATCACCAGCTGCACTAACACATCGAACCCCGGCGTGTTGTTGGCCGCTGGCTTACTCGCCAAGAAAGCGGTTGAAAAAGGCCTTACGGTCAAGCCTCATATCAAGACCTCCCTTGCTCCCGGCTCGCGTGTGGTCACGGACTACCTGACCAAAGCCGGTCTGTTGCCCTACCTCGAAAAGCTCGGCTTCTTCCTGGCAGGTTACGGCTGCACCACGTGTATCGGTAACGCCGGTGACCTCACGCCTGCTTTCAATGAAGCCATCACCGGCAACGACGTAGTTGCCGCTGCGGTGCTCTCGGGTAACCGCAACTTCGAAGCGCGAATTCATCCAAACATTCGCGCCAATTTCTTGGCTTCCCCACCACTGGTGGTGGCCTACGCCATCGCCGGTACGGTGCTGAAGGATTTGGAAACCGAGCCACTCGGCATGGGTACCAACGGCCCGGTGTTCTTGAAGGATGTTTGGCCGACCTCGCATGAAGTCGCCGCCGTGATGGGTTTCGCCAAAGATCCGGCGACCTTTCAACGTCTGTATTCAAATCTCGGCGCGGATAATCCTTTGTGGCAGAACATCAAAGGCGTGACCGGTCAGGTTTACGATTGGCCAACCTCCACCTACATCGCAGAGCCGCCGTTCTTCGGTGAGAATTTTGGTATGCACGCCGGCACGGCAAAAGATGTGACCGGCGCACGCGCCCTCGGCATCTTCGGCGATTCCGTCACCACCGATCATATTTCTCCAGCGGGTTCATTCAAAGAGACCACACCTGCCGGCAAATATTTAGTTGGCCATAACGTCATGAAGGCGGACTTCAATAGTTATGGCGCGCGTCGCGGCAACCACGAAGTGATGATGCGCGGCACCTTCGCCAACGTGCGTATCAAAAACTTGATGCTGCCCGCAAAGGCAGATGGCACCCGTGTTGAAGGCGGCTATACATTGTTCCAACCGTCCGGCGAACAAATGGCGATCTATGACGCTGCGATGGCTTACGTCGGTGCCAACACACCAACGATGATTTTTGGTGGCGAAGAATACGGCACCGGCTCGTCGCGCGACTGGGCGGCCAAAGGTACACAGTTGCTTGGTGTGAAAGCCGTCGTTGCCAAGAGCTTTGAGCGTATCCATCGCTCTAATCTGGTCGGCATGGGTGTGTTGCCGTTGCAATTCAAGAACGGCGAATCGGCTGAGTCGCTTGGTTTGAAGGGCGACGAGTCCTTTGCCATCACTGGCATCGCCGGTGGTATCAAACCACAAATGGATGTCACACTCACCATCACACGCAAAGACGGCTCGACACATTCAACACAATTGCTGCTGCGTATCGATACCCCAATCGAAGTGGATTACTACCTACACGGCGGTATCTTGCCGTATGTGTTGCGTGAGTTGATCAACAAAGCTGCGTAGTGTTTAGTGGTGTCCGTTAACCTTACGGACTAGAAGACAAAACGAGGTGCACTGCACCTCGTTTTTGTTTGTATCCCCGCGCGCCCTTTCACGAAAGATCATATGGCAGCTCAACTCTCGCAACAACGTTCTGGCCTCCGCAGCGCCGCTTGTACAGCTTGTGCCGCTTCCATTGCATGTTTCCTTAGTTTCACATCCGTGTCGGCACAAACCACCAGCGCGCCATCAACACCCTCCGCGACACTCGCCGCCCTCGGCGAAAAATACGTCGAAGAAACTTATGCGCTGAACCCGCTCGCCGCGACCTCGGCAGGAGACGCCCGTTTCCACGACAAGTTTGTCAACGACCTCACCCCCGCCGTTCGCGAACGTGACCGCAAGCTGCAATCCGAAACGTTGGCGGCGCTAAAGGCTATCGACGTAGCTGCACTCTCCGCCGACGACCAGCTCACCCACGCCGTGATGATGTATCGCGCACAGATGCGTTTGGATTCACTGGCGCTGGATTTTCATCTGACTCCCATCAACCACTTTTTCTCGCTGCCGTTGTCGCTGGTGTCCCTTGCCCGCGCTGAAGGTGCACAGCCGTTCAAAACCGTGGCCGACTACGACGCGTTCCTAAAGCGTCTTGATGGATTTCCGGGCTGGGTTGACTCCGCGATCGCCAACATGCGGGAAGGCATGCAGAAGAATGTGGTGCAGCCGAAAGTGGTCATGAATCGTGTGCTGCCACAGCTCAAAACGCTGATGGTGAGCGATGCCACGCAAAGCGGCTTTTACGTTCCCATCCAAAAGCTCCCGACAAGTTTCTCCGAGGCAGAACGTGTACGGCTAACCGCTGCATACCGCGCCATCATCAACGACAAACTCGTGCCCGCGATCACCAAGCTGCATACATTCATTGCGCAAGAGTACCTGCCAAAGTGTCGCGATACGGTCGGCCTCGCGGGTACACCAAATGGTGATGCGAAGTATGCGTTTCGCGCGCGCGAATCGACCACCACACAGTTGCCACCTGCGGAGATTCACCAAATCGGCTTACGCGAAGTTGCGCGGATTCGCACCGAAATGGATGCCGTCCGCAAACGTGTAGGCTTCAATGGCGATGTGCAGGCCTTCATCGAATCAATTCCTAAAAATCCGGCGCTAATGCCCTTCAAAACCGAAGAGGAAGTGATCGAGGCCTTCCGCAAGATCCAGCGGCGTGTTGATCCGCTATTAGATAAATTATTTGTTCGTCGCCCGCGTGCGGTACTGGAAATTCGCCCTGAACCCGAAATTACCAAAGCGACCGCTGCGGCGAGTTACCGTGCCGGTGCACGTGATGGCTCACGGCCCGGTGTGTTCTTCGCGCCGATCCCGGTTCCGACGAAGTACCTCAACACGCGCATGACGGCGCTGTATATGCACGAAGGTATTCCCGGCCATCACTTCGAAGTCTCGCTGGCGCAAGAGTCCGACCTTCCCCGGATTCGGCGCAACAGTCGATTCACCGCTTACGGCGAAGGCTGGGCGCTTTATGCGGAGAGCCTCGGCATCGAGCTTGGCGTGTACGACGACCCCTACCAAGACATGGGTCGGCTCATCAGCGAAATGCATCGCGCGATTCGCTTAGTAGTCGATACCGGCATGCACCTGAAAGGCTGGACGCGTGAACAAGCGATCCAATACTCATTACAAAACGGCGGTCGTAGTGAAGCCGAGCAAGTACAAGAGGTCGAGCGCTACATCGCCATTCCCGGCCAAGCACTGGCTTACAAGATTGGAGAATTAAAAATCATGGAACTACGCCGTTACGGCGAACAGACCCTTGGGCCGAATTTCAGTCTTGCCGCCTTTCATAACGAGCTGCTCAAGGACGGCAACCTGCCGCTGGCCGTTCTGGACGCGAAGATGCGAAGCTGGATCGCTGCACAAGCCGCTGGCAAGTAGCCATTGACACATAAGCAGAACGCTAAACACGCGGTCTGGCGGGCCTTTTCGAGCATTTTTGCTCGAAAATGCCCGCCGTTGCTAGACTTTGTAAACCGTATTCTGCGATCTCGGCTTTCGTCCGCGCTTAACTACGTAAACCCACCAAGGACCCAATGTCTAAGCCATTCGCGGCAACGACGACTTTTTCCTTTTGCATAGTGAACTGTAATCAAATTGGCTTTTTGCTGTCGATGGAACGATGCACGATACCGAGGCAGTGCTTAGAGAATTGGGCTCCCGCCTGCGCGGGAGCAGGGGAGTATTGGTTTAGTGGTCGTTAATCTAACCCCGTCCCCGCGCAGGCGCGGACCCAAGTTGACCTGCCGCGCATAACCAGAAGAGTTGCGCCGGGCGGAGATGCAATGTCTAAGCCGTTCGCGGCAACGACGACTTTTTCCTTTTGCATAGTGAACTGTAATCAAATTGGCTTTCTGCTGTCGATGGAACGATGCCCGATACCGAGGCAGTGCTAAGAGAATTGGGCTCCCGCCTGCGCGGGAGCAGGGGAGTATTGGTTTAGTGGTCGTTAATCTAACCCCGTCCCCGCGCAGGCGGGGACCCAAGTTGACCTGCCGCGCAGGCGGGAACCCAAGTTGACCTGCCGCGCAGGCGGGGGCCCTTGAGAAAACTAGGCTCCCGCCCGGCGCAACCCTTGTGGTTGTCCACAGGAGCAGGGGAGTATTGGTTTAGTGGTCGTTAATCTAACCCCGTCCCCGCGCAGGCGGGAACCCAAGTTGACCTGCCCACGCTGGCGGGGACCCTTGAGAAAACTAGGCTCCCGCCCGGCGCAACCCTTGTGGTTGTCCACAGAAGCAGGGGAGTATTGGTTTAGTGGTCGTTAATCTAACCCCGTCCCCGCGCAGGCGGGGACCCAAGTTGACCTGCCGCGCATAACCACAAGAGTTGCGCCGGGCGGGGACCCAATGTCTAAGCCGTTCGCGGCAACGACGACCTTTTCCTTTTTCATAGCGAACTGCAATCAAATATCAGCCCGCCCCGCTTCGTGTTTTCGATTTCAGCTAACGCGCAGCGTCACTACGTACCAGTGCCTAACTGCTGCTCGCCAAAAACAATTCGACTCTGAGCTACCCCGGTTTTGCGACTCTGACCCCTGGTGTTATTATGGGTTACAGATTCGTGACGGCAGGGCATTTTGGCCAGATCGCAGCTATTTCGCTGCAATGTAGCTGAGCGACAAAGGCGGAATGGAGGATAAGCGAGACAGCACCATATCGATCTTCCGACGAAGAACCTCTGCCACGGCCGTTTTGATTCTGCTAGCCGGTTGCGAGTTAAGGCTGCTTTGGCTCTCAATCTTTGTCAGTTGACGGACTCGCATGGCACACGGTCGTCGTTCGCGAGGCGGACCACCGCGCGTCTGGTTAGCGAGCTGGACTCCGAACTTCTGCGGCTAGTCCTTTGTGTACTTGTTGTTTTGCGCAGCACCTGATATGTAGCCCGCGAATAGCACGGAGGTCATGATAGTGAACTCTCCCAAGATCTCTTTGGTTTCAGTCGGAAGCTCCTGCTTTTCCTCGTAGACTTTTGCGAGGTATTGTGTCAACGGCAGCAGATCGGCGGGCTGTATCGTGAACTCGATGTTGTGGCTTAGTTTGTTCCGTATCGAGTTCAGATGTTTGATTGCTGGGATGCAATCGTACTTGTCCGAGAATTTGAGGTTCGAAAGCAAAGCAACTTTTTGCCCGAATGACTGCCGTGCAGAATCCCAATCGAGCGTCGGATGGCCTATCTTTAGGAACTCATCTATGTAGTGCTCGATGACCAAGTGACACGAAAGAAAGTAGCCGAGTGCCTCATAGTCGATGGCCTCGAGTTGTTTCCAAGTCACTTCCCCATCCGTGATTCCCGCTATTCGCGGAGGAAGCGTCTTTTGCGTCATGGATTGCCTCGAAATGGGTTGCAAATGCGCGGCGACGTGCGCGGTCAGGCGCTTATCGCAGCCGAAGGGGCACGGAGCCCTTCGAAGGTCCCGCGTGCGTATTTGAACATCATACGTGGGCATCTGTGCGCGTGATCGCGAAACCTTATCGGGGGGATTGTCCGATGCCGCTGTTTAGCCGCCGAGCTATGCTAGCTTTAGCGGTGTGCTCGGATGTAAGATGAACGTTTTTAGAAGCGTGCGGGGTCTTACATGTCGTGGGTGATTCCGGAGTTTTCGCGGGAGGAAGTCAATAGGTCAGGAAAACTTCTGGCCGAAGCGTCTAAGGAGCAAGTCGCATTTTGGACAATCGCAATGACCAAACAATATTTTCGTTCGCTTGACGTCGTGAACAATTGGAGAGCCGCGCACGGATACCCTTTGAATATTCTTCAGAACAATCTGAGAAAGACTGCCAAGCGATTCGACAAGAATCCAATCGTCGCCCAACGGGTTAAACGTCTGCCTTCAATAGAGTTGAAGTTGGTTCGATTCCCCAACATGAAGCTCTCCCAGATGCAAGATTTGGGTGGGTGCCGTGCGATCCTGAAGAACGTAGGGGCTGTAAAGCGCACGGCACTCTACTACATGACGGATAGCAGAATAAAGCATGAGCTTGCGACGCTTGACGACTACATCGACAAGCCGAAATCATCTGGCTACCGGGGCGTGCATCTTGTCTATCGCTATCGCTCTGACAAGCAGCAGACTTACAACGATCTCAAAATCGAAATTCAAATTCGGTCGCAGTTTCAACATGCTTGGGCGACCGCAGTTGAGACGGTTGGAATGTTCTCCGGTCAGGCATTAAAGTCGAGCTTGGGCAGCGACAAGTGGCAGCGTTTTTTTCAGCTAATGGGTTCCGTCGTGGCAATGCGCGAGAAATCGCCGCTAGTGCCCGGAACGCCTGAAGGCGAGCGCGAATTGATCCGAGAACTACGATACCTCGCCCACGAACTTGACGTCGATACGAAACTAAACGGATACAGCAAGGTGCTCGGAAACATTACCGAACGCACTACAGACGAGCACTACTATCTGATGGAACTAACGCCATCGCAGGGTTCGCTGATCATCACTGGTTTTCCAAGGCAAGAAACGGAGAAAGCGAGCAAGATGTACGCCGAAGCAGAGCAGCGTGCCAAAAATATTCCCGGCGCTGATGCGGTCTTGGTGTCAGTAGATTCGATTACTGCATTGACAAAGGCGTATCCAAATTACTTTGCGGATACGCGGTTGTTTGTGCTGTTGCTTGGCGACGCGCTGACGGGGCGCCAACGACCTGTAACCCGCGTCGGCGATTTTCGTTTCGGCTTCAATCGAGGGCATGGTCGATAGACCACGATTCAGCCGCTTCGCATTCGTCGGTTCGGCGATACCACTCATCACAGTTCACTGGGATCTAACGGGCCAGCAACTGTCTTGAAATCAAGCTGGTTTTGACTGGTTGTGAACATAGTTTGGCTCCCACATCTGATCACGCTTGATCATCGCATTCAGGATCAAGAGCAGCTTATGCATGACCGCGACCA
>Ga0315907_10008487_pt1 | contig 10554 bp, 5 predicted proteins | sample LakEriMetagenome_3_FD_203525 | JGI IMG/M metagenome (GOLD analysis project Ga0315907, IMG submission 203525) | Freshwater fungal communities from buoy surface, Lake Erie, Ohio, United States - Buoy 12 MA123 | ecosystem: Environmental > Aquatic > Freshwater > Lake > Lake biofilm | place: USA...
ACTTCAGGCGTTTGTTTGATCGGAAAAGGCAGGTCGTCTTTGTGGTAGAGGGTACTTTGCCAGAAGCTTTCGCAGGCGATTCGCTTTGAAAATGCGGCTTCCTCTAGTCTTTTATCCACTTGACGCTCTTCAGAAGTTACTTCCTTGGAAAAAAATATGGCGGAAGCCTGGACCTCTTTGGCAAAATCTACGAGTACTTCCTCTGGTTTTCCCTGAAGGACAACCAAATTGGCGCCTAGCTGTATAAATGAGTTGCGAAGATCCTCAAGTGCTTCTGTCAAAAATTGGGCACGAAAAGCGCCTGTTTTCGGAAGGCCTAATTTGGTATTTGCAAAATGCCTAGGGTCAAGACAGTACACAGGAATAATTTCTCCCCCCTGCTGTATTGCCCTTGTCAGCGTCTCGTTGTCCGAGAGCCGAAGGTCATTGCGAAACCACACCACAATCCTGTTGTACTTCATGCTGGGCTAACGGGCTGTGGAAGGAAAGTGTTTTCATTGTTTCCAAAAATTTAGGTGGGGTTCAAAGAAGCGGGTAAATCGGCCCTCTCGAATATATGGATTGAAGCACTCTTGATTTTCACCTTAAAAATTCATTGGATTCGTGTAACTTTTGGTTGAAAATTTATTCCAGCCATGTCACAGCGATTTTTCATACTAGTATTTTTCATCTCCTTCGCTTCTTGTAAACCTGCACTTGGCCCTGAAGAAACCCTTTTTGCAGACCTGGTAAATTTGGAAGCGCTGCAAGGGAAAAAGGAGTACCTGGCTTCGCCTTTTGTAGCCGCTGGGGATCGGGTGTACTTAATTGGCAACCAGAATGGATCCTTTCAAGACATGGGCTGGCATGTGGAGGGAGAGATGGGGGGAATCTGGCTGCATCCCATCAAACTGATGGATGGATTTACGGCTTCGGTAAGCCTTGGAAACGATACTTTTTGTCTCGACCAAGCTGAAACGTTCACCAATTATCCCTTTGCCAACAAGCACCAATTTTTGGTCAAAGAAGCGGGCCTGGAAGTCGAACGACTCCAATTTGTGCCCGATGGAAAAGAAGGGATGACGGTGCTTTTCCGCGTCAAAAATGTGGATACCTCTGATAAAACCATTCAATTTCAGTTCCATGCATTTGTGGACCTGATGCCGGTTTGGTTGGGAGAGCGTACCCAACTCATTGATCATCCCGATGCGATTTCTTTTGATTCCAATACAGCTACCTTTTCTGCAAAGGACCAAGGCAACCCCTGGTTTACTGTTTGGGGGACGAAGGAAGGCCTTCTGCCGCAACCATCACAAGCCTTGAATTGCAACTATTCACCCAAAGGAAAGGGGACCTCTTCTGGGTTTACCCTAGAGTTGAAACTACCTGGAGGATCCGAACAAGTAGTGCCTATATTTATTGCAGGATCTACGGCAAGTGAATTGAAGGCCTTGGAAACGCTGGCAGACCTAAAGAAAAGTCTAGAGTCCGATTGGTTTGCCAAAAAGAAGCGCTACGAACAATTGGCCCAGCAGGCAGAAATTCAAGTTCCCGATCCGGAATTGCAGCGTACCTATCGATGGATCAAGTACAATTCCGATTGGCTAGTACGGGAGGTGCCAGGCATTGGAAGGGGATTTGGAGCAGGTCTCCAAGACTATCCCTGGTGGTTTGGAGTGGATAGTGAGTACAGCATCCAGGGCTTAATTGCCACAGGCAACAGGGACTTGGTGTATGCTACCCTAGAATTGATCCACGGCCTTTCTCAAAAAATCAACGGAAATGGACGGATCATCCATGAAGTGAGCACCAACGGAGCGGTTTACAATCCGGGAAATATCAACGAAACCGCGCAATGGGCCTCCACGATTTGGGAAGTGTACCGCTGGACTGGGGATCGAACGCTGTTGGAAAAGTATTTTCCTTCCATCGAGCAGGGCCTAGATTGGTTGCTTCGGGATAATGACAGTGACGGAAATCTCCTTCCCGATGGCTACGGCATGATGGAAATTCATGGGCTTAAATCGGAGATGATTGATGTGGCGGCCTATTCCCAAAAGGCTTTTGCGGACGCCTCCAAAATGGCCGAAATCTTAGGAAAAACAGAACTTTCCAAGAGTTATCAACAAACTGCGCTAGTTCTGGCCGAGAAGATCAATACCGATTTTTGGGTGGAAGAGTTTGGCAGTTACGCGGACTTTATAGGAACGGTGGAAGAAGCCTTGCCGCTGCTCGATGCGGCGATCATTCGTGCTGACACCCTGAATAAACCTTGGGCAGTAGCGGAACTGAAAGCGACCAAAGCCAGACTATCCACACTTCCCAAGACTCAAAAGCAGGGATTTGTGCTCTACCACAACTGGGTTGTCAATACGCCTATGGAAACGGGAATTGCAGACCAGGGTAAGGCAAAGATTGCCTTGGCAACTGCTAAAAAGTACACCAACCCCTTTGGCACCTTTGTGACAGGAATTGATCGGGACGAGCAAGCCGAAAACGAAGATGGCTCCTTTGCTGGAAGCAAATCGTTCTCCTATACGGGCGCGGTGATGACACTTCCCACGGGAGTTTCAGCGATTGGGGAAAATAGGTACGGCAATCCAGATGGCGCCTTGGATTACCTCAAAAGGATGACCCGAAGTTTTGGCTTTGCCCTTCCAGGGTCCATGTATGAGGTATCTCCGGATTATGGCATGTTTACACAGGCCTGGAATATGTACAGTTTCGGTGTACCTATCGTGATGCAATTTTTCGGCATTCAACCGGATGCTGGGAATAAGGTGATTTACATCCGTCCCCAGATGCCTTCGGATTGGAAAGAAGCATCCATTCAAAAAGTCCAGGTCGGAGACAATGAAATTAAGTTGAGTTATGTGGATAAGTCGGGGGTCCGAACGCTTGAAGTAGAACAAACGCAAGCCAATTGGACAATTTCACTGGAGTTTCCGGAGGAATTTTCAAAAGTCAAGGTGATTGGAAAGGAAGTCAATTCGGATACGAAAGAGGGGTATCGAAGAATTTTGATCACAGGTAAAAAAGCACGTGTTGAGGCAAGCAGATGAAAACGGGTTTCTTTCTTTTCTTCTTTTTCTTTTTGAACCCGTTTTTTGGAAGGGCTTCGGAATGTGGTTGTTATCCAGGTGATGACTTAAACATTCGACATTTGATTGAAGCAGATCTGTTGTTTAAAGGGCATCTTACTACGAAGCGAACGGAGTTTTTTCCCAATCTAGGGTACCGCTATGTGGCCACTTTTTTCATTGATGAATTGATTAGTGGAACTCCCCAATCGGATACCGTGGATATTGAGTTTGGCTACGATTGGGATTATTGTTCGCTCTATTTTTATCCCGGTGCTTCTTATTTTATTGTGGCCAATACGAGTTTGGATTTCCCGTATTACCAAACTGACTATTGTTCTCCAACTAAAAAGTGGGCAAACCTGTCCAAAAAGGACCATCAATTGCTCTTTGATTTTCAAAATGGGAAATCTGAATTGACTTGGAAAGACCGATTTGACAGAGTCTATGCAAAAGGCAGGTTAAGGCAGAAAAAACCTATAGGAATCTGGGAGTATTTTTTCTTTGATGGAAGACTCAAGGAAACGGGATACTATTTGGAGGGTGAAAAAGAAGGAGAATGGCTCACTTTTTTCCACCCACTCAGCGTTTGTATGGTACTGAATCTGCCCCCTTCACGTCCTTCTATTTGTGACTTTTCCCAGGTAAGCCCACCAAATCCTGCAGGCTGGGTTTCTTCGGTGACTCCCTACACCGATGGGAAAATCAACGGCACAGTGCTTACCTATGACGAATCAGGCTGTATTCGTAGCGAAGCAAACTATGTGGATGGAGTACTTGTTGGTTCAATTCAGACCTATTGAACCAAAGAACTATTGGCCTTAGGAATCTGATTACAAATTCAACCAGTAGTTCAACTTAAACACCAGCGAGCGCTGCTTGGGCAGGAAGTCGCCCGGAAAGTAGTTGTCCGTGTACACCAAGAAAAAGTCAGATACAGGAGCATAGCGCCATTGGATACGCGTATTGATGTTTAGGTTATCGATCTGGCTGTTGTACTGGACAAAGGTAGTCCAGAACAAATCTTTCGTCAGCGTCAAATCAATACGGGGACCCACTAGAATCAAATCCGCATCGCGCTGAGGCTGTGGCAAGCGGATTCGGGCATAGTTGAAGTTCATGGATATGTTTGCCAAGTACCCAAGTCGAAGTCCTGTTTGAGAAGTGATTCGCTGAATAGATCCCGTGAAGTACTCTCCAAATTCACCAACCACGCCCACATTCAGTTTTTTGCGGGGATTGCTTCGGAATTCTACCAGAACATTTTGATACGAATAATCTGTGCCTGCCGCTAAGGGTGCTCCACCCGAACGGGTAGGATCAAAATTGCTGAATAAGTAGACGTATCGGTTTCGCTGGGTAACTTCCAATTCGGCCAAGGAGTTGAAGCGAACAATATAGCCTAGGTTAATGTCCCGATCGGTTGTCCCCAAGGTTTCGTTCCACAATCCTTCAAACTCCAATTTTGGACCATGTCGATTGATGAATTTGGACTTGGGATAGAATAGGTAGGTGAGGTCAGGATTGATGCGTTTGAAGTCCGATCGAGGGACAAATCCCACTTCCGGGTTGTAGGATTTACCCACATCTTGGATGCTAAAGGTCCAATTCCAGTGTAGGTCGTTATACAATAGGTAAGCATTGAAGGAATACGGCTTATCTACTTTTTCGGATTCAAAGGTGCGGTGGTAAAATACCTTTCCTGTCCACTTTCCATTGGCCGAGTTGAGGTTGTAATCGACTCCCAGCAGGCGATTGTACGCAGAAGGATCAAACAGTTGTTGGTACTCGTCTAGTGCCAAGGATTCTTTGTTGACATAGATTAGCCCGATGTTGGAGCGTTCAAATACTTTTCGTTGAAGCGCGAGCACGGTAAAATTCTTGCCCACAATGCCAGCATCCTCATCTGTGGCGGTTTGCATATTCATGGCACCTACGCGCCAGTTCTCGTTCAATTTTCCACTGAGGCGAGCACCATAGATGATTTTACTTTGTACGTTTTGGCCAGTAGCAGAGTCGATGTCCACACCGATTCGTCTAGAAAAGAAAGGGCGTGATCGCGGTTGACCAAAGCTGTCAAAGAGGTCTCCATTTTCAAGGAAAAACTGCCTACGCTCGGGGAAAAAGATCTCAAATCGGTCCAGATTGGTGACCTGCTGATCCACTTCAACCTGCGAAAAATCCGGATTGAAAGTCAGGTCTAGGTTCATCGCTGGCCCAATGCCGATTTTGGCATCTCCACCTATTGCAGGAGTAAGCGCTTCGCTGCTATTTTCAAGGAAATTTCTAGCCGTTCGTCCTGCTACGTAAGGGATGAGCGAGACATTGGCCCCTTTTTTCTGCAGGGGCTCCTCAAAGATCATTTTTCGGAGAAAAGCCGTCGTGATGATTGGAATGTTTCGGGGGATGGGAGCCCAGGTAGACCGCTCACCCGTATGGCTATCGATTCGGTAGAAGTTGACATTCCAGTTTTGTGCACCTTCTTTAAACCGTATGGTCGATAAAGGGATGATCACTTCTACCTGCCAATGGTTTTCCATAATTTTTGCTTCGGAATACCATTTGTTGTCCCAAGCCAAGTTCAGATCTTCGGAACGTGAACCCCCATTGGCAAGTAGGGCTTCTCGCTGCACGCCATAGGGATTTACCCCAAACTGGAACGCATTGGTTAGGTCATTGAAGGTGTCAAATACAAAGCTGATTCCGTCATTTTGTTCTCCTCGGTAATCTCGACGAAGAGAAGTAGATACGTATTTCCGTGGCCCTGTATTCTCCATGATGGCTGCCAAATAGAGGTTGGTGTCATCGAAAGCAACTTTTACGCGGGTGGGAAATTTACTCAAAGAGGTGTCTGAAGGAAAATACTGCATGAAATTTCCATTCCATCCTTCCGCATCTTTCCAGATGGCTTCATCCAAAATACCGTCCAAGGTGATGGGCTCTTTCAATTTAAATGCAAAGGCATTCTGCTGAGCGGGAGCTTGTGCTTCCACTTGAAAAGAGCCCGATACCGCAAGTAGGATAAAAAAGAATAAAAAACGTTTCATAAAGTACTTTCTGAGAATGCAAACATAGTGCTTTTGCTTGGGGGGAATCCTTGGATTTTTACCAATGGTCAAGTGGGCCCTGTCAATGGGAGAAATAGTTCCAAATGCCTAGAACTGGCTTTTGAAAGAAATCGATTCTAAATCATCCCCACCCTATTTTGAAGGGTGCCGATGCCTTCGATTCGGATGGTCACCTCATCCCCTTTTGCCAAGGAAAAATTGTCGGGCACGATGCCGGTTCCAGTCATCAAAAAACAACCCGTTGGAAAGGAATTGGCCCGAAAAAGCCATTGGGCAAGTTCTTCTGGGCTTCGTTTCAATTGCGCCAAGCTGGTTTCCCCCGAAGCCGCCAAACTCCCCTGCCGATGCACCTCCAAACTAATCTTGGTGGAAGTAGGCAGGGGTTCTTCTTGAATCAAAAGGCAAGGCCCGAGTGAAGCGCAACCCTGGTACACCTTGGCCTGTGGAAGGTAAAGGGGGTTTTCTCCTTCGATGCTCCGACTGCTCATGTCGTTGCCGATGGTATAGCCTTGAATTTTTCCCGAAGGGGAAAGCAACAAGGTCAACTCAGGTTCGGGTACATCCCAACTGGAGTCGGTTCGGATCTTTACCAAATCTCTAGGATTGGATACGCGGCTGGCAGTCGCTTTAAAGAAGAGTTCAGGCCGCTCGGCTACGTACACTTTGTCGTAAAATGTGGCTCCGCCCGCATCACTCGACTCCTCCATTCGAGCGGTCCGACTGCGAAAATAGGTTACTCCCGCTGCCCAAACTTCCTGGGTTCCCATGGGAGCCAGAAGTCCTTCAGCGATGCATTCCTCGGCTTTTTCAGGACTTATTTTTTCCCAATGGCTGGCCTCTGACGCCAGCAATTTGGGGAGCTGCTCCCTGCCGAGCAACTGATCCCAATCGAGTTCTGGCCCTAAATAATGGGCGTTGTTTAGTTCCAAAAGTGTTCCTGAAATCAATTTGTACAGTCGCATGGCAAATGGGCTTGGGTGGATGCTTGAAGTTAAAAAAAAGCAGGGAAGAACCGCCTTTTGGAAAAAAACTTTTCCCGTTTAACTTTGTTGTCAGATCATAAGGGGTGCCTTTAATACAACGGGCTGAGATCATACCCATACCACCTGATCCGGGTAATGCCGGCGAAGGGAAATGAGCATGCGGAGTAAACAACTGATTCCAATCTAGGAAGTGCTAGCCTTCCTTCGGATGTGTTTTTGCGTCGCAAAGGGGTAAACAATCACGGAGAACCTCCCCTAGGTTTTCTCATGTTTCACTCAAAAACCCGAAAGGGGAAATTATGAAAAAGTTAGTTTTTGTAGGACTGTTTGTACTGATCAGTCTACACGCTTGGGCGCAAACTAGCCTGAGTGGCCGAGTTTACGATGCCAAAACGGCCGCTCCTCTGGTAGGGGCATCCGTTTGGATTGAAAGCCTAGGGAAAGGTGCCGTCACGGATGCCGACGGAAATTTCACCCTGCCACGGCTGCCGAATGGAAAGCAGGAAATCCGGGTTTCCTATGTGGGCTACGGAACCCTCCGCAAGTCAGTTGAACTTCCTTTGGCAGCCTCCTTGGAACTGGGGCTGGAGTCCAAGGATTTTCTCAGCGAGGAGTTTATTGTGTCCGCAACGCGTGCGTCGGAGACGACTCCCACCACCTTCACGACTGTGGATAAGTCGGAGATTGCCAAGCGGAATTTGGGGCAGGACATTCCTATCCTCCTCAATTTTAGCCCTTCGGTAGTCAGCCATTCCGATGCAGGCGCTGGGGTGGGCTACACCGGTATCCGTATCCGTGGTACCGATCAAACCCGCATCAATGCTACCATCAACGGCATTCCCCTCAACGACGCAGAGGCACATGGGGTCTTTTGGGTCAACATGCCTGACTTTGCCTCCTCGGTAGAAAACATACAGATTCAGCGGGGCGTGGGAACTTCTACCAACGGAGCGGCAGCCTTTGGCGCCAGCCTCAACTTCCAAACGGATAACCGTCGTGACGAGGCCTATGCTGAAATCGACAATGGATTCGGTTCCTTCAACACTTGGAGGCATACCGTCAAAGCGGGAACAGGCCTACTCAACAACCGCTTTGCGGTGGATGCCCGGCTCTCCAAGATTACCTCAGATGGATATGTGGACCGCTCCTTTTCGGATTTGGGAAGTTGGTTTGTGTCTGGGGGATACTACGGGGAAAAGAGCGTGATCAAGTTAATCGCCTTCTCCGGAAAAGAGCAGACCTACCAAAGCTGGGCTGGACTTCCGGAATCAAAACTCACCACCGACCGAACTTTTAATTCCTACACCTACGACAACGAAACGGACAACTACCAGCAGGATCATTACCAGTTGATCTATACCGGTAAAGTGGGATCCAACTGGAAGACCAACTTGGCATTGCATTACACCTATGGTAGAGGGTATTACGAACAATTTCGAGCCGATGACGACTTTGCAAATTATGCCTTAGCACCTGTGAAAATCGGAAATCAAGTGATTGAAAGCACGGATTTTATCCGCCGTCGTTGGCTAGACAATGATTTTTATGGTTTTGTGGGGTCGGCCAACTATGTATCTACGGATGGAAAACTCGACTGGATTATCGGTGGAGGGGCCAATCGCTACGATGGAGGACACTTTGGAGAGGTGATTTGGGCAAGAATTGCAGGGCTAGGTAGCATTCGGGATCGCTACTACGACAACAATGCAGTCAAGGACGACCGGAACATCTACACCAAAGCCACCTACGAAATTCAACCAGGTTTGAATCTCTTTGGAGACCTACAGTTGCGCGGCATCTCCTACTCCTTCTACGGGGCGAATGACGATCTGCGTATCGTGGACGGTCAGGCAAATTACACCTTCTTCAATCCTAAGTTTGGTTTCTCCTACGAAAGAGGAAAGCAGACCTGGTATGCGAGCTATGCCGTGGCCAACCGGGAGCCCACCCGCTCGGACTTTACGGACAACCCCATCACCGAAGTGCCACGGCCTGAGCGCTTGAACAATGTGGAGGCGGGTGTACGTGCCAAATCTGGAGGTTTCAGCTATGCCGCCAACTTCTACTACATGGGTTATAACGACCAACTGATCCTCACTGGACAGATCAACGATGTGGGGGCCTATATCCGAGAGAACGTAGCGGCCTCTTACCGTGCAGGGATTGAGTTGGAGGGCGCGTATGCGATCTCTAAAACCTGGACCTTGGGTGGAAATCTGGCGCTCAGCCAAAACAAAATCCGGGAGTTCACCGAGTACATCGATGACTACAGCGTAGATGAGTTCAGACAGGAAACAATTACCTACACCAACACAGACATCGCCTTTTCTCCTAACGTGGTGAGCTCGGCGATCATCGAGTACAAGCCCGCTAAAGACCTGTCTATCAATTGGCTAAGCAAGTATGTAGGGCGACAGTTTTTGGACAATACGGCCAACGAAGCCCGGTCTTTAGATGCCTTCTTCACGAATGACCTACGGATCAGCTATGCCGCGACCCCACGGTTCTTCAAAGGATTGGAAGTGAATTTGCTGATCAATAACATCTTCAACGAACTGTACGAGCCAAACGGCTATACCTTCAGCTACTTTGTGCCGGGAGGATTTGGACGGGAGCTGGTGACGGAGAACTTCTACTACCCACAGGCAGGAACGAATTTCTTGTTGGGGGTGAAGATGAAGTTCTAAGTTATTGTACGAGGTACCAAGTACGAAGTACAAAGTAGGGATTCGCATTAGCACCTGAATTCTGCCTTTTTTATTCAGCGTTCGGTGTTCGATATTTAAACTAATGTCGAATGCCGAACGCTGATTAAAGAATGAAGAAGTGAGAATTCGTGTACATATGAATCTCGTATTTCGACGAATAAAATCTTGATACTAGCTACTTGATACTACATCTTGGTACATTGTACATTGTACAGTAGCCTTTTCTACTTCGTATCCTTACATTTTTCTCAGCAATTCAAATAACCGCTCGTTGACATAGTAGTTGCCAGTGCCCAATCGCTCCTTGCGAAGGACTCCGTCGGAAGCCAGTTGATTGAGGTAGTTGGCAGCGGTAATTCGGGATACGCCTAAGTCTCGAACCAGAAATTCGATTTTGGTGTATGGATGTGCAAATAGGTTGTTGAGCAACTCTTGGGAGTAGAATTTGTAATTATTCTGAAGCAGGGTTTTCATCTCTGCCAACAAAATCTTGAGTGCTTCGATAAGCTGAATGGTATCTTTCGCGGTATTTTCCACACCCCGAATCATGTAACTGATCCAACTTTCCCAGTCTCCTTTTTCTCGGACACCTTGGAGTAGGCGGTAATAATCCGATTTGTGTTGAATAATATGATTACTTAAATAGAGGATGGGGAGTTTCTGTAGCCCTATGAGAATCAAATAGAGAATATTCAAAATTCTTCCTGTTCGTCCATTTCCGTCGTAGAAAGGATGG
>Ga0315907_10008488_pt1 | contig 10552 bp, 11 predicted proteins | sample LakEriMetagenome_3_FD_203525 | JGI IMG/M metagenome (GOLD analysis project Ga0315907, IMG submission 203525) | Freshwater fungal communities from buoy surface, Lake Erie, Ohio, United States - Buoy 12 MA123 | ecosystem: Environmental > Aquatic > Freshwater > Lake > Lake biofilm | place: USA...
CTGAAGGTGGTTTGAAAGATTTTGAAGTCATTGTGTGGCACGGCATTTATGCCCCCAAAGGCACACCCGCGGCCAACATTGAAAAATTTGGTTCTGCCGTGAGAACCGCTTTGAAAGATCCAGCCTTTGTAGCTCGCATGGCAGACTTGGGCGCGGAAATTGTGCCTGACTCCAAGCAAACACCAGAAGGTCTTCGCACTTGGCTTCAGTCTGAAATTGGCAAGTGGGGCCCTGTCATTCGATCGGCTGGCGTCTATGCTGACTGAGCTTAGGCCAGTTCAGAAATTTCAATCAAATTCAGGTCGGGGTCTCGAACGTAGACCGACCTGATTTTTTGTGTAGCGCCCGTGCGCATAACGGGCCCTTCCAAAATAGGCCAAGCCTCTGCATTTAATTTGGCAATCACTTGCTCAAGCGGTACCGAAGCAATAAAGCAAAGGTCTAACGAGCCTGGCACTGGCAAGTGCGCCTTGGGGTCAAACTCTTTGCCCTTCACATGCAAGTTAATCTTTTGGTTGCCGTATTTGAAGGCTTTGCGAGTGACTGGCGGCGTGCCGCCTACAAAGCTTTCTAAACGCATGCCCATGATTCGCGTGTAAAAGTCAACGCAAGCGGCCTCATGGGCAGTGGTTAGGACGATGTGGTCAAGATGGTCAATCATTGGATATTTTGATGCTTCATTGAATCGAGAAATGTTATATTTTTAACTCAAATTCCACTCTCTTTCATCAAGTTTAACCATTGAGCTCAGAAATCCTGTCAAATTTGCAAACTTGGGTGGGTCGTTCAGAGAAACCAGGCTGTACCAAGTGGCGCCTATTTCTAGCAATTTAATTTATTCTTTCATGGCCGAGCATGTGCTGGGTTTACCGAGATCGTTTTAATGACTTTGACCACCGCGACTTCCACCCAACCACCCGCGAGGCCGCTTGACCACATCACAGTGGTATCGCTAGAACATGCCATTGCTGCCCCCTTTTGCACAAGGCAATTGGCTGACTTGGGCGCGCGCGTGATCAAAATTGAACGGCCTGAAGTGGGTGATTTTGCAAGAGCCTACGACCAACGTGCCAGAGGACAAGCCTCGCACTTTGTGTGGGTGAATCGCTCTAAGGAAAGTTTGGCTTTAGATTTAAAAAATGAAAAGCACCTCGAAGTTCTCAAAGCCTTGATTGCCAAAGCAGATGTTGTGGTGCAAAACTTGGCGCCCGGTGCTACCACCCGCATGGGCCTAGACGCTGCCACCTTGCGATCGCAAAACTCAAGCCTCATTGTGTGTGACATATCGGGCTATGGCCTTGATGGCCCTTACCGCGATAAAAAAGCCTACGACTTGCTCATTCAAAGTGAAGCGGGTTATTTGAGCGTCACAGGCACACCCGACAGCCCGAGCAAAAGCGGCAACTCCATTGCCGACATTGCCGCGGGCATGTATGCCTACACCAATATTTTGTCAGCCATCATTCACCGCGATAAAACAGGCGAAGGCTCGCACATTGATGTTTCGATGTTGGAGTCGCTCAGTGAGTGGATGGGCTTTCCCATGTACTACGCCATGGACGGGGCATCGCCACCGCCGCGCAGTGCGGCATCTCACGCCACCATTTACCCCTACGGACCCTTCGCAGCGGGTGGCGCACTAGACCCCCAAACCTTTGCAAGCCCTGAAGACCAAGGCACTGTGATGTTGGGTTTGCAAAATGAACGTGAATGGGTTTTGTTTTGCAAGCATGTGATGTTGCAAGACAAGCTAAGCCAAGACCCGCGATTCGAAAGCAATGCCAAACGCAATGAATACCGGCAAGTTTTGGAAGCCATCATCTTGAAAGAATTTTCAAATCTGACAGTGCCCCAAGTGGTTGAACGCTTAGAAACCGCTCAGATTGCCAATGCCCGAATGAACAACATGGCCGACTTGTGGGCTCACCCCCAGCTCAAAGCCCGTGATCGCTGGGTGAACGTACCCTCGCCATCCGGCGACCTGCCCGCCCTTCTGCCCCCAGGCCGACAAACTTCTTTCGACTACCGAATGGACGCCATCCCCACCTTGGGCCAGCACACCGAGAAAATTCTAAAAGAACTGGGCATGTCAATCAATTTATTGGGGTCAGATCAACATTAATTTTGTCAATCAAAGGGGATCAAGACTAAGGGGGGCTGACGATTTGTGGTACCCCACCATGAGGAGGCCCCCCTTAGTCTTGATCCCCTTTGATTGGAAATTAATGTTGATCTGACCCCAATAAATTGACTCGCCGTTTTGACACTGCACTCACGCCCTGCTCGTCAAGCATCCACTGAACGGGCTGCGAGGCAATTTGCAAAGCCAATCTGCGAGCATTGATCTGCAAACATGAATTTGATTTTCTTTGCAGCATTTCCAAAAGCCAATTGGGAACAATGTCAAAGGATGCACTCAGTATCAAAGCAAAAAATGGTTTTTCAGTGAGGTCCACTGAATAAGACTCAATCGACTTCAGCGTTTCGCGAGTTCGCTGATCAAACACCAGCTCGGGTTCGTACTGCGACATGGCAAGCTTGGCATCGCTGAATGTGATGGGCAAATTGGTAGCGCCCAGCATCTCACCTACTTTGTTCATCTCGACCACATACCTGTCACAGTCTGATGCAGACAATGGTTGCAAGTTAAGGTGTTGGTAAGCATTTAAAAAAGAGATCGTTTCAACCAGATGGACCCATCGCAGCAGGTGGGGCTCGTTGGCGCAATAAGCCTGACCCTTCAAATCGATGCCTTGAATTTTGGCGTGGATGGCATTGACACGCAGAATATGCCGCGTAGCAAGATCGACACTGCCGTAAGTTGTCGCCGCAACAAAAAGCGCTGTTCGACCTAGCCGGGCCTTTAGCTGATGGCGAAAGTTGGAGTGATCCCAGACGGCTGCCAAAGCTCTTGGATGTAGCGCCTGGATCATCAATGAAGATAATCCACCGACCATCATGGCTGAAAAATTGGCATGAACTTTCCAAGCAACAGAGTGTGGCCCAAACAAACCAGGGTCGCCAACTGGCCACTTAAACTCCTCTAATGAAGAGGAAGCACCCGTCATGTTTTGAAGCCCTTTGCCAATGGCGTCAAACGCCAAAGGCTTCACAATTTGGAGAATGTTAGATATCACATTCAAGCTCAAAAGGCCTGCACATCAAGGGCTGTTTTTGCAACCGTCATGTCATCAGGGTTTTTTGGTTTTGTACTGCTTGATACTTTCTTTCAAGTCTTGAAACTCTTCACACCCAAACCTACAGGCTTTGTCTAATCGGGCTAGCATTTTCTCAGCGCCGGCCAGGTCATTTTTAAGCAGCAGCAATTCGCCGTAATATTCCAAGGCACCCCTGTGATTGGCGTCCAAATTCAAAGCGGATAGGTAGAATTTTTCAGCTTCATTCAAATTAGGCGCGGCTTTTTTTCTAAGGCTGTAGCCCATTAAGTTATGCCAGTCAGCCGATTTTTTTTGATCGGCCTCGGTCAGCAAATCAATGGCCTTTTCATAATTGCCAGCCTTGATGGCATTTCTGGCTGGCAGCAGTATTTCTGCAACAGATTTAGTCGCAGGCTGCGTTGGCGCTGTATCTGCAGACCATGCTTGAAAAGAAAAAAAGAGCAAAGATGCAATCAGTCTATTTTTCACAATAACCTCTGAAGTGTTGGGCAATCATTCCTAAGATCAATTCTAATTTGATGCAAATATCCGCTTCGCCCTACCGATATAAGCCCTAAAACTTACCCCGGTTGGCGCTTGAGTGCCAATTGCGGTTCCATTTGCAGGGCAAAAGATGCGCGTCACAGGCATTTAAATGGTTTTATCTCTATGCCTCATGATCTTTGTACCAACTCAAGCCTCAGATCAACTTTTTGTGAGAGATAAGCTAACATGTCCTTTGTAATCAGTTACTCATGTCTCTGACAGATGACTTTGTTTATTCTAAAAGGAGCCACTCATGCTAGTACGACTCTTGTATGTCAGCCAACCAGTGGGCCCCATCACAACGACAATCACCACCTTGATTTTGGAGAAATCTGATTCTCACAACAAAAAAGCAAATATCACAGGTGTTTTATGCCAAGGCTCCGGCTTATGGTTGCAAGTCTTGGAAGGCGAGAGATCCAAAGTGAACTTGCTTTACGCTCGAATCATGGCTGATCGAAATCACCAAAATATTCAACTGCTGTCAATGGAAGAAATAACGCAAAGAAGGTTTGGTCAATGGTCTATGGCACTTGTCTATTTGTCAAAAGATGATCCCATGGTTCAGATGTCACATCCAGAATTTGACCCTTATACAGCTTCCGCCAAGGATGCGTTTCTCATCTTAGATGAGTTAATCAAAACAGGCACGCCAATCGTCAACGCGTCATGATTATTTATTGAAAAGAACATATAAGATATTGTATTGACAAAGTTTCATCCCTGCACAAAGCCTCTTAACCAAACCCAATGAATCAAATAAAGGAGTTGATCATGAAGTTATCGCATGTTTTCTTAAGCCTGTTGTTGACCAGTGGGTTGAATTTAGCCTACGCAACAACCCTAGCTGCCACCAACACCGCCGCCCCCCAAGCCACTGCCGCAGACTACAAGCCTGTTCAAGGTCAAGCCGGTAAAGATGTCATCTGGATCCCTACCCCTGAAGGCCTGATCGATAAAATGCTCTCAACAGCCAAGGTCAGCAGTCAAGACAAAGTCTTTGACTTGGGTGCAGGCGACGGCATCATTGCAATCACGGCTGCGCGCAAATATGGGGCGCAATCGGTAGGCATTGAATTCAACCCCGACATGGCTCAATTTGCTCGGCGCAAAGTAGCCGAAGCTGGCGTGGCCGACAAAGTAAAAATCATCACGGGCGACATCTTTCAAGAAGACTTCAGTTCTGCAACCGTGGTCACCCTTTACCTCATGCCGCAGCTCAACCTCAAGCTTCGCCCCATCTTGCTCAAGATGAAGCCTGGTACCCGAGTGGTCTCGCACGCATTCAACATGGGCGACTGGGAGCCCGACGAGAGAATTGCAGACCAACACGCGCGGGCCTATTTTTGGGTCGTGCCAGCGCAAATTGAAGGCGCCTGGGTGGTGTCTGGGTTAGACGGCGGCCCCATGCGCTTGAACTTGAGTCAATCCTATCAACAGATTGGCGGTACCCTGAGCCGTGGTGGTCAAAGCTTTGCGTTACTGGGTGCGAGACTGAGCGGAGATGAACTCAAGTTTCAATTCGTTACACCAGACAAAAAAGTCAACACCTTCTCTGGCCGTTGGGATGGTCAGCGCCTAACTGGCACTGTCGACTCAGATTACAGGCAAACACTCGTCGAAATTACCCGACCTTAAAGTGAATTAAAACTGCACCTTTTTGTTGAATGATTCAGATGAAAACAGATAGCGTCGCCCCCCCCAAGATGCTCCGTCTGCTGCATCCTCTTTCAGCCGTAGCGCTGATTGTGGGCATTGTGATTGGTGCTGGCATTTTCAAAACCCCCTCACTGGTTGCCAGCATCAGCGGAGATGCAGGCTGGGCGCTGGTTTTGTGGCTCGCAGGGGCCTTGATCTCTATCGTGGGCGCGCTTTGTTATGCAGAACTTTGCACGGCTTACCCCAATGCGGGGGGTGACTACCACTTCCTTCACAGAGCATTTGGGCGCAATATTTCTTTCATCTACGGCTGGTCTCGCGCCACGATCATCAACACAGGCTCCATCGCATTGCTGGCCTTTGTTTTTGGTGATTACATGAGCACCCTGATTCACTTAGGCAGCTATTCCAGTGCCATCTGGGCTCTGCTGATTGTGGCTTTCTTGACAGCTGTCAACCTTGCCGGAATTCACGCATCATCGTCCATGCAAACATGGTTGACGCTGACCGAGATTTTCGGCTTGTTGGCCGTTGTTGCGGCAGGGTTTTGGGTCGATGCCCCCGCGTCAGGCGCCATCCAATGGTTTGCACAAGCACCTGCCCCAACGCAGTGGGGGCTGTGCTTGGTCTTTGTCTTGCTGACTTTTGGCGGATGGAATGAATCTGCCTACATATCCGCAGAGTTAAAAGGTGGACCTCGCACCATGGTCTGGGTCATCCTGGCCAGTATGCTTACCTTGACAGTCATCTACCTGTTGGTCAACACTGCCTTGCTGTTTGGCTTAGGCTTGAGCACCTTGAGTCAAAGCAAAACCGCTGCAGGCGAATTGCTTGGCCTAGCCTTCGGTCCTTTGGCGCAAAAAGCTTTGGGTTTGTTTGTGGCGATTGCCGCCTTGACCAGTATCAACGCCACCATTTTTGTAGGCGCGCGCACCAACTTTGCGGTTGGTAACGACTGGAAAGCTCTGAGTAAACTGGGTCAATGGCAACTGGACATTGGTAGTCCAAAACAAGCCCTGCTTCTGCAAGCTCTGATCAGTATTGGTTTGATTGGATTGGGCACCCAAGAAGCCGATGGCTTTTCTGCCATGGTTGAGTTCACCGCTCCCGTCTTCTGGGGATTCTTATTTTTAGTCGGCCTCTCTTTGCTAAGACTGAGGCAAACAGATCCGAACACCACCCGCCCCTTCAAGGTGCCTCTCTACCCCGTGCTTCCCCTGATTTTTTGCGCAGTCTGTGCATGGCTGACTTATTCAAGCGTCACTTACGCCATCTCGCAAAAAGCCATCCATGTCTCCATGTGGCTCATTGCAAGCGGGGTTTTGGCCTTGCTGATTTTGCGTGCGAGAGAAAAAAGTCTTGATCAGTTGCCTAAGCAAATTTGAGACGTGACGCGGAAAATGAAGACCAAAGCGCTTCATTTTTTGCGTTAATTTTTAATTGCAATTAATCCTTTGATCTGGTGTTTTTCAATGGACTGGGCCACAAAACCAGTCGCGATTAACTCTTTGACAAGATTATGCAAATAAGCATTTGCTGCATCTTTTCCAAGTGGCACAGCAAAGCCATGGTTGATCGTCATGAAATTACCTTGGAGCAACCGTCCTCCGGGCAGTTTATGCATGGAATCAATCAAATTTGGCTTAAGGCCAGCGAGGGCATCAACTTGCGATTGGTTGAATATGTCAATTGAAGCAGGAAAGTTTTCGGTTCGAACAATCGTTGCATTTTTCAAAGCACTCGTTAAATAAAGTTCGTACCCCGCTTTTCCGGGGGCAGCAATTTTCACACCCTTCGTATCCACCTCTTCAGGACTCTGAAAGCTTGAAACCTTGGGAACAACATACCCCGCTTCAATTTCAGTCATCCCAGGAGAAAACGAGAGGGTCTTTGCACGTGTTTTTTCAATGGCAAGAATGGCAATATCCCACACACCCTGAGTGGCGTCGTCTGCAACTTGCCCGGGTTGGTCGTAAATGACCATCTCTAATGAAACATCAAGTCTTTTGGCTAACTCTTGCATCAAGTCAACACTCACGCCAAACAATTCACCCGCTTCAGTTTTGCGTGTGAGTAAAGTATTACCAAGGTTCATACCCGCTCGCAAAACGCCAGTGGGTGCCAGTTCATTTTTTGTGTTCATCGTCATATTGGTTTTTATCATCACAGCTTATTTTGCATCATGTTTTGGACCATTCGAATGGCTTTGTTACCTTGCCCTGACTGCATCATTGACAAAATTTCCTGCTCTTTAGCCCTCAAACCTTGAGTGATTGAGACACTGATAAGGTATCGGGTAAACCTGCACTTGTCACTTGTAACCAAATGGTTATGATTGTTTTGGCAAGCACTAAAAACCACAAAGTGTCTTGAAGCGGAGACAGCAAGATGGAAACTACCTCATGAAATTTGGAGACTTCGTCAAGGTGAAGTCCTTGTCCAACACGCAGGGATTTAAGGAAAATCTGAATCGACTGGGTTTGCAAATGCCTTGCGATGAGCACCTGGAATCAGGAGAAACAGCCACCATGGCGCAGCCCCTCATGGTTTCGGGCCTGAAAGTCGGCAACCGATATGCGATTCACCCCATGGAAGGCTGGGACGGTATGGCCGATGGCAGTCCTTCTGACAACACCCGCCGTCGTTGGAGCCTCTTTGGCCGATCCGGCGCCAAAATGATCTGGGGAGGCGAAGCAGTCGCGGTTCGGCACGATGGTCGTGCCAACCCCAAGCAATTGGTCATGAACGCACAAACACAATCGGGCATTGCACAACTTCGCGAAGGCCTGGTTCAAGCGCACCGCGAAAGCATGGGCAACGACAAAGATCTGGTCATTGGTTTGCAACTCACCCACTCGGGACGTTTTTGCAAACCCAACCTTGAAACCCGCATGGAACCCCGGGTTCTTTACCATCACCCACTGTTAGACGGCCGCTTTGGCCCCAAAGAAAACATCGTCGTCATGTCCGATGGCGAGATTCGACAGCTAATCGATGACTTTGTTGTGGCCGCCAAGCGCGCCTGGCACTGTGGCTTTCAATTTGTCGACCTCAAGCACTGCCACGGTTATTTAGGGCACGAATTTCTTTCGGCCAAAACACGTGAGGGCGACTTTGGTGGCTCTCTGCACAACCGCACCCGCTTCATTCGCGAATTGGCACAAGGCATTCGAGCTGAAGTCCCTGGCATGGCCTTGGGTGTGAGGCTTTCGGCGGTAGATTTTCTGCCCTACAAAGCCGACCCCAGCATGTCGGATGAAGAATCCCTTGGCCCTGGTATTCCTGTCGATTACGCCAACGCACTGCCTTACCGCTACGGCTTTGGCGTGAACGAATCCAACCCGCTGCTCTACGCCCTAGACGAGACAGCGCAGTTTCTCAAAGTGCTGGAATCACTGGACATTTCAATGGTCAATGTGACCGTGGGCAGTCCTTATTACACACCCCACGTGACTCGTCCAGCACTGTACCCACCTTCTGACGGCTACCAGCCCCCAGAAGACCCACTGGTCGGGGTCATGCGGCATCTGGAAATCGTGCGTGATCTGAAGAAAATGTTTCCTGCAATGGCTTTTGTCGGCAGCGGCTACACCTATCTGCAAGAGTTCCTTCCGCATGTGGCCCAAGCTGTTGTCAAACAAGGCTGGACCGACTTTGTCGGACTCGGCCGCATGGTTTTGGCCTACCCCGATTTGCCAGCCGATGTGTTGGCAGGTCGAGCCATGCAGCGCAAAAGACTCTGCCGCACCTTCAGCGACTGCACCACAGCGCCACGCAATGGTTTGGTTTCGGGCTGCTACCCGCTGGATGTGCATTACAAGAAGTCTCCTGAAATGGCCGTGCTCACCCAGATTAAAAAAGCAGCCAAGCTGTCCTGATTGCCTTCACCGACATGACCGCCCACATGACCAAGGCCATCACACGCAACCCCGAGGGAAGTCGCGAGCGTATTTTGCATGCGGCCCGTTTGGAGTTTGCTTCGCACGGCTTGGGCGGCGCACGAGTGGACCGTATTTCAAAGCAAGCGGGCATCAACAAGCGAATGCTGTACCACTACTTTGGCAACAAGGATGACCTGTTTGGCGCCGTACTGGAAGCCAACTATTCCCACAAGCGCGCATCCGAACAGGCCATGCGTTTGGAAAACGAAGAGCCCCGTGAAGCCATTCGCAAACTGGTGACACTCACTTGGAATTACTACAACGACCACCCCGAGTTCATGAACCTGCTCAACAGTGCCAATTTGCATCAGGCCAAGCATATTCAGGCATCACCCTCGGTCAAAAAGATGCGCAATCCCTTCATCCATATGATCGGCAACATTCTGGACAACGGCGTCAATGCAGGCGTGTTCAAGCCAGGGGTCGACCCGGTACAGCTGTACATTTCTATCGCAGGACTGTCCTACTTTTACCTGTCAAACCAGCACACCTTGTCGGCCATTTTTGGGCGCAATTTGCTGAGTACTTCCGCCAAAACCAAACGCAAGAACCACATGGTGGAAATGGTGCTTTCCTACTTGGAACACGAAGCATGAAACTACCCTTTGAGTTCACAAGCAAAGAACACCTGGAAGACGTCATGAGCACCCTTTCAATCCCATTGATTACTCATCCCAAACCAGCACCCGCAGGTGCTGAAATTAACCATCAGGAGACAACATGAAAATATCTCAAAAAACAGCACTGATATCTTTGAGCTGCATTGCATTGCTGGCTCCATGGAGTGCCAGTGCACAGGGGGCCTATCCCAACAAACCGATACGAGTGGTCGTGCCATTTGCAGCTGGCAGCACCACCGACATCATTGCGCGTGCTATTTCAGACAAGATGAGCCAGAGCATGGGACAAGCATTGGTGATTGATAACCGTGGCGGCGCAAGCGGCACCATTGGTCAGCAAGCTGTTGCCACTTCAGCTCCTGATGGCTACACCATCATGATTCACTCCTCATCGCACACCGTCAGTCCTTCGACCTTTGCGAAGTTGCCGTTTGACACTGTCAACGATTTTGCAGCGGTGACCCCGATTTCAAGCACACCCAATGTGCTGGTCATGTCGCCCACCAAAAATATCAAGACGCTGCAAGAATTGCTAACTGCTGCGCGGGCCAAATCAGGGGGAATGAATTTTGCGTCCGCTGGTCAGGGCAGTGCAACGCATTTGAATGCTGAAAAATTCAAATTGGCC
>Ga0315907_10008490_pt1 | contig 10551 bp, 4 predicted proteins | sample LakEriMetagenome_3_FD_203525 | JGI IMG/M metagenome (GOLD analysis project Ga0315907, IMG submission 203525) | Freshwater fungal communities from buoy surface, Lake Erie, Ohio, United States - Buoy 12 MA123 | ecosystem: Environmental > Aquatic > Freshwater > Lake > Lake biofilm | place: USA...
TACCATCGACACGGCCATTCATGAAATCCAGGATGACTTGATGGCGCAGTTGACCTTTTTCGAAAAAGAGGGCAAATTTTTGGAAGCCAAAAGGTTGCAGGAGCGGACCGAATTTGACTTGGAGATGATCCGGGAATTGGGCTATTGCTCGGGGGTGGAAAACTACTCCCGCTATTTTGACCGAAGAAAGCCGGGTACACGACCATTCTGTTTGCTGGACTATTTTCCGGAGGATTACCTGCTCGTGATCGATGAAAGTCACGTGACGGTGCCTCAGGTAAGGGCCATGTGGGGAGGTGACCGATCTCGAAAAGTCAATTTGGTCGACTATGGCTTTCGCTTGCCTTCGGCTTTGGACAATAGACCCCTCAAATTCGAGGAGTTTGAGCAGCTGATCAACCAGATTGTCTATGTCTCGGCTACTCCCGCAGACTATGAATTGAACCTGACCGAAGGGGTAGTGGTGGAACAGATTATCCGTCCAACGGGACTTTTGGATCCTACCATTGAAGTGCGGCCGAGTTTGAATCAACTCGATGACCTACTGGAAGAGATCGACCAAACGATCAAGAAAGATGCGCGTGTCCTAGTCACGACGCTGACCAAGCGTATGGCGGAGGAACTTCAAAAGTATTTGGAGCGGGCAGGCATCAAGTCTCGCTACATCCACTCGGAGGTAAAAACCTTGGATCGTGTGGAGATCTTGCGGGAACTTCGCTTGGGGATTTTTGATGTCTTGGTAGGAGTCAATTTGCTTCGGGAGGGGTTGGATTTACCAGAAGTGGCCTTGGTTGCTATCTTAGATGCCGACAAAGAAGGATTCTTGAGAAATGAGCGCTCTTTGGTGCAGACCATCGGCCGGGCCGCCCGAAATTCGGAAGGTAGAGTGATTATGTATGCAGATCAGGTTACCCATTCCATGCAGGCGGCTATAGACGAAACCAAGCGCCGACGAGCACTTCAGATTGCCTATAACCTCGAACACGACATTACTCCTACCACCGTCATCAAGTCCCGAGACAAGATCATGGGACAAACCAAGGTGGCCGATTCCAAGAAGAACCCAAAAATGTATGCCGAGCCTATGCCAGGAGAGACTTTCTTGGTGGCAGACCCGGTGGTACAGTACCTAAGCAAGGATAAATTGGAAAAGCTAATTCAGCAAACTCAAAAAGGAATGGAAAAAGCGGCCAAGGAATTGAACTTCATGGACGCTGCGCGGTTGAGAGATGAATGGATGGCACAAAAGAAAAGACTGGAAGAACTGAACCGAGGAATTTAACCGATTCGACCCAAGCAGCATGACCCTTCAGGAAGTAAAAGAATTGGCAGCAAAGGGCGAAGGACTCCAAATTGAATTCAAAAAAAAGGCAGCCTTCCCCGAGAAGATTGTTCGCGAAGTCATTGCCTTGGCCAATACCCAAGGAGGTACCTTGTTGATTGGGGTGGACGATGACGGCACAGTAAGTGGGCAGCGGTTTATTGAGGAGGAGATTTTTGTGATGGAAAAAGCCATCCGGGAACTCATTTTCCCCGCGCTAGTGGTGGAGGTGTCGACCGTCAAACTTTCTGAGAAAAAAGGGGTGGCGGTATTCCGAATACCACATAGTCCCAATCGCCCCCATTATTTGCTGATTCAGGACAAGAAGTACTCCTATATCCGGGTGCAGGACCATACCGTGCAGGCTAGCCGGGAGGTGTGGGAGGTGCTGCGCAAAAGCAGGGTGCCTCGAGACACGGTCTTTACCTATGGAAAAAAGGAAGAGGTGTTGATGAAATTTTTAGCGGAGCGAGAAAAAATCACCCTCAAGGAGTATGCGAAGGTGGCCAGCATCCCCATTTTTATGGCATCCAAAACCCTGGTTCGTCTGACTGTTGCCAATGTCCTGCAACTCCATCCCCAAGAGGCTGAAGACTACTTTACGATCAAAGACTAGGGAGGGCGATTCCTGTTCGCTGGGTAAATCCACGATTCCCCTGTAGCCCTCCAGTATGAATCAATAGGATGCGTGAGCCTGGAGGGAAGCAGTTTTTCTGCAGCAAATCCCAGCAGGCAAAGGCCATTTTCCCCGTATAAATGGGATCCAGTGGGATGCCAAATGCATCCCAAAACCAGTGGATAAAGTCAATCAATTCAGTCGTCCATTTGGCATAGCCGCCCTGGTGATATTGGGTCAATATTTCTAGAATTCCAGGGGATTGAATCCCTTCTGCATTTAGAAGATCGGTCATTTCCTCGCTTATTCCTTCCCCTTTCAAGGCCGAGATCCCTAATAGGCGTTGATTCGGAAGAAGGGAGGCCGCTATTCCCGCAAAAGTCCCTCCAGTACCAATGGGGGTCAGGATGTGCGAGAAATTCGAATGACTAGCAGTTAAAATCTCACGTGTGCCTTGGATGGCCAAGGCATTGGTTCCTCCTTCTGGGATCAGGTAAAAATCTCCAAACTGCTTTCTCAGGTTTTCAAGAAAAGTGGTCTGGGTTTTTTCGCGGTAATCCTCTCGTGAAATGCCCAGAAGGGTCATGCCTGCAGCTCGCGCAAAGGCCAGGGTGGGATTCTCTGCATCAAGCAGTTCCCCTCTGATGATCCCCACAGAAGCTAGGCCTACTTCCCTTGCCGCAGCCGCGGTGGCATAAATATGGTTGGAATAGGCTCCGCCATAAGTCAGCACTTGGCGATGGTTTTGGCTGAGAGCTTCCTGTAAGTTGTATTGGAGTTTGAAGAATTTATTTCCTGTGACTTCCGGATGCACTTGATCCAAGCGTAGGACCTGAAGTTCTACTTGCTTTTGGTCAAGCAGTGGGTGTGAGAGCAGGTCGCAGGGAATGGACTGGGGGAGAAGCATCAAAACTATTTTGACAAAGTTACGGGACATCCTCCTATTTTTGTGTCATGAGCGAACCCCACCTGGAAGAAGACTTTGAAGAGGATGAGTTAGCCTTGTATGAACACCATCGAATCGTGGTGGACAAGGGGCAATCTCCCGTTCGGATAGATAAATTTTTAACGGAACGGATTGCGAATTCCACGCGCAACAAGGTGCAGCAAACCATCGACTCGGGAGGAGTACAGGTTAATGGACATGCCATCAAGTCCAATTACCGAATCAAAGCCCTAGATGATATTCGGGTCCTCTTGGAGAAGCCGCCTCGTGATACCGAGGTGATTTCAGAAAATATTCCCTTGGATATTGTCTATGAGGACAAAGACTTGTTGGTTGTCAACAAGCCGCCTGGCATGGTGGTTCACCCGGCGCATGGCAATTGGTCGGGCACCTTGGTGAATGGATTGGTTTACCATTTCGAGAATTTGCCTGAGATGAAAGGGAATGTAGGCAGACCTGGCCTAGTGCACCGAATCGACAAAGATACTTCTGGTCTTTTGGTGATTGCCAAGACGGAAGAAACGATGGCGCCATTGGCAGCTCAATTTTTTCACCATACCATTCAGCGCACGTACCTCGCCTTAGTTTGGGGAGAGCCAGAGGCGGATGAAGGTACTATTGTAGGCAATGTGGGCCGGAGCGCCAAGGACCGCAAGGTGATGGATGTTTTTCCGGATGGAAGCCAAGGCAAGCATGCGGTCACCCATTGGAAAGTGTTGAAGCGCCTGCGTTATGTGTCCCTGGTGCAGTGCACCTTGGAAACGGGCAGAACGCACCAAATCCGCGCACATTTTAAATTTTTGGGTCATCCCTTATTCAACGATGCGATGTATGGGGGAGATAAGATTCGAAAGGGAACTCAATTTGCCAAATACAAAAGCTTTATCAGCAATTGCTTTGATGCGATGCCAAGACAGGCCCTGCATGCGAAGAGTCTGGGGTTTGTCCACCCCATTACCAAAGAAAACCTCTATTTTGAAGCGCCTCTGCCGGCCGATTTTTCGACTGTCTTGCAAAAATGGGAGCAGTATGTACAGCTAGATTGATTTTTGCTTTTTTGATAAAAAGAGAAAAAAGAGAGGTCAAAAACTTGCTTTTTTTACAAACAGGGGGATTTTTTATGCCAATTCCTCAATTTTTAGGAATCAAACTAGGCAATAATTTACAGGTTGATATATTTCAATCGATTTCCTTAAAAATAATGTAAATTTTTACTAGATCTGTTGAAATATATGTAAAGAGGCGATGCTATTCTGTATCTTTGTGGTGTTGAAACGATTTAATCGTCTCAATCGTGTAAGACAAAAAAAAAATTGGGTAGTGTAGCACTCAATTGAATAAGGAAAAGAAAACAAAAGCAGTGATTATCTGTTAGTTACTTTGAAGGTTCGACTCCTTCTCTTACAACAGGTTATTTTGGGTTTATTGTTAATTGACTAAAACCATGAAATTTTATTTCATGGTTTTTTTATTTGCCCTCCACGACCTTGGCCAAGGTGCCTTTTTTAATTTTAATTCTTAGAGCCTCATTTTTAGTTTCGCAATTTTTCACCAATTCCCGAGCGTTCATTTTGTCGATAAAACAACAAAAATACCATTTGAATAAAAAAACAATAAAAAAAATAACAAAACGTTAAATAAATTTTAATTAACTAACCTTTTTAATACATTTGCTCTTGTTGGCATAACGGCCAGCAAAAAAACGGAAATAAGCGTTTAATTCATCTTGTAGGGTGTTGAAATTGGCAGACAAGCCCTCCTGTCTCGGGGGTGGGGATGCCGGTCATTAGATCGGAACGGGATAAAGCGTGTTTCAAAAGTTCATGCCTAACTGCCGCGTGAAGGTTCGAATCCTTCCCCTACAGCATTAAAAAAGCAGCCACACGGCTGCTTTTTTCGTATAAGGGATTAAGTTGGTATATTTCACTGTTATTACTTTTCTATGGTACCCAAGTCTGCTGTTCAGGAAAAACCCAAAAGGTCTGCCTCCAGAAAAAAATGGCTTAGGATCCTCGGAGTAACTTTACTTTCAGTACTTACTCTTGAATTTGCCCTCTACTTTGGTTCGAACCTGCTTTTAGGGAGTTTACTCCGAAAGAGATTGAATGAATCATTCAACGGGGTTTATGAACTGGATTTCAACCGGGTTCACCTTTCCCTAATTCGCCGTGGAATTTTTTTAGACGGAATTGTCATGAAGCCCACGCATCCGGAAAGGGCTACTGCGGAGCAGGAATTATTTGCGCTTACATTAGATCAACTAGCTTTTACAGGGCTATGGTATGGGCTTTGGGATCAGGAGCTCTATGTTGGGGAGATTAGCCTCGATCGGCCCAATTTTCAAGCCTTATCCTCCCCCATTCCGACCTTTTCGGGTGAGGATGTTAACCCTGTAAACGCTACTCGGTCTCCTGTATTTCTTTTGGAAACTGAATTGAAGAAAAGCATTGCAAAACTTCCTTTTTCAGGAGTGAAGGTGAACAGGCTAGTCGTAGAGCAAGCTCAGGTTTTCTTCCTAAATTTTTTGAGCAAGCACGAACTCCTGGCAAAAAATGCATCCTTTAAAGCATTGGATATGCAATGGGTACCAAACCAAACCTGGAACACCCCCTTCAACGCTCGTGGTTTTGAATTTGAATTGAAGGATGTCACTTTCACATTGCCCGATGGAGTTCACCGAATCACCTCGGGGCGGGTCTTTCTTTCTTCCCTGGACGGGACCATCGACTTACAGCAATTTAGAGTGATACCTGACCTAACTCGAGAAAGTGCCTCCTACTATTCCCTAGAATTGGAAGAACTTCATGTACAGCAGGTCAACCTAAATCAAGCGTTTATGACTTCCACGCTTGATCTGGAAGAACTGGTCCTCGACGCCCCGCAAATTGTGGTGATTCAATCTCCTTCCTTAGGTTCTTCAGCTTCTATCGAAGGAGATTTGAATGCCTTTATTCGTGGAAAGCTGAACCAGTTTTCGATCAAAGAATTCTCCATTCAAAACGGAAGTTTTTTGAGAAAGGAAAAGGAGGATTCACTTCGAAATCGAATTGAATTGGAGCAGCTGGACCTGAAAATGCTGGATTTCTACTTGGGCGAAGACTCCCTAAGAAAGCAGATGCAATTTTTTTATAGATCAGATGCCTCCCTAGCAATTGGTCGGGCGGAACTCTTTTTGGGGGATGGGATTCATGTGTTGAAAGGCGAAAAACTAGAAGCCTCGACTTTTAAAAAGGAATTAGCTGGAATCAATATTCAGTTAATTCCGAGAGATGATGCAACACTAAAAGCCAGGAATCAGCCTAGCTATCAATTCGATCTAAAGGAGTTTACCTTTGAAAATGTAGACTTGAAAAAGTGGTATCGCCAGGGGGAACTAGAGATTGAAACCTTGTCTTTGCAAAAGCCCCAACTGGCGATTAGAGAAACCAAAACCCCCACTTCCAATCAAGCAAATGACACCTTCATTTCTCTACTTGCAGGCCTAGTGGATAAGGTAGCTATTCAAACCTTTCAAGTTGAGGAGGGAACCTTAGTTTTGAATGAGGAGTCTGGTGCTAAAAGTACCGATTTGGATCTGGGCAAGTTTAGTTTAGCGCTGGAAGAATTACAACTTCATCCCAGTACTTCGGTTCCTTTTCAAGAGCAAGTGGAATTTGAGGAAGTCTTGCTTACCCTTTACGATTACCGACTAAAGCTACGGGACAACTTGCATGAATTTTTGGCTCAAGAGCTTTCCATCGATTCCAGAAAGGAGCTTCTTGAAATAAAAAATTTGAGTATTCAACCAGCAGAACGGACTCAAGTACGGGCGCAATTGCAAGCTCTTGCTAAGACTTCTGCAGTTGATTTTTCCATACCCCATTTTCGCGCCCAAGGGATTGGCTTGAAAGAAGCCTTATTTGATCAGCAATTACGATTGAATCATCTTGAATTGGACGCTCCCACCTTTCACTGGACTACCTATCGATCCAAGGAAAGTAAAGCATCTGAAAATGCTTTGCGCTCTGCTGAAGATTTGAAAGCTCTTCTGCTTGGCTATTTTGAAGATATTCAAGTGGACTCGGTGACCATTTCCGATGCAAAGGTTCGCTACGAAAACAAAGTGAAGGAAGCGGTGACCCAATTTGAGGAGGATCAACTTTTTTTCAAACTCAAGAATTTTTCGATCCAAGAAAAAGATACACTTAAAGACAATCGAGCGCTGTTTTCAGATGAAGTCAATTTGATCTTCAATTCGTACTCATTTAGCCTTGCTGGGGGAAAATACGTTGTCGATACGGATTACCTCAACTACAACTCGAGAACGCGCACCTTGGATTTTGAAAACTTAAGGTTACTTCCGGGAAAAGTTGGGGATCAGCGACTGGCATTGGGCTTTAACTTTCCGAAAGTTGCCCTTCGTGGAGTCAATGTGGAGGAGTTCATTTTTGACAATGTCCTCAACCTTCAGAAGCTTGAAATCAATGGGGGAGAGATTGCCTTAGGTGTAGACCGGCAGGTCCAAGCAACCAGCAAAAGTGCCATGCGATCCAGAAATCTAGCATTGCAACGCGCCGTAGAGCGAATACATATTGATACCATTTTTACTTCCAATGGGACCTTGCAACTCAACTATTTGGATCAAACCCAGTCTAAAAAAGCCATAAAAACTGGCTTTGGCCTCAACATGACCCAGTTTGATTTGGATAGCCTTCGGGTACGCACCCAAGACCTTTCCAAAACCTATCAAGGAGTCAATTTGGGATTAAGTGACTTTGAATTTGCCCTACCGGACAGTGTGCATACACTAAAATTTGAGGTGTTTGGCTTTGGGGATGATCAGGAGGATTTGGTCTTTTCAGGATTGACCATCCATCCTAAAAATCAGATGGGGACGAGTGGAAAGCCTGTAGTCGATGGGAAAATAGAACGGGTAGTTCTCAAAAAGAATAGCCTATTGGATATTTTGACCTCTAAGAAGGTGGACTTGCAGGAAGTTCGGATTCAAAATCCCATATTTTCCATTTACTTGGATAGCTTACCTGCCCCTATTACATCCCGAACCGGAAGTTTCAAAAAAACTCCTGAAGGGGTAATTCACTCCATACTCTTAGGGGATTTGATTTTGGAAAATGGGAAGTTTGATTTTTTTAGAAAAGGAGGAGCAGCACTTTCCAATCTAAGTTTTCCAAAAGTGGACGCCCGACTGGAGCAATTGGGCATTGACCTCTTGGGCATGGAGCAGCTCCCCACTTGGAAGGAATTCCTCCCCAAAACTAAATCCCTGAGCTTGGCAAACTACCAGGCTTATGTTCAAGACAGTGCCTACTTTTTGCAGGTTGACAGCCTTCAGTTTTTAGACCAAAACCTTCAGGTGAGGGGCATCCAGTATACCCCCGTTTTAGGGACATATGGGTATTTGAATAGGCTGCCCTTTCAGCAGGAAGCGGTCACGGCGCAAGTGAAAAAACTCGAAATTCCAGGGATTGAGATCCAAAAACTAGTTCAAGAAGGGTTATTCAAAGGAGAATCGCTGCAAGTAAATGGGGCAAGTATTTCTCTTTTTAGGGATAAACGCAAGCCCTTGGATCCGAATGCCTACAAGCCATTGCCTCAGTATTTGATGGAGCATGCACCGATAAACCTAGACCTTGCTTCCCTCCAATTCAAGGATAGTCGTTTGCAGTATTGGGAATTTGGAGAAAAATCTACCCTACCAGGAAGCATTGCCTTCCAGAATATTCAATTGGACGCGAGTCCATTTTACCTTCGAAAAAAAGGAGAATTCTATCCAGTATCCTCCTTTGTATTGGGAATAACCGGACAAGTAAGCGATAGTAGTCAACTGAATGTGACTAGTCAGCTCTACTTTGAAAAAGACTATCCCATGGATGTGGACGTTAGCTTAGCTCGCTTTGCCTTTGCGGAAGCGGAGGATTTGTTGTCCAAAACAGCTTTTGTAAGGCCCTTGGGAGGTGGAGTGACGCAGGGGAATTGGCAGTTTCGCTTGGATGAGCAAGAGGCTATTGGAAGTATGGCCTTGGGCTATTCTGGGTTAAAATTACAGTTTCTGGATAGCTTGACCCTAGAGCCAGGCAAAGGAAAATTGAAGTTCTACAACCTTCTCGCCAACTTATGGGCAAAAAAATCCAATCCTGGAGCGGGATCTAACTCCCTCCGTAGAAGGGGAATTTACCGCCTTCGTGATACCCAAAGGTCCATGGTTAATGCTTGGTGGAAAGCGACCTATGTAGGATTAAAAAGTTCCATAGGATTTGGGAAGGCCAAGTCCCCCAAAAATCTCCGAAAAGAAGACGAAAACTAGAGACTCTTGCCAGACTAGTTTATTTTGAATAAAAAAAGGGGGCTTCGTTAGAAGACCCCTTTCATGTATTTAGAGGGAAGTAGGCTTAGCCATTCATGCTGATCAAGAATTCCGCATTGTCACGAGTTCCTTTCATTCGCTGAAGTAGGAACTCCATGGATTCTTGTGAGGTCATGTCGCTCATCAACTTTCTCAAAATCCAGACACGCTGCATTTCTTCCTTATCCATCAAGAGGTCTTCTCTACGTGTTCCAGAACTGAGAACGTCAATAGCAGGATAAATTCTTCGGTTGGCCAACTTACGATCAAGAGCCAATTCCATGTTGCCCGTACCTTTGAATTCTTCAAAGATTACTTCGTCCATTTTTGAACCGGTTTCTACCAAGGCTGTAGCGATGATGGTCAATGAACCACCATTTTCTACATTACGGGCAGCACCAAAGAAGCGCTTCGGCTTGTGTAGCGCATTCGCGTCCACCCCTCCGGAGAGGATTTTACCTGAACTAGGAACTACGGTATTGTGTGCTCGCGCAAGTCGGGTGATGGAATCCAGAAGGATCACCACATCATGCCCTACTTCTACCATTCGTTTTGCTTTCTCAAGAACGATATTGGCCACTTTTACGTGGCGTTCGGCTTGCTCGTCAAAGGTAGAAGAGATCACTTCTGCATTCACAGATCGAGCCATATCGGTTACTTCCTCGGGACGTTCATCGATCAACAAGATCATGAGGTGCACCTCAGGGTGATTTTGGGTGATGGCGTTTGCGATTTGCTGCAAGAGTACGGTCTTACCCGTCTTAGGCTGTGCTACAATCATCCCGCGTTGGCCTTTTCCAATTGGGGCAAACAAATCCAGAATTCGGGTGGAATAGCCATCCGCCTTGGTAGATAGGTTTAAGCGCTCTTCTGGGAAAAGTGGGGTGAGGTATTCAAAAGGAACCCTGTCTCTGATCTCGTCTGTAGTTTTTCCATTTACAGTTTCGATTTTGAGGAGGGCAAAGTATTTTTCTCCTTCTTTTGGAGGACGAATGGACCCCTTGATATGGTCTCCCGTCTTCAAACCAAAGTGTTTGATTTGACTTGGGGAAACGTAAATATCATCTGGAGAAGCGAGGTAGTTGTAGTCTAGGGAGCGCAAGAAAGCGTAGCCATCTTGTACGATTTCCAATACCCCTTCATTTTCGATGACTCCATCAAATTCTCTAGGGCTGACAAAAGGTTTTTTGCGAGCATTTCCTGGAACCGTTTCTGCTGCAGGAATGTGTGCGTCCTCTGGAGATTTGAAATTTTTGCGTCTTGGAAGTTCAGCCTCTGCTCGGTACGGATTTCCCTCCTCTTGGTTAGCAGGTATTGTTCCTTCC
>Ga0315907_10008496_pt1 | contig 10548 bp, 10 predicted proteins | sample LakEriMetagenome_3_FD_203525 | JGI IMG/M metagenome (GOLD analysis project Ga0315907, IMG submission 203525) | Freshwater fungal communities from buoy surface, Lake Erie, Ohio, United States - Buoy 12 MA123 | ecosystem: Environmental > Aquatic > Freshwater > Lake > Lake biofilm | place: USA...
ACCATCACCTTCGCCACGGCGATCCCCAACAACGCCAAAATCGTCGTGGTCGCGCTCGGCCTTTACTCGCCCACCACCCAGCGGAACCCGGACGCCTACATCCACGCCTTTGCCCTCAATACCGCTAGCACCTTTTCTTACTACGGCCTGCTTTTGAATACCGACATCCCGGCGACCGGCTCGCCCGCCGCCGTGGCGAAATGGTCGATCACTCGCTCGGCCCTTTCATCCGACGGCAGCGTCACATCCACCGCCACCGCAAGCAATGTCGCGTGGGCCAACCGGGAGACCGCCACTTACGCCTGATGACAACGATCACCGAGACAAATATCACGCAGCAGCTCGATCTCTCGCAGTTCACCATCGTGCTGCCGGAGGACTCGCTCGGCGTTGTCGAATACAGCTCTGCCGAAAATTTTCCCGGCGTCGGCAAAGACAAGCGCCTCTACATCGCGCAAGATTCTGGCCTGCCCTACCGCTGGAATGGCACCGCCTACACCCCCGCCGCCGATCTCCCCGTCACTTATTCCGACACGCCACCCGCACACCCCTACCAAGGCCAGCGGTGGACGACCCCTTTTGACCTAATCACCTACGAATGGTTCGCAGGCGCGTGGGTCGAAAAACCCAACAACCACTAAACACCACCTAATATCATGGCAGCTATCTCATTCCCTAGTTCACCGACTAACAACCAAGTCCACACCGTAGGAAGCCGCAGTTGGCAATACAACGGCACAGCATGGAAACTCGTCCCACGCACAACCGATGCGGTCGTCGAGGGCAGTTCCAACCTCTACTACACCAACGCTCGCGTGGCCTCGGCCCCAGCCGTCACCGGCTTGGAAAGTCGCGCCACCGCCATTGAATCGGACATCACCGCGATCGAGTCGGCCGCCAGCACATTGGCCGGTCGTGTGACCACGGCAGAAGGCGGTCTTTCCTCGGAAATCACCCGCGCCACCGCAGCCGAAGCCGCCCTCGGAACTCGCATCGACAATGTCCTTGCCAACACCACCGCTGGCTCGCTCGATTCGTTGACAGAAGTCGTCACCGCCTTCCAAGCCGCAGACTCCTCGCTCAACGGAGCGATTACCAGCCTCGCTACCTCCGCATCAAGCGGTTTGGCGGCAGAGACTTCGGCGCGTGAAGCAGCCGACTCGGCCTTGGATTCGCGCCTCGACACAGCCGAGAGCGACATCAATGCCATCGAGTCCGCCGCGACAACTCTTGCTGGCAGAGTGACTACTGCCGAGGGTTCCCTCAGCAGCCACACCGCCGCGACCAACAACCCGCACAGCGTCACCAAAGCGCAGGTTGGCCTTGGTAATTGCGACAACACCAGCGATGCGAACAAACCCGTCAGCACCGCCACCCAATCCGCCCTCGACGCCAAGCAGATCAAAGATGTCGTGTCGGCCACCGCGCCTTCGCACACCGAGGGTCTCCGCTGGGTCGATTCCAACGACATGACCGAATACCTCTCCTACAACGGAGCTTGGGTCGAACTCGACAAGCAATAACATCCCTAACCCATGGCCGCCCTCGCGTTTCCATCGTCCCCGTCGGTCAACGACATTTTCACCTCCGGCACCCGGAGTTGGAAATGGACGGGAGCGCGTTGGGCGGTCATCCCCGTTCTGGTTCCTCCCTCCCGCCTCTCTGGCGCGGGGGCGGAAACCGGCGACATCCTCGTCTATGACGGATCAGCATGGCAGGCCGTCCCTCTAACCGAGGGCGGATCAACCATCGCCCGCGCCGCATGGGCCTCGCCATACCACTACTACGGCACCGCCGTTGCAGGCACCGCCGAAAGCGCCACCGGCTGGACGATCCACCGCACCACCACCGACGCCGATGGAGTCGTCACCGCGACCGCCACAGCCACCGGCGCATGGTCCAACCGCGCCTCCCTTTCCTACACCTAAACCCAAAATCCAAAACCATGAACGCATCCGCACCAATCACCATCAACGAAATCCAATACGACAAATTCTCGCTCAACTTGGCCATCACGGGCCGGTATCTGGGCGATGGTTCCAGTGACGCAAATGTAGCGATGCGTCTGGTTCCAACCGCAATTCAGAATGGCGAGGTCATCACCGCAGACGAGGCCGCAATCGGCATCTCGCTCGGCTCACTCGCTGGATCAGACGCCGCAACCCAGCAAGCGGTTGGCGCGATCCAAGCCGCACTCCAAGCCTACATCTCCGCGAAAGGACTCTAAGCCATGGCAAATGTTCGCGCATTCCGTGCTGGCAACTGGTCAGACACCAACACCACAACATCACCTTGGGCAACTGGAGGTGTGCTTTATGCTCCGAATTCCAGCGACGATGTCTTCACAAACGGATTCACGGTTACGGTGGATAATTCTCCCACGGTCGTGTCTGTCACTAACGCCTCCGCAACCAGCCGGGCTTGGAAAGATGGAGCGACAACCACAGCCTCAAGCGGCGGTGGTTTGATTCTTTCAAACGGGCAAACACTTACCGCTACAACTGGAGCGCTTACGACCGTTTTGGGAAACTTTATCACTCTAAGCGGCATCAACTCAGCCGCTTTTGTTGGTAATGTTACAAGTAATGCTGCGAACGCATATACTCTGATTAACACTGGTTCTGGCACACTGACTTTTACAGGCTACGCAGAAGCGATTGGCTCGACGGCGGGTGGTATTTTTAGAAACCAATCTGGCGGTAATTTAATTATAAACGGAGGCATTACAAGCAGTGCCATTTTAGTAGGGGCCTTCCAAGATGCTGGTGGCAACCTTATTGTCAATGGATATGCAACATCCAACGGGTTGTCAGGTATAGTAAACGGCGGCGTCGGCACGGTCACCGTCGTCGGAACAATGACCGCTTCAAACGGTGGCGGCAATGCCATCCGCTCCACAAACACGGCGAGCCTTGTAAAAGCCTCTGGCTCGTTCATCTGCGCGGCTGACGGGACAATGGCCGTGGTCGCAATCAAAATGATTTTGAACACGACTCCGATTGCCGCAAAGACACGGTATGCGCTGAACGGCACTGGCACCTATGTGGATATGTTCACCGCCGACAACACGGGCCTCGCTCCAGCCGTTGGCGATGTCCGCGCAGGAGTCGTGTATGGCTCGGCCACGGGCGCTCTCGCAGTTCCGCCTGCTAATTCGGTGGCCTTCGGCGTCCCCGTCGATGCCACCACCGGCACGGCAGTCCTGACCCTCGCCAATGTCCAGTCTGCGCTCACTGCACAGGGACTCACAAGCGCCCGCGCAGGCGCTCTGGACAATCTGGACACAACCGTCTCCAGCCGCCTCGCGCCATCCGGCACGCTGGCAACGGTGACCACATTGACCAACGCGCCAACCGTCCCCTCCGCGAGCGCCATCGCCTCACAAGTGAGATCGGAGCTTTCGCCCGAGCTGGCCAAAGTCTCGGCTTTGAACACGACGCGATTGGCACAGGTTTCGACCACCGAAATCGTCGGAAATCTCCTAGCCCAAGCGAATAGCTAATGACACCAGACTCCGCTCTCGACCTTGTCAACCACGCCGCGCAACAGGACGCCACTTGGCACATCATCGCGCTGGTTGCCATCGGCTTGATTTTCGTCTCCGTCCTTTTCCGATGGTTCACCCGTCGTCTAGAGCGGGTCGAAACAAGGATGGAAGAGCAAAATTCCGAATTCGTCCAACACCTCAAGACCGCCCACCGCGAGATGTTGGAGATCATTTCGGCCAACCAACAAACCACCACCCGCGCCATCTCCATCATGGAGCGCGTCGAGCGTAAGCTCGGTTAAAATGCCAAAGTTCGATTTCTATCCCAGCTTCAACGCCGGTGAGGTTTCCCCGCTCATCGACGCCCGCACCTCGCTGGAGAAATACCGCTCGGCCTGCCGGACGCTGGAGAACTTCCAAATCCTCCCCTACGGCGGCGTCATCCGCCGCCCCGGCACCCAATACCTCGGAAATGTCAAAAACTCCGCAAACCCAACCAGGCTCATCGGATTCAACTTCAGCACCACGACCCGGTTCCTGATCGAGTTGGGCGTGGGCTACATGAGGTTTTGGCGACCGGATGGATTGCTACAAACCAATTCTGGCGGACTTGCCCCGCTAGAAATCACGACCCCCTACGCCGCCGCAGACCTCCGCGAAATCCAATATGTCCAGATCAACGACATCATGTATTTCGCTCATGCGAATTACCCGGTCTACAAACTCTCCCGCCTCGCCGATAATAACTGGACATTTGCGGTCGTCGATTGGGCTATCTCCCCGCAGCTTGATCAAAACGATGCGGAAACTACCATTTCGACAAATGGAGAATTGGGGAATGTCACCCTTACTGCTTCTGATCCAATTTTTCAATCCGGCCATGTTGGAACAAAGTGGGATTTGAAATGGAAACGGTTGGCGACTTTCATCGAACTAAACTTTGGAGGGACTTGGGCGAGCGTCTCGATGGACACGCAGGGGGCGTGGGACTTCACAACTTTTGGAACATGGAATGCCACTATCCGAATTTTGCGAACTCCTTACGAGACTTGGAAAAAAGGGTTTATTAGCGTTGCAGTCGCTCGCAGCGGGACGACTTGCACCGTCACTCACCCGAGCCACGGCTACAGCGTCGGCGATCTTGTGCATTTTGTCACCGGCCCAGCGCCTTTCTACAATGCAGTTCCCTACACAATTTTATCGACGGGATTTACTGCGAATTCCTACCAAGTGACCGTTGCCAATTCTGGCGATACCAGCGGAACGGTTGTTGTCGAAAACATTTCGCAAATGGAAATCGTCAAGGAGTATGATTCCAACTCCGACCGCAATGTCATTGCCAGCGGAAATGAGGCCCAGCGGTGTGGGTTGAAGATGTATATCACCGCTTACACCGCGCCTTCGGTAGCGCCAACATTGACCCCCCGCGCTTTGCTGCAAAACGGGAATAATTATACTGGCGGAACGGTCAAAATAAATTCCGTTGCTGCAAACGGACTAACTGCCTCTGCCACGGTTTTGGAGTGGCTAGGCGCGGAATCGCGCAATAACAAGCCAAGCACCGTTTGGACGGAGCCAGCATTTTCCGGGGTGCGCGGCTACCCGCGAGCGGTGGCACTCCACGAACAGCGTCTTATTTTTGGCGGAACAACGCACCAACCCAACACAATTTGGGGAAGTCAGATCGACGACTTTGAAAATTTCAAAACCGGCACGACCGCCAGCGATGCCATCAATTTCACTCTGTCCGCTTCGGAGGGTAACCGCATCAACTGGATGTATTCGCAGTCCCGGTTGCTCATCGGCACATCCGGCGACGAGTGGACAATTGGCAGCGCCGACTCTTCACAATCTCTTTCCGCTACCAATGTGCAAGCCCAACGCCAATCAAGTTACGGGTCGAAATACCTCCGGGGGGCGCTCGTCAACGATGTCCTGTTGTTCGTGCAACGCAACGGGCGCAAAGTTCGCGAACTGGTTTACGATCTGAACAAGGACGGTTGGGTCGCGCCGGACTTAACCTTGTTGGCGGAACATATCACCAACGGCGAGATCGTGGAGATCGCTTATCAGCAACAACCGGATGCCGTCCTCTGGTGTGTGCGCGGCGATGGATCGCTCATCGCCATGACCTACGAGCGAGATCAAAAGGTCGTCGGTTGGCATCGTCACAATTTTGGTGACGCCGATGTCGAATCCGTTGCGACCATCTATGGCAACGGCACCGAGGACGAATTGTGGATGTGTGTGAAACGCTACCGTGGCATCGTTGCCGGGACGCGGGTGCAGTTCACCGGCCTGCCCGCCGGATCGGGGCTTTCTGCTTCTGAAACCTACATCGTTGAGCAAAATCTGACCGGCAATTCCTTTTACATCCGCAATCGGAATTACGAACAACTCGCGTTGTCAAATTCCGCAATCACGCCATACACCACACAAGTCACCGTGGTCGGAGGCAACTTTTCAGCACCGATCACTTCGCTGGTTGACGGTGCGTTGACTTACTCCGGGGTCGCCCCCGGCACGACAAGGACGGTGGAAAGATTCCCGCTTTTGTGGCGCAATTATTTCGACGAGGAAAACGCCAACAAATACCGGTATTTGGATTGCCATATGACATTCCCTGCTGGATCGGCAGGAGGGTCGATTGCCGGGCTTTCACACCTCGCCGGAAAAACGATCACTCTGATTCAAGACGGTCAAATACGAACCGCTGTTGTAAGTAGCGCGGGATCGGCGACTCAACAATATGCAAGCGGCGGAGTCCTCGGTCTGCCCTACACCTCCACGCTGACGCCCATGAAGCTCGATGCCGAGTTTGAAGACGGCACGGCGCAGGGCCGCAAGAAGCGCATCCACCAAGTCGTCGTCCGAACTCTCAAGTCGCGAGGCGGGCAAATCCGAACCAATAACGGCGATTGGTATAACCTCGCCACCACCACCACAACCGGCGACCAAAAAATCATCCTCGCGGGAGCATTCGGCCTCGACGCCGATGTCTCGTTGAGGCAGACTGATCCTTACCCAATGTGTGTTTTGGCTATTACCCCAAAATGGGACGCTTACGGCAATGAGTGAGATCACCATCCGCCACTACGAACCGACCGACTACGAGATGCTCTCGGAGTGGTGGCACGCCCACGGCAAGCACCGCCGCCCGGAGCCGATGCTCCCGAAATGCGGAGTCGTCTGCGAGATCGACGGCAAGCCGGTCAGCGCCCTCTTTCTGCACATGGATAATTCCTGTGGGATGTGCATGGCCGACCATGCCGTGAGCGCCCCGGGCCTTTCCTTGAAAACCGCGATGCTTGCCTTCAAACATTGCGTGGCTTGCCTCAAAAAAATCGCCAAGGATTTCGGCTACCACACGATGGCGGTCTTCACATACCCAGGCATAGCCCGGGTGCTGGAGCGGCAGGGGTTCCGCGAAGCCAATCGCGACCAAGTTTTTCTTATGACACCAACTGAGGAGGTTTCTAATGGCTGACGGGGGGGTAACAACAATGTTGGTAATATCTGCGCTGGCCACCGCCGCCTCGACCGGCATCGCGATGTATTCGGCCAGCGAGCAAAGCAAGTCGCAAGCCGCGATTGCCGAATACAACCGCATCCAGAACGAGCAGAACGCCTCATGGCAGCGCATGGCAGCGGAGCGGGCCGCGCAGGCGGAGCAGTTCAATTCGCAGATGGCCATGTTCAACGCGCAGTCGCAGGCCGACCAAGCGAACATGAACAATGTTCTTGTTCAGCAGCAATCCCAGCAACTCCGCGCCCAAGCCGATGGCGAGGATCGCCAAGCCCGCGAGCAGGCCGACCGCATCCGCGCCGAGAAGGCCCGCATCCTCGGACTCCAACGCTCCCAATACGCTGCCGGCGGAGTGACCACCGAGGGATCACCTCTTGCAGTTTTGGCTGATACCGCCAATCTTTACGAAATGCAGGTCGCCGATACCCGTCTCCTCGCCAATCTCTCCTCGGAGAAAAAACGCTACGAGGCCGGGATGAACGAACTCGTCGGCGACTTCAATTTGTCCTCCGACCTCTTCGCCTCGGCGATGAACAAAAAAGCCGCGCAGATCAGCTTCAATGACGCGCAGTTCACCGAGAAAGCCGCCGGGGCCGGTTACCGAATCAATATGCGCCAAGCCGCCATCGAGCAGATGGCAGGCAACGCCACCGCCCGCGCCACCGCGATGGGTGGCTACACCGCGCTCGCCAGCGGCATCGGTTCCGCCGCCAACACCGGAATGACCGCCTACGGCTACAAGGGGTCAAAACAGGGAGCCATAAATTAAATGCCCGCCATCCGACTCGCTGACATACCCAACGCAGGCCCGCAAGCCCTCGGTCCATCGACCGGCATCCTCGCCCCGCAAGCCGCGCAGCTTGGCCGCGCCGCCATGATCGACCCGAGCGGAATGCGAAACGCCGCGCAGTCGATGCTCACCCAAACCCTCGAACTCGACGCCTTCTCGCAGGAAGCCCGGGCGATGGCCAAATTCGCCGACTCCATCGGCGGACTCGGCGATGTCGCCATGAAGTGGGGCGAGAAATTCGCCGAGGCCAAGGACTACGCAGACATCAACCGCGCCGAGACACTCCTCGCGATTGCCTCTCAAAATCAAAAAGCCGACCAAGCGACTCTCCCGATGGAAAAGTGGGGCGAATCTCTGGCACGGAACCAAGAGGAAACCAAAAAGGCGCTGGCCGAAATAAAATTCAGCAACAACGCCGCCGAGAAATTCAACCCGTATTTCGAGAACTGGACGCTCAAGTCTCAAGCCTCGATGCAGGCAGAAACCCGGATCAAGCAACTGGAACTTGCCAAGACCGACATCAAAGCCAACGCCCTCCGACTCGCCGCCGAGGGCAATTTTGAAGCGTCTCTCTCCGCTTTCAAAGGTGGAGTAGACAAGGGACTTTATACCCAAGAAGAGTTCGACAAATTCGGAGCCGACATGCGCGACAACGAAATCCGCGCCACCGAAGCCATGCAGACCGACCGGATCACCGCCGACTTGATGACCGATTACACGGTCGCGAAGCAGAACCTCAACGAATATGTCAAGTCCGCCGGGGACGCGAAAGACGATGCCCGCATCAAGGGTGCCTACGGTGAAATGCCGATGAGCAAAGTCCGCCGCTTGATGGCGCAGGTCGATCAGCAAGGCCGGATCACCGAGGCGAACAACTACAACATCCTCGCCCAAGCGATTGATTCCAACACCCCGATCCGCGATGCCAACGGGAACGAAATCCTCATCACCGACAAGGACAAACTGGAATCGGCGCTGGCGTCTTACAAGGTCACCGGCACGGAATCCAAGAAACGGCTGGAGCGGTTAATCAGCGACAATGTGCCGTATGATGCCAAGAAAATCTCCGAAGTGAATGCGCGGTTGGCAACCTACGACCCCTCGATTGACACCGACCTCGGCGAATTTGCGACCCTTCAAAACGAAATCGCCGCCAATGTCCCAAAACAACTTCGACCGTTCCTCAACGACCGGCTTGCCCAAGCGGTCAAAAAATTCAACGCCGATGGGACTCTGAAATCACCAACCGAAAAATGGCAGGGAGACATAATTAACAATGTCCTCAATCTCGGAAAATCGGGACTCCTCGGCGATCCCGGCACGGAAAAAACATCGTCTGGGATGTATGGAGAAAAGATCACCGATCCGGCCAAGAACAACGCCTACTGGTCCGATGTGCTATCCATTCAAAATGGTATGCGAGATTGGTTTGAAGCAAACAAAGACAAGACACCAAAAGACGCACTTGAATACAGGGATTTACTAATCAAGCCAAAACTTGATGAAGCTACCAAGAAATTATGGGAATCTCAAAAATCAAAACCCTCATTTTGGTCTGGGGCAAGTTATTCGGAATCCATTAGTTCGGGCCAATTTGGAGTAGAAGATAAAAATAGTTTGTCGAGCGATCTTGTTGATTGGGTTAAAAATATGGAAGCAAGACCTAACGAAAAACAATCTGGCAAATTTACATCGTATCAAGATGGGAAACAAATTTCTGTAGGATATGGAACCAGGTCTTCTAAATTGGGAGAACAAATTTCTGAAACTGAAGCCAGCCGCCGACTTCGCGAAGAGTTGGCAACTCATGCAAAAAACATCGATTCAGCAGCTTCTGAAAAAGGATACAAACTTACAAAAGGGCAACGCGATGCATTGATTTCTTTTGATTTCAACACGGGAGATGGTGCCAAACTTATTAAAACCTCTCAATCATTGGAGGAAATAAAAAACCGAATGCCAAGTTGGAATAAAATTACCAAGGACGGAGTAAAGATTGAATCAAAAGGACTTAATAACCGCAGAAACCAAGAACTTCAAAAGTGGAACAGCTAATTGACGAACTTATCCCGCGCCGTGAAGCCATTTCCGCAGGCGATGAGGAAGACGCTTTTCGCTCTCAATGGCAACAAGAAAGAGAAAAAGAAGCGTTCAATGAAAAAGATACGCATTTTTCCAAGTTGTTCACGGATGATGATTATTACCAAGCCGCCAAAGAACAGAATTATGCCCTTGCTGAAGCGTTAGACCCAGAAGCAGAGGCAAAGCGTTCCTTGATCCACGCCTACCTTGAACACCAACTAGGTCGCGAAATCCCATCCGAAAACTACCAACCCGAGCGCGACGCGTTTGCTGTGCAAGCGTTCGGCCAAAAAAACCTCAATACTGAACAACTCTTTGACTTCATCCGGGGCGACTACGATTGGCAAAAGCAAAAGACCGAGGCGATCAACGACCTCCAGATGCAGTCCGTGGGCAAAGCGATTGCCGACTCTCAACTCGGCCAGACCCGTCCCTTCGTGGACGGCATGACCGAGGTCTTCAACCAATGGCAGCAGAAATACCCGGAACTGGTGGACGGCAAGAATGACGCCGCCTTCCTCTCGCAGGGTTACAAGCTCTACTACGACACGATCAACGACCTCGACACCGTTCGTCCGCAGGCGTCCAAGGCGCTCTCCACGCTCACCTCGTTCACCCAAGGCAACGCCACCGACGAGGACATGCAAAGCCTCGCCAACGACT
>Ga0315907_10008497_pt1 | contig 10548 bp, 9 predicted proteins | sample LakEriMetagenome_3_FD_203525 | JGI IMG/M metagenome (GOLD analysis project Ga0315907, IMG submission 203525) | Freshwater fungal communities from buoy surface, Lake Erie, Ohio, United States - Buoy 12 MA123 | ecosystem: Environmental > Aquatic > Freshwater > Lake > Lake biofilm | place: USA...
AGCGCACCCTTGCACAGTGGAAGCCACCTGGTTCTTGTTTCGACAACCGGCGACCGGAACACACCGGCGCAACGAGATCTGCTGCCTTGTTTTACCCATTGACTGCCAAGTTAGGACGTTGTCGCTGACGATCGACAGTGGCTTGCCCCGCCGCTCGATGATCTTGTCCAACTCGGCGACCAGACGCCGCCCGGTGATCGACGTATCCGGCACCGTCGCCAGGCTCTCCTTCGTGAAGTCATCGACGACCGTCAGTATGCGGAACCGCCGACCTGTCGTGAGCTGGTCGGCAACAAAGTCCAGCGACCAACGCTGGTTCGGGCCCTGTGGCAACGCCAGCGGAGCCCGAACGCCAATGGCCCGGCGTCGGCCGCGACGGCGCTGCACCTGTAGCTTCTCTTCGCCGTATAGCCGCCGGAAGCGTTTGTGATTCATCCGAACGCCCTCCCGTTCGAGAAGCCAACGCAGTCGGCGATAGCCGAACCGCCGTCGCTCGGCCGCCAGCGCACGCATCCGAGCGCGCAGCTCGGCATCGTCCGGCCGCATCGACCGGTACCGGAAGCTCGTCCGATCCATCTCCAGAAGCCCGCAGGCGCGGCGCTGGCTCAGTCCGTGCGCAGTCATCGTGTGCTGCACCGCCCGTCGCCGTGCCGCAGGCTTCAGAAGTTTCCCGAGGCAATATCCTTCAAAGCGGCGTTGTCCAGCATCGCCTCGGCCAGCAGCTTCTTCAGCTTGCGGTTCTCCTCTTCCAGAACCTTCAGCCGCCGGGCCTCAGACACCGTCATCGCCCCGTACTTGGCTTTCCAGTTGTAAAGAGTCGCCTCGCTGATTCCGTGCTGGCGGCACAGCTCGCCGGCTTTCCCCCCGGCCGCGTGCAGCTTCAGGATCTCGATGATCTTCTCTTCCGTAAACCGGCTCTTCTTCATCGTCCGCTCCTCTCTTCGGGCGGACTCTACACTTCTCAGTGGGCGGGTTTCACGGGCTCAGGCCACAGCAAGTCGATGCGACCTAACAGCAATGCCTTTCTGCTCTTGGATCATGCCAAGAACAAATCAACCAGCGTAATCTGACAAAAGGGCAACTTGGCCTGACGGAGTGGGCGGCCCCCGCCCTTACCCCCGGAATGGCAGCTCACCGCGCGCAAATCGAGCGGAATCGATCCATCGCGTCCCAAACATCGACATGTCGTGTGTAAAGCGGTGCGGGTCCGAGACGGATCAGGTCGGGGGGACGAAAATCGGGGATCACCGCGTCGGCGATGAGCGATTTGACGATTGCCTTTGCGTCGGAGTGACGCAGCGTCACGTGCGAACCGCGTTTTCTCGAATCGCGCGGCGAAGCGAGTGATACGCCGAAGGGTGCCAACCATTCGTCGGCCAGCCGCACGATCAATTCGGTCAGCTGTCGACCTTTTTCTTGAAGCGCGCCAATGCCCGCCTCGGCCAACAATTGGATGCCCGGCTCGATTGCGACGCTCGACAGTATGGACGGAGCACCCGACAAAAAACGGTCGATCCCTTCGGCTGGTTCGAAATCGTTCGCCATTCGAAACTGATCGCGTCGACCGAACCAGCCCCAGAGAGGCTGCTGCAGGCGATCCTGCAATTCCCGGCGGACATAAACATAGGCCGGTGCACCTGGCCCGCCGTTCAGGTATTTGTAACTGCAGCCCGCAGCGAGATCCGCACCCGACGATTCGAGCGGTACGGCAACTGCGCCGGCGGAATGGCTCAGGTCCCATAGGACAAGTGCATCTACCGCGTGTGCCACACGCGTGAACGCCTTCATGTCGAGCAACGCGCCCGAGCGATACGCCACGTGCGACAAACATACCAGCGCCGTGCGCGCATCGACGGCCTCGGCCAACACGCGCAGATCGAGCCCTTCGGTCGGGTCCGCAGGCACTTGCACGAGTTCCAGCGAGAATTGCCGGGCAAGCGATTGAAGAACGTAGAGGTCGGTCGGGAAATTGTCGTCGCTGGTGACGATACGCGGGCGGCCCGTGCGGGCACCGAGTGCGGCCGCCGCAAGTTTGTAGAGATCGATCGATGTCGAATCCGCAAATACGATCTCGCCGGACTGCGCCTCGAGAACGGGCCCTGCCATCGCGTCGCCCAGACGCCGCGGCAGTTTGATCCAATCGCGCCATGCCAAGATCTGGTCGTCGCGCCACGCGTCGAGTGCTTTGGCAACGGCAACGGGCGCGGCGGCGGGCTGGCATCCCAGCGAATTGCCGTCCAAATAGAGGCGTCGCGGATCCTTGGGGGCCGAAAACCTGTCGCGGAACGGTGCAAGCGGATCGTTGCGGTCGGCCTCGGCGGCGGCGGCGCGCGACAAGTTCACGTCGGCTTCCCCTTGTCCATGAAGGCCCGCATCTTTGCCGCCGGTTCGCCCGACGCATAGGCCGCGCGATGCGCGCGGATGGCGGCATCGATCGCCTTTTGAAAACTTTCTTCTGTCATGTCGGCGAACCAGGCGCGGTCCAGACGCAGCGCCACGGGCGCCTTGGCGGCGAGTTCTTCGGCGACCGCGAGCGCCTTGGCGAGCACGTCGGCGCGCGGGACGACGTGGTGGACAAGGCCGATCTGATGCAGCTCGGCCATTTCCATCAACCGTCCCGTCAGCGTCAATTCGATCGTGCGCGACATGCCGAGCATCTCTTTCATGATCCAAGGTCCGGTGATGCTCGCGATACCCGAATTGATCTCCGGCTGCCCCATTTTGACGCCGTCGTGCCCAACGCGGATATCGCCCAAGAGCGCCACCTGAAACGCGGATCCGGCCGCAACTCCGTTCAATGCCACAACGACGGGTTTGGTCAGTCGGCGCAGCGTGCCGTAGAACGTCTCCCATTCGCGGACCCAGCTCTCGGCCCGCTCGGGATCGAAATCGTGCGCTTCGGCGAAATCCTGACCGGCTGAGAAGGCGCGCTCGCCCGCCCCTGTCAGCACCACCGCCCCGACCGCCGGATCGGCATCGAACGCGCGCAATGCCGCCACGATCGCGTCGCGCATCGGCTTGTCCCAGGCGTTGAGCTTTTCGGGCTTGTTCAGCGTGATCAGGCCCGATTTGCCCCGCCGTTCGGCCAGGACATGCGACATGGCGGATTTCCTCAATCGTCGAGCAAGGGAAAGATGCTGTCGGAATTCGGCACGATCGATACGGCAGCGCCGTCGGCCGGACGCGCTTCGGCAAAGGTCTCGATCGTGAATTCGGCGTCGGCGAATGCTGCGACGATCAAGCTGCTCGCGCCTTGGAACGCGGCTCGAACGACGCGCGCCGCACCGCCGGCAACCACTGCAAGCGAGATCGCACGGATCGCCAGCGTGCATCGCGCGCCCGTTGTCCAGTCGTCCCGCCAGCCGCGCGCGCGCAGCGCGCCCAGTGCCGTATCGACGATGAACCCATCTGCCTCGCGGCCGCGAATCGTACCTTCGACAAGATTGGGGATGCCGACGAACTCGGCCGCGAACCGGTTTCGCGGGCGGCGGAAGATATCCTCCGGACGCCCGATCTGTTCGACCTTGCCTGCGCGCATCACGACGACCTGGTCGCCGAGCGTCATCGCTTCGAGCAGGTCGTGGGTCACGTAGATCGAGGTGAACGGCACTTTCTGGCGCAGCGCCAGAAGTTCCATGCGCATATGTTCGCGCAGCCGCGCGTCGAGATTGGACAAGGGTTCGTCGAACAGGATCGCGCGCGGGCTTCCCACCATCGCGCGGCCGAGCGACACGCGCTGCTGCTGGCCGCCCGAAAGTTCGTGTACATAGCGCGAACCCAACCCGCGAAGCCCGATCCAGTCGAGCATCGCCTCGACCTTCTGCGCGATCTCGAGGCGGCCTGCAGCGCCGGACTGCAGAGGATAGGCGATGTTTTCGGCGACCGTCATATGCGGCCACAGGGCGTAGCTCTGAAATACCATGCCAAGTTGCCGTGCCTCGGGCGCCAGATCGATACCCGCCGCACTGTCGAACGCCGTCGTGCCGCCAATCTCGATGCGCCCCGCGTCGGGGGCGACGAGCCCGGCGATCGAGCGCAAGACGGTCGTCTTGCCGCAGCCGCTGGGGCCGAGCAGCACTGTGCATTTCCCGGGCGGAAATTCGAGATCGACGCTGTCGAGTGCTCTTACCTCGCCGTGCGCGCCGTAGTTTTTGGCCAGGCCCTTCACTGCAAGTCCGATCATTTGTCCATCCAGCCGCGCGATCGTCATGTCGCACCGAATTTTGCGTATTTCCACAGCAGCGCCACCGGCACTACGCCGATCGCCATCAAAAGCAGCGAATAGACCGCAAGCTCGGGATAGAACCCGCTACCCCACACGTCCATCAACCCGACCGAAAGCACGATCGTGCCGGGATTGTAGAGCAGGATCACCAGCGATATCTCGCGCAAGATCACGACATAGATCAACAGCCAGCAGCCGAGCAGCGCTGGGCGCATCAGCGGCACGTCGATCCGACGGATTGTGCTGGACCAACTATGTCCGGCAACCCGCGAGGCGTCCTCGAGATCGGTATGGATCGCGTGCAGCGCGCTCGAAACGAACTGCATGGCGACGGGGATATGGGCGATGACATAGGCCAACAGGAGAATCCACAAGGTGCCGTAAATGCCGCCAGGCACGAGGATCCACGCGTTGAGAATGCCCAGGCCCAATGCAATGCCCGGAATGCCGAGCGGCAGCACGACCGCGTATTCGACCGCGCGCGTCAATGCGCCGCGCAGGCGGATCGTGTACCAGGCCAGGGCGATCGCCAGTGCCGCGCAGATCGTCGCACCGAACACGGCCAGAAACACGCTGTGGCGCACCGACGGCCAGACTTGCGGATACTCGAACAGGATGTAGTTGAAGTTCCGCCAGGTCAGATTTTCGAGCACCATCGCATTTGGCGCCCAGAATTTCATGAACGCCATCGAGGTGACGGCCAGCAACGGGATCACCGACGAGAGCAGCGTGAACGCAACCGCAAAACCCATCAGCGGATAACGCAACCGGCCCAATGCAATGGGCATGGCGCGCGCACCCTTGCCGCCGAGCAGCGTGAAACGCCCGCCACGGGCAAGGGCACGCCGCTGGAAATAGATGCACAGCAGCCCGACCGCGATCAGCAGCAACCCTTGTGCTGCCGCCAAACCTGCGCGCGGCGGAAACGTGTTGGAGTTCTGCCAGATGAGGCTCGGCAGAAGATAGATGCGCGCCTTGAGCCCGATAGTGGACGGAATGATGAAGTCGCCCGCACTCATGATCACGACCAGCAGCAAAGCCGCCAGCAACGAAGGGCGCAGCATCGGCAGGATGATGGTGGTGAGAAGCCGCCAACGCCCGGCACCGCAAACTCGGGCGGCTTCCTCGGCTGCAGCGTCGGCACCCGTCAAGGCCGAGGCCGTCAGCAAATAGACGTAAGGTGCCAGAAAAAGCCCGGTGACCCACACGATGCCGAGCATCGTATTCACGTCGAAAAGCACGGTCCGCTTGCCCGCCGTCAGGCTTGCAATGATGTTGAGGAAGCCTGCATTGGGATCGGCGATGGCGACCCACCCGACGACCAGTATGAACGGCGGAACCAGCAGCGGCATCATTGCAAGTGCGCCGATCGCGCGCCCGCCGGGAATATCGGTACGCACCGACAGGATCGCCAGCGACACGCCGACCGCCATCGCGAGGGCCGAGGATCCGGCGGTGTAGACAAGCGTATTGAGCAATGCGTCGAGATTGCGACCGGGTGCGAAAATCGCCCCGATCCAGCGCAAGGTGAACTCGCTGCCGAAATCGTCTTTCGAGAATGCGCGCAAGACGACCGAGACGACCGGATGTCCGACCATCGCGATCGTCAAGGAGGCGACCAAACCCAGAGACAATTCCAGCCGTCGTTTCGCACTTGCCATGGGCCGCCGCCTCACGCGGCGATCACTTCACGTGCCGGTCCCATTCCGCGAGCAGCTTCTCCGAATTCGCAATCAGCATTTTGTAGTCGGGCTGCGAGAAGGTGTGGATTTTGCTCATCTCCGCGAGCGACCCGGCTTTCGGCGCGTTGGCGTCGGGATGGGTCGGGATCGTGGCACCCGCGACGTTGACGATCGTCTGGCCTTCGCCCGAGCAGGCGAAATCGCAGAACAGACGCGCAGCATTGGGCTTCGGGGCACGCGCGAAGATGGCGATGTTGCCGCCGAATAGAACCGTGTTTTTGGGCATGACGCCGGCGATGGGCGCTCCGGTCTCGGCGAGTTGGATCACGCCGAAGGAATTGGTTACGCCCAAATCGATTTCGCCTGACACGATCGCTTGCGTCATCGCATTGGTGCTGGCGTAGAGCTTCGGGCGATTCGCGCCGAAGCGCTGCAGATAGGTCGGTCCGTAAAGGCCGTCGACCATTACTTGCCAAGCAAGAGTCGTGGCCGTCACGTGCGGGTCGAGCGAGCCGAATTTTCCGCGCCATTTTGGATCGAGCAGGTCGATCCATTCTTTCGGTGCCTCGTTGGCTTTGACTTTCGTCGTATTCCAGCCGATCTGCGCCGTATACATGCGGATTAGCGTAAAGTTGGGCGCTTTGTATTCGGCGGCGATTTTTGCGCGCTCGGGCGAATCGTAATTCGCGAGGAACGGCATCAGAAGGCTCAGTGCCGGTTCCTCGATGATTAGCGCGTCGGCCTGCGGGCGGCGGGCGGCTTCCTCCGACTGGACGCGCGCCGCAACCTCGGCAGATCCCGCCCGGTAGACGGAAACGGTTATGCCGTATTTGCGCCGAAAGGCTTCGGCGAGTGCATTGGTTGGTCCGGTCGATGCCGAACTGTAGAGGCTGAGCGAGCCCTCGGACTTGGCCGCTTCGATGAGCCGCGCGTCGCTCTGCGCGCTCGCGGTATGTGCTGAAGTTGCCACAACCGCAGCACCTGCCGCAAGAAATGTGCGGCGGTTGAGACATGTCGAGAGCGGAGCTTCCGTTTTCATCGTGTTCTCCTTTTCGGATTCTAGTTGCGGGAGAGCCGTCGCATCACGGCCTCGCCGATTTCGGTAACTTGCGGAACGACAGGGATGCCCGCCGCTTCGAACGCACGGATTTTGCTCTGCGGTTGGCTGCGCAGGTCGTCGCCGACGACAGCACCGGCATGTCCCATGCGGGCATTTGGCGGGCTGCCCTGACCGGTAATATAGGCAACGACAGGGGTGCGCATCGTTTGGGCATAATCCGCAGCCGGATACTCGTGCCCGCCGCCCGGTTCGCCAATCAGCACCACCAGATCCGTCTCCGGATCGGCCTCGAACAGCCGCAGCACATCGACATAGTCGGTGCCTATGATGCGGTCGCCGCCAAGACACACGACTGTCGACTCGCCCAATCCGTGCCGGTGCAACTCGTCGATAGCTTCGTAGGTCAAGGTACCGCTTTTCGACACGATGCCGATACGACCCGGGCGCAAATTCGCGTCGTTGAGATCTGCAACATTCGCCTGTCCCGGACTTACGATTCCGGCCGAGTTCGGACCAAGCACGCGCGTTCCGCGTGCCTTCGCATATGCGCACATGCGCAACGCGTCATGGACGGGAATATCCTCGATGTAGAGAACCGCGAGTGCGATGCCGGCATCGACCACTTCGAACAACCCGTCGACGATATGTGCCGGAGCGACACAACTCAGAACCGTGTCTGCACCCGTCGCAGCGACGGCGTCGCGCATCGTGTCGAAGACCGGCAAGCCGGCTACCGTTTGGCCGCCCTTGCCCGGCGTGACGCCGCCGACGACCGGCGTGCCGCCTTTGCGCATGCGCTCGACAAACATGCGGCCGGTTTGGCCGGTCGCGCCCTGGATCAAAATCCGGCTCTTTTGGCCAACCAGAATGCTCATCGCGCTGCCATCCGCGTCTTGGCGTCGCGGGCGAGGTCGAGCGCCTTTGCGGCGGCATCGCGCAGCGACGGCGTATAGAAACATCCGGCGTCTTCGACGATCTTCTGCGACGCGTGTTGGTTGACGCCGCGCATCCGCACCACGATCCGTGCGCGCGCGGGCGCACGCGCGCGCTCGAGCGCCATGACGAGCGCTTGCGCAAGCGCATCGGTCGAGCGCAATTGATAGAACGCATTGATGAGATAGACGTCCGCTTCCAGCATGAACAACGCCCCGATCACCTCGGCGGTATGTTCGATGCCACGTGCCAGGGCACCGTGAAGTTCGATCGCGCCTGCGACGTCCACGCCCGCCAGCGCCACAAGATCGTAGGTCGCCATCGTCAGACCCGCGCCATTGCCGAGTACAGCCACACCCGGGCTCGAAATCCGTCCGCGATTGTCGACGCCGATCGCGTCCAGTTCGCGACATCGACGCATGAACGCGCTGTCGGAGGTCCATGCGACCGGCGTTCCGCGCGCGGAATGCCGGCCGATCGCATCGTCGTCGAGCACGATTTTGGCGTCGGCAGCCACGATGGCGCCTGTGCGGGTGACCGCCAGCGGATTGATCTCGGCAAGCTCCGCATCTTCGCCGACAAGCGCCGCATAGAGTGCGGCGACGATCTTTTCGAATTCGCCGCCTTGCTCCGGCGGCAAGTCGAGTGCCCGACGCAATTGCCTGATTTGAAATCCAGCCAAGCCGATCAGGGGGTCGATCTCGATGCGCGCGATCGTTTCTTTGGCGGCCGTTTCGATATCCACCCCACCCGCCGCACTCGCAATCATCGCAACACGGCCGCGGTCGCGGTCGATGAAGGCCGCCAGATAAAGTTCGCGCGCAATATCGAGACGCTCCTCGATATAGACCGCATGAACCGTCTCGTCGCCGAGCGTCGATCCCTGCATGACTGCGACAAGGCTTGCGATTTCGGCGTGTGACGATGCGATCCGAATACCGCCGCGCTTGCCGCGTCCGCCGGCAAAAACCTGCGCCTTCACAACCCAGCTCGCCGATGCTGCTGGCGGCGTCTGCGGCCACAGGGCGCCTGCGGGTATCGAAATCCCGTGTTTGGCGAGAAGCGTCTTGCCTTCGTGCTCCAAGAGTTTCATGTCAGCCGTCGCCCCCCCCCGACGCGCCAAGCGCGGCGATTAACGTCCCTTGAACGGTCCCGGTTTGCGTTTTTCGGCGAACGCGCGAGCGCTCTCCTTGAAGTCTTCTGTCGTATGGAGCTTCAGCGGCGTCGTTTGCAGATAGGCTTCGCGCTCGGCTTGATCCATGTACCATCGGCGCGTTCGCACGGTCGCACGCACGCTGAGCGGCGGATTTGCGGCGATCTGAGCTGCCAAGTCGCGCGCGACGTTCATCTGCTCGCCTTTGGGCGCGACCCGGTCGATCATGCCAGCCTTCAGCGCTTCTTCGGCGGTGAAAAACCGTCCAGTTAATGTGACCTCGGTGGCGAACGATCTTGCGCCACGAAAGCACAACAACGCCCAGTAGCGCGAACCCGCCAAGCCGCGCGACGTCTCGGTCACCTGGAAACGCGTTCCCTCTTCGGCGACGACCAGTTCGCTTTCCAAGACCATGCCGAGACCGAGCCCGACAGCGAACCCATGCGGTGCTGCGATGACCGGTTTCCAGTTTACGGCCCGGGTTAGCAGATCGGCGGCATGCGCCCCCCAGCCTTGCGAGCCGCCATGGCGCTTCAATTCTGCGTCGCTACGCAATTGGCGCTGGTGGACGTCGGCGCCGCTGCAGAAGGCACGGCCTTCGCCGCGCAGAATGGCGACATCCGCGTCGTCATCAACATCGAACTGGCGCAGCACCTGCGCGAGACGCATGACCATGAAATCGTTGAACGCGTTCAGCTTCGCCGGCCGATTGAACGTGATCGTCGCGATCCGGTCGCGGCACTCGTACTGGATCAGATCGTCGCTGTCGATGTCCGTCACGATTGCGTTCCCCGCCTGCCCATCATTCGTATTTCACCAACGGATCGTACTGCAGATCGATCCATTCGGCCGTGAAGTCCGGCTCGCGGCCCTGGCGGAAGGCACGCGGCCCTTCGCGCGCATCCTTGTGGAACATCAATTCGACATTCGCCAATATTTGAGCCTCGAAACCCTTCACAGGGTCAAGTCCGAGGCCCTGATTGCGCGCGTTCTTGATTGCGCCATATGCCTGCGTCGGGCCCTTGGCGAGTTTGTGTGCAAGCTCGTAGGCGCGCTTGTTCAGGTCTTCGAGCGGCAACACTTCGGTCACGAGGCCGAGCGTCTTGGCTTCTTCCATTTCGACCATCCGCCCGAGCAGCAGCATCTCGGTTGCGCGGCCCAAACCGACGAAGCGTGGCAGCAGATAGGTCGAACCGCCGCCGAGCCCGCGATTGACGTAGACGGCACCGTATTTGGCTTTGACGTCGCTGAACCGAAAATCGCACGCGAGCGCCACGTCGAGGCCTGCGCCAACCGCGTAGCCTTGTACGATCCCGATGACAGGTTTGCGCAGGGTCAAAAGATCGAGGACGATCCGCGGAAAGCCGGTCTTGAGCCGCGTTTGCAGGTCTGGCGCGCCATATTTGAAGCGGTCTTCGGGCGCAAGATCGTCGCCAGCACAAAAAGCGCGCCCCTCGCCGCGCACCACCAGCGCGCGGATCGAATTGTCTCGCCG
>Ga0315907_10008499_pt1 | contig 10546 bp, 7 predicted proteins | sample LakEriMetagenome_3_FD_203525 | JGI IMG/M metagenome (GOLD analysis project Ga0315907, IMG submission 203525) | Freshwater fungal communities from buoy surface, Lake Erie, Ohio, United States - Buoy 12 MA123 | ecosystem: Environmental > Aquatic > Freshwater > Lake > Lake biofilm | place: USA...
CAACCGGGAATGTATACATCTACAGGGATAATGCGGTCAATACCTTGAAGCACCGAGTATGTGTCGAATATGCCGCCACTGCTTGCGCAGGCACCCATGCTAAGAACCCATTTTGGTTCTGCCATTTGCTCATAGACCTGACGCAGAATGGGAGCCATTTTCTTCGAGATGGTACCCATCACCATAAGCAAGTCGGCTTGTCTGGGCGAGAAACTCAGTCGCTCCATGCCGAAGCGCGATAAATCGTAGTGCGAAGCCATGGTAGCCATGAATTCAATACCGCAGCATGAAGTTGCAAAGGGCAATGGCCACAGTGAATTGGCGCGAGCCAAACCTACCGCCTTGTCCAGACTGGTTGCGAAAAAGCCTTGACCCTCTAGGCCTTCCGGCTTGTATTCGCTTTTGATATCTACGTTGGTTGTCATGTCAAATGAAAATAAAAATGCTTAGGAGCGATGGTTGGTGAAGATGCTTTGAAAGGTTACTCCCATTTTAAAGCACCTCGGCGAATGATGTACACAAGACCTACAATCATCAACGCCATAAATGAAAACATTTCAATCAAACCAAAAACTCCGAGTTCTTTAAAGTTAACGGCCCATGGGTACATGAAGATGACCTCTACGTCAAATAGCACGAAGAGAATAGCTACCAGGAAATACTTAATGGAAAAGGGCGAGCGGGCATTACCCTGCACCTCAACTCCACATTCGAATGGGTCGCTTTTTACTTGGGTCTTGCGCTTCGGACCCAATAAGTGGGTTGCGAGCATAGTGGTAACAACGAAGCCCAATGCAATAACAGCCATCGCGATGATGGGAAGGTATTGCGAGGCAAGGGAAGGAGTCGATTCCATAGAGTCCTGAAGCAGTTTTTTGAATTGGCGGTAAAATTAATCGGATGCCTAGTAAATAAAGACTAAACACCCGAATTTTTTCCGAGTTCAAATAAGGCTGATCAGGGGCAATTACTGCTTGGTATGTGTGAGCTTAAAACCGACGTCTGAAATACCTTTTAATTCATCAACGCGCATGCCTTGGCGGATGTCAATTTTGTAGCGTCCACCAAGAGGAAATTGCTTGGCGCGCTGATACAGAAATTCGTGGTCGTAGAGGTTGGCTGTAGGATTTCCAAGCCATTCGCCTTGTTCGTTGGCGAGTATGCACTCTACCGTATCGATTGATTTTTTACCATTGGGGAATTCCATGTCAACAAAAAAGAAAATATTGCTGTATGCATAATCCTCACGATTGCGCACATCAATGTAAAAATTGTGCAACTGAACGGTGTCGTGTGTTTCGAACTCGAAATGCACCGATTCAGTGGATTTCCACCCGGAGGGATTGACAGGTTGATTGCCTTCGAACTCGCTCGGCGATTGGCACGCGGCCAGGCTTATGGCTGCAAGAATGATCAGCGTTAAAACTCTCATGCAGGAGGGTTGTTGGGTGGCGGAGTGCTTCCGCCATCATTTCCTTTTGGGCCCCGTCCGCGTTGATTGCGGCGTCCACCTCTTCCTCGGTTATCGCGTTCACCTCTGGGTTCGGCGGTTCCTCCCGCAGCAGGATTTCCGGGTTGGGCCGGGTTTTTCAATTCTTTGCCTGGACGGTCACCTCGAGGAGGATTGCCTTCTCTTGGCGGTCCTTGTTTCGGGCGTTGCTGGCGATCTTGACGCTCAGGACGAGGTCCTTGTTCAGGGCGCTCGGGTCGCGGACCGCGCTCGTTGCGTGGGGCACCGCCTTCTTTTTGCTCTCCTTCCGGACGGGGAGGTCTGTTGCCGCGGTCTTGTGGCCCACGACCGTCGTTTTTACGACCCCGATTACGCCCTCCTCGAGAGCGAGAGCGACTCTTGTCGAAGCGTGTCAAACTATCCTGGCCAACCACTTCTGCGAAATCAGTTTCTTTCTCTACCGTCTCTTCAATCATGAACTGATCGATATCTTCGATCTCAACTCCTTTTTTGTTCTTTTCGATAATTTCCTTGACAGAGTCAATGCTTAGCGGGAACGGAGGTTCTCCGGGCTGACCGTCGTAAGTGAAGAACATGATGCGCTGGAAAATATCAGTTTTGAAATGCGAGGCGGTTCCTTTTGGTAAGCGAAGGCGTGTATTAACAGACGGGAAATCGCGCATGGCCTCCACATATTGATCCAGCTCGAAGTTCAAGCAACATTTCAGTTTGCCGCATTGACCGGCCAACTTGGTGGGGTTGAGCGACAATTGCTGATAACGAGCCGCGCTCGTACTTACCGCGCGGAAGTCGGTAAGCCAGCTTGAACAGCACAACTCTCGTCCGCAGCTGCCAATACCACCTAATCTTCCTGCCTCGTAGCGATAGCCAATTTGACGCATGTCGATGCGAACACGAAACTCTTCGGCGTATTTCTTAATGAGTTCTCGGAAATCAACTCGATCGTCGGCTGTATAGAAGAAAGTAGCTTTGGTTTTATCGCCTTGGTATTCGACGTCGCTAAGCTTCATCTCCAATCGCAAATCGCGCGCAATAGTGCGTGCACGCATCATGGTGTTTTGTTCAAGCTTCCGCCCGTCCTGCCAGCGATTGATATCGTCGTCCGTAGCTTTTCGAAGCACCTTCTTTATTTCGTAATTGTCTTTTACATCCTTCCGCTTCATCTGAATTTTGACCAGCTCGCCCGTGATGCTGACGACCCCCACATCGAAACCGGGCGACACATCCACGCAAATCACATCTCCGGCATAGAGTTCCAGGTTACCGGAATTGCGGTAAAAACCTTTGCGGCTGTTTTTAAAGCGCACTTCTACAATGTCGAAAGGTTTTTGCCCTTGGGGCAATTCCATGCCTGCCAGCCAGTCAAAAACCTCGAGTTTATTGCATCCGTAGGTGCCACATGCACCGTTATTTTTACATCCTCCGGGCAGCCCATTGGCGCCGGAAGAACAACTTGAACATCCCATAGTAAATCAAAGTATGGCAGCGGTCACGCGCCTGCCGAGTGTTGGTACAACTTCACAATAGAGATGCTCACATATAAGCAGAGCTCTTCAATCATACAGGTTCAAAAATAAGGAGGAAAAAGATTTGCGCGGGAAAGGAGGTTTGATTTCCCAACAAAGGCTGTTCAATTTAATTCTCAGCCTTACGCGCCAAAAGATAATGTAGTTTGAAGGAAAGGTCGGTGAGAACCAATTTTGTGTAGGCATTCCTTGAAACATCATGATATGCCTCGGTTATTTCCTCCATCAGTTCTTCAGCATTTAAGTCGTTGATAAATGGCGCGAATTTGTCGGAGAAACTCTTTTCAGAAGTATTGAGTCGAACAAAGTCAGCCCCGGCGTAATTGAGCACCAGGTTTTGTCGAATCTGATCAAGAGCGTAGGATAAAAAATGCTTTTGGTCTTCTCGATTGAGTTTGTGCATTTCGTCTGACCAACGAATAATGCCGGGAACATCCTTTTTGTAGCACATACGCATCCAGTGTTGAAACTGTATAGCATAATTTTCATCAGGATTCTTGGCTTGCAAAAGCTGTAGCGCTTTGTTCCAGTCACCGTGGGCAAAATGAGCAATTTCTTCGGCTTTATCAGGGGCCGCTCCCAAATCGTGAAGGGCCTGCATAATGGCAGAGTCTTCTACTTTGGGAACATATACAACCTGTACGCGAGATAGGATGGTTTGCAGAATATTTTCCAAGCTATTGGCCACAAAGAGGAAAATTGTTTTATCCGGCGGCTCTTCAACAATTTTAAGAAGCTTATTGGCCGTGTCGGTTTTGAGGTATTCCGCCATCCAGATAATCTGGAACTTGTAGCCGCCTTCGTAGCTTTTGAGAGTAAGGCGCTGAATGATGTTGGCGGCTTCATAGACCGACATGATGAGTTGCTTGTTGTCCTCTGTAATCTCATTGCGCCACTCATCAACGGTAGTGTAGGGCGACTGACGCAGATGATTGCGCCAAGGGGCAAGCCAATCATTGCAAGTAGTTTTTTCGCTGCCCTCGCTCTTGTTGAAGAAGGGAAACGTGTAGTGCAAATCAGCAAACTGATGCTGGTCCATTTTTTTGCAGGTGGGGCAAACACCGCAAGAATCCTGCTCCGTGCGGTTGGGGCAGGCTATGTATTGCGCAAAAGCGAGTGCCAACGCCAGGTTTCCACTGCCTTCCGGACCAAGAAACATAAGCGCGTGCGCTAAACGCCCTTCACGAAAGGAAGCGGTCAGACGTTCCTTCAGCGCTGTTTGTCCTATAACATTTGAAAACTGCATGGGTATTTAGACGGGCGAAAATACAACAGGTTATCGGGCTCAATGGAATACGGCATGCAGAACATCGAGCGACTTTATTTCTCTCAAATTATCGAGATGCAGCTTTAAATAGTTCACGAGTCCATGCAGCAATTGTTTGCGTGTGGAACTATGCAATTCCATGACTTGTGCCTGTGGCCACTCCAAATCGAGAAGCCGGAAGAGGTTTTCAGAAGCGGGTGCCTCTATATAGTGCGGGTGAGAAGGACGCGAATTAGTAAATAGTGCCTGTTGCAAATCGAAATACTCACCAATACCCCTGCTAGGGTAGAATCCGTAGTAACGAGTTATTTCAATGAGCCACCAAAGGTGAAAGTTCTTAGCATCAATGGCATCATCGAGAAGCACAATGGAGTTTTTCAGGAAGAAAAAGAGCTCTTCATTGGAATAATCATCGGCAAGCGTTTTCGCTAATATCTCGTCCATGAAAAGTGTCATGGCCATTTTTACGGGGTCTGTCGTCAAGTTATGCAGAGGCGCAGCCAATCGAGGTGATTTAATCGAAAGAAATCTGTTAACCTCCTGGTAATCAGTCTCGAACTCAATGATTCGCAGAGGCTGGAAAAGATGTTGGGTTGAATTGGACGGTCGCTTTGAACTGCGTACCATGAAGCTTTTGTATCCAAGACTGTCACACAGAAGCTTGATAATGAGCTTGCTGTCGCTGTAGCGAATGGTTTGGATAACAATGCCTTGGGTGGTCAGATTCATGAGAGGGTTTACAATTCACACATAAACGTTAAAATCTCTGCATGCAGTGTTGATTCTTTTCGGGTATTGCCATCACTTTTGGTGCGCTGTGAGTCGATACTTTCGCTTGGGTAAAAGTAACCCTTTCGTACGTTCACAATCCAAAAGAAACTAGGTAGTCTATCTTAAGATTATCCTCCGGCGGCGGAGTAAAGAAAACATCACCCCTGGTGATGTTTGTTTAAAGTTAGGTTAGGCAGGGCAACCCTCGGGTTGCCCTGTTGCTTTTCAGCTTTATTTCAACTTTATGTCATTGTTTTTCAGTAGTCAGTATTGTGTTTTTTGCTAATGTGTAACCAAATGCACACACGTGCCGTAAACACGGTTGCAATCATTAAAATCATGCAAAAACACAAAAACACCCTGTCTAACCGAAACACAGTAAAAACAATGAAAACACTTTTCACCTCATTATGCGTGACTATCCTGGCAACAGTGGGTCTTGCGCAATCACCCGGAGGAGTTTCTTCGGGTCTCGTAGCTTGGCTCAAACCCGATGCTATTGCACCGGTAGCCGATGGAACCGCTATCACATCCTGGAATGATGCCAGCGGATTGGCCAATAATGCCACTCAGGGATCTGCAGCAGCCAAGCCGCAGTATTATAACAACGTCTTCAACGGACACGCTGCTATTCGCACGTCTTCTACTCGCTTCTTCAACATCGATTTGAGCGATATAAACGATACCAATTACACCATTATTACGGTGAGTAAGCGTACGGGTAATATTGGTTATGTAGTGGGATTTAATGGATCAACGTCTTCAACCGGTTTGGCTTTGGGTTATGCGGGCTCGACATTAGCGCGTCATAGTCAATATGCGAACTGGGTGAATATGGTTATTCCTGCCAATAGTGTTGCTACTGAATTGCCGGTTATTCTGGCGTGTCAATTTGATGAGCTTGTTGGAAAAAAACTTTGGCGAATCAATGATGGAACAAACACAATTCGTTCCGGTACCAATAAAACGCATTATGTGTTATCGGGATCTGGACGTATCGGTCGTGGTTTAGCGAACGACGGCTTTATTGGAAGTATTGCAGAAGTAATCGTATACAACCGTGTACTTACAACTGCAGAGTTAAAACAACTGCATACATACCTCTCTGTAAAATATGGCTTGTCGGTGCCGGCAGCAGAACATTTGTATCCAATGGATGCTACTCATCAGAACGATGTATTTGGTATCGGTTACAAAAATGCCTACGCATTAAACCAGACTTCTTCTGAGAGCGCAGGAATGGATGATATTCTAAAGATTAGCAATCCTTCAAGCATCAATGATGGTGATTATCTCATTTGCGGAAATGATAATGAGTCGGTTGCTTTCTCGGCTCATGTGGGAACGAACTGTGTTGTAAGTACCGCGATGAATCGCGACTGGAAATTCCGTCATGTAGGTGATTTCGGAACAGTAGATCTTCGATTTGATCTCTCCGGTGTTACCGGCTTCAATGCATCCGAACTTCGCTTACTGGTGGACCTCGATGGGGATGGCTACGATGATGAGGCGCTTATCGAAGGTGTTTATGCCGCACCATATTTTACAGCGACCGGCGTTTCTATTCCAAATGGAGCAAAAGCTACACTATGCACGGTGAAAACGCATTACTATGCCGTACTAAGCGGCTTAACCAGCGGACAAATATGGGCTGATTCTCCGACGGGAACTCCTGGTTTTTTGAATGCAACGTGTGCCGGCTTGGATTTAACAATTAAGAGTGGCAACAACGTTACAAACGATTGGACTACACTTACATGCAACAATATTACTGTGGAGGCCGGTGCCATTTTCCTTGCAGGAGCGCTGGAAACTCAGAATCTTCATGTAAACGGAAATATCACATCGAATGGAACTTGGAATGATGGAAATGCTACATTGAATATGGAGGGCGCTGCGGCTCAGACGGTGACTTCAATAGCTTATTTAAAAGTACAGAACTGGAATATTACCAATGCCAACGGCGTAACAATTAATGGCTTGGGTGTAAATGTATACGGTAACTTGGGAATTACAGGTAATGGTGTTCTAAACACCAACGACAAGTTGAACCTTTGGTCTGATGCAGCCGGTACCGGTGAGATTCAATCACTCACCTATGGAACAATCAATGGCGAAGTAAACGTTCGTCGCTATCGTCCTGCCGCAACAGCCGGTTGGGTAAACCTCAGCAGCTCACTTCAAGACGGAACCATCGAAGAGTGGGACAATACTATTCTAACTACCGGATTTGCCGGATCGGATAACCCAAGCTACAGTTTTAATAGCGTAGTATTTTATGACGAAACTGAGCCTGGAACTGATAATGATGGCTATGTGGGAGTTAGCAACAGTTCGGAAATATTGGAACCGGGTAAGGGCTACATGGTTTATATGCCAACAGGATCATATACAGTAGCCGCCCGTGGAACCATCAATAGCGGTAATGTCTCTTTGAACCCGAGCTATACGCCGAATGGTTCCGGAGCAGGTTGGAACATGGTAGGTAATCCTTACCCGGCCACCATCGACTGGAACGCTTTGGGCTGGACTAAAACGAACATGAATAACGCGGTATACATCTGGCGTTCTAATATCAATCAATACGCCTCATACGTGAATGGTATTGCCAGCAATGGCGGAAGCAATTTGATCGCTCCCGGACAGTCTTTCTTTGTAGAGGCGAGCGGCGCTATGCCTGTGTTGATGGTTACTGAAGAGTGTAAGTCAAAATCTCCGGGTACTTTCCGCAATCAAGATGTAAACATTCATCAGTTGTCGATACGCATGCAAATGGGTGAGTGGCAAGATGAAACCGTTCTTATCGCTAATGAAATCGCTACGAAGTCATTCGACAGTGCAATCGATGCGAAGAAATTGCGCAGCCCGGTGCAGGAAGCTCCCTACATGGCGACAATGGATGACAACGGACAGAATCTCTCTATCAACAGCATTCACATGAACGGTGATGAGCAGATTATTCCGATTCGTATCGAGGCGGGTGTTAGCGGAGTGTATACAATTGAGGTAACCGGCCTCGATGCATTCGCCAAGGGTGCATGTGTAACCCTGGAGGAAGTATTTACTCACACTTCGTATGTTTTAACCGAAGGCGCTTCTATTGAATTGCCTCTCGAAGCAGGCGATCACACATTACGTTACCAGTTGCACATTGGTATTGCAGCACTTTCGAATGTAACCGATGCCGGTTGCTCATCTAGCCAAGGTGGCAGCGCTGAAGTGACTCTTCCTGCAAACTCAGCTTCCGTAGTGGAGTGGTTAAATTCAAACGGACAACTGTTCGCTACTAGTGCACCGATTGATGGTGTTGCGAAAGTGGAATCACTGACTGCAGGCAACTATACAGCGCGCATTACCAATAATGGCGCTTGCGGAACAACAACCTACAACTTTGAAGTATTGCAATTGAATAAACTCGGTGCCTCTGCAGTTGTAATGCCTGCAAGCTGCGAGAACACGGACGATGGTGGTATCTCTATCAATGTGAGTGGTGGTGAAGCTCCTTTCAGCATTATTTGGAATAATGGTGTAGAGGGTGCTACCATCGAAAATGCTACCGCAGGAAAATATATGGCGCACATAGCTGATCACAACGGTTGCGAAGGAAACTTCCAATTCGAAGTACAATCGGTGAGCAATCTGTTGAGTAAGTTCGAGGTTTCGCATGAGCATGTAGAACTAGTGAATGGTGAAGCTCAAGTTACCTTCACCAATACCAGCGAAAATGCAGATAGCTTCATCTGGAACTTTGGTGATGGCGATGAGTCAAATACTGAAAATCCTACTCACGCATATGTGAACGCGGGCACCTACGAAGTAATGCTGAAGGCTACTTATGATAACTGTGAATCTGTTAGCACTCGCACCGTAGCAGTTACCGACAACAACCAAAGTGAAGAGTTTGCCGGTGATGTGCTGGCGACCTTGACCGATCGTGGTGTGCAGGTAACCTTCTTGTTTGATGAGTTAAAGAATATTCGCATCAATGCTTACAATGTATTGGGTCAGCAATTGATTGAGCCAATTGTAGGTCAGTATGGAAATCAAACCATCACGTTCAGCGATCGCCGATATGCAGCTAATGCACTAATCGAAGTGACCGACATGAACACCGGTGAAAAGACGTTGATTCGTTTGGGAAGATAAACTAAAAACTATCGTGATGTGAAAATGGTCTCGGCTTGCCGAGACCATTTTTTTTGTTTCATCTTTGCAGCATGGAACAGGCACTCTTTGAAAAACTACTCTATGCGTTCATCATTTTGGCAGTTTCGGTTACGGGGGCTGTGCTTTACCGCAAGGAAATAGCCTTCCTATTGCGAGCCAAGAAGGCGCAGGGTAAAATTGTGAATTGGATGTCGGCTGTGATTGGAGGAAAGCGATACTACTTTCCTATGATTGAGTTTACGCCTGAAGGTTTCGAGCGCCAATTGTTTCGCGCGGAAGATCGATGCGAAGGAAACCCGATGTTTGATCCGGGAACTGAGGTTACGGTGAAATATCTCGAGTCGGATATTGAGTATCGCAAGGTGATTTACCCCAAAAAGTAATTACACTTTTCCTCCTGCTTTGAGAGTTGTGAGCAAATGAATCGCACGCTTCAATTCAGTCACATGATCAAAAGACATGCGCAGACTGTTTTCTTTTTCATACATCTTACCGGTATTCGGATTGTTTTTGATAAATTCCAAGACGAATGAAAACTTCTCGCTTTGGTAGAACGGAGAGTTTTCTTTTGAAATGAAATAGCCAATCATTTTACCACTCTTCAAAACAAGTTTTTCGAAACCTATTTCTCTTGCTAGCCAGCGCAGACGCATAGTTTCAATGAGCGATATGGTAGGTTTGGGAATTTCACCGAAGCGGTCAACCAAGTGTTGCGTGAAGGTTTCCATTCCTTCTTCAGTGTTGATGTCGTCGAGCTCTTTGTACAACGCAATTCGCTCCGATATACTGCTTACGTATTCATCGGGAATGAGAATTTCGAAATCCGTTTCCAGCGTTGTTTCCCGCACGTAATTCTGCGATCGTTGAATCTCTTCCTCGTAGAGTTCCTTGAAATGCTCTTGCTTTAATTCATCAATGGCCTCGTTGAGAATTTTCTGATAGGTTTCGAATCCAATGTCATTGATGAATCCGCTTTGTTCTCCGCCTAGCAAGTTACCCGCTCCTCGAATGTCGAGATCGCGCATAGCAATGTGCAAGCCCGATCCAAGGTCACTGAATTGCTCAATAGCAGTAAGTCTCTTCCGCGCATCTTCGGTCAGTAAGTGAAGCGGTGGACTCAATAAATAACAGAATGCGTGCTTGTTGTTGCGTCCGACGCGCCCGCGCAATTGGTGCAGGTCGCTCATGCCGAAGTGATGCGCATCGTTGATGATGATGGTGTTGGCATTGGGAATGTCTATTCCACTTTCCACGATGGCTGTGCTTACCAATACATCAAAGGCACCTTCGATAAATTCCGACATGACTTCTTCGAGTTCTTCCCCTTTCATTTGTCCGTGCGCC
>Ga0315907_10008503_pt1 | contig 10544 bp, 7 predicted proteins | sample LakEriMetagenome_3_FD_203525 | JGI IMG/M metagenome (GOLD analysis project Ga0315907, IMG submission 203525) | Freshwater fungal communities from buoy surface, Lake Erie, Ohio, United States - Buoy 12 MA123 | ecosystem: Environmental > Aquatic > Freshwater > Lake > Lake biofilm | place: USA...
ACCGTTTCCGACAGCAACCCATAAATTACCTCCTACACCGTCTTTGCCATAGGCTACGCTATATCCATTAGTGATACCACCAACATTTCCAGCGGGTGACCACAGATTTCCATCTGAACTTTTTGTTATTATACTACCGTTTCCGACGGCAACCCAGAGACCTGCGCCTGTATCATCTTTGCCATATGCTACGGCGCGTCCTTGAGTACTAAGACCACCAACATTTCCAGCGGGTGACCAAAGATTTCCATTGGTACTATTAACAATGATTGATCCATTACCAACCGCAACCCAGTTAACAGTTACCCCCCCCCCCCGTTTTTTTTGGCAACCTGGCCACCGAGTTAAATGTATTGAAAGGCATTATAAATGATAGCTCTATAATGTTTTTCTAAATGTTGACAATTATGTTTTTCGGGATTATACAATCTCGTTTTTGAAGCCTACACCCCATCCACGAGTGCTAATACCACCTTTTGAAGCAGCCGGAGTCCAAATATTTCCATCCGAACTTTTCGCTATGAGTCCTCCTTCGCCGACGGCAACCCAGAGCCCTTGACCGGCACCATCTTTGCCATAGGCTACGCCGTATCCAGCATTAGAAATGCCACCAACATTTCCGGCCTGTGACCAAGTATTCCCATCCGAACTTTTTGCGATGAGTCCGCCATTTCCGACGGCAACCCAGAGACCTTGACCAGCACTGTCTTTGCCATAGGCTGCGCCCCATCCACTAGTAGCAATACCACCTTTATCCCCAGTAGAAGTCCAATTATTTCCATCGGAACTTTTGGCAATGAGTCCACCATCGCCGAGGGCAATCCATAGTCCTTGACCGGCACCATCTTTTCCATAAGCGATGCCGCGTCCACGAGTACCAATACCACCAAAAGACGCAGCGACAGTCCAAGTATTTCCGTCCGAACTTTTTGCGATTACTGTGCCTTGTCCAACCACAACCCAGAGTCCTTGACCAGAACCGTCTTTGCCATAGGCTACACTACGTCCAAGAGTAATTCCACCCTTAGACCCAGCGGTAGTCCAATTATTTCCATCCGAACTTTTTGCTATGATTGACCCTCCGCCGACGGCAACCCATAGATTACCTCCTACACCATCTTTGCCGTATGCTACACCGTATCCAGGACCAGCAATACCACCTAGAGACCCAGCCGGCGACCAAAGATTTCCGTCCGTACTTTTTACTATGACGGAGCCTCCGCCAACAGCAACCCATAAATTACCTCCTACCTCATCTTTACCATAGGCTACACTATGTACAAGAGTAGCAATACCACCTTTATCCCCTGCGGGTGACCAATTATTCCCGTCCGAACTTTTTGCTATAAGTCCGCCTACGCCGACAGTAACCCATTGTATAGGCCCATCCACAGTCTTCGGCAACTTGGTCACAGACGTAATCGTGTTTATTGTGTTCCAAAATATATATTATACCAAAATAAATACATCCTTGTTTTCCCACGTCTTCCGGTACGCCCAATTCACAAAATAGTACGCGCCCGTGGTGGTCGTGAGTTTCATTATTTGTTTGTCCTCTATTATCTTCTCGCAAATCACTTGATTTGAACCCAATCCATCCACCAACAACATCTTGTAGTCCGCGTTTTCTTTGATTATCTTGGCCAAGGCTTCCAAAAAGCCGGAATATAGGAACGACGAAACTTGATTGTCAGCACCTAAGCCCACGGTAGCACTTGCTAAGCTTGCGCTTGCTAAAAGTCGCAATGTCTTCCCCCCGTGGTCCGCCACGTGTTCATACAACATATGCGCATCCTCTATGAAATACATCGCTATCATCGTGCCTCTATACATCAGTGCATAAACGAAGAGTATCCCCGTTTTTACACGGGCTTGTATCGCGCCAATGTCCAGGGCAACGACGAATCCTTTTAGAGAAGCAATCGCCTCTACAACTTGGTGCCAGTTGTCTTTGTAGATTTGGACGAGCGTCGTCGGTGTCTTAGAGGTTGTCGGCGCCTTGTCAATGAAATACAAGTTTGTGCTAAATGTGGTGATGGGTCGGAGTCCAGCACATCGGCCGACGTCCTTCTTCAACAGGAACGCCGGTTTGTCGGGGGTTTTGTCGTGGACATTGTAGATATGGGTCGCAATTAGTTTTTGAATCGTGGCATCTTCGGCGGCAGCCACGTGCGAAATGTAATTTGCCACAGACTTTGTAGAGGACTTCGTTTCTACGGCAGATTCCATAATATGGACGGGATAAGACAAGATGGTTCCACTGGGTTTAGTTATGAGAGGGTAATCAAAGTCGTAATAGAGAGATGAATGGGCGTCGTGGCCGGTCATCCGGGCAATTACGTGCTTCGCTTCGCATTCGTACAAAATCTTGTCGGAAGGGATGAGATGGCGCTGCAAAAGCTGAGCTGAAAGCTCTGCTATCGATGAATGCTGATCGGTTGATTGGTCATTGTGACCACTCGTTTTCACTTGGGCTCTCACCACATATTTGTTCCTACACGGCTTGATAGAGATTGGCTTCCCGGGCCGGCGCAAAAACCAATCGTAGCTATGATTGGCGTCCATGAAAGACCAAAATGGATACTTGATACGGATGTAAATAGTTGATACAAATGCGACAAACATTATGAAGGCAACGATGTACAATAACCATTCCATAAGTAACTACTAAATAAGCGTCATTATAATACTGGGATTACAACAAGGATGAGAGGCTTCATTCCTTTCGGGTTTATACCCAAAAAATTGCGTGACACAAAAACGGCACGTTTTTGTGGAGAGGTGTTATTTGAGTGCGACTTATAAGTCGCACCCAAAAAATTGCTTGACGTAAAAACGGTACGTTTTTGCGGAGAGGTGTTTATTGGATAGCCCCCCCGAAGGGGGGGCTATCTGAAAAATTGAAAACTGGATAATGTGTAAAACAGAAAGTATTAATACAGTTCCAAAAATGATGACACGCAGCCAAACTAGACAATACAACGCTAAAGACAACAACGTAAATGTTGTTATCAACACTCCTCGCAGAAGCCCTCGGCTTGTAGGGATATACCAAGAACCAGTAGTCAGGAGAAGCGCACGACTTAGCAGTATGTTAAGCCCACCCTTACAAGTAGAAGATGAAACCCCGATTACAATGGATATCGTAGAGGTCAGAAGAAGAAGTGATCGAATCAAACAATCAACTCCGGTAGATTACTTGAATCTTTCAGGCGAAAACGAGTTCTCTGATCCTCAAGACTACTTTGACTTGGATAACGATTCTGATTACAACCCCAAATACGATTTGTCTATCAATGTAGATGACGACGAAGATGATGAAACACAGTATATTCATCACAGATTAAGTGAGCTCACACATTCGCCTTTGGCTTCGCTTTCTAGAAGATACGACGCAAACATTGACTTTGATGTCGCCAGCGTGGCCTGGCGCAGAAACAAGCACCCCATCGGAAATGGGATGTTTGCTTACAGAACGCGAACCAATTAAGACTAGACTATTATGGTTAAGGAAGGAGACCCTTTGTTTTTTACGGCATTTCCTACGGTAATGGTATATGGAGTCATTCCCCCAAAAACGGCTAAATGAATCCCTTGTCGCCATATTGGGTAAATTGTCCGAAATGAAAACGGACAATCATTTCCAGAATCGCGCATACACGACTGCCCAAGAAACCATCTTGGATATCCAAGAAGATATCACCAATATAGAACAGTTGAGAGGCCGTCCCGGCATTGGCACCACGATTATGGAGAAACTCACGGAGTTTGTAAAGACGGGAAAAATCGCCAAGCTGGAACAATACGCGGCAAACCCGGTTTCCATATTTAGTGAAATCTACGGCGTTGGTCCCAAGAAGGCGGCTGAATTGGCGGCCCAAGGGTTTACCACGATTGCGGAGTTGAGGAAGGCTGTTAAACAGACGCCGAGTGTTCTCAATGCTACGCAAAAAGTGGGACTTCAATACTATGAAGACATCTTGGAACGAATCCCGCGCCGAGAGATTGATGAGTATGATGGTGTCTTTGACAAAGCTATAAGCGGGCAAGCAATAAGCGGTTCTGCGACCCGCTATGAAATCGTCGGCAGTTATCGCCGCTTGGCCCCCGATTCCGGCGACATCGACGTTATTCTTACTTCCAAGGATGCCTCTATGTTTGACCATTTTTTGGACACACTGATTCGCCAAGGTGTCATAGAGGTAGTATTGTCACGCGGGAAATCAAAATGCCTTGTGATTGCGAGTTTGCCGAGTCATCATGGAAGGCGAGGTGGGTTCATTTATCGCCGGGTTGATTTTTTATTCACACCACCGGACGAATACCCTTTTGCCGTGTTGTATTTCACGGGGAGCAAGGGGTTCAATGTGGTGATGCGGAATCGGGCGCTTAACCTTGGATACTCTATGAACGAACACGGAATCACCGAAAAAGGCACAGGTTCAAAGATAGAACAGACATTTACAGATGAACAAGACATCTTTGCCTTTCTGGGGCTAGAATACAAGAGACCGGAAGAGAGGATAGATGGGCGTAGTGCTGTTTTGAAGCCGTCGAAGACGGCGACTCAGTTAAAGCCGTCGAAGACGGCGACTCAGTTAAAGCCGTCGAAGACGGCGACTCAGTTAAAGCCGTCGAAGACGGCGACTAAGCCGTCGAAGACGGCGACTAAGCCGTCGAAGGTGGCGACTGAACCGAAGGTGGCGACTAAGCCGTCGAAGGTGGCGTTAGAGGTGGCGTCGAAGGTGGCGTTAGAGGTGGCGTTAGAGGCGCCCATAAAACAAGATAAACCAAAATCACCTAAAACCAAAAAGATAAGACAACCAATGAAACCACGTACTTCCAAGAAGAATGTTACAACAAAGTCTGTTTCGGCCGATGAATTGCTAAAACTCTTCGCCGAGTCTGGTATTTCCGTTCTGGACGCATTGACCGAATCCCAGCTCTCCTCTATGATTGAGAAGGCAAATGATATGTATTACAATAGTTCTAAGCCTCTGGTATCCGATGCCCAATACGACATCATAAAAGAGTACATCGAGCGAAAGTTCCCCGCGAACACCGCCATAAAACAGGTCGGCGCTCAAGTCGTAAAAAACAAGGTCGTCCTCCCTTACGAGATGGCCTCTATGGACAAAATCAAACCCGAATCGGATGCCCTTGTCCGATGGACCGCCAAATACAAGGGCCCCTACATCTTATCCGCGAAGCTGGATGGGGTCAGCGGCCTCTACACGTGTGAAGGGGAGACGCCGCGACTTTATACACGCGGCGATGGCAAGGTCGGCCAAGACGTGAGCCATTTGACGCGGGTCCTCTCTCTCCCTTGTATCCCCGGTCTCGTGGTGCGCGGCGAGTTCATCTTGCGCAAAGCCGTTTTTGACACCAAGTACAAGGGGACATTTGCGACGGCGCGCAATCTGGTGGCGGGAATCGTCAATGCGAAGACCATAGATGACAAGACGATAGACCTGGATTTCGTCGTGTATGAGGTCATAAAACCGGTTCTAAAACCTTCTAAGCAACTGGAGACACTTTTGGGCCACGGATTCAACACGGTGTGGAACACGACGACGAAAACCCTGACGAACGAGGCATTGTCGGCAGTATTACAAGACACGCGGGCCAAATACGAGTACGAAACCGACGGAATCATTGTCACCGATGACGCCGTTTATTCTCGCGGTAAGGGCAACCCCGAACACGCCTTTGCGTTCAAGATGGCCATTAGTGACCAAATGGCGGAGGCGAAAGTGGTGGATGTGCTCTGGGAGGTAAGCCAGGACGGTTATTTGAAACCGCGGATTCGCATTGAGCCGGTGAATATCGCGGGAGTCAATATTGAATACACTACGGGGTTCAATGGCAAGTTCATAGAGGAAAATGGAATCGGCGTGGGGGCGGTCGTCCGCGTAATCAGGTCAGGGGATGTGATTCCCTATATTCGCGAAGTCATTGCGCCGGCGGCGAAGGCGAAGATGCCCGATGTGCCCTACGTTTGGACGACCACGCGCGTGGATGTGATGGTGGAGAACGCGGCGGAAGACCCCGCGGTCAAACGCAAGAACGTGGTTGGATTCTTCTTGGAACTGGATGTCAAGGGTTTAGGCGAGTCCAATTTGAAGAAAATGGTAGAGGCGGGACACGATTCGGTGGCGAAGATACTTGGACTTGGACTCGCAGATTTAGAGAAAGTGTTTGGACAAGGGAAGACGGCGCCGGCGCTTTATGAAGGCATCAAGGCCCGAGTTGCGGAGGCTACGCTGGCGGAACTGATGACCGCGTCCAATCTGTTTGGGCGCGGAATCGGACGGAAGTCGGTGGATGCGCTTTTGAAAGAAAGCCCTGACTTCTTGACGTCGGGGGAAGACAAGACGACCAAACTGGAAATCCTTAGTAAAATCGGGGTAAAGAAGAATGGCGAGCAGTTTTATGATGCCATTGTGCCGTTTCGGCGATTCATGGAAGAATGTGGATTGGCATACAAACTTGTTAAAGAACCAGCGGCTCAGATACCTTTGATCCAAGAACCTTTGGTTCGAGACCCATTATCCGGGAAATCGGTGGTAATGACCAAAGTGCGAGATGCCGAAATCATTGATTTCCTGAAACGCGTAGGCGCGACCTTGGATGACACAATGAAAACAACGACGTTTGTTCTTATTGTGAAAGACCGGGGAGATGTGTCGTCCAAGACCAAATATGCCGAGGCACGAGGCATACCCATCATGACGGTGGAAGAGTTTAAACGTCAGTACCTTTAAGCGTCAGTACCTTTAAGGGGGGGTCTTCGTCTCCCGCTTCGCTTTTTGATTTGCTTCGCTTAAGTCCCTATATAAATGTTCACATGTATATATTTATTCATAAATACATATTGTTCTATTGTTATTATATAACAATGTCATCAACAACTATACGAAGAACCTTAGACCCAAACCTTAATGATATAAAAACGAATGATGTGCCGAATTATTTTAATAGATATTATCAGTCTCTCTTAGAAAATCTATTTGCCATTGATAATTACAATACAGATTGTAAAAATCGGTCTTCTGCCACGTGTAGGGATAGCTTGTTAAAAAAAGTTGAGTTGGAACATTTGAACACTACGCTCCGGGTGGATTTAAGATATTTGGCTACCAGATTAGAAAAAGAACATCACATTGTTTTAACTGCAGAACAAAAAAAAATAATAAATCCACCAATTTCGTTTGGTGGTAAAAGAAAAACACGACACCGAAAAAGTAATTGTAAGCGCGTGCGTAAGTCTTACAAAGCTAAAAGGCGCGTCGCTTAAAAACTGAACCTCCGAATAATCTCTATATCAAACTCTGTCAGCAATGTGTGGCCATATTGTTTGCCTAACGCCCGATAATGCGTGATGTACTCTTCCGCACCGAACTCTTCATCTTTCGTATATAATGTACACGAATACGACTTGCCATTCCATTTGTACTTTTTCTCTATTTTGGCAATTTCGTCGTGGGTTAGGTCGTCAAAGGTTTGAATAAACTCGCGTAAGGTTTCGCGATGTGCGTCACCATTGGTGTATGTGATTTTATAAGCAGTCGTGTGCGACTGCGACTGTTTGTGAAATGCGTCCGCGTTTCCCAAAGTGCTTATGCCGAGCGGACGCTCGGCATACAGATGCGACTGTGACTGTTTATCCATATACGGGATTTATGCACTTCTTTTTATCTGGTATTGTGAAAAATTGATTTTTTCACAATGATATTGTTTGGACACATAGAACACTCTTACCAACTTTATAATTATAACAAACTTATAAAAATGTCCGATACTACAAACGCTGCCCCCGAAGGGGAGACTGATTACAACTCTTATTTCAGCTCATTCTCTTTCCCTCTATCCCCTTTTCAGAAGCAAGCCATCCAAGCCATCGTGGATGGGAACCACGCCCTCGTATGCGCCCCTACTGGTTCGGGCAAAACCTTGCCCGCCGAGTTCGCGATTCAGCATTTCGTCAAAGCCGGCAAGCGCGTCATTTACTGTTCTCCCATCAAAGCATTGTCCAATCAAAAGATGTACGACTTTAGCAAAAAATATGGGGATGAAATCTCATTCGGACTTTTGACGGGGGATATCAAGACGAACCCGGGCGCCCAAGTGCTCATTATGACCACCGAAATATTGATGAATAAGTTATTCTTATTAACTTCTTCGGATTCATCAGATTCATCCGCGTCGCTCACCTTTGACATCAACCTGGAAACCGATCTCGGCGCCGTGGTATTTGACGAGGTCCATATGATTAATTCACCCGATCGCGGCCACGTATGGGAAAAGTGTATCATGATGCTCCCCAACCACGTCCAAATGGTGATGCTCTCCGCCACGCTGGACGGCCCCCAGAAGTTCGCCAACTGGGTCCGCGGAACCGGCACCAAGGACGTGGTCCTCTGCCAAACCCACACGCGTATTGTGCCTCTCACCCATTACACCTATTTGACCACCGGCGAGGGATTCTACAAGAAACTCGGCGACAAAGAGGCCGAACGCCGTGCTCGCGCGTCCATCGGCCGCTGTCTCGTGCTCCAAGACGCTGCGGGTGCGTTCAACGCCGACACTTACCGAGAGACCGCGCACATATTGAAACTCCAGTTTGAGAATCGCGTGTTCTTGAAACGCAAGGCGGTACTCAACGACTTGTTTGCGCATTTGAAGGCGGAGTCTATGTTGCCCGCGATTGCGTTCGTGTTTTCCCGGCGAAATGTGGAAATGTGTGCGCAAGAAATCACCGTGCCGTTGCTGGGCGACGACGCCGACCCCCATTTTATTCGCACGAAATGCCAGTCTATCTTGTCGCGCTTGTCCAATTGGCACGAATATGCGCGAATGCCTGAATACGACACGCTGGTCCGCCTGTTGGAGCGCGGTATCGGCATCCATCATTCAGGGATGATTCCCGTGTTTCGCGAAATCGTGGAGTTCATGATTGCGGAGAAACAAATCAGGGTCCTTTTCGCCACGGAGAGTTTCGCGATTGGGCTGGATTGTCCCATTAAGACCGCGATCTTCGTGAGTCTGAAGAAACCGGATGGCGGCGAGCATTTGCGCTATTTGTTGCCGCACGAATATACGCAGATGGCGGGGCGCGCCGGTAGGCGCGGTTTGGACACGGTGGGCAACGTGATTCATTGCGCCAATCTCTTTGATTTGCCATCCACGAGCACTTACAAGGAGCTGTTGTCGGGGCGACCGCAAACACTCACCAGCAAGTTCAAGTTGTATTATCCGATGATACTCAATTGGTTGTCTCGGACGGGGCGCCCGGGGTCCATTGACGATTTCGTGGAGTTCGCGGAGGATTCTATGCTCCAAACGGAGATGCGAGCCATCCAAGGCGGATTGGAGCGCGAAATCCGGGATTTAGAAGCCAACCACGAAGGCGTATTCGCATTGATACAGACCCCGAGAGAGACACTGGCGGAATATTTGGACCTGGAATCGCGCCTGGCGTTCGCGGCGAACAAACGGCGCAAAGAAATAGAGGCGGAGATGCGGCGCCTGGAGCCCATTGTGAAGAAGGATTTGCCGCATTATCGCAAATATCGGGATAACGTGGCCTTGTTGGCAGAAAAGAAGAAGACGCTGGAGAGCAACCAGTACTACATCCAAGGGGTCGTGGAAAACTTGGTTTCAGTATTGTTGGAGAACGGTATCTTGATGAGCGAAGACGATGGATTCTATGAACTGGCTCGGCCGAAGGGGGTCATCGCCTCGCGCGTCGCGGAAATCCACCCCGTGTTGCTCGCGAATATATGTCCGTTGTTGATGAAAATGGAATCGGCGGAATTGGCGGGGATGCTGAGTCTGTTCACCGATGTGCGGGTTCACGAGGATGTGCGGATATGGGCGGGGTTCAAACACATTTGCGACGACGTGTTGCTCAATGACTTGTTGTGCCAGTTCAATGATGCCAAAGAGGACTTGATTGGGATGGAGAATCGCGAAGGCGTCGTGATGGCCGATTCGGGGCTGGAGCAGCATTGTTATGACATCGTGGATTATGTCATCAAATGGTGTGGGTGCGAAGATGAAGCGCAGTGCCGCGGACTTATCGAGCAACTCGCGGAAGACAAGGGGGTGTCGGTGGGTGACTTTAGCAAGGCGCTGCTGAAAATATCCACGATATCGCGCGAACTGATGGCGATGTGTGAGACGGTCAAAGATGATTCGTTGGTGGAACTGGCACACAAGCTGTCCAAGATAGATTCGCTGGTTCTGAAATATGTGGTTACGAACCAGAGTTTGTACTTGTAATTGGGGTCTTAGGGTTCGTTGTATGTTGTGACCCGGATGGGTGGACCAAGCTGAGCCCAATTGGATGGACCTGTTCTTCGGCTTGTTTTTTTTCAATTTGGACCACTCGTTTTTCTTGCTGTTGTTCGCGCATTTGTATCAATATGGACATATGCTGTTCCAGACCGTCTTCCATTGGTGAATATAAAAACACTTGACAATTTGTTTTTATATGGGATGAGAGGCAATCGTCTTTTCCTTATAAATTACTTCGTTTCACT
>Ga0315907_10008510_pt1 | contig 10533 bp, 11 predicted proteins | sample LakEriMetagenome_3_FD_203525 | JGI IMG/M metagenome (GOLD analysis project Ga0315907, IMG submission 203525) | Freshwater fungal communities from buoy surface, Lake Erie, Ohio, United States - Buoy 12 MA123 | ecosystem: Environmental > Aquatic > Freshwater > Lake > Lake biofilm | place: USA...
CACGGACCTCGCTCACGGCTGGGGAAAAGAAACCAAGCCGCCGGAGTTCTTGACGAACTTGTAGGAGGCCGCTTCGGCGGCGATTGGGTGTGACTACCTTCGTTTTTGCAATCGAACGCCAGTAATCCATTTTCGGTAGCTCTTTTATCAACTCGCGTCAGCTGAATCCTTGACGAAAGCATCGGCGCATTGCAGTATTGCGGCATGACAGCAATACCAGTATCAAAGCGCGGAACAATCACCCTGCCGCCTGAAATTCGTAGAGCCTTGGGCTTGGAGGCTGCCGAGAACCCGATGATGCTGGTCGAGATGCGCGGCGGGGGCGTTTTCCTTCAACCTGCCGAGGCCATGCCTGTGCGAGACATTCCGCTTGAGACCATGCAACAGTGGATCGCCGAGGATGAGCGCGACTCTGAATCGTTTTGGCAAAAGGCCGGCAAGGCGTGAGAATTTTTTTAGACAGCAGCGTGATCATCTCGGCCTGCGGCTCGGAACGATCCCTCTCGCGCTTGATTTTTGAAATCGCCGCCGAGCAGGGTTGGTTCTTGGTTTCAGCTGCCTACTGCCGGGCCGAAACGGTAAAAAATCTCACCAAATTTCCATTAGCAGCCTCCAAGTGCTGGAAAGATTATCAGCACAGGATCGAATGGCTGCCCAACGCTCTCACCACACGCAGGCCGCTTTTGCTCACAGCGTCAAAAGACAAGCCGGTTCTGGTTTCGGCCCTCGCCGCCGAGTGCGAGACCTTTCTCACGCTGGACAGGGGGGACTTCAGCCTGCTGCTTGGCACGGAGGTTTATAGGATGCTCGTCACAACTCCACGGGATTTTTTGATCAAGGTGGGATTGGGATAGATGTTCCTTCCCCCCGCTCCTATTGCCTAGCAGCGCGCGGAGATGGCAAAAGCCGCTGGATCACCCGAATGAAGGACGTCACCCTGCTGACTCACAAGAATGGATAAGACCTACATCAAGGCCGTGAAGTTAATGCTCCGCATCGCCCCGTATGTATTTGAAGGCACCCCATCGGCGCTTAATTTGGAGTGCTTGCCCGCATAGCCAGCGGGCTTGGTTTTATTTGGTTTCCTTTACGGTCAAGTTGTCGATGGAGCCTTTGAAGCGGTTGTCGGTTTTATTTCCTGCTGCGCTGATGCGAAGCCGGATGTCTCCGGATTCGTCGGCTTGGCAGCTGAACTTGGCGGGCGCGAATGCGAACTTACCGCTCCAGGCCCCCAGGATCGGTTTTTGAATGCCATTTTCCAAGCCACGGCGGAAATCGTCGAAGGCGAGGAAACGGCGGGGTATCTTTTGACCGTGGCCAAGCCCGCCAAGCCAATCAAGCTCTCACCCGGCAAGTGGCACACCTTCGACATCAAAGCCAACGGCTCGACCATCAGTGTGGCCGCATCGGCATTCAGGACTGGCTGGGGCCAGTCGAATACCGGAATTTCCGAATCAAGGAATCGCGAGAGGTGTATGATTAAGTAGTAGACTAAAAATGAATTATTTGCATCTTCCGTTTGCAAATTCCGAAGCGTTTAAATCGGGCTAAAAATTTGCAAATTCTGCCGAAAACAGGGAGCGCCTACCAGTGAGATGGGTAGCGTGGTCTCAATGTCCCATCCCACTTCAAACGCCCCCAAGATCGCTGTCACCGACTGGACTTTTGCGGATCTTCAGTTGGAAGAAAAAATTGCTTCAGAGGCAGGATTCGTCTTGGACGCGCGTCAATGCAGGAGTTCCGAGGAACTAGTCGCCCTGTGCGCAGAGGCTGACGCGGTGATCACCCAATTTGCCAAGCTCGATGCGTCCGTGATCGATGCGATGAACAAAGCCCGCGTCATCGTTCGCTATGGAATCGGAGTCGACAATGTCGATCTGGAGGCCGCCCGGCGCAGGAACATTCCTGTGTGCAATATTCCTGAATATTGCGTGGACGAGGTGGCCGACCACACTCTGGCTTTCATTCTTGCGATGGTTCGACAGGTTGTCCCCAACTCGGTTCACATCCGGGCCGGCAGGTGGGGGATGGCTACTCCCCTGGAGTCCATGGCCGCAATGAAAGACCTCACCGTCGGGATCATCGGTTTTGGTCGAATCGGACGCGAGGTGGTGCGGCGACTATCGCCTTTCAAATGCCGGATTCTTGTTTTCGATCCCGTGGCCACGAAGGAGGCCATCACTTCAGCCGGCGCCGTGCCCGCAGGTTCCCTCGACGAACTTCTCCGGGCCAGCGACATCGTCTCGCCGCATTGCCCCTCCCTGCCTTCAACGAAGGGAATCTTCAATGCCTCGTCCATCGCCACCATGAAGGATGGCGCTGTTTTTATCAATGTGGGCCGCGGCGACCTGGCCGACAGTGCAGCTTTGGTGGATGCCTTGCAGAGTGGCAAGCTCCGCGGTGCGGCGCTGGATGTCTTCGACCCCGAACCGATTCCCGCCGACCACCCGATCCGCAAGATGCCGAATGTGATTCTCGCAGCGCACATCGCTTCGGCCAGCCCATCCTCTTTTCGGACATTGCGCGAGACAGCCGCGCGACTTGCTGTCATGGCCGTGCGTGGTGAACAACTGCACAGCGTGGTGAACGGCGTGGTCTAAAACTTTCAGAACAATGTCCCCTTCCGAACATAGATTCCTCGCCGGCTTAACGGGCTTTCTCAAAGCCATGCCATAAAGACCAGCGCCCATTTCTTACACTGCCACCGATTGCCCCTTTCAGGATTTTAAACTCCAATCAAACGCATGAAAATCATACGACACCAGACAAACACCGGTTCCATCGAATACGCGGCTCTTCAGTCCGACGGAAAAGCGCTCCGCATCGCGGGGGATATTTTCGGGGATTTTCAGGTTACCGAGGCATCCGTTTCGCCTGGCAGGTTGCTGGCTCCGCTCCGGCCTACGGCTATTTTTTGCATTGGCTTGAACTACCGGAAGCATGCCGCCGAGAGCAAAGCTCCGATCCCGGAACACCCGGTTTTGTTCATGAAGTCGATCAGCAGTGTCCAAAATCCCGGCGATGACATCGTGCTGCCACGCCACTTGAAAAGTCAGGAGGTGGACTACGAGTGCGAGTTGGCTGTCGTGATTGGCAAAGCCTGCAAAAACGTCTCGAGGGCCAACGCGCTCGATTATGTCCTCGGCTACACCTGCGCAAACGATGTGAGCGCCCGCGACTGGCAACTCAAGTTCGGCGGCGGCCAGTGGTGCCGTGGCAAGACCTTCGACACCTTCGCACCCCTCGGCCCCTGCCTCGTGCTCAAGGATGAGATCCCTGATCCCAACAAGCTCCGCATCCAGACGGTTCTCAACGGGTCCGTCATGCAGGACTGGAACACCGACGATATGATTTTCGATGTGCCCGCGTTGATCGAGTTTCTCAGCGGCGACACCACATTGCTTCCGGGAACCGTGATTTTGACCGGCACTCCACACGGAATCGGCGCGGCACGCAAACCACCCGTTTTTCTGAAAGATGGCGATGTCGTCACCATCGAAATCGAGAAAATCGGCAGTCTGACCAATCCCGTGAAGGGCTGAGCGGCCCATTTTATAAAAATGAAACTGGAAACAAATCCCCGGAAAACCGACCCCAACAAGCGTCTTGCTTCCAGAGGCTCGGCCGGATCGGGCGCAGCGTCTGATGCCAAGGACCTTTATCGACGCATGCTTGTCATCCGCGCGGTCGAGGCGCGCCTGGCACGGTCACATCAACGGGGACTCATTCACGGGGCCTGCCATACCTACATCGGCCAGGAAGCTGTGGCGGCCGGCATCTGCGCGAACCTCCGCCCCGAGGATGCGGTTTTCAGCACGCACCGCGGCCACGGTCACGCCCTGGCCAAGGGGATGGATCCCTATGAATTGATCGCCGAACTCTACGGACGCGCCGACGGGTGTTCCAGGGGGCGCGGAGGGAGCATGCACCTCTTCTCACCGGAGATCGGAATGATGGGCACCAGCGGAATTGTCGGTCCCTGCATCCTCCAAGCCGCCGGTGCGGGTTACAGTTTCCGTTTGCTCAAGACCGACCATGTGGCCGTGGCATTCTTCGGCGATGGCGCCAGCAACAACGGGGCCTTCCACGAGGGCATCAATATGGCCAGCATCTGGCGTTTGCCGGTTCTCTTTGTTTGCGAAAACAACGGGTATGCCACCGAAGTGCCATTCAGCTACGCCGCCGGCAATCCGAGCGTGGCCGCCCGGGGAGCTGCTTACGGGATAGCATCCACACAGGTTGACGGGAACGATGTCCTGGCCGTGGAGGCTGCCGGTCGCGCCGCCATCGAGCGGGCCCGAGCCGGTGAGGGACCGACGCTCATCGAATGCAAAACCTACCGCACCCGGGCCCATGCCGAGGGCATGGGGGATTTCGGATACCGGACTCGTGAGGAGGTCGAGGAATGGAAGCAACGCTGCCCACTGGCTCGTTTCCGGAAGCTTCTCATCGATGAGGACATCGTGCCCGAGTTCGAACTTTCTGCGATCGACACGGAAATCGAGGAGTCGGTGAACGAGGCTCACCTGCGTGCCGAGCAGAGTCCCTATCCGGATCCGAAAACGGCCACGGATCATGTTTATGCCCTTTCCCAAAGCACCTCCCGCGATGTTCCTGCGGCGTCATCATCGACCCGGGAACTCACCTACATGAAAGCGACCCTGGAGGCGCTCGGCGAAGAGATGGCAAAAAATCCCCGCATCTTCGTGATGGGTGAGGGCGTGGGGGAGCGCGGCGGCAACTTTGCCACGACCTCCGGGCTGTATGCGATCCATGGCGCCGAGCGGCTTCGAGACACCCCGATCTGCGAGCGGGGCTTCGTCGGATTGGCGTGTGGAGCCGCCATGAGCGGCACGCGGCCGGTCGTTGACTTCATGTTCGCCGACTTCGTCCTCGATGCGGCCGGGGAAATCATCAACCAGATCGCCAAGATCCAATACATGAGCAGCGGACGCCTCAAGATGCCCGTTTTGCTCCGCGGCTGCATCGGCATCGGACACTCAGCCGCCACGCACCACTCGGGAAGCTACTACGCGATGTATGCCAATTTTCCCGGCCTGCGCGTGGTTGTTCCCTCGACTCCACGCGACGCCAAGGGACTGCTGAAAACGGCGCTGACCTGTGACGATCCCGTTCTTTTCCTTGAGCACCGCGAATTGCTTTCCATCAAGGGGCCGGTGCCCGAGGAGGAGTATTTCATCGACTTCGGCCAAGCTGCCGTTGTGCGCGAGGGTTCGGATGTGACGGTTGTTTCCTTTGGGCTCATGTTGCATCGAGTGCTGGAAGCGGCTGCGAAGCTTGAGGAGCAGGGCATCTCGGTCGAGGTCATCGATCCGCGCACCATCTCGCCTTTGGACACAGCGACCATCAAGCGATCCATCGCTAAAACCGGCCGTTTGCTTGTTGTGGAGGAATCGTTCGCACCTTGCGGCCTCGGAGCCGAGATCGCCGCGCAGATGGCCGAGCACGGCTTCGATGAATTGGACGCGCCGATTCGTCGCCTGAATGGCCTGCACTCGCCCACGCCCTACAGTCCGCCGCTGGAAACTGCGGTCGTCCCCGGTGTGGCTGAAATCACCGCCGCAATCAAAAATCTTCACGAGGAATAACGGGAGGAACAGGAAACATGGCGATCGAAATCACTTTGCCGAGGCTTGGCTGGTCGATGGAAGAGGGTGTCTTCCAATCGTGGTTGAAGAAGGAAGGCGATGAGGTCCAAACGGGCGAACCGCTCTTTGTGCTCGAAAGCGACAAGGCGGCCCAGGAGGTGGAAGCGACGGACAGCGGAATTTTGCACATCCCCGCAAGCGCACCCCAACCAGGCGAGATGACGAAGGTCGGGCGTGTGCTCGGTTACCTGCTGGAGGTTGGAGAAAATCCTCCCTCGGCGGGCGCACCGACCCAAACGGCTCCAGAGATTGCCGCTGATTCCGCAACGGCGAAACCCGCTCCGGCTCCCATCCCCGATCCAGCGGTTCCGCCGGTCGATTATCCCATTCATGCCAATGCGGAAACTCCCGCCAGCCCTCGGGCCCGACGCGCAGCCCGGAGGATTGGCGTTGATCTGCAGAGTGTCGAACCGGGAGGAAAAAGCGGCCGCATCCGTGAGCAGGATGTTCTGGCGCAAAAGACGGAGACCGTCTCAGGCACCTCCGCGCCGGTAGGCAACCTGCGCCGCATTATCGCGGACCGGATGATGATCAGCAAGCAGTCGACGGCTCCAGTAACCTTGCATGCGCGTTGCGATGCCACACGCATGGTGGAACTCCGCAGGGAACTCAAGCAGGTGATCCAAGGGGGGGCGATTCCCTCCTACAACGACATTATTGCAAAAGTCGTGGCCCGCACCCTGGCGAAGCACCCGATGCTTGCCTCTCGATGGGAGAAAGATCAAATCCTCGTCCCGGAGGTTTTCAATATTGGTCTGGCTGTGGATACCGAGCAGGGGCTGCTTGTGCCGGTCATCAAGGATGTGGGCAACATGCCCTTGGCGATGCTGGCCCGAAAGTCCCGCGAATTGATCGAGGCCACCCGCTCGCGCCGAGTGTCTCCGGATGATTTGAGGGGAGGGAATTTCACCATTACCAGCCTGGGAAGTTTCGACATCGAGTCGTTCACCCCCATCATTAATTTCCCGGAAACCGCAGTCCTTGGCATCGGTTCGATCATTCGTGAACCGGTCGCGGGTCCCTCGGATTCGATTGTTTTGCGCGATATGATGAGGCTCAGCCTGACATTCGATCACAGGGTGGTCGATGGCGCTCCGGCGGCCCGATTCCTGCAAGAGGTTCGGCGCGGCGTGGAAAGTCCGGCCGTCTTCCTTTTGGCCCAAGAATCCTTGGGGAAAACTGCTTCCTGAAACCAATCGGCACCATCGATAAGCCGCCACCTACTATGAATGAAAACCTAAAACTCGCCGGCAAGCGCGCCTTGGTCACGGGATCGGGAACTGGCATTGGCCGGGAAATCGCACTCGAATTCGCCCGTCAAGGCGCGGATGTCGTCTTGCACTATGCCCAGAGCGGCGAGGGAGTCTTTGTTGCCGAGGAGCAAATCTTGGCGATGGGCCGCCGATGCAAGTCCATCATGGCAAATTTCGCGAAAATCGATGAAGTCAAGCGGCTCGCGGATGACGCGATCGGTTTCCTCGGGGGCATCGATTGTCTCGTGAACAATGCCGGCATCACTTTCAACAAACCCTTCGGAGAGGTGACCGTTGAGCAATTCGACCTCATTTACCAAGTGAATGTGCGGGCGGGATTTTTCCTCACCCAGCGGGTTGCCGCCGATATGCTCGGCCATGGCGGGGGAACCATCTGCAATATCTCATCCATCCATGGTCTGTCGGGTGCTCCAGAGCACAGCGTTTATGCAGGAACCAAGGGTGCCATTATTGCGCAAACCCGATCGCTTTCCGTGGAGTTGGCCCACAAGGGAATCCGGGTGAATGCCATAGCTCCTGGCATGGTGACGGTGGAGAATTACTACCAGGCCATCGAGGGTTTCAACGAAGACATGGGGCGCGCGATTGCCTCCGAGAAAGTGCCCCTCGGGCGTTCGGGGGAAAAGCTCGAGATTGCGAAGTTGGCGGCCTTCCTCTGCTCCGAGGATTCGGGATACATCGTCGGGCAGACCATCGTGGCCGATGGCGGCACGGTCTCGCTCATGTCGCTCATTTCGGATTTCCGCAACCGTTCCACTGCGAAATTCGGGAAAGGATACGTTCCCGGAGTCTAACCATCACAAATACTATGGATCAAAACACACTACTCGGAGTTCTTCTTGTGGCCTGCGCCGGCATTTTCGTAGGCGGCTGCGCCTGGCCAATGAAGCTGATGAAAAAGTTCCAGTTTGAACATTGGTGGTTCATCGGGATGCTGACAGGCTTGGTGATTCTGCCGTGGGGCGTGACCCTCTGGCTTTGCCCCGATGCTCTCTCCGCCTACGCCGCCGTGCCGGTCGGTGCGATCATCACGGCCAACCTCTGGGGCGCAGGATGGGGCATCGCCAATGTCCTGTGCGGCCTTTGCTTTGTTCGTATCGGCGTGGCACTGACGGGTGCCATTCTGACCGGGCTCGGAGTTTCTTTGGGGGTCACATTGCCGATGATCGTCAAGGGCTCGGGGCTCTTTCGCGATGCGCCCGATCCTGGATCGCCCGCCGGGTTGGTTGTGCTCGCCGGCGTGGGGGTGATGCTTGTTGGAGTCGTCTTCGCCTCTCTGGCCGGTTTCGGTCGGGATCAAGTGCTCAAAAAAGACCAGGCCACCTCCGGAAGTTTTGCCGGTGGGCTCGTGATGGTTGTCGTGGCGGGCGTCCTGTCCTGTGGAATGAGTCTGGCTTTTGTTTATGGACAAGGGCCGATCGTCGAGGCCATGAAAGCCCGCGGTGCCGGAGAGATCCCCTCGACCTTCGCAGTGTGGGCGGTCTGCTTGATGAGCGGCGCCTTGATCAATCTCGGCTATCCCCTCTACCTCATGGCGAAAAACAAATCCTTCGGGGTGCTTTTGCAAAGCGTGCCCGAATTGTTGCTCGCCTCGGTCATTGGTCTCAACCTCGGAGCCGGAATCGTGCTGATGGGAACGGGGATGCTCTGGCTGGGTGCCTTGGGGGCATCGGTCGGATTCGGCATCCAACAGGCGTCGCAAATGATAGGCGGCCAGGGGTTGGGTTTCCTGAGCGGCGAATGGAAAGGGGTGCACGGCACGCCGAGGAACCAGATGTATTTGGCCATCGTCATCTTAATCGCCGCTGCCTTTGTCATGGCCTTCGGCAACACCCTCACCAAATCCTAAATGAACAACTTGAAAAATTTGCAAAAGGTCCTGCGAGGAGCAGGCCAACGCCCGGAGACTTTGTCCTTCGCCGATGGAACTCGAATCCTTGTGCTTCCTCACGGAGGTCGCTTGCTGGGGGTCTTCGCAGCAGGCAGTGACAAGAATTTTTACTGGACCAACACGGCGCTCGAAAGCGTAGCCAAAGCGAAGGCCTTCTTCGCCGGCTCTGCATGGCACAATTCGGGCGGCGATCGCACTTGGTTGGCTCCCGAAGTGGATGTCTTCCTGCCGAAGTTTCCAGACCTGACTGTCTATGATCAACCGCGCTCGCTCGATCCGGGGAACTACCGAGTCATTGCAAAAAGCGGGACTTTCGGACTCGAAAACAAGCTCTCCATCCGACTCTCCCGCTCCAAGCGGCAGGTATCCTTGAAAATCTTCAAATCGTTCGGCCCCGCGCCGGATCCCTTGCGGTATGAGCGGGGATTGAATCTCTCGGGAGTAGCCTACGCCGGCTACAGCCAATTCACTTCGATGGCGTTCGAAGGTAGCCGCCCTCCGGCTGGAGCACGGGTCGGGCTTTGGAATTTGATTCAAATGCCACACGGGGGGGAGTTGATGCTACCGACCTACTCCAGGACCGAACCTCTGCATATTTTCAGCACGGTTGGCCGGATTCCAAAATCTGCGGTGAATGTGAGCGACCACCTCGTGCGCTATCGGATGAACCAGCCAGGCGAGCATAAGCTTAGCTTTCGTGCTCGGTCCATGGCCGGTCGTGCGGCCTACATCGTCGGCGCGGGCGATGATTGGTCGCTTGTGGTGCGGAATTTTTCGATCAATCCCTCTGGCGAATATGTTGATGTGCCGTGGACGGATCCGGGCTGGCAGGGATTCGCCGTGCAGGCTTGCAATGTCAACAGCGGCCTGGGGTCTTTCAGTGAGTTGGAATACCACATTCCCGCGATCGGAGAGGGAACGGGACATGCCTCCTGCGAGGATCACGCACAGGTTTGGGCCTACCGCGGACCCAAGGAGAAGATCGCCGCCATTGCCAAGATTCTGGTGGCGGGCTCCGGGTTCCGCATTTCTTAAAGCCCCGAAAATTTCAACCCCATAAAAGCCAACTATGAAATGTGATTTGACCGGCAAGGTGGCCTTGGTGACCGGCGCGGCCGGTGGCATCGGACAGGCTTTGGCCCGCTCATTCGCCTCCAACGGCGCGCGAGTGGTCTATGCCGACATTCATCTCGAAGCTGCGGAGGCCTGCGCCTCCTTGGTTCCGGGGGCTTTTGCCGTGAAAATGGATGTTGCCGACGAGGCCTCTGTGGAGGCCGCGATGGCGGAAATCCTCGCCCGGGCCGGTCGCCTGGACATATTGGCCAATAACGCGGGGATCAACACGATGGCGCACCGTGTGAACATCGACGAGTTTCCTCTGGCCGAATGGGAGCGCATTATTCGCGTGGACCTCACCGGTCTTTACCTCGTGAGCCGTGCCGCCATCCCTCTGCTTCGCAAAGCGGGGGCCTCACGCATCATCAACATCGCATCCGTGCTCGGAATCGTGCCGGCCCGGTTGCAGTGCGCCTTCGTGGCAGCGAAGGCCGGCGTGGTCAACCTGACCCGCTCCATGGCCATGGAACTCGGCCCCCAAGGCATTCTCACCAACTGTGTTGCCCCGGGATCAATTCTCACCGAAAGCACGCATAAGCTCTTCTATGGCGAGGATGGAAAATTCAGCCAAAAGGTGGAGGGG
>Ga0315907_10008511_pt1 | contig 10533 bp, 7 predicted proteins | sample LakEriMetagenome_3_FD_203525 | JGI IMG/M metagenome (GOLD analysis project Ga0315907, IMG submission 203525) | Freshwater fungal communities from buoy surface, Lake Erie, Ohio, United States - Buoy 12 MA123 | ecosystem: Environmental > Aquatic > Freshwater > Lake > Lake biofilm | place: USA...
CGGAATGAAGGATGCTCCACCTGCTCCTTCCCAAAAAGAAGTAGAGAAGCCTGAACTTGATTTGAATGTCTTTTTGTCCAACTTTGGAATGGAGGAAGAACCGACACCCAATACAGCCACACCAGCCGAAGGACAAGAAAAACCCGAAGATCCCCAACAGTTTGACGAATCGGATCGCTGCCTGGATGATCCCATCCCTTTTTTGACTTGCATCCAACTGATTCGCAATTATTACTTGGTCCTTTCAAGTGAATCCCCTGCCTATCGGGCCTCCTACGAAGAAACCCTGCAAGAATTTACAAAAGCAGCCGTAGTACCAAGGATTTCAAATACCATGCTCCGAATAGCGCATGAAAATGGCAATTTGATTGAGTCACTATTGCTTGGCCCCCGGATGAAAGCAGAAAAGATCTACGACGAAGCCTACAGTACTCACGACGACTACGTCCGCTCTTTGGCTGAGCTTGTGGAAGAACTCTTGCCATTTTGCAATGTAGGCCTCTTTCTTGATACGCTTGAACTTTTCATGTACTTGGGAGATATGCTGGACGAAGAGGACTCTCCAAGTGGATCATTGAATGCGCAGGACAGGTATTTCCCACTTTTCTTGATGCTCAAAGCAGGCACCGAACAAGATATCGATAACCTAGAGATGGTCTTGAACAAAGGGGCAAAAACCCGCAATGCTAATACTGGATGTGATGTAAAAAGCTTGGTACTAAAAGCATCGGGCAACTTCAACCAATTGAGCAATGAAGAAAAGTTGGCACTCGTACTCTATGATTTTATCCTTTGGGATGAAGGGCCAGGTTTGGACATCAAGCTTGGAGATATTGCTGCCGCCAAATCCATTTTTACGCTAGTCACCCAAAATGCGGCTCTTGGAGAAGAACTTGTTGGGGGATTTAATGACAATGCTTCTTTTGAAATCTTCCAATTTTTCAATGTGGAGTTTAATCGGGAAGGCTTTCATGAGTTCTGTTTGGCACGCTGGGAAGAACTCGCTGCTGAATGGAACCCACTTAAATTACAACTGCTATTGGAGCATGTAAAACGGGATTTCCACCCCAATACGTACCTAAATAATCCTGTCTTGAAAGATTATTTGCAAGTGTATGGAGGAGTAAAGGTGGTTGATGTACCCGCAGCACCAAGAAAGATGGCAGAGGAGAAACAAACGGAGAAAGATGAAAGCCCTTATGTCCTGAATGAAACTAAAAAAACACTATACATTAGCTCCTTGCCTCACTGTATTTTGTTTGTCCTTCTTCAGGTAGGATCCAAATTAGATCAGTTCACCGAATCAGAAATCGCAGACATCCAATCCACTTCGGTAACGATGGGAGAATGGTTTACGATGGACCAAGACGAATGCCTTGAAGCGCTTGATGATACTTTCGCGCTCTTGAAAAAATGTAAAACTATCTTCAATACAGAAGAGATGGGGGATTTAGTATTTGAGAATTGCTTAGTAATCAACAGAGAGGTGCCCAATGAAGCCGTGCGGGAGGATATCATTCGGTATATGAATGACCTCGCAAATGCCGATGGCAAAGTGACCGCTGTAGAAAAAGAAAACTTAGATTACTATGCTACTTTGATTAGAATTGGAAGCGCCATGTTTGGGGGAAATTAATGGAGCAAACATGGAAAATAGGCTACCGAAGTAGCCTATTTTTTTGAAAAATAAAGACTGAACGGAAATCAAATAGGACTTTTCAAGTGTAAAATAAAACCTTGACTCATCAGCAGGTGACTAATTAACTCTCCTAAGGAACATTCAAAAAATTGGGCAACCCATAAGGTTTGTGGAATACCTTTTGAAAATGCAAAACAGCTAGCGGATTTGATAGGTGCTATTTTTCGATAGTCTTCAATTGAATCATTCGTTCAGCACTTCAGCCAATTTTTCCTTTGATTTATATTTTGAGAACCAGACATACAACTGGGGGACGTCCATAACCATCCCATTCATATAAATATCTACTGAATTTGCCACTTTATCTCCCAGCCTGGTATATCCATAACCAATAGACGCATACACACTATCAAAGCTATCTGGATTATTAGACAATTCTTCCTTCAAGAGGCGGACTTCCTTTTTTGCTTTGTAATATTTATAAATCAAATACCCGAAAATTGGGAATATTATCAAAGCTAATCCTAGCGTTAAAATCACGGTTAGCCAGATGTCTACCATTTTATTCAAAAGATATTTATTCAAGCAAAATTCTATCGCTTCCTTTTTTTGAGGGCTCATTTTTTGTTTAAATTTTTAGTTTATAACAGGATAACTACTCATTTTTTCAACTATCATTTACTACTAAGGGCTCTGCTGAAATTTTCTTTCTTCTTCATCTCTTCAAGAGTTCTCCAATTTTTTTGGTATGCCTCAATTTTGTGATAATCATTCGAGAGCGCTAAATCATAAAAATCAAATAGAAAGTCTTTTTTATTTCTTTCCATTACTGTTTCAAAAAATAAATTGAAGTCATTTTCCCTCGCATTTAAAACATATTTGATCATTCTTGTGGTAAACCTGAATGAATCAAAGGTTACTAACTCCAAAAGCTTTTCTATGGAATCTACAAAGGAGAAATTCAATACGTTCTCAATTGAGGCAGGTATAGTCAACTCATCAAGCTTTGCGAAATAAAGAAAAATACTTTGATTCAAGCATCTGTTTTTAACAAGCATGTTTTCCACCACCAACTGATGTGATCCTGTTATCGAAATATCATCAATAAAAATACAGCATTCATCATCCTCAGGTTCTTGAGAGAATTTATAAGTGTCATTTTTTATGAGGTTAAACCTTTCAGTGGCATCCATGGCCCCATAATCTTCCGTATAGGTTTGACAACGATCAATTTTTCCAAATCTTAAATGGACACCAGAAGCTCCAGATGCATCAAGATGATCCTTTAACAATTTGAAAAAACCAAATGCCAAAAAATAACTTGCAGTAGGAATTTGCGAATAGGGACTGCTATACACCACAATTTTTTCTGGCAATTGGTTACTCCTAAAAAATCCAGATTGAATAAAATAGTTAAACAATTCAAATGAAAACTTTTCTGCTACCTGAAAGTCCCCAAACTTAAATCTACTATATTCTTCTGGTGAAAATGGATACCTAATCGGGTCTTTAATCGAGTGAACAGCATGCCTAGGGTAAATCAAATATTGCTCCGAGGTAAGCAAAAAGGAATCAAATCCAAATTTCATTGGACCTATAAAATCCGTCACAGGATTATCCCCTATGTGGATCACTTCAGTTAACCTTATTTCTGGATGATACTCATTTAACTTCAATGACAAAAGTTGGAACATTTCTACAGCAGGCTTGCCATATCCAACCTCATCCGAAAACAAACAAAAATCAAACTTTCCGGCTAAGGAATAATTATTCAAAAATTCTCTAATTGTTGCGCCAGAAATAAATGCTGTGTTGCTCGTGATTGAAATCGTCTTCTCAAATGGCAACAAAAAATTCAAGAAGGACAAAAAGTCTTCACAAAGGGTTGGGGGGAACTGAAGGAAAATTTGCTCTACTTTATGGACGAGGTCAGTCAAATCTATTTTTTCTACCCAGCCAAGATCAATTAGTACCCGTTGGTATAACTGTTGAATGGGTAAGTTCTTCCCCCCTATTTCAATCAAACGGTTGTGTTCTTCACCTACCTTTGCAAACGCCTTGCTAATTGCTTCCGGCGTGTAATTTTTATTAGTTAATTGACTAATCAACTCCGCTCTTTTTTCTTTAAACAGTGGATTTGGAAAAACCATGGTATTCCAAAAGTCAAAAGAAAAATGTAGATAAGCGTTTTTAGAAATAATTGATGTCAAGCTAGCCCAAGAACCTTTGTATTCTGTGCTATCCATCAATATTTTGCTTTAAATAAATTTCAACCCGTCTGTTTCTCCCTTTTAAGGCTTTATTTTCATTTGGATAGATTGGCTTTTCATCGCCAAACCCTTTTACAGTTAGGGTGTTTTTAACCCCGTTGCTCATGAAAAAATCCTTGATGGCTTCAGCTCTTTTCAAGGAAAGGTCCTTATTGTACTTCTTTTCCCCCGAGTTATCGGTATGGCCATGAATCTCAATAGTTGCCTGTTTATTTTGATTGATTTGATCCACTAAAAGCAAAAGATACTTCTCGAATCCTTTATTTATCTTGTAAGAATTCAGATCAAAAAAAACATCGTTTATGGTAAATGAAGGTGATTCGGGAGCAATCAGTGAATAAATATTTGTTTCATACTCCGCATTTAATCCAGCCACCTGCAAGCCAAAAACTTCATAACCTGTTCTAAAATTTGTTTCTCTAAATCCAGCGTCACCTGCTGAACCACGTTGGGTAGGTTTGTAGTTTAGTTTTTCAGAAGAAGCCAAATAAGCCATTCCATTACTCGTTTCTTTATAACCCCAATCATCATTGAGTGTATTTGCATCAGCAATTGCAAATGGGCCAGACCAGGTTGTCCAATCAGCTGTATTCTTTCTTTTGAAGGCATATACATCAAGATCTGTTTTGCCCTCAACAAATCCATTTGAACTAATGTAAAGGGTTAGTCCATCTTTGGATAACCAAGGTGTACGCTCTGCGAAAGGAGTGTTTACCATGGGTCCTAAGTTGACTGGTACTGACCAGTTGTCTCCTTCCATAATACTCACATACACATCCGTGTTGCCCCAAAAACTATCATTCCATTTCCATCCCTTTTTATGGTATTCGCCCACATGACCTGGTCCATCTGAAACAAATAAAACAAAGGATTGATCTTCAGCCATCCAACCATCTGCCTCCGTAAAAATAGAGTTTACTGGCTCGGGCAAGTGGCTAATTTGATATCCTGAATTAGTCTTCTTCAAATAAAACAAATCGGTCGTTTGAACTGCAGCATTAGAGTTATCCTGGACTCCCAAATTTTCTGGATAATTGGCAGTGACCAATAAATCTCCAGTAGACAGCACTTGTGAAACAACTTCGTGCCCATTCGTATTTATTTCAGTAATTGGCCTAGCGTCTGCCCAAACACCTTCTTTCAATTCACTCCTAAAAATATCTTCCCCACCAGCAGATTTAACCTTGGTGTAGTCCAACTTAAAATCAAAAAAACCAGTTCTGTCCATTGCTGAAAAAAATAATTCCCCACCATCTGAACTCATTACTGGCAAATACTCATTTGCAGAGGTATTGATTGCGTGACCTAATTTTACTCTTTGTCTTTTTTGATCTAGTTCTTTTATGTCTTTAGACTGGGTACTCATTCCTAAACTAGCTGAATCCGCCGCAACACCATCCTCACCAGTAGTAGTATCACTTGAAGCACCACTGCAGCCACTAAAAATTTCAAAAAGACATACCAAAGTTACGAATGCCAGTCTAAGGGATTGTTTTTTCATTATTTTCCAAAATTTAGTGTAGAGGTAAACCTTCAGTTACTAGAATAAGTCTTTTAAATATTCGCTTATCATTAAGGCTTTAAATTAATAAAAAATACCTCTCCAATTACAAAAAATGGAAATGTCCGCAACTACAACATAAAAAAATACAAGGAATATTTCCCTTGTATTGGATTCAAGTGGATAAAAAAAACACCCTTTTCAAAAGAAAGAATCGATTGGAAGAAAATGAGGAGAATTGATTTTAAGGCTTGAAAAAATCAATTCTTATACTACACAGAAAGTGCCTCTCGGATAAAATCAAATACAGCAAGAACTATAATGAAAATGCCAACCACCTTACAGGAAATAGTCACAAAAAACTGGACTGAACCACTTTTTGCTTTACGCTTTTTATAAATCAATCCGGGTAGGGCTAGCCAAATAAAGAGACCGAAAATTACTTTGATTAATACTCCAAACATCCAACTAAATCTAATTTTTTGAGTTTTTTAATTCCATTTACTCTGTCAAGAGTCTTCCCCTAAACTTGTCTTAATGTTGTTTTGTTTTTACACCATTTAAAGACCCACCTTCTCATTCTTTTCCAACTTTACTATCTGGTTTAGATTTAAGAGCAGCTACGAATCGATACATTGGAGCATTAGAGGGGCTTTTTCAACTAGATTGCTCAAAACAAGCTCGGCATCATTCTTACTCAAATACCCAAATACTATTACCTAAACTCACATTTCAAACAAAATAGTGCTTATTTAAAAACTAGATTTCTGACTTTTAACTCCTTGTAGGATCTAATTTGGAAGTTTTCATCAAACCCAATCTGTATATCAACATCACATTCTTGTGTTTTATTTCTCTTTATTCTAAAACAGCTATACTGTATGGAGTAATTGAAGTAAAAAACATTACCTACCTTCTTATCGAAAATAAAAGTGCTTTCGTCGAAATAAATTTGTTCATCTGTATAATCTCTAGGAGAGGTAAACACATTATTAACTTCCTCTGGAGTAACATTAATCAAATTGATGAATTGGTCTACAGAATCTGAATAATAGTTATATGCATCGAAATTGTTGGAAACAATGTCCATATAATAACTATTTACTTTTTCGATTAAATAGTCCTGATTTTGCAAAAACATCAGTTCACTTTGAACAGCATTCAGCGAATCAATTCTAGCGTTAATAGCATCGTTCATGGAATCTTTTTCCATTTCCATCATCAACTGAGAATTGACTAACGCAATTGAATCCGCTATTCGTTGTTGCTCAATTTGGGCTTGCTCTTCATCATTATTTGAATCTAGGTACGTAAAAAATAAGTAGGTTAAAAGGGATCCAATAATGAAAAAAATTACAAATATGAGCAAAATAGGGCTCTTTTTTGGAGGAGGTGCTTGTGTAGGCGCTCGCTCAATAATTTTCTCGACTACCTTAGTCTCTTCATGAAAGTATCGCTTTAATTCCGGAATTTCAGAAGCCTTCGTCCAATTAATCCCTTTGAAATAAACAAGAGTGTCTTTATCAATTCTTTCTAACAACTCAGAAATTTCAAATGGACCATAGTCTACCCCTGCTTCATCGAGATAGAAATATTTGCCTGATTTTCCGCCTTTATTGAAGTTTAAAGCCATTCCTCAGGTAAAAAGGTCTACAAATTTTCCCAAACCACCCGTATATTTTTCACCTGTAGCTTCAAATTCCCAGGATCCATTGCTTCGAACAAAACGACCAAATTCTACAGCATCTTCATCGCTGAATTTTTCCTTTAGGTTGTATCTCAAAATTTCAACGCCAGTTTCATCATCCCAAATTCTGATGTAACAATCATTCACCATTCCAAAATTTTGCAAAAGGGTTCGTCTATCCTTTTTCTTGTCGTTGGGATATTTAGTGATGGTAACTGTAATGATAATCTGTGTGATTCCTTCCCAGACTTTGTCAAAATAAACGCGCATATCCTCGTCATCCTCACCATCACTTTCTGTCCCATCAATGGAATCAACAGCTCCAAATACCGAACCGTCTCCTGAATAGGGTCGGATTCCTTCTGGCGTCTCTGTTTTTAGGTCAGAATTAAAAAAAACAACATATTCATCCGCAGGTATTTTCCCATCTTCTGTCAATAGAAATGCACTGACATCCAAGTCGAAATCTGGACCGTTTGGCTCTTCATTCGGATCCCATCCCAATCCAATACCAGCAACTTTTAGCTTAGGTGCCTCTTTCGCTAAATTAAAACGGCCTCCTTTGTTTAAATTTAATCCCATAATTATTGAATCATTTATTTTAAAATTTCTAAAAAACTTTAGATCCGGACAAAGGGCTAGATTGAGAAATGACTAACAAAATCCAAATTTAACTTAACCAGTGACCCTCTTGTCTAAATCAGTTGATACTATCTATTTATAAATTATTTTATCCTTTACTTAACTGGGTTTCCGTAGGAGTTAGCCTGTTGATCTCCTTCCGCAAATAGCATCCATAAGGAATAAAACGGAATGAGTTGGAACCAACCAGAATTTCCCCTATCGTGACATCTTTTTGCGCCTTGGGCAAGCATGAACCAAATTAATGGAATAAACGCGATTGCCGCAATTGAAGAAGATTGAACCATCGCCATAACTATTCCATAGGAAATGGAATAAATAATTAAACTCAAACCATATTCCATTCTTCTAATTCTTCCTTTAGAAGAAAATGGAGCTGAAAACATTTTCTTTTGCTCGGAAGCAACACTAGCTGGATTTGGTTTAGGAGCGGCGCGATCCTGGGTCAAAACTGAACTGGTTGGAGCACTCACCTCTTTTTTAGAATCTAGGTTAGCTGGCTTTGGGGCCGGAATGACAGCTTCCTGAGTTAAAAATGAACTAATTGGATCAGTTTCAACTTTTTTAGTCTTGAAGAATTTTTTCAATTCTTGGACCTCTTTTGCATTGGTCCAATCAATCCCCTCTCGATAAACTAGAGTATCAGGACCAATTTTTTCCAAAAGTTCCGAAAGAGAAAAGGGTCCAATGGTATTCCCATCTTCGCTGTAATAATATTTCTTTTCTTCGCTAGTATCTTTTCTTAAGTCTAAAGGCATATCTATTTCTTTTTAATTGGAGGCGGAGGTGGTGGTGGTGGGGGAACCCTGTTTGTTGAAACTGAAATTATCGGGGGAGGCACTTTAAGAGTTTCATTCTTTTGATCGGTAGGCAATTGTAACTTACCTACCATCTTGGAAAGAAAATCAAGAGTAGCCGAGATTCCCTCTTCAACAGAAGAATAACTTTTATTCCCTTTTGGCCTAATTCCCTGACTGTAGGCCTCAAGCATTGGTTGCTTCGCTAAAACGCCTTTAATAAACTCTTCATCTCTGCAATAAAACCCAATTTTAATCTCATCCTTGGAAGTATTGAAAAATAAATGGGCTCCTCGTTTTGGATATACAGATGGAATAAAGATGTCTACATAATTGTCTTTATCCACCTTTTTTACCTCTGCATCAGGATAGTTTTGCTGTATTTTTTTTGCCAATTTTCCTTGTAAAGTCAGCGAATTAGGCAATCCAGGAATCGTTGGTTTTGGGGGTAAACTTTGCTTTGAATCAAGTCTTACTTCAGGTGCTGGAGGCACCCCTTTGGCCACTTGTGTAGGTATTACAAATTTTTCAACAGTAGTGGGGGTCACTGGCTTGACTTGAACTCTAGGTGCGTCTTCGACCTTAGCAGGTGCGGAAGATATAGGCGCTTTTACCACGGGAGTTGTTTGCGGTGAGGAACTCCCGATGCCTTGACTACTCATGCCGGGTATCGTGAGGTCTTTTAATACTGGAGGAGGCGCCTTCTTTTCTTTCTCTGGATTAGGGATGGGTTTGGTCTCTACGACCTCCTGACTGAAGGGAACTTCAACTGCAGGTTTTTTACCAACAACTTCTAGCTCATAGAAATTGGATGCGATTTCAACAAAAATTGATTTGAGAATTTTTGCTTCAATGGCGTTGGGCACCCCAATTACATTAGGAAATTTTTTGGTGAGCTTTTCTTTGAAATAGTTTGTACTGATCTGATCTCCAAGTAAAAACAGGTCTACAGAGGAAATACTAAGCCCATTTTGACCAAGAATTACTTCCAATTGGGGAATCACCTTGTCTTCAATTCCACGATTGTAAGCTAAGCGCCCCTCCAAATCCTTCAATTTGATTTTATAATCCAATCTTGCTCCCGAGGACAATTCAATGTAATCCCTCATCAAGGGAGATAGTGAAGAAAGGAGGGCAGTACAATGCTGAATGATGTAGGGGATTTCTACGTCATCATTAATAAAAAGATGGGGATTAGCCTCTTTTACATCTTCTAAAATAAGTTTTGCAAGGATTTTTGCCCTAGGGTCTGAACCCAATTCAGGCAATTTAAATTTGCCCAACAATTCATGTTGTGCTGAGAAAAGTTGAACATACAAATCGTTGTTGATTGCAGTTAGGTAAACTCTTCCATTATCCTTAGTTGATGCCCCTGAAAGATGCTTCTTTAAATGATTATCAATAGAGATGGAACTGACATTTTCATAACCGGCCTCCCTAAATAGACTGGCAACAAGTAAACGCTCTTGATTTTCTAGATCGTCATCAAACCAAAAACGCAAACAGAAACTTTCTCTATAGGCCTCAATTGATTCGTTTTTATATAAGACCGTTTTAATAAAATGGGACAAATAGTTTTCAATCCCAAAATACAAGAGCAGCCTATACGGCTTACTATCACCAACTAAAGAAAAATGCTTGGAAGAATTCTTGACATTTTCAAAATAGTCTGTGTAGGCGTTCGGGTCATTGACCAAACACCTTTCTTTTGCAAAAGAACCTACATTAAATTCATTTCCATTTACATAGAAACAAAGGGGAATCACATTGCCTTCCTTTAAAGACAAAGCAGCATAATCCCCCCCTTCAATCTGATACCAGAAAGACAGTGTTTGCTTAGATACCTTAACCAAAACACATGACTTCATACCTATTTTTTTATGGCTTTTAAGATTCTTTCTTCAAAAAACTTGATGCCTTCCATTACGAAAATGGGAGCGATATAGCCAAATTTTTCACCCTTATTACGCTTTTTTTGTGCCCTAATATAGTCCGGG
>Ga0315907_10008518_pt1 | contig 10529 bp, 6 predicted proteins | sample LakEriMetagenome_3_FD_203525 | JGI IMG/M metagenome (GOLD analysis project Ga0315907, IMG submission 203525) | Freshwater fungal communities from buoy surface, Lake Erie, Ohio, United States - Buoy 12 MA123 | ecosystem: Environmental > Aquatic > Freshwater > Lake > Lake biofilm | place: USA...
GGGCAGACTGCTCGATCTGATCGAAACGGCCAAGGCACACGTCCGGGCCAAAGGTGAACACCCCTTCCGTGTGATCAAACAGCAGTTCGGCTTTCAGAAGACAAGACTGAGGGGTATGGCGAAAAATTGTTGCAAGGTGCATGTGATCGCCGCACTAACCAATCTATTCTTGGCTCGTAGACTTTTGATGGAGCCACGATAGGCAAGGGATTGGTGTGTCAATTTGGCCTTAATCGGGCCAAATCATCCGATAAAGATGGTTAAAGTCAATTGAAATCAGCGCTCAGGGCGTGCAAAACGACTCAGATTGAAAAACAAGCTCTGTGTAGGTTATGAAGGCATGTTATCCAGAGCTTCCCTTAGAGGCAGCCAAGATCAGGGGATGGAATGGAGCCGCGAATAGGAGCGAAGGAGTGCGAGTGGATTGAAGCATTGAGAGATGTAGCGAATGGATGAAAAACCATGAGTAGCTGGGGATGCCTGAAAGATTTGGGCCGACGCCTCAGGCCGAGTGAAAACCAGAGGAATGTCACCCATCAGACATTGACGGACCAACCGCCAACTATGCCCCAATGAATCAAACAGGATCAGCAGCACCGATGAAGCTGTAGCCATAAAACACGATCCATCCAAGAACCAGTCATTCACAAATTGATGAATTCGGCGATTAAACAACCGATTTCATCGGAGAAGCGACCTGACACTTGCCATGCCGAGCACATAAATCTTTGGATTTCTCCTCTTCTCCGCTTCCAGGCTCCAGGGCTGGTTCAACGCCTTCCTCAGCATCGAGATCCAGCAATCGCCGTATCATCGCCACCAGCACACCGATGACGTGCCTCACGCTCCGCTTGCCGGAGCGAATCGATGAAAACCCCGCCAATCGCGACAGCGATGCCCTCCGGCCGACCGCGTCTTCAACGCCGTGGCCCTGGTCTCCCCACAAGCAACGTCCCAACAAGTGATGTGACTCAGGAGGAGCAGCCCCGGCTACGCCGGGGCTGACGGCTCGCCACCATCAGAATTCAAATGCGGCAAGAGGTGGGCCTGTCTATGACCCTATTTTGAGCACTACCACCTAACTGAATACAGACCATAACCCTGAGCTGGTGTTCACCACTCAGGTGGCTGACCTCATCCTGGCCATCGCCAAACTGAGAAAGGGAACCTTCTTCCCGCCATGGCTTGCTCGGTGTGAACCAAGTAGGCGGGAGTCTTCTCAATTGTCACCGTACACACCCATAGCAACATCAAGCAGGTGGCCAGCTGGATCGAGCGGCGCCGCGACGAAGGCCTCACCCCCAGGGAGTTCGGGATCGTTGTGCGTGGCGTGGCCGAGAGCCCCCGGGCCGAAGCCGCTTTCCAACTCCCGGAGCCGCCCTAGGAGCGCCGGCGGCCCTCGACCATGCGCTTTGGCGGAAGGCCACCCTGTCCACCATGCACCTGGCCAAAGGGCTGGAGTTCCATGCCGTGGCTCTGATGGCCCGCGATAAGAATGTTATCCCCAACGACGAACGCATCCAGGCCATCACCGCCGAAAGCGAGCTCGCTGATGGGGCGGCTACCAAACGCCACCTGCTCGAAGGGGGCCACACCCGGGCCCCAGGATCTCCTCCTGATCACCAGCGGCACCACCCGCTCTGAATTCGTGGAAGATCTGATCAGGTGAGGCAAGCGACGCCAACACGCCGGGCCTGGTGAGCGAGCGTGGCTCCTCACAGATCACCCGCTGGAATCCGTTGGGGCCCCAATCGCGCTGGCTCAGCCGCTTGGCCTGGACGCGAAGAAACCTCCCCACCGCTCAGGGCGCCTTCCGCCCCCGAAAGGGGTCCCGCCAGGCACTCCATGGCCTCAGAGTCGTGGTATGCCAGTTGGCTCTCCACCTGCTCTCTGGTGATGGCTAAATAGTCGATAAAATGCTCATTAAGCATCAACAGCCAGAGGTATTCATCCACCACCTGAGGGTAACGGAGGCTCATCTGAAGCAAGCGCCACCAGAAGAGCCAGCGCGTGTTCCGCCGCACACCCTGACGCCAACAGAGGGTCAACAGGCCACGAATCAGACCCCCACCTTGGTTCCAACGTGGCAAGGAGCGGCGGCGAGCCGTGGCAAGTTTGCGGCAATAGCGATAAACCCGTTCCATGTAGGAGATCGGGTCATAGAGAGCGGCGAAGGCCCGTAGAAACTCCGTCGCCAATTCATGAATCGGCCGCGAGGGAACGAAATTCAGCAAATGGGTGATGGTCCCTTCATCGAAAGCGTCAGCGTGTTCGATCAAGCGCTGTTCCTTGGCGAGCCGCCGCCACAGGGCCGTGTTCGGCAAGGCCTGGAGGATGCCCACCATGGCCAGGGGAATCCCCGTCCGCTCAACAAAGGCGGTGATGCGTTCTCCGGCGCCTGGCCGCTCTCCATCGAAACCAATGATGAACCCCGCCATCACCTCGATGCCATGGGAGGTGATGCGGTCCACCGCGTCGACGAGGGGGGAGCGGGTGTTTTGGAGTTTGTGGGACACCAACAGGCTGTCTTGATCTGGCGTTTCGATGCCGAGAAACACCCGCCGAAAGTGGCAGGCCTCCATGGCGCTCATCAGCTCCTCGTCGCTCGCCAGGTCCACGGACGCCTCCGTGGTGAAGGTGAACGGATGGCCATGGTGCTCCTGCCAATCACGCAACATCTCCAGCAACAACTTCACATTGCGCTTGTTGCCAATGAAATTGTCGTCAACGAGGAAAACTTCATTGCGCCAGCCAAGCGCCAACAAACGATCGAGTTCAGCCAGGATTTGCCCTGGTGTTTTCGTCCGGGGCTTGCGGCCATACAGCACAATAATGTCACAAAACTCACACTGAAATGGACAGCCCCGGGAGAACTGAATCGCCATCATGCCGTAGGCCTGGCGCTCCAGCAGATCAAAGCGTGGGATAGGCGACTGGCTCATATCAGGCTTCTCACCATGGGCGCTGAACCGCCCATGGGTTTGCCCACGCCTCCAGGCGTCGACGAAGAGTGGAATGGTGATCTCGCCCTCATCGAGAATCAGAAAGTCGGCGTGCTTGAGTTCCGGCGCCTCAGGCGTGGAGCTGACGAATGGCCCCCCAACCGCCACGGGCAACTGGTGGGATTTGGCCAGGGTGATCTGCCGCGCGAGATCCCGTTTTTGCACAAGCATCGCTGAGGCGATCACCAGATCAGCCCAGGCCCACTCTTCGGGCTCGACGGGCCGGATGTTGACATCCACCAGCTTCAGCTCCCAATCGCGAGGCAGCAAGGCGGCGACGGTGATCAACCCCAATGGGGGCAACAGGACCTTGCGACCGAGAAGCTCCAAGGCACGATTGAAACTCCAGTATGTCTTTGGAAACCGTGGGTAGATCAGCAGAACACGCATGGCGGACCCTCCGCCCAACCAGGGCGTTTTCCTTGAGCATGCTCTGATGGAACAGGTTTGGGCCCATCAGAAGACGATGCGCAGCGTGCACGCCGCGATTCCGCCGCAAGTCCAGCCCCCCGCCCTGGCCAAGGATCCGATCTGCGGCATGGTGGTGCCCACCGCCACGGCCCTCTCGGCCCGGAGAGCCGGCCGCTCCTACTACTTCTGCGGGCAGGGCTGCCTGCAAACCTTCCTGGCGCCGGAAAAGGAGTTGAGCCGAATGCGCCGCCGGGTGGGCGTGGCCCTCGGTGGGGTGATGGCCCTGGCGCTGTTGCGAGCCGCGGCGTTCATCGGCCTGGCCGCGGGTGTCAGCCTGCTGAGCTGGGCTCCTGTTCCCCAACTGCCCTGGTTCACCTGGGGCATGTGGCTGTTCCTGCTGGCCACGCCGGTGCAGCTGATCGGCGGCTGGGGGTTCTACACCGGTGCCTGGGCCGCCTTGCGGCGCCGGGTCATGAACATGGACGTGCTCATCGCCCTGGGCACGTCCGTGGCTTACGTCTACAGCGTGCTTGTCGTTTTCGCGCCACGCCTTCTGCCCGTTGGCCTGGATGAGCGAGACGTCTACTTCGAGGTGTCGGCGGTGGTGATCGCCTTTGTGCTGATGGGCAAATACATGGAAGAGATCATCAAGCGGCGCTCCTCGGCGGCGGTGCGCCGCCTGCTGGATCTGCAACCCGCCCAAGCCACCGTGATCCGTGAGGGCCAGGAAATCACCGTGCCGGCGGAGACAGTGCGGCTCGGCGAGGTGGTGCTGCTGCGCCCCGGCGAGACCGTGCCGGCCGATGGGATCGTGCTGGAGGGCCAGTCGTCGGTGGATGAGGCCCTGATCACGGGGGAATCCCTTCCAGTGGGCAAGCGGGCGGGATCCGAGCTGATCGGCGGCACGCTCAATGGCCGCGGGCTGCTGCGCTTCGAGGCCACGCGGGTGGGAGCCGACACAGCCCTGGCCCAGATCATCCGCGTCGTGGAGGAAGCCCAGGCCAGCTCGGCGCCGGTGCAGCGCCTGGCGGATCAGGTCACCGCGTGGTTTGTGCCGGCGGTGGTGGCGGCGGCCGTTCTGGCCTTCGCCCTCTGGACCCTGGCGGGCCAGTTCAGCCAGGGCCTGCTGGCCTTCATCGCCGTGCTGGTGATCTCCTGCCCCTGCGCCCTCGGCATCGCCACCCCAGCCGCATTGATGGTGGGAGTGGGCAAGGGGGCCGAGTTGGGGATTCTGATCCGAAGTGGCGAGGTGTTGGAACGGGTGGAACGGCTCACCACGGTGGTGTTCGACAAAACCGGCACCCTCACCCGGGGCAAGCCCGCTCTCACCAGGGTGATTCCCTTTGGGGCCCGCTCCCCCGAGGAGGTGCTGCGGCTGGCCGCCTCTTTGGAGCACGGCTCCGAGCATCCCCTGGCCGCCGCCCTGCTAGAGGCCGCCGCCGCCCGGGGCCTGGAGCTGGCGCCAGCCCAGGACTTCGAGGCCCTGGTGGGAGAGGGGGTGCGGGCCAACCTGGGCGGCCATGATCTATGGCTCGGCAACCGCGACCTGGCCAGGAGGTGGGGCGCCCCGCTCGACGAGGAGGTGGAGCGGCCCCTGCGCCAACTGGAAGCCGAGGGGCAGACCGGGATGCTGCTGGGCGAGGGGCAGGCCGTGCTGGGCCTCCTCGCGGTGGCCGACACCGTACGGCCCGAGGCCAAGGAAACGGTGGAGCTGTTGGAGAGGCGGGGGATCCAGGTGGCGATGCTCAGCGGCGACAACCAGACCACCGCCCGGGCCATCGCCACCCAGCTGGGCATCCGGGAGGTGATGGCCGAGGTGCGCCCCGCCGACAAGGCCGCCGCGATTCGCGCCCTGCGGGAGGCTGGTCGGGTGGTGGCGATGGTGGGTGATGGCGTCAACGACGCGCCCGCCCTGGCCACCGCCGACATCGGGATCGCCATCGGCTCTGGAGCGGACGTTGCCAAGGAGGCGGGGGATCTGCTGCTCTTGGGCAATGATTTGCGCGATGTGGTCACCGCCATCGGCCTCTCCCGGGCGACGATGAGGAAAATCCGCCAAAATCTTTTCTGGGCCTTCATCTACAACTGCCTTGGCGTGCCCATCGCCGCCTTGGGCTGGCTCAACCCGATGGTCGCTGGCGCGGCGATGGCCCTCAGCTCGCTGTCGGTGATCCTCAATTCCGCCCTGCTCCGCCGTTATCCCGGCAGGCGCTGACAACAGACCTCGATGAGGAGGCGGAGGGGCTCCTTGGGAGCCCATCTCGTTGGAAGCCAACTTAGAGTTGATCGACGGTAACCGTCACCTCCAAGTGGCGCAGTTGCCCATCGCCTTGGAACGTGCCCGCCACCGGGGGCACCAGGTGGGGCAGTCGCCCCACAGCCACCGGGATGTGGTCCTCCCCCACCAGCTCTCCCCGGGTGGGATCAAACCCCTTCCAGCCGGCACCCGGGAGAAACACCTCGGCCCAGGCATGGGTGCTGCCCCCATCCTCCGAGGCCATGAGAGCGCGGCTGTAGCCACTGACAAACCGAGCGGCGAAGCCAAGCCGTTTGGCCGCTTCCATGAACAGAAAAGCCAGATCCCGGCAGGAACCGGAGGCCTGGCTCAGCGTTTCGCCAGGCGCTTGCACCCCGGGCTCCTCCCGCCGTCTGTAGGCGATCAGGGAGTGGATGGCAAGATTCAGACGCCGCAACAAGGCATAGCTTTCAATAGCTTGCCCCGGCCGCCAAACAGTCGACAGCCAACGCGTCAACACCTCCTCGTCGGCCAATGAACTCGGCGAGAGATAGGCATGGAGAACGGGGCCGTCATCGGGGTCGTAGGCGAAGGGATAGTGAACCGCATAGTCCTTCACCAGAAAGTTGAGGGGCTGCTGATCGTATTGCTCAACGATCAAGCTGCTTTCAATCAGCAACCGGTCTGTGGGCGTGGCAAACGTGGCGATGGCAAGGCAATTGTCTTCCACATCGCGGTGCCAGCGCAAAAACGCTTCTGGATGAATCGTGATCGTCGACGACTCAATTCTCAGATCATGACCCTCCCTTGGGCGCAACCTCAGGGCATGGGAGCCCAGTTGCACGGGGTGGGAATAAAAGTACGTGGTGCGATGAACAATCCAATAGCGATTCATGGGGGGAAAGCCGCCGTGCTTCCGGCGTTAGACTAGAACGTGTGCCGAACGGCGTCAGCCGGGTGGACGCGCCAGAGGGGGGGATGCCGCGGCTAGGATCAATCCAGCAAGCGCCACCCGGGCGGCTATCGCGTCCCCCCTCACAGGCGCTTCGAGAGGAAAGCGATCACGGAGCGCACTTGTCCCAGTTCCCTCCGCGACGTTTCCCATGTTCACTCTTGCCAAAGGCACCCACAGACCCCCCATCGCTGGCGACGAGCGGGAGCTTCAGGCCCTAACCCATCAGACGGGTCCGGTGTTTCTGGAGCGCACGAGGTTGAAGCTGGAGCGCATCCAGTCGGCGTTTGCCTGTGCGCTCCACATGCACCAGCCCACGATCCCCGCCGGGGGAAAGGGTGAACTGATCAGCCATCTGCGCTACATGTTTGAGCACCACGGCGAGGGTGACAACCACAACGCCGCGTCGTTTGCCCATTGCTACAAGCGCATGGCGGACCTGATCCCCCAACTCATTCAGGAGGGTTGCGAGCCGCGCGTCATGCTCGATTACTCCGGCAATTTGCTCTGGGGCTTCCAACAAATGGGCCGCGACGACATTCTCGAACCACTCCAGCGCCTGGCCCGCGATCCCGAGCTGCAACCCCACGTCGAATGGCTGGGAACCCTCTGGAGCCACGCCGTTGTGCCCTCCACACCGATTCCGGATTTGAAATTGCACATGTTGGCCTGGCAGCGGCACTTCGCCGCGATCTTTGGCCCCGAGGCCTTGGGGCGAGTGAAAGGCTTTTCGCCTCCTGAAATGCACTTGCCCAACCATCCCGACACTCTGTATGAGTACGTGAAAGCTCTCAAGGAATGTGGCTACCGTTGGCTCTTGGTTCAAGAGCATAGCGTCGAAACGCGGGAGGGACTGGGCTTAAGTCAAGAGCAGAAGTATATGCCCAACCAGCTTGTTGCTCGGAACTCAAAGGGGCAAGAGATTACAATTTTAGCCTTAATCAAAACCCAGGGGTCGGACACCAAATTGGTGGGACAAATGCAGCCCTACTATGAAGCCTTAGGGCTCGGAAGACAATCAGTTGGCGGGCGGGCGATTCCCTCCCTAGTATCGCAAATCGCCGATGGGGAAAATGGCGGCGTGATGATGAATGAGTTCCCGTCAGCTTTTCTGCAGGCCCACCACAGAATGGCCGCCCAAAACGGCGAAACGAGCACGGTGGCAATCCATGGCACGGAGTATTTGGAATTGCTGGAAGCCGCTGGCGTCAACCCCAGCGAGTACCCGCAAATTCAGGCGATTCAACAACACAAGCTCTGGCGGCTGCTTGGCAGCCACCCCACCCCTGAAACCACCGCGGCGGCCATCGCCGAACTCCAGGCCACGGATCCCCACTTTTCGATGGCTGGAGCGTCGTGGACCAACAACCTCAGTTGGGTGGAGGGCTACGACAATGTGCTGGAGCCGATGAACCAGCTCAGCGCCCACTTCCACCAGACGTTTGACCCGCTGGTGGCGCGGGATCCCGCGATCACCCAAACCCCCCACTATCAAGAGGCGTTGCTGCACCTGCTGCTGCTGGAGACCAGTTGCTTCCGCTATTGGGGTCAAGGCACCTGGACCGACTATGCCAGCGAACTGCACCGCCGGGGACAGGCGGCGATTGAGGCCGGGGTAGCCGCTCTCTGACGGGAGGAGTCCGGGGAGGCGGGGAAAGGGATCAAAGTGGTGAACACGAGTCCCCTGCCCCCCCTTGAAACCGTTCTCGAGGTCTGGACCATGACCTGGAGCCAGGCATGAGACGAAACGATCCCAGTTCCCTGAGTCTCCACGTCACGGCGACACTTGTCGCCAGCATGGGTCTCATTCATTTACTCTCGGCGGTGACACCAGGCCTGCCTTCAAGGGTGGCCTGGCTGCAGGACCTTTTCCCCATCGAGATTCGGCACTCCGCCCATCTCTTCACGGCGCTCAGTGGTTTCTCATGGCTCATTTTGGCCTCCGGTCTGCCGCGACGAAAGCGCGTGGCCTGGATGCTGACGTTGGGGTTTCTGGGGGGCTCGATTGTGTTTCATCTCATCAAAGGATTCGATCTCGAAGAAAGTCTATTTGCCGCTGGCTTGTTGGTGCTCCTGGGCAGCACAGGACGGGCCTACACGGCCCGGTCGGACGCTCCTTCCATGGCCCAAGGAGCCAAGGCCCTTTTCGCCTCAGGTCTGTTTACCCTGGCCTATGGCACGGCCGGCTTCTATCTTCTCGATCGTGCATACAAGATCAGGTATGACCTTCCGGGGGCCGCCCTACGGACCCTGCTGATGTTCGTGGCGCGGGACAACGCGGGGATCGTCCCCACCACACGCTTTGGAAGGTTCTTCGCCGATTCGATCTATTTGGTGGGGGGAATCTCCCTGCTCTACGCCCTCTGGATGCTCCTGCGTCCGATGTTATTGCGAGGAGACCCCGCCAGCGAGGCGGAACGTTCACGGGCCCAAGCGATCGTTGAGGCCCATGGACACAGCTCCTTGGCCCCCATGACCCTCCTCAAAGACAAGGCCTATTTCTTCAGTCGATCAGGACAAAGCTTTCTGGCCTATGTGCCTAAAGGCAGGGGTGCTGTCGCCTTTGGCGATCCGATCGGCCCCCCGGAAGAAGCGGCCGATCTGATCCGTGGCTTCCAGCGGTTCTGCGCAGAGAATGACTGGACTCCCGGGTTCTATCAGACGCGGCCAGACCTGCTGGATCTCTATCACCAATTTGGCTTTCGTGCCCTGAAGATTGGAGAGGAAGCCGTTGTGGATTTGGCCGGATTCACCACCAGTGGCAAGGCAGCGCAGGATCTGCGATCGGCGCGAAACAAACTCTCCAAACTGGGCTATCGCATTGAGTTTGTTCAGCCACCGTTGTCCACGCCTTTGCTGGGGGAGCTGGGGGAGGTCAGCGAGGAATGGCTGCGGCTGATGAAGGGCTCGGAGAAGAGATTTTCGGTGGGTTGGTTTGAGGAGTCTTCCCTGATCAACACTCAGGTTGCGGTGGTGAGAGCCCCCGATGGTGAGATCAGCGCCTTTGCCAATCTGGTGCCCACCAACCCCTTCAAAGGGGGCATCACCATCGACCTGATGCGGCATCGTGCCAACATGCCGCACGGCACGATGGATTTTCTCTTCCTCGCGTTGTTTCAGGATTGCAAAGAACAAGGACAGGAGCGTTTTTACTTGGGACTCTCGGCTCTTTCAGGTTTGGGCGAGGAGCCCACATCAGCGCGAATGGAAAAAGTGGTTCATTATCTCTATGAACACCTCAACACCTTCTTTCACTTCAAAGGCTTGCACGCCTTCAAAGAGAAATTTCGTCCCCAATGGGAACCGAGGTATTTGGTGTTTCCAGGCTATGGCGCGTTGATGCGGCTTGTTGTCGCCTTGATCCGAGCGGATTCAGGCGATCGCCTCATCGATTACCTCAAGCCTGACCTTTAACAATCTGCCTTCACCATCCCGCCCCAAGGCCAGACGTGAGCCAGGCTCAAGAGGTGATCTCTGCGATCCACGTGGCGATGGCGGCATTCACCTCAGCCGGATATTCCGCCATCACAATATGCCCCGCATCAGGGAAGTGAAGATGTTTGGAGCGCTGGAAATGGGGTATCCGTTCAGAGCTCGGGATGCGCCAATGGCCAAATGCAAGCCCGTTCACCTTACTGAGGGAGCAGAGATGCAGCGCTGATTTCCTCTTGGCCTCAGGGATCGGGAAGCAGTGATGGCATCACCCCGCCGCGGTGATGGGCAACCCACGCCTGCTCCAGGAATGGCCAGACATCGCGGCCCTGTTGTCGCAACGTGGTGGTGACGGTGAGCAGTCGGCCCCGGCAGATCGCACCCAGGCGAGATTGGACGCCATGGCTGATCTTGCGTTGAATGACCGACTGTCGCAGGGCACGCTCAGCAGCGTTGTTGGTGGGCTCGATTCCACGGATCTCCAGGAACGTCCAAA
>Ga0315907_10008519_pt1 | contig 10528 bp, 5 predicted proteins | sample LakEriMetagenome_3_FD_203525 | JGI IMG/M metagenome (GOLD analysis project Ga0315907, IMG submission 203525) | Freshwater fungal communities from buoy surface, Lake Erie, Ohio, United States - Buoy 12 MA123 | ecosystem: Environmental > Aquatic > Freshwater > Lake > Lake biofilm | place: USA...
CAACTGTCTCAACGCGATGTTTGTATTGCGACTCTACGGCAGTATAAACTTTAGTAATGATTTCATCCTCTTTCATGCGAAGGAATTCATCGCTTGAAATAGGAGAAGGAATACCGAAGTAACGTACTAGATCCAAGTTGAAGTTTTGGAAATCCTTCGCTTGATGGTAAGATGCCACAAGCGCTTCAGACATGTCGAAATACATGTTGTCTATATCCAATTTCAAACGCTCACCAAACAACGCGTGACGACGACGTTTGTAAATTACCTCACGTTGAGAATTCATTACGTCATCATACTCAAGAAGACGTTTACGAATACCAAAGTTATTTTCTTCTACTTTTTTCTGCGCTCTTTCGATTGAACTAGTAATCATTCCAGCTTGGATAACCTCGCCTTCTTTGATACCCAAACGGTCCATCATTTTAGCAATTCTATCGCTACCAAAAAGACGCATCAAATCATCTTCAAGAGATACATAGAATTGAGAAGATCCTGGGTCACCTTGACGACCAGCACGACCTCTCAACTGACGGTCGACACGACGTGAATCGTGACGCTCTGTCCCGATGATTGCTAGACCACCCGCCTCTTTTACACCTTCTCCAAGCTTGATGTCGGTACCACGACCAGCCATATTGGTAGCAATCGTAACAGTTCCGGCACGACCAGCGAAAGCAACAATTTCTGCTTCTTTCTCGTGCTGTTTAGCGTTCAATACTTGGTGATCAATATTACGAAGACGGAGCATTTTGCTAAGCAACTCAGAAACTTCTACGGTAGTAGTACCGACAAGCACTGGACGGCCAGCAGCTCGCAATTGAGAGATTTCATCAATTACCGCATTGTATTTTTCACGCTTTGTTTTATAGACTTTATCATCTTGGTCTTTTCTCTGAATTGGACGATTGGTAGGAATTACCATTACATCCAATTTGTAGATATCCCAAAGCTCTCCTGCTTCTGTTTCTGCAGTACCTGTCATACCGGCAAGCTTGTGATACATACGGAAGAAGTTTTGCAATGTGATCGTAGCGTAAGTCTGTGTTGCAGCTTCTACACGAACACTTTCTTTCGCCTCAATCGCCTGGTGTAAACCGTCAGAATAACGACGGCCTTCCATGATACGACCGGTTTGTTCGTCAACAATTTTTACTTTGTTATCAATCACCACGTAGTCAACATCTTTTTCGAAAATAGAGTACGCTTTAAGCAATTGATTGATGGTGTGAATACGTTCGCTTTTGATACTGTATTCACGTTGCAATTCTTCAAGCATTTGAGCTTTTTCTTCAACAGAATTTGCCTTTGCTTCGATATCTGCCATCTCGTTTCCGAGGTCTGGCATCACAAAGAATTTGTCATCTTCCATGTTTTTGGAGATGAGCGCAATTCCTTTTTCAGAAAGTTCAACTTGTTTATGCTTTTCATCCACTACAAAGAAAAGTTCTGCGTCAGCTTTTGGCATTTCGCGTTGGTTGTCTTGTAGGTATTGAGATTCGGTTTTAAGCAATTGTGCTTTGATTCCTTCTTCGCTCAAGAACTTGATAAGCGCTTTGTTTTTAGGAAGACCTCGATATGCTCTGAACAAAGCAAGCGCACCTTCAGCTTGATCCTCTTTAGAGGGAGTGCCAGACTCAGGAGCGAGTTTTTTCTTAGCTAGTGTTAAGAATTCTGTTGCCGCTTGTTTTTGTGCATTAATAAGGAGCTGAACGCGTGGTTTAAGCGCTTCGAATTCTTGTTGGTCACCTTTCGGTGTAGGTCCAGAGATAATTAATGGAGTACGTGCCTCATCGATTAATACAGAGTCTACCTCATCGACAATAGCGAAGTGGTGTTTGTGCTGAACCAACATGCCCGCTTCAGATGCCATGTTATCACGTAGATAATCGAAACCAAATTCGTTGTTGGTTCCGAAAGTGATATCAGCGCGGTAAGCAGTTTTTCTTTGAGGAGAATTTGGTTGGTGACGGTCGATGCAGTCTACAACTAATCCGTGGAACTCATATAAAGGACCCATCCATTCGGAGTCACGTCGAGCGAGATAGTCGTTCACGGTTACAACGTGCACGCCTTTTCCAGCGAGGGCGTTGAGGAATACAGCGAGTGTTGCCACAAGCGTTTTACCTTCACCCGTTCCCATCTCAGCCACTTTCCCTCTGTGCAATGCAATACCACCTATGAGCTGTACATCGTAATGTACCATATCCCATGTAATTCTATTTCCCGCGGCGTTCCAATTGTTTTTCCAAGTGGTGGTGTCGCCTTCTATAGAGACGTAGTCGCGGCCTAGGGCAGCAAGACGGCGGTCGTTGTCGGATGCGCGAAGTTTTAGTTCTGGATTGTCTTTTAGTCGTCGCGCTGTTTCCTTAAGAATAGCGAAAGCTTCTGGAAGAATTTCTTCTAGGACTTTTTCTATTTCCGCATCTATTTTTTTTGTGATTGCGTCGACTTGAGCGAACAACGCTTCCTTTTCTTCTAGCTGAGAGCTAGGAAGGTTTTCGGCTTGGTTTTTTAGAGTTGAAATCTCAAGTTCGAAAGGCTCAATTGCCTGACGAATTTTTGATTTTAAAGCATTCGATTTGTCGCGCAATTCGTCGATGCTGATTGACCTAAGAGATTCGCCAATTTGGTTGATGGCATTTACTGTAGGTTGAATTTCTTTAATGTCCGTTTCTCTTTTATCTCCGAGAAAGCGTTTCAAGATTTTATTAATGGTTCCGATCATAGCGGTAAAATACTTCTGAATAAAATGAGGCGCAAATGTAGTTTATGAGGCGCGGCCGCCCTAAGAGAAAATGATGCCATTGAAAGAAATGTGACATAATGGCTTTAATCAAGGATTCCGCGCGCGTACAAGAGTATTTGAGAGATTACAAAATTAATTACCTGAGATTATGCACATTTTTTCAGCATGACCAACAAGATGTGAGAATTGAAGTTAACAGTTTGATAGTTAATAAGCAAGCGCCTAATAAGCGTGCCATGAATTTCGGTCAATTTGTCGAAGTCTATCTATCAAACAGGGTATTCCAAATTCAGAAAATGAGGTATGACGGGGTGTCCAGCTGTCAGTTAGCTTGTCATGTTAAAAACTAGGGCGCGTTGTTAACTGTTTTAGATTGACTCGAAATTGAAAAATGCAAACATTTGGGGAGGTGAAAGTGAAAAAGTGAACCCCTTGATTTTATTGGGTTTTTTGCAAAAGAGGAATGAGAATTCTATTCACTCCGGCCAAGGATACAGAAAACGGGTGTAATACCCTAAATAGAGGTAATAAAATGGATAATTTGTTTTCAGCAGACACAGATGTTCTGCAAAGAAATACGCAAGGAGTTGTAGAAGAGCCGATTCTAAAGGAGAATCCGGATCGTTTCGTATTGTTTCCAATCGTTCATCATGATGTTTGGCAGTTCTACAAGAAGTCGGAAGCGAACTTCTGGACTGCAGAGGAGATTGATTTGGAGTCAGATCTAGTAGACTGGAATACCAAGTTGAACGATGACGAGCGTTATTTTATCAAGCACGTATTGGCGTTCTTCGCTGCGTCTGATGGAATCGTAAATGAGAACCTAGCAGAGAACTTCATTCGTGAAGTACAATATACTGAGGCTAAGTTTTTCTATGGTTTCCAAGTAATGATGGAAAACATCCACAGCGAGACGTATTCTCTTTTGATTGATACTTATATCAAAGATTCAGCGGATAAAGCGAATCTTTTCAAGGCGGTAGATACAATGGACTGTGTGAAGAAGAAAGCAGATTGGGCTTTGCGTTGGATTAAGAATGGTTCATTCGCTGAGCGTCTTGTGGCTTTTGCTGCTGTAGAGGGAATTTTCTTCAGTGGAAGTTTCTGCAGCATCTTCTGGTTGAAGAAACGTGGCTTAATGCCAGGTTTGAGCTTCAGCAATGAGTTGATTAGCCGCGACGAAGGTTTGCACTGCGACTTTGCATGTTTGCTTTACAATAATCACATTGTAAACAAATTACCAAAAGAGCGTATTCGCGAAATCATCGTGAACGCTGTTGAAATTGAAAAAGAATTTATCATCGATGCGCTTCCAGTGAAATTGATTGGAATGAACTCTGACATGATGGCTCAATACATCGAGTATGTAGCTGACCGTTTGTTGCAAGAGTTGGGCAACGACAAAGTGTTTAATAATTCGAATCCATTCGATTTCATGGAAATGATTTCTCTTCAAGGAAAAACGAATTTCTTTGAAAAGCGTGTGGGTGAGTATCAGAAGGCTGGTGTTATGGCCGACAAAGACAAGCAGACATTTTCGCTCAACGAAGATTTCTAAGAAGACAAGAACAACCTTATTAATTACGACTAACTATCTCATCGGAGGAAAATATATATGTACGTTATCAAGCGCGACGGACACAAGGAAAGTGTCAAATTCGATAAAATCACAGCTCGCGTAACAAAGCTTTGTTACGGGTTGAATCCAATTGTTGATCCAGTGAAGATTGCCATGAAGGTGATCGAAGGGGTTTATGATGGCGTGACGACCAGCGAATTGGACAACCTTGCAGCAGAGATTGCAGCGTCAAACGCGACGACTCACCCAGATTACGCTTTGCTTGCATCGCGTATCGCAGTGAGCAACCTTCACAAAAACACGAAGAAGTCATTCAGTCAGACAATCACTGATTTGTATACTTACCTTGATCCTAAAACAGGTCAAAGTGCAGGTCTCATCGCAGACGATGTATACAAAGTTATTCAAGAGAATGCGCCTCTTTTGGATAGTACAATCATTTACGATCGTGATTTCAATTTTGACTACTTCGGTTTCAAAACGTTGGAGCGTTCGTACCTATTGAAATTGCATGGCAAAGTAGCTGAGCGTCCTCAGCACTTGTTCATGCGTGTTGCAGTGGGAATTCACAAGAGCAATCTTGATGAAGCAATTAAGACCTACAACATGATGAGCGAAGGCTGGTTTACACATGCTACGCCAACCTTGTTTAATGCAGGTACTCCAAAGCCTCAAATGAGCTCTTGCTTCTTGATTGAAATGCAATCAGACAGCATCGATGGAATTTATAATACACTTAAGCAAACAGCTTTGATTTCCCAAAGCGCTGGTGGTATCGGTCTTAGCATTCACAATGTGCGTGCTAAAGGTTCTTATATCAAAGGCACAAACGGAACCAGCAACGGTATCGTTCCAATGTTGAAAGTGTTTAATGATACAGCACGTTACGTAGACCAAGGTGGTGGAAAGCGCAAAGGATCTTTCGCTATCTACCTAGAGCCATGGCATGCAGACGTGATGGACTTCCTTGATTTGAAAAAGAACCACGGTAAAGAAGAAGCGCGTGCACGTGATTTGTTCTACGCTCTTTGGATCCCAGATCTTTTCATGAAACGAGTGAAGGAAGATTCTACTTGGACTCTTATGTGTCCAAACGAATGTCCAGGTCTTGCTGATACACACGGTGCAGAGTTCGAAGCTCTTTACACAAAGTACGAGCAAGAAGGACGTGGACGTGCAACAATCAAGGCTCAAGATATCTGGTTCAAAATTCTTGAATCACAAATTGAGACTGGTACACCGTACATGCTTTACAAAGACGCAGCAAACGGAAAGAGCAATCAGAAGAACTTAGGTACTATTAAGAGCTCAAACCTTTGCACAGAAATCATGGAGTACACTGCACCAGATGAAATCGCAGTATGTAACCTTGGTTCTATCGCTTTGCCGAAGTTTGTAAAAGATGGCGAGTTTGATCACAATCGTCTATTCGACGTGGCTTATCAGCTTGCAATCAACTTGAACGTAATCATCGACAACAACTACTATCCAGTGCCAGAGACGCGCAAATCAAACATGCGTCACCGTCCTATCGGTATTGGAGTGCAAGGTTTGGCTGATGCGTTCATCATGATGCGTTTCCCATTTGATAGTGCGGAAGCAAAAACATTGAATAAAGAAATTTTCGAAACAATTTATTACGCTGCTGCGACTGCATCGAAAGATTTGGCAATCAAAGACGGCGCTTATGAAACCTTCCCAGGGTCACCGGCATCACACGGAATTTTACAATTCGACATGTGGGGTGTAACACCATCAAACCGCTGGGAGTGGGATGTTTTGAAAGAAGAAATTAAAATCCACGGTATGCGCAACTCATTGCTTTTGGCTCCAATGCCAACTGCATCAACAGCGCAGATCCTTGGAAATAACGAGTGTTTTGAACCCTATACCAGCAACATCTACACTAGACGTGTACTGGCGGGTGAGTACATCATCGTCAACAAGCATTTGCTAAAAGACCTTGTAAGTCTCGGTCTTTGGAATGAAGATTTGAAGAATAAGCTGATTGGAGCGAATGGTTCTGTACAGAACATCGCAGAGATTCCAGATAATTTGAAAGCGCTTTACAAAACTGCATGGGAACTTTCTCAAAAGACTATCATCGATATGTCTGCAGATCGTGGGGCTTACATTTGTCAAAGCCAATCTCTCAACGTGTTCATGGAGAATCCAAACTTTGGTAAACTCACCTCAATGCATTTCTATGCATGGGAGAGTGGATTGAAGACTGGTATGTACTACTTGCGCACCAAGGCAGCAACGGATGCTATTAAATTCACTGTATCTAAAAACTACGCGGAGACAACGGCTCCGGAGGCAGTTGAGGTTGCAGTTACAGAAGCTCAAGAAGCATCTATTCCACAATTCGAAATCCAAACAGTTCCAAGTTTGATGTCAGATCAAGCAGGAATGAGCGCCGAGGAAATCGCACGCCAACAAGCAGCGATTTCTTGCTCACTCGACAATCCTGAAGGATGCGAAATGTGTAGCGGTTAATTTGATTTTTCTAAATAGTCTGAATCCCTCCTTCTAACCAAGGGGGGATTTTTTTTTGGTGACCGACGACCGACGACCGACGACCAACGACTGGTGACCGGTGACTTATGACAGGCGTACTTCGTACTTCTCCCTTCGTACTACCAAGCTAACATATTGTGCGCCCCTTTGGGGCTACCATATTGCGCCCCTCCGGGGCTAATGAAACATATAATCGTCTGCACTTCCAAACTACCCCACAACCTCCCTACCCCACGAACTCTCGACCCCACGACCCCCCGAACTACCTCATCGGCAGTAACTGCTTACCCTTGATTGTGGTTTTCTGGAGCAGTGGTTTTACCTCTCTCAAGATTTCTTCTTCTAATAGTTCTCGAATCTTATGTTTTACAAAATGAGAATGAGTGACGATTCCTACACTGCGAAAAGGAATTGGCGCGCGGAACTCACTTATCTTTTTTTGTTCCGGTGCTGATAATTCTTTCGCGGCTAGAAATGGCAACAACGTAGTTGCTTTGTTTGCTTTTACAAATCGAAGCAGACTATCAATGGAACCAGCCTTGTATCGGAAGTTCAGCTTGTTGTTTAATTCCTTTTTATGAAAATCACAAAGCTCTAGTACCTGATTTCGCATGCAGTGTCCCTCCTCTAGTAAGCATAGATTACTTACATCCACTTGTTTTGTAGTGAGTTCTTTATTGTTTTTTGAACTCGCATCATAAAACACGAACGACTCATCATACAGAGGGAATTCAATTATTTCTGGGTCGTTCACCGGCAAAGAAATGATACCAATATCTAAGTCACGCGTTTTTATCATTCGCATTATTTCACTAGTGGTCTGTTCTCTTACTTCAATGTGTAAGTTGGGAAATTTGCTAGCGAAACGATGCAGAAAGAGAGGTAATAAAAAAGGAGCAATCGTAGGAATAACAGCAATCGTAAGTGTGCCCTTGACTTCGCCTTTCAATTGATTGGTTACTTCATGTAAACTCTCAATCTCTTTGTTTATTTTTTTTAGCTGTTCGATAACGATTGCACCTTCTGCAGTTACTTCCACAGGTTTTTTCTTTCTGTCAAATACTTGTATGCCAATTTCATCCTCAAACTTGGAAATCATTGTACTCAATGTAGATTGAGAAATGAAACACTTGTCTGCAGCATTCTCAAAATGTCTGTTTTCGGCCAGTGCAAGGATGTATTGGAACTGATGTATGTTCATCTATTTTATCAATATTGAGATCTAAAATATAGTTTTTGTAGAACAAATTAACGAAATACCTTAGCTATGATTATTAGATAAACCAAATTAAAATTCAATGAGAAAGATTATTTTCCTTTTCACCTTTTTTCTGGTAGCGGGAGGCGTTCGTGCCCAGCATCCATCAGGAGGTTCATGTCCGTTTCATGCTGGTTCAGCTGAAGCTTCAGTCGCGCCTTCTGCAGCTGCAGCAGCTGCATCGATGAATAGCAGTTCTCCGGGAAATCCCAACACTCAGCCGAATACCAATCGAGAGTGGTGGCCCAATCAGTTGGATCTTTCTATTTTGAGATCGAACTCGAATTTATCGAATCCAATGGGTCAAGACTTCGATTATGTGATGGCATTCAATAGTCTTGATTTGGCAGCACTTAAAAAAGATATTGCAACAGTGCTTACACAATCCCAAGATTGGTGGCCTGCAGATTTTGGAAATTATGGTCCATTATTCATTCGTATGGCGTGGCATAGCGCTGGAACATATAGAACAGGTGATGGTCGTGGTGGCTCTCGCGATGGACAGCAACGTTTTGCGCCATTGAATAGCTGGCCTGATAATGCTAATCTTGACAAAGCGCGCAGATTGCTTTGGCCTGTAAAACAGAAATACGGCAGCAAAATCTCGTGGGCCGATTTGATGGTCTTGGCAGGAAACGTGTCGCTTGAATCTATGGGCTTTAAAACGATTGGATTTAGCGGAGGTCGTGAAGATGTTTGGGAGCCTGAAGGAAACGTTTATTGGGGCTCAGAATCGAAATGGCTGGATGATAAGAGATATACTGGCGATCGCCAATTGGAAAATCCACTTGCTGCAGTTCAAATGGGATTGATTTACGTTAATCCAGAAGGTCCTAATGGTAATCCTGATCCTGTGGCTGCGGCAAAAGATATTCGCGAAACATTTGGCCGCATGGGAATGAATGATGAAGAGACGGTGGCTTTGATTGCCGGTGGTCACTCATTTGGAAAAACACACGGTGCTGGTCCTGCTTCCAACGTTGGTCCAGAACCAGAATCAGCTCCTATCGAAGAACAAGGAATGGGCTGGTCTAGCAAATATAAATCAGGCAAAGGTGCTGATGCAATCACATCTGGTTTGGAAGTAATTTGGACGGCCACTCCGGCAGAATGGAGTCATTTTTACTTCAAGAGTTTATTTGAAAACGAGTGGGAATTGACTACAAGTCCTGCGGGTGCTCATCAGTGGGTAGCCAAGAATCCTAAGGTGATGGTACCTGATGCATTTGATCCAAAGAAAATGCACAAGCCAACTATGTTGACTACGGATTTGTCAATGCGTTTTGACCCAGCCTATGAAAAGATTTCAAAAAGATTCTATGAGCATCCTGAGGAATTGGACATGGCTTTCGCACGTGCATGGTATAAATTGACGCACCGTGATATGGGACCGAGAATTTTGCACTTAGGTTCAGAAGTTCCGAAAGAAGATTTCATTTGGCAAGATCCAATTCCTGCAGTGAATCACAAGTTGGTTGATCAAGCGGATATCAAAGAACTAAAAGCTAGTATTAGTAATTCTGGTTTGACTGTGAGTGAACTTGTGGCAACAGCTTGGGCATCTGCTTCAACGTTTAGAGGAACAGATTTCAAAGGTGGTGCTAACGGTGGTAGAATTCAATTGGCGCCACAAAACAATTGGGCAGCAAATAATCCAACGCAATTGAAAAAAGTACTAGGCGTACTTGGAGATATTCAAAAGAAATTCAATGCGAAGTTTACGGATAAGAAAATATCAATGGCCGATATGATTGTTCTTGGTGGTGTTGTGGGTGTTGAGTTGGCTGCAAAGAATGCTGGATTTGCTACTGAAGTGGCATTCACGCCTGGTCGCATGGATGCTTTGCAAGAACAAACAGATGTAAACTCAATGGCGGTACTTGAGCCGATGGCTGATGGTTTCCGTAATTATTTAAAAACACAATACACTTTTTCAACTGAAGAATTGCTTATTGATAAAGCGCAAATGATGACGCTTACTGCTCCTGAGATGACTGTTCTTGTTGGCGGTATGCGTGTGATGGGAGCAAACTTCGATGGTTCGAAGCATGGAGTGTTTACGAATAAGGTTGGAACATTGTCGAATGATTTCTTCGTGAATTTATTAGACATGAATGTGAAGTGGGAAGCGACAGACGATACAAAAGAAATTTTCGAAGGTCGTGATCGTAAGACTGGAAATGTTGTTTGGACTGCAACACGAGTTGATTTGATTTTTGGATCTAACTCAGAATTACGCGCTTTGGCTGAAGTGTATGCAAGTTCAGATGCGAAAGAAAAATTTGTAAAAGATTTTATAACCGCTTGGGTAAAGGTGATGAATTTAGATCGTTATGATTTGAAGAAGTAAAAGGGGTTAGTTTTAGTTTAGGTTTAGTAGTAGAAAAGACCACTCCATGGAGTGGTCTTTTTTTTATTCTGT
>Ga0315907_10008525_pt1 | contig 10524 bp, 6 predicted proteins | sample LakEriMetagenome_3_FD_203525 | JGI IMG/M metagenome (GOLD analysis project Ga0315907, IMG submission 203525) | Freshwater fungal communities from buoy surface, Lake Erie, Ohio, United States - Buoy 12 MA123 | ecosystem: Environmental > Aquatic > Freshwater > Lake > Lake biofilm | place: USA...
CGCCCTGTTCTCCGCCATCGAGACCAGCCTGCGGCCCGACATCCCACGCAGGTACCTCGACTGCGACATCAACGACCCCGCGTTCGCCCGTGCATGCGTCGAGGCGCTGCTGGAGAACATCCGCCGGCCCGCCGACGCTCGTTAGCCGCCCGTTTCCTACACCAGCTCCCAATACCAGGAGGTCGCATGCCCCAGGTCAAGCACTACGGAGTCTTCCAGTTCAAGCCCGAGGTGAGCCCCGGGGAGATCGCCACCTGCTTTCGTGAGATGGCCGGCATGGTGGGTAGGATCCCAGGGTTGCTCGACTTCTCGCACGGCCCCTACGACAGCAGCGAGGGCCTCAACGACGGCTTCACGCACGGCTTCATCATGACGTTTTCGAGCCCACAGGCCCGCGATGAATACCTGCCGCACCCCGAGCACGAACGGGTGAAGGAGATCGTGGTGCCGTGCCTGGCCCGGGTGATCGTGTTCGATTTCAACATGCCCGAGGCCTGACCGCGGAGGGCTGCCATGCACATCGTGAACACCTGCTTCGTCGTCGCCGCGGCTGCGGTCGCCGCCGTGGTCAGGGCCGACGCGCCCCGGCCGCTCTTCGACGGCACGTCGCTCGCGGGCTGGGAAACCGTGGAGGGCGATGCCCGCTGGTGGAAGGCCGCCGACGGCATGCTCGTGGGTGGGTCCCTCGTCGAGCACGTTCCTCACAACACGTTCCTCTCCACGAAGGAGCGGTTCGGCAACTTCGACCTCGCGTTTCGAATCCGGGTCCGCGGGGCCGGCGGCTTCATCAACTCCGGCATCCAGATTCGCAGCGAGCGGGTGCCGAACTCGTCGGAGATGTCGGGCTACCAGGTCGATGCGGGTCCCGGCTGGTGGGGCAAGCTCTACGACGAGTCACGACGCAACAAGGTGATCGGTGAGCCGCTCGACGCGGCGGCCGTCGACGCGGCCATCAAGCCGGACGACTGGAATGAGTACCGCATCCGCGCGGAGGGTCCTCGAATCCGTTCCTGGATCAACGGAGTGCCCGCACTCGACTACCGCGAGCCAGATACGGGCATCCCGCTCGAAGGCCACATCGGGTTCCAGGTCCACGGCGGCGGCCAGGCGCTGGTGGAGGTGAAGGACGTGGCGATCGAACCGCTAGCGCCGACGCCGACAGGGGCGGCGGCCCCCACGGGTCCGCTGCCCGCCGGTCCGCTCTCGGCGGAGGATGAAGCGCGGCACTTCACCCTCGCCGACGGTTTCACCGCCGAGCTCGTGCTCGGTGAGAGCGAAGACCCGAAGAACCCCTACGGCAAGTTCGTCGCGCTCGCCTTCGACAACGCGGGCCGGCTCTGGACGACGACGGCACTCGAATACCCCGTCGATGCCAACGAGAACGCCGAAGCCGCCCGGCGGCTCTTCGCGGTGGGTGGCCGCGACAAGGTCCTCGTGGTCGATGACCCGTGGGCCGCGCGGCCCACGCCGCCCCGCGTGTTCGCCGACGGCCTCGCAATGCCGCTGGGTGTGCTGCCCGCCCGAGGCGGCGCCTTCGTGCAGTACGGCCCCGAAATCAGGTTCTATCGTGACAGCGACGGTGACGGCCGCGCCGACGGCCACGAGACGGTCCTCGAGGGTTTCGGCATCCAGGATTCCCACCTCTTCCCGCACCAGTTCACCCGCGTGCCGGGCGGCTGGATCCTGCTCGCCCAGGGGCTCTTCAACTCGTCGCAGGTGAAGCGGCCCGGTGGCAAGGCATTCGCCGACGGTGCGCCGGAGATTCGCTTCGACGCCTGCAAGCTCGGCCGCTTTCGACCCGACGGCTCCGCCTTCGAGCCGCTCACCGCCGGGCCCAACAACATCTGGGGGCTGACGATCTCGCGGACCGGCGAGACTTGGCTCCAGGAGGCCAACGACATCGGCTATCCGATCTTCCCGTACGAGCCTGGTGTGTTCGTCTCCACGGGATCACCCGACCGGCTCCGCCCCTACCAGCCACTGATGCCGGCCCCGCTCGCGCCGCCGCAGATGGGGGGTACGGGCCTCAGTGGCCTCGCCCTCGCCGACGACCTCGACGGCTGGCCGGGTCCCTGGGGCGCCGGGGCAGGTGCGAATCCGAACGAGCGAATCTTCTACGTGGCCAATCCGATCACCAGCTCGATCCAGTCGATCGTGGCCACGCGAACCGGTGACCGCTGGACGTACCGCAAGGGTTTCGACCTGCTGAAGAGCGGCGATCCGTCGTTTCGGCCCGTGGCGATCCAGTTCGGCCCGGATGGCTGCCTCTATGTGGTGGACTGGTACAACAAGGTCATCTCCCACAACGAGGTGCCCCGCACCCATCCCGACCGCGACCGCGTGCGGGGCCGGATCTGGCGGATCAGGCACGCCTCGCAGCCGGTCCGCGAGCCCGTTTCGATCGCGGCGGTGGCCACCGAAGACCTGCCCCGCCACCTCGGCTCCCCGAACGCCCGGCTCGCCGATCTCGCCTGGCAGGAAATCGTCGATCGGGACGCGCGAACGCTGATCTCGGAGCTCGAGCGCATCGCGGCCGATCCGGCGGCCCCGACCGGCGCCCGTGCAGGCGCCCTCTGGGCCCTCGAAGGCCTCGGAGCGGCCACCGTGACCGTGCTCGAGAAGCTCGTCGCAGATCCATCGGCCGACCTCCGGCACGAGGCGATTCGGATCGCGGCCGTCGCCGTGCCGGAGGCCGACTTCCGCCGGCTGGCCGCACCACTCCTCGACGATCCCTCCGCCCGGGTGCGGGCCGCGCTCGGCGACGCGCTTCGCCGCGTACCGGTGACGTCGCCCGAAACGACGGCGCTTGTGGTGCGGTTCGCCCGGGGCCCCGTGCAGGGTGATGCCTGGACGGTCTACGACCGCGAGTTCGAGCGATTTCTCGCCCGCTGGGCGCTGGAAAAACACCCCGCTGAGGTAGCCGCGTTGCTCGACTCGCCGGCGGGCCGTGGTCTGCCGATCGAGAATCGGCTACTGGCGATGCTCACGCTCGAGCCCGAGTCGGCGGCGCGGGCGCTCGTAGGGCTGCTCCCTGATCTCGGCAGGGCTCCCAGTGTCGATGAGGTTCGACTGCTGGCCGGGCAGGCCCGGCTTGCGGACGTGGCCGCCGCGCTCGACACGCTCGCGACCGATCCGCAGACGCGGTCGAGCACCCTCGAGGCGCTCCTCGCCCAACGCACGAACCTCGACGCCGCAGCGATCGAGCCGATCGTGACCCGGGCCGCGGCGTCGCTGCTGGCGCCAGGCAACACTCCGGCGGACCTGCTGCTCGGCCTGCGGATGGTGGGTGGGTTCACGATCGCGAGCCTCGCGCCGCAGGCATCGGCCATCGCGATCGACGCGGCGACGAGCCCCGAGCTCCGGCAGGCTGCGATCCGCTGTTTCCGCGAACTCAGGGCGATGCCCGGTGACATCGGCCGAAAACTCCTCGAAGCCGCCGGAGAGGATCGGGCACGACGGGCCGAGGCTCTCGCCGCCTGGGCCGAGTCGCGCGATCCGGCCGCCTGCCACGAGCTCGTTGAACTCGTGAGCGACCTCGACCTGACAGAGCGGCAAGCGACCGCGACGGTGCTCGCCCGACACCGCGAGGGAGCAGCCGCACTCGTGGCCGCGATGGCCGCCGGCGACATCGAGACCACGAGCCTGGCCGTCGCCACCGTGGCCGACATGCGCACCGTTCTGGGCAACGATGCTGCCATCGAGCGGATCTGGAACGAACTCACCGCCGGAGCCCCCGCGGTGCTGCGTCTGACGGGGGGCGACGCCGACGCCGCAGCGACGGTCGATCTCGAAGGCCCGTTCACCGTGGAAGCCTGGATCAATCTCGAACCGCCGATCGGCAACCAGGACAGCCTCCTCGCCGCCGACGGCATGCTCGACATGAACTTCTATGCCGAGCAGTTCCGCGTGTGGACGAAGTCCAAAAACGACCTCCTCGTCGCGACGGCGAAGACGCTGCCCGGCACGTGGAAGCACTACGCGGTCACTCGCGACGCGGAGGGCGGTTTCAGGCTCTACGTCAACGGTGAGCTCGACGCCGAGTCGACCGCCCGCGACACCACGGCCTACCGCGGCCTGCGGATCGGCCACAGCACCCCACGGGATGGCGGCACGCACGGCCGCATCGCCGAGTTCAGGCTCTGGAACCGGGTACGGACGCCCGACGAGATTCGAACCGACTTCGACCGCAGCTATGCCGGCGACGGGGAGCGGCCGTCGAACCTCGTCACGTTCCATGGCGGGGCGTCGTGGGGCGATCTCGCCGGGCAGGCGCGGGTCGAGCCGGCGCTCGACGCGCCGCGGCTCGTGACCGACGCCGACGTGCGGGCCCGCACGGAGAAGTTCGAGCGGTTTCGCGGGCTGGCCACATCGGGCGGCGACGCCGCGAGGGGCCGGGTCGTGTTCATGACGAAATGCCTCACCTGCCATCAGCAGGGCGGACATGGTGGCCGGATCGGGCCCGCGCTCGACGGAATCGGGATCACGGGCGTGGAAGCGATCCTGCGGCACGTGCTCACGCCGAACGCGGCGATGGAGGGGGGCTACCGCAGCTTCCGCGTCGTCACCCGCGACGGCCGCGTGATCCAGGGGCTGCTCGTCTCGCGCGACGCCGACGCGATCGTCGTCCGCCAGCCCGAGGTGGCCGACATCCGCCTCGCGGTGAAGGACGTGGCCGAGGCCGACTACACGGGTATCTCCATCATGCCCGAAGGACTCCTCGAGGCCATGCGGCCGGAGGAGGTGTCCGACCTCTTCGCCCACCTCGAGTCGCTGAAGGGGACTCCGAGTTCACCGTGAGAGTGGCCTGCTCTCCCATGACGCTCCCGGTCATGGGGGCGTGGATTTGCGTCATGGACTCGTCCCGGCGGGGTGCGCTACTGTGGAATCGAAGGAGCCGGGCAGAGTGACCACCCGGCGGGGAACCCTGATGCCGATGCCGCCACGCACCGCCACCATGCAGGCGAACAGGTCGATCCGCGAGGTGGCGATCGTCGTCGATGCGGCCACGTCGTTCAGCCGCGGCCTGCTCGGTGGAGTGTCGCAATGGGTGGCGGCCCATCCGGGCTGGCTGGTCACCGTCGATGATCGCCACCCCGACGCTCCGAGCCCGGAATGGCTCCTGGGGTGGGGCGGCGACGGCATGATCAGCGGGCTGCCGGAACGGTCTCTGCCACGGACATGGCGCGGCGGAGGGCGGGCGGCCGTCCACGTCCGCGATCGCCTGACGGCGGGCCGACTGCCCGGCATCTACCCCGACGACGATGCGGCGGTGCACATGGCCGTGACCCATCTCGCCGACCTCGGCCTCCGGCACCTCGGCGTCTGCCCCGGAGCCTGCGACGCGCCCGTCCGGCTCGATGCCGCCGTGCGGTTCGCCGAGGCCGCAGGTTGCTGCGTCGACGTCTTTGCCACGGCATCACGCTGCGGAGGGCGGCTGCGGAACGCGCAGCCGGTCGGGGCCAAGCCGCTGGGCCGATGGCTCGCGAGCCTGCCCAAGCCCGTCGGTGTGGTCGCCACCGACGACGTGCTCGCCCTGAACATCCTCGAGGCCTGCCGCGATCACGGCCTCGTGGTTCCCGACGACGTGGCTATGGTGGCGGTCGCCGACGACGATGCGCTCTGCGGGCTCGCGACCCCCGGCGTCACGAGCGTGACCCACGACCGGACCCGTCTGGGATATGAGGCCGCCCGCATGCTCGAGGAGGCGATGACCACCGGCAGACCCATGGCGACGGTCGTGCTCGTGCCGCCTGCGGGCATCACGGTCCGACAAAGCAGCGACGTGCTGGCGGTCGACGACGCCGACATCCGGCGGGCCATCCGGCTGATCAGGGAGCGGGGCTGCTCCGACCTCTCGGCGGCCCAAGTGGCCACGTCGCTGGGAATCTCGCGGAAGCTGCTCGATCGCAAGTTTCAGCAGCTCCTCAGCCGGACAATCCACGACGAACTGCAGCGCACAAAAATCGCCGAGGCCAAGCGGCTGCTGGCTCAGACCGACCACAAGTTGCTCGTCGTCTCCGTTCGCGCCGGGTTCACGCACGCGGCCCAGCTCTGCAACGTGTTCAAGTCGGCCGTCGGCATGTCGCCGATGCAGTACCGAAAGACCACGCGGACCTGTCGCGAGCTCGCGGGCGTGTGTTCCGCGGTGCCGAAGCGCTGACGGATCTGCAGCTACCGGCGGCGACGCCGCAGGCACGCCGCCACCGTGATACCGCCCACGGCGACCAGCGCCACGGACGAGGGCTCCGGCACGACGATCGTGTCGAACGTCACGAGACCCATCGCCGACGCGCTCTGCGTGCCGGCCAGTTGCCACTGGGCGACGCTGAACGTCTCCCCAGCAGGATTGACGATGTCGAACACCGCCATGTCAGGCGTGCCGTCACGGGTCAGCAGCGACGAGTACACGGTGCCAGTGCTGTTCGAGTAGATGCTGACGTAGTTGGGTGCGTAGGTGCCGCTGGCTACGGAATCGACCGCGATGCCCACCCGCACCGTGCCAGAGAAGTTGAGAACCATGGTGGCCGAAAGCCCGAAGTATCCCGTGTTCGCCCCGCTCGGCGTGTTGAACGGGCCTTGGTTCACCGGCACCGAGAGACCGCCCTGGGTGTAGAGCGACGACCCGTCGGGCCCACGATAGGTGGCGTAGGAGCTGAAGTTGACGAAGTCACCTGCACCACCGGTGATGCTGCTCATGAACGCCGGCAGCGAACCGCTCCAGAGCGTGGGGAACGATCCGGCCGACGTGCCGAGATTGTTGGCGGCTGCAACGCCTGAGTAAATGCTGTTCGTGCCGGACGGATACGGAATCGGCCTGATCTGCCAGTATCCGTTCTTGCCGTAGGTGTTCGAGGTGCCGGTGGCATAGGACTTCGGCACGGCCGAGTTCGACCAGTTTTGAGTCACGAAGTTTGGGCCGACGCCCGGTTCGGTGCCGACATAGGCAATCGTGACGGCGTGGCACGGCGTTGAAACCGCAAGTGTGATGGCCGTCATCAGGAGAGCGACACTCAGCCGAACACTCGTTGCACGCATGACATCCTCACTCGTCAGAAATCCGTCGGCGGAACGACTCGTCCCACCCCTGCAAAACACCGGCCACACTATACAGCCACCGCCCGGCCGGCCGTTGCTGATTTCCGTCGGCAGCCATTGCAAAATCGACCCCGTTTTTCCAGCGAAAAACTCTGGTTTTGCCGCCAAATGCCCCCTGGGTCGGCGATATGCTCCAGGCATGGCTGCCAACGCCCGCCCCCTTCCCGCTGCCGCCGCGACGCTTGTCAGCCTGGGCATGGCGTGCTCCCTCCTCTCAGGCTCCCTGGCGTGGGCGGCCGACCCGGGAGGATCCGGAGTTGTCGTCCGCGGCTTTCTGGCCGATCAGCCGCTCTGCCGCGCGGGCCGACCGGCCGCCCTGACGGCCGTCGTTGTGAATGACGGGGCGGCGGATGCCGACGTGACGGCGACGCTGCTCGTGCCACCGGGCGTGCGTGTCCTGGCACCCGTCAGGCCAGCCTCCGTCAGGATCACCACCACCGACGGTGAGCAGCGGCTGCGGTTTGAAGTCGAGGCCGACGCAGCCGGACCGATCGAGATCGTGCTCGACCTGGCGACGGCCGACGGCGCCAGCGTGCGACGGCCGCTGGTCATCGACTTCCTGCCCTCGGTGGCTCCCCGGAAGCTCGACGCCGTGCCGCCGGCCACGCCGCTCGAAACCGACATGCTCGTGGGTGCGATCCACTGCCCGCTCTGGGAGGCGGATCGCCCGGATCTCTGGCGCGGCGTGCTCCGCCATCCCGAGCGAATGCCGGCCCTCGGTCTCTACGCCCAGGAACTCCCCGAGGTCGCTGACTGGGAGGCGAAGTGGGCCCTCGAGCACGGGATCTCGTTCTTCGTCTACTGCTGGTATCGCGACGGCGAAGGGGGCCCGGTGAAGACGCGGTTCGGCCGCGGCCTCCACGACGGCTTCTTCCGGTCGACCGTGGCGAAGCAGATGAAGTTCGCGCTGCTGTGGGAGAACCAGGCCGACGGCATCGGAGGCGTGGCCGACGAACGCGACTTCCTCGACAACCTCGTCCCCTATTGGATCGAGACCTACTTCAAGCACCCCGGCTACCTGCAGGTCGACGGGAAGCCCGTGCTCTTCATCTACGAGATCGACCGGTTCATCCAGGATCTCGGCGGACCCGAGCCCGCAGCCCGCGCGATCGACGCCCTGCGGGCGGCCTGCCGCGCCGCGGGCTTCGCGGGGCTCACGCTGCTCGGCGAATACCGCGGCTTCGTGCCCGCCACGCTCGACCGCATGGCAGCCCTCGGGCTCGACGCTTCCTACGCCTACTGCTGGCACCTCCCCGGCAGCCCCGCAGCTGACGACGCGGCCGCGCGGCAGCTCGATCTCATCCGGGCCACGCGGGACCGGGCCGTGCTCCCGCAGGTGGTCACGGTGTCGCAGGGGTGGAGCGGCTGGCACGACGAGGGCACGATCTGGTCGATCCCGCCGGCACGGTTCGAGCAGCTGCTCCGCGACGCCAAGGCGATCGCGAAGGGCCTGCCCAAGGATCAGCTCGGCAGCCGGATGATCCTCCTTGACAACTGGAACGAATGGGGCGAGGGGCACTTCATCGCGCCACACCGGGAGCACGGCTTCGGCTACCTCGATGCCGTGCGGAACGTGTTCGGGGATTCCGGGGCAGTGCCGGAGCACGTCGACCTCCTGCCCGAGGACGTGGGGCTCGGGCCCTACGACACGGCGGCCCGGGCCGCCCTGGCCCGCAATGAGGAGCTGCAGCCCCTGCTCACGCGGCGGATCGACGGCGCGGGCGATCAGCCCGGGCTCGTCAGCTGGTGGTCGTTCGACGAGCCGGCCGGCACACCCGTGGCGTTCGACATCTCCGGCCATCGGCTCGGGGGCGAGGTGATCGACGGCGTCGCGCGGGTGCCGGGGATCATCGGGAGTGCGATCGAGTGCCGGGGCGGCGTGGTGTTGGTTCCCGACGACCCTCGGCTCTCGGTGGCCGAGGCGGTCACGATCGACTGCTGGGTGCGAACCGACACCGCCGCGCAGAACAACCGCTGGATCGTCAACCGCGTGCATGGAGGCGGGGTCGACACGGGCTACCGGCTCGGACTGCTCGAGGGGCGGCCGTGCTTCGAGGTGCCGCAGACGGCCTGGAGCCACCATCTCACGGGCCCCGCACCGCTCCCGCTCGGCCGCTGGGTGCACCTCGCCGGCACGTTCGATGGCCGCACGATGCGGCTCTTCGTGGACGGCACCGAGGTGGCGGCCCTCGACCGGCCTGGGAGGGTGAACCCGAGCCACTTCGACCTCGTGATCGGCGGCTTCGCGGCCGGCAGCCGGGCGAACTTCGCCGGGCTCATCGACGAGGTGCGGCTCTTCTCGCGGGCCCTGTCGGCGGATGAGGTCAGAATGTGCTGGCAGGCGGGAACGCAGCCAAGCCCCCGTTGACGCGGGCGAGCGCCTCGACGAGACACCCCGATGAGTGAACCCTCCCTCGCCCGCGTGCCGCTGGTCAGCGTCGCCGTCAACGCGGCACTCGCCAGCATCAAGATCCTCGCCGGCTTCTTCGGCAACTCCTACGCGCTCATCGCCGACGGCATCGAGTCCACCGCCGACATCGTCACCTCGCTCGTCGTCTGGGGCGGGCTGCGGGTGAGCGTGGCCCCGGCCGATGAACGGCACCCGTACGGCTACGGCAAGGCCGAGGCGCTCTCGGGCATCGTCGCCTCGCTCGCCCTCCTGGCGGCGGCGGGCATGATCGCCGTGCAGAGCATTCGCGAGATCCTCACGCCCCACCACCTGCCCCACTGGTCCACGCTGCTCGTCCTGGTGATCGTGGTGGCCACGAAGGTGATCCTGGCCCGCTGGATGGGCGACATCGGCGAGGAGGCCGCGAGCACCTCTGTGCAGGCGGACGCGTGGCACCACTGGGCCGACGCCCTGACCTCGATCGCGGCCTTCGTCGGCATCGCGATCGGCCTCGTCGGGGGCCCCGGCTACGAGCCGGCCGACGACTGGGCGGCCCTGCTCGCCTGCGTCGTGATCGTGTTCAGCGGCCTGAACCTCCTCCGCATGGCCGTGCGGGAGCTTCTCGATGCCGCCCCGGACAAGGAGTTCGAACGGAAGGTCCGCGATCTGGCCGCGGCGGTCGCCGGCGTGCGGGCGCTCGACAAGTGCCGCATCCGCAAGAGCGGCACCGCCTACTTCGTCGAACTCCACGTCGAGGTGGACGGGCAGGCGACGGTGCAGGAGGGGCACGACATCGGCGGCAGGGTGCGGAGCGTGCTGCGAAACTCACCGCTGCGGATCGCCGACGCGTTCATCCACATCGAGCCGGCACGCTCCGCTGCCCAGGTTTGTTAAGGTGGCACGACGGACGAGACGGGAACCGACACGGAGGTGACCATGGCGGATTCTGGCGACGAGATGCTGCAGGCGGCCCTTCGGGATCTGGACGCCGACGACGCCGGCCGACGCGGTGCGGCGGCGGAACGACTCTGCCAGGCGGG
>Ga0315907_10008527_pt1 | contig 10523 bp, 15 predicted proteins | sample LakEriMetagenome_3_FD_203525 | JGI IMG/M metagenome (GOLD analysis project Ga0315907, IMG submission 203525) | Freshwater fungal communities from buoy surface, Lake Erie, Ohio, United States - Buoy 12 MA123 | ecosystem: Environmental > Aquatic > Freshwater > Lake > Lake biofilm | place: USA...
GAACAGTTAATGAACCTTCCATGCTTGAGACAACACGTGCGCCGACGCCGCGAATTGGTTCTAGTCGTGCTGCATCAGGTGTGCTTAAAACTGGAACTGGTTTAACAATTGGATCTGCAGGAGTTGGAGATTGCAAAGAACGATCGCGAACAAGTTTTTGTGTTGCGGGAGATTGCGCCGCTGGTGTTGGTGTTGTTGCTGGTGTTGGTGTTGTTGCTGGTGTTGGCGTTGTAGGTGCAGGTGTTGTTACTTGTGCAGCAGGTGCAGGAGTTACCGGTGCAGAAGCAACTGGTGTTGCCGCCGGCGCCGGAGTTACAGGCGCCGAAGTTACCGGTGCAGACGCAGCCTTTGGTGTTGGTGGAACTCCACCACGTGGTGCTCCTGAAATTGGTGAACTTGTTGAAGAAAGCGCAGAAGAAGATGATGACGAAGAGTTTGGGTTATATGTTTTAAAAAATTCAATCCAAGAAGGTTCAAGTGAAGTTGGGTCAGATAAGTAGCGCTCGTACATTTCGTCGACGAGCCATTCATTGGCTCCAAAGTCCTGATTCGGATCTTTTGCCGACACTGGCGCTCCCCTGTTTTGCGATGTGCAATTGCCACTAACAAGGCCAAGACTATCGGCATGCACGCAGGGATAAAAATAAGGAGAACACCTGAAGAAGGCGAGATTGACCACATAAAGCGGCCGATCTCTGGGCGGGCAATGAAGTCAGCGGGCACATCGGCAATCTTTGGGGCACAGTATCGCCATGAATATGTCGAGTGAATCCGCAGCCAAACTGGCGTTCGTCACGGGTGGCTCTCGCGGTCTCGGATTCGAAGTTGCCCGCGGATTAGCTCGCACAGGAATTAGTTCTGTGTTGATTGCAAAAGATGCAGATCGATTAGAAAACGCAGCCAAGCAACTGCGTGCAGAATTTCCTGGAATTACATTTGAAACAAGTGCATGCGATTTAGAAGATCAAGTGCAGACAAGAAAAACAGCCGAAGATTTACTCAGTAAATACGGCGCACCATTCGCACTTGTATTGGCTCACGGTGTTATGAGTGAAAAAATGTCTAAGACTTTGCGAACAACGGATGCGGAATGGCGCCGAGTTATGGCGATTAATCTAGATTCTGTTTTCACACTCGTAAATGTTTTAGGTGGCCCAATGGCCGAAGCGCGCGATGGTCGTCGCGTTGTTATCTTCTCTGCGTGCCTTGGACGAATGTCTGGTCCAGGAAATGCTGGCGGTCTTGCGCCGTATCGAATTAGCAAAGCTGGCGTTAATGCATTTGTTAGAAATCTTGCACACGAAACAGGACTCGGTGCACGCGGTTTGTATGTTGATGCAATCTGTCCAAACCACTCCCGCACCGACATGGGTGGAGCAGATGCACCTCGCAGTGCCGAAGAAGGTGCAGAGTGCGCAGTCTGGCTCGCAACTCGTGAATTTAATGCGGGAGATACAACAGGTGTGCTTTGGGAAGATCGTCAGATTGTCGAGTGGTGATTAAGTAAGCAGGAACGCAAAGAGATAAATCTTGGTGATTACTTCTTCTCAGGAACAATCGACACTGCGCAATAAATAGTTAGTGCGGCATAAAGAGCTAAAGGAAGCGCTGCCCACCAGAAGCCAGCTTCAAAAATATACTTAGAAACACCAATTGCGATGAGGTTTGCAAGAACTGCAGGTGCGCGACCATACATTTTTTTGGTCTTATATCCATTGGCTGAAAACAATAAGCCAATACCACCAAAGAGTGTCATGAACAAGATTCCAGAGATTACAAACCACTCGATTGAGCCCTCAGTTATCAATCCTTTGACGATTAAGTACAAGCCGAGCCCAAGAATGAAAACTCCTTCGATGCGAAGGAGGGCTACCACCGTAGACCGGCGGAACTCTGGGTTGGAGAATGAAAACGTCATGAGAAGAACTTTACTTGCCCGCCGATGAATAACTCAAACTTTTCGCATGATGGAATCCATGACACATTTACAAATCTTGCTGCGCCCAATTATTTCTATGAAGAACTTAATCGTCTTGTTGCGCGATATGAACGCTCTCAGACTGAATTCAGAATAATCAATATTTCTTTTGTCGGTATAAAAAATGGCCACGAATCTGAGATCTTGGAGATGGCCGCCTTGCTTCGAACTTTACTTCGTGGCGAAGATTTAGCTGCACGATTGGGAATGTACGAATTTGGTCTACTTATTAATGGATCCCACTATGAGTCACTTTCACAACGAATTGAAGAGGGTTGGAAAGCTTCCGTTGAGAGCAGAATTCCTCTAAATTTCAAGATAGGTGAACCTAAAAAAGGTTTCAGTACCTTGCAACTTCTCAACAAAATGGATGAGAGTTAGCATTTAGGAAGCTGCTTGCCCCTTATCCACCATCTCTATTTTTCACGAATAACTATTGGCTCAGACTTTTAATCTCCCGTTATGAATTCGATCAAAGAATCTATGGACATAGAAGTCACGTTTGGGCCACTTGCTCAATTCATGCGTGATGAAACTGTTGAAGAAATTTGGATCAACTCCCCTGAGCGAATTTTCATTGCTCGTGCAGGAAAGAGTGAACTTACAAACTTGCTACTTACTTCGGCTGAGGTACATAACATCGTTGAAAGGGCTCTCATGTGGAGTGGTAGACGATTAGATCTTTCTCATCCATTTGTTGATGCACGAATGCCTGACGGAAGCCGACTTCACGTAACAATTCCAGAAATTACTGCAGAGCATTGGGCAATAAATATCAGAAAACACTTGCTCAGGCACTTAAATCTGACGGATTTAATCTCTCGGGGAGTTCTAACTGAAAAGATTGCACAACTTCTTAAGCATTCGGTTCATGCTGGTTTAAATATTTTAGTAAGTGGTGCAACTCAATCAGGAAAAACTACAATGCTTAACGCTCTGGCTTCAAGTATTCCAGTTTCGGAAAGAGTCATCACGATAGAAGAAGTTTTTGAACTTAAACCAAACTTGCCTGACGTAGTTCAAATGCAAACAAGATCTGCCAATCTCCAAGGAACTGGTGAGATTCCTTTAAGGCGATTGATCAAAGAATCTCTGCGCATGCGTCCCTCCAGAATTATTGTGGGAGAAGTAAGAGAAGCTGAAGCATTGGATTTGCTCATAGCTTTGAACTCCGGTTTACCTGGAATGGGAACTTTGCATGCCAATTCACCTAAAGATGCCATCATTAAATTACAGACACTTCCACTGCTAGCTGGCGAAAATATTTCTCACAAATTTATTGCTCCGACTGTCGCTGCTGCAATTGATTTAATTATTCACGTTCAGATGGATCAGAGTGGAAAACGGCGGATATCAGAAATAGCAGCTTTGACTGGCCGCTATGAGAACGATCGTCCCGAAATTGAATCTCTATGGAAGTGGAACATTGACCACTACGTACGTGGATTAGGTGCGCTACCGAAGCCAGAAAAATTTGCTGCCATTGGTTTTCCACTTGAATCTTGGTGGAACAAGTGAACTACTCATGGAAATCTCTCTTTAAACACACTCATTATCGAACTCTATTAATTGGCTTTATCAGCGGTTTATTCGTTTTTATCCTCACTAAGTCAGTAATTCTTGCCTCTCCTTTTGCATTACTCGCTGCAGGTTCACACTTTGCTATTTCTCGAGGAAAGAAAAACAAGTTTGCAACGCAGCTAAGTGCTGCATGGCCAGAAGTCATAGACCACTTAATCTCAGGAATTTCATCTGGCCTATCTCTCGCAGAATCACTCACAGGATTGGCCACAAGAGGTCCTGAAATCGTTCGTCCTGCATTTCATGATTTCCACATTCAATTACAAAATGATGGTGATTTTTCAGGTGGAATTCAGAAACTTAAAACTTATTTTTCCGATCAAAGTAGTGACCAAATTTTTGAAGCCATACTTTTGTCAAAATCTCTTGGGGGAAATGAGTTGATGTCTATTCTGCGAACTGTAGGAGATTTTATTCGTCAGGATGGTGCACTTCGTAAAGAGATTGAAATAAAACATGGATGGGTGAAAAATTCTGCGCATCTATCAGCAGCGGCACCATGGCTATTGCTCTTGCTCTTATCTACACAGCCAGGAACTGTTAACTCATATTCAACGCCAACGGGTGCATTGATACTCGCTGCAGGAGTCGGGATGACTGCTCTTGCATACATCTGGATGAATTATTTAGGAAGACTTCCGCGAATCCCGCGGGTGTTTAGCAAATAATGAATCTCTCAATTGCAGTTCCTCTCTTGCTTTCAATGAGTAGCGCCTACCTGCTATTGCAGGATGAAGACATCAATAGGTCAACTCGGTTTGTTTCAAAGAGAAAAGAAAAAGCCACGGCGTTATTTCCAAAAATGCTTGACCATGACTCGGTACAACATCGACTTCTAGAGCTTGGAAAAAATAGAGTTGAAGATCTCAATCAGTTCAGATTCTCACAAATAGCAATCGTGTTGGGATCAACTTTTGGAGCATACGTATTCCTTTTCTTTTCGGGTAAACCTCAGTTCTTGAGTGCATTGATTGCATTCTTTGTTGGAATTTCTGGGTATGTAATCGCGGATCGAGCTCTAACGAAAAAAATCGCAAAGAATCGAACTTTGCTTGAAAGTGAATTCCCGGCAATTGTTGAAATGCTTACTCTGTGTATGGCAGCGGGAGAAACACCTTTGGGTGCGATGTCTCGAGTTTCGCAACGCTCCTCTGGTTTATTAAGCACTGAATTCTCCTTGGTTATTCAATCTGTCACCTCGGGAATTCCTTTTCAATTTGCACTGGATGAAATGGGACGAAGAGTTAAGTCCACACATATCCGACGCTTTGTAGATGCTTTAATCACCGCAATGCTTCGAGGAGCACCGCTGGTGGATGTATTGCAAAGTCACGCCAGAAATGCACGAGAAGCTGAAAGAAATAGAGTTCTGAGTGCTGCAGGTAAATCAGAAGTCTCCATGATGATTCCTGTGGTCTTCTTGATCTTGCCCATATCAATCCTCTTCGCTCTATGGCCATCGCTTTCCAATCTCAATCTCTTTCTTGCTTAGTGCGAAAAGCACTATTAACAAATATTTCTTGTCCACACCTTCAGATTTTCTCTCAAAAATTAAGTGAAATTAATTAGAGGATCAGTCACAAATCACTCGAATCAGAAATCTAGGAGAAAAATGAAGCTTAAAAATAATGGAATTGAAGATGCATCAATAAAAATTGCCCTCAATATCTTCAGGGCTCAATCACTCGTGAAAAGAAAATTAAATGAATCAAAGTTCGTCACTGAACTGCGTGACGAGCGCGGCGATGTTCCTGGGTGGGTTTTGGTTGTTTTGATGACTACAGGGTTAGTAACAGCTATTTGGACAATCGCTTCACCGAGATTAAGTGCAATCTTAAAAAACTCTCTCGATTCAATGAATGGAATTCGCTAACTAATGCACAAGGGGGAAATTCGCAAAAACCGTTCTCTCTTTGAAGCGGTGCGTGCGAATGCAAATAGAGCAGTAAAGGGAGTGAAAAACGAGAGCGGTTCCGTCGAAAGCGCTTTGGTTTTAATCCCTTTACTGATTCTGTTTCTAGTGACCATGCAAATCGGTGTGGCAATAAATTTTAGAAATATCGATAGAACTTTTGCGCAGAGCGAAGCATCTGAACGGGCAATTTCTGGTCAATTCGCCTCTGGCGATCGAGTTATGGAAGTTAATCCATTTGGCACATTTAATTCTTTGGGCATCTTAATTACGAGAAAAGTAAGCAGTATTCCAATTTTGATTCCTTTTATTGGAAGCTTTATAAATAGAGGTCACCGCTCAGAAGTTAGCGGCATAGCCGTATTAGAGACTCTTACATGAAAAACCTAATTGCAAAGATTCGATCTGAAGATGGCAGTGCCGCTGTTGAGTTTGTACTGCTCGCAATTCCTTTGTTCATTCCAATAATTTTGTTTATGAGTTCATTTGCAGACGTTAGTGATAAAGAATTAATTGCCAGAACCCTTGCTCGCGAAAGTGTTAGAGGTTTTGTCCTATCGCGAGGGGATATATCTGCATATTCAACAGCACACCATATTGCTACAGAAGGTGCAATGGCATTGGGTTTAGATGCCCATGAAGTTTCCTCAATGAGGGTCAGTATCCGATGTGAAACATGGCCATGCATTTCACCACGTAATCGAATTTCACTAACAATCACTTTTGATTCAAATCAGGGTAATAGAGAGATTAAAGCTACTGCTGAAGAAGTTCTGTCTCCATGGGTTTGAAAGCCGCTATCGAAGATGAAGAGGGTTCAATCTCCCTATTAATCATTGGACTTTTTGTTGTAACAGTTGCAACTTTGCTTGTGATTACAAATATTGCATCTATTGCGATTGCTCAACGTTCTTTGGTTCAAGCAAGCGAAGCTGCTGTCCAGCGCGCAGTGCAGAGTTTAGATCTAGAGGCTTATTACGTTGGTGAAGGTGGAATGCTTAGCGGTGTTTTAAACAATGGCGAAGTTCCAATTCCAATTGAATGTAACACTGCTAGTTCGGCAATAACTGACGAGTTGCAGCATTGGAACTCTGCAAACAGCACACTCTTGCGACGAGAAATCCGAGATATCTGGATGAGTGAATTCACTTGTGACGGTGTATCTGTTGGAATTAGTACGTCGGCATTCGCAGTTCTGCCACTTCAACTTCCATTTATAAACCTCAAAAATATTGAATTGCACACTTCGGTCGGTGCGACAAATACTCGCTCAAAGGGCTTATATCTCTTCGGTATTCGCATTTCTTAGTTAGATGTATTCCTAAAATTCTTTTAAGTTACTAATCTCGCTATCCTTTACCCATGGCTGCGCGTGAATATGGGATAGAGATTGGTGCTATTGACGCGACCCTTGTATCTATTGAAAAGGTTTTGGATTTACCGAAATTACGTAAGTTAGCTGCTGAGTTAGAAGAACAGGCTGGGGTTCCTAATTTGTGGGATGACCCAGAGAGTGCACAGAAAATCACAAGCCGTTTGTCTCGTACTCAGTCTGTAATTTCTAAGTTAGAGAGTCTTCGCCAAAGAGTTAGCGATCTTCCAATTCTTATTGAATTAGCACAGAGTGAAAGTGATTTGGCTGCTGCTATGGCAGATGCTGAGGCAGAGTTAGATGCAACAAAGAGAGCAGTTAGTGAATTAGAAGTTCAGACACTTCTAAACGGTGAATACGATGACCGCGATGCTTTGATAACAATTCGTTCTGAAGCTGGTGGTGTTGAAGCTGCGGATTGGGCGCAGATGTTGATGCGTATGTATCTGCGTTATTGTGAACGCCATGTGTTGAAGGTAGATATTCTCGAAACTTCTTACGCGGAAGAAGCAGGAATTAAATCGACAACTTTTAAAGTCAGTGCGCCATATGCCTATGGCACTTTGTCTGTGGAGCAAGGAACACATCGTCTCGTTCGTATCTCTCCATTTGATAGCCAGAGTCGTCGCCACACATCCTTTGCAGGTGTGGAAGTTGTGCCTGTTGTGGACCAGAGTGATCACATTGAAATTGATGAAAAAGAAATTCGTGTAGATGTCTATCGCTCATCTGGTCCTGGTGGACAAGGTGTAAACACAACTGACTCTGCAGTTCGAATTACTCATATTGCAACCGGCATTGTTGTTTCTTGCCAAAATGAACGTTCACAGATTCAGAACCGTGCAACAGCTATGGCTGTGTTGCAATCAAAATTATTAGAGCGTCGACGCCAAGAAGAGCAAGCAAAAATCAATGCTCTCAAAGGTGATAACTCTGGTTCATGGGGAAATCAAATGCGTTCATATGTATTAGCTCCGTATCAAATGGTTAAGGATTTGCGCACAGATCACGAAACAGGAAGTACTGGTGCGGTTCTTGATGGAGAAATAGATGACTTCATCGAAGCCGGAATTCGCTGGCGTCGTAGTTCATAAATCACGCGTGATTTGGCGCACTCAGAGAAAAATCACAGGCTTTCGTAGCACCTAATTCCCAAGAAAAGTGCGCCAATTCCATAAACTATGGACAGTAAGGAAAGCGCAACAAAATTCTTTTTTGAAGGTGAAAAGGAATTTGGGTGGCGTTTACACCGAATTAATTGGAGTGCGCGTGATTCGTTTTGAAAATGTAACGAAGGTTTATACAGGCCAAGAGCGACCTGCTCTCGATAGCGTCTCCCTTGAAATTGTTAAAGGTGAGTTCGTATTCCTTGTTGGTCTATCTGGTTCCGGTAAGTCCACATTCCTTCGGTTGATTCTGCGCGAAGAGCGTCCAACTTCAGGAACTATTCACGTCGCCGGAAAAGATTTAGGAACACTCGCTGCTCACAAGGTTCCAGAACTGCGCAGACAAGTTGGAACTGTTTTCCAAGATTTCCGTTTGCTACCAAATAAAACCATCACCGAAAACGTAGCTTTCACACTTCACGTGCTCGGATACTCACAAAAAGAAATTAACCGTGAGATTCCAGAAGTTCTTGAATTAGTCGGCTTGGAAGATAAAGCAGATCGCCTTCCAAATGAGATTTCTGGTGGAGAACAGCAGCGCGTAGCAATTGCACGTGCCTATGTAAGCCGCCCACCGATTCTTATAGCCGACGAACCAACTGGAAACTTAGACCCAGCCACTTCAGTTGGAATTATGAAGTTACTTGATCGCATTAACCGCGAGGGAACCACAGTTTTGATGGCTACGCACGATGCGGGAATTGTGGATCAAATGCGCAAGAGAGTTATCGAATTAGATGGCGGACACGTGATTCGCGACCAAGTTCGCGGCGTTTACGGTTACACAGGTTAGGGTTAGCAAATGCGCGCACGCTTCTTATTAGCTGAAGTCGGTATCGGACTCAAGCGAAACTTCACAATGACCTTCGCCGTCATCGTCACAGTTGCAATCTCATTGTCATTACTTGGAATTGGACTTCTTTCTAACTCGCAAGTTAATGCAATGAAAGATTATTGGTATGACAAGATCGAAGTATCAGTATTTCTCTGCGGCTCACTCTCTGAATCACCATCTTGTTCAGGTGGAGTTATCTCTTCTGCGCAGCGCCTACAGATTCAAAATGAATTACAAAATATGCCAGTTGTTGACACTGTGTATTACGAATCCCAATCACAGGCATATGCGCGCTTTCAAGAACGCTTTAAAGATTCAGCAATCGCACAAAATGTAACTGCAGATCAACTTCCAGAATCATTTCGTGTGAAGTTAAAAGATCCACAACAATTTCCAGTAATCGTTAGCGCATTCTCAGGTCGCCCTGGTGTCGACCTTGTTCAGGATCAGAGAACAATTCTTGAGAAGTTCTTCCGTTTACTAGCGGTGTTAAGAAATGGCGCACTACTTGTTGGGCTTGCATCCGTACTTACGGCAGCGCTTCTAATTAGCAACACACTTCGTATCGCAGCTTTCAATAGGCGCCGTGAAACTGGTGTGATGAAACTTGTCGGTGCATCATCGTGGTCGATTCAACTTCCATTCTTACTCGAAGGCGTAATCTCTGCTGTCATCGGTTGGGGACTGGCTACTGGATTGCTTTCAATCCTTAAAACTGTCATTGATTCCAAAGTTGCCCCGCTTTTAACCTTCACCAACTTCTTTGGTTGGGGCGAAGTCTGGGTTGCATCCGGATGGCTTCTGCTGACAGGACTTGGTGTTTCAGTTCTGGCCTCATTGGTAACTCTTCGCCGCTATCTCAAGGTTTAATTATCTCTTAACAACTGCAATCAGTTGTCTTATCGGGAGGTGATGTGCGATGGTCAAAGAAGTTGGTCGCAAGGTCATCGCCCAGAACAAAAAAGCCCGTCACGATTATTCAATTGAAGATGTCTTCGAATGTGGAATTGTTCTAACTGGCACCGAAGTTAAATCACTTCGAATGGGTCGTGCTTCATTAATCGATGGATTCGCCATGGTTGATAAAGGTGAACTCTGGTTAAGCGGTGTTCATATTCCTGAATACACCCAAGGCACATGGACAAATCACACTCCCCGTCGTGATCGTAAATTACTGGTGCACGCTGCTGAAATTCGCAAGCTTTCAGCACGTATGAAAGATGGTGGTCTCACACTTGTTCCGCTATCTCTTTACTTTAAAGATGGAAAAGCAAAGATTGAATTAGCTGTTGCTAAAGGTAAAAAGGTTTATGACAAGCGCGCTGCGCTTATGGAACGTCAAGCAGGTCGCGAAGTTGAGCGAGAAGTTTCTCGTCGTCGCTCTGGAAAAGATTCTTAAAAACTCAAACTCTGCTTAATTCTTCAGAAGAGCCATGAGCAATCGTGCTCTGTTTCTGAGGGCTCTATAGGCTTAACTTTTACCGTGTTTTGTATCTTTTTTTATTGAGCCTTACACTTATCTACTCATTACTGAACGCACGTGTGCGTAAACAGAAAATGAAAACAAAAACTAAATAGTGGGAAATGCTTTCCACACCCATGGGGGTGAACGGTCTCGACTTTGGAAGTTGATTCAGGGGAAGCGGGCCGAGGAAGCCAGGATGATCTCGTTAACCAAA
>Ga0315907_10008529_pt1 | contig 10521 bp, 7 predicted proteins | sample LakEriMetagenome_3_FD_203525 | JGI IMG/M metagenome (GOLD analysis project Ga0315907, IMG submission 203525) | Freshwater fungal communities from buoy surface, Lake Erie, Ohio, United States - Buoy 12 MA123 | ecosystem: Environmental > Aquatic > Freshwater > Lake > Lake biofilm | place: USA...
CCATTTATGGCCTAAGTAGCATTTTAGGGCGCTCCATCAATTTTTTACTGATCATCATATACACAGGTTACCTAACCAAGGCAGACCTGGGCGCATTTACGGGCATTTATGCCTTGATCGGTTTTTTAAACATCGTGTTTACCTACGGGATGGAAACCGCCTTTTTTCGATTTTCTACGGGGAAAAATCTGGACCCCAAGCGAGTTTACCACACTACCCAAACCCTACTCGTCTTATCCAGCCTAGTGCTGGGTTCAGGGGTCTACCTTTCTGCACCGCTTTTGGCAGAATGGATGGACTATCCCGGTCAAGCCTACTTGTTTGAGTGGACAGCTTTATTGCTTGCCTTTGATGCGGTGTTGGCCATTCCTTTTGCCAAACTCAGATTAGACAATAAGGCCAAAACCTTCGCAGGCGCCAAATTGATCAACATTCTTCTCAACGTATTTTTCAACCTATTGCTACTGATTTGGATTCCTGGATGGATTCAGGGAGGCATCCTTACCGAAGGTTTCCTAGGCTACCAATCGGACTGGGGTGTGGAATACATCCTCCTTTCCAATTTAATTGCCAACGGCTTAATTATTCCTCTAGTCTGGTGGAGCGCTGGTTTCTTCTCCTTCCGATTGGAAAAAGAAATCCTAAAGCCCATGTGGACTTACTCCCTTCCTCTCCTTTTTATGGGATTGGCAGGAGTGACCAATGAACTTATTTCGCGACTGCTATTTGAATACGTATTGCCTACCGACTTTTACCCTGGACTGAATTCTCGGGAGGCCGCCGGTATTTTTGGAGCCAATTTCAAGTTGGCCATCCTGATGAACTTGGTGATTCAAGCCTTCAAGTATGCTGCGGAGCCTTTCTTTTTCAGGGAATCCAAGGAAAAAGACTCCCCTCAATTGTATGCGCGAGTCATGCATGGGTTCATCCTGTTTTGTTCCCTGTTGATGATTTTGATTTCAGTCAACCTGCATTGGATTGGCCCTCTTTTCCTCAAAGGAGACGCCTACCAAATCGGATTTTCCATCGTACCCATGCTGTTATTGGGCTACCTGCTTTTGGGTATTTACTTCAATTTATCTATCTGGTTTAAGTTGACCGACAAGACCAACTACAGTTTCTGGATTACGTTTTCAGGAGCCTTAGTCAGTGTGGTAGGCATTGCCTTATTGGTTCCAATTTGGGGCTTTATGGGTGCAGCGGTGAGTACCGTAGCCTGTTACTTGGTGATGACTGGCGTTTGCTACTTCTATGGTCAGAAATATTATCCTGTTCCCTACCAAACCACCCGTGGCCTGGTCTACCTGATCCTTGCATTTGGATTAAGCTATGCAGGGTACTTTATGGAAACTGGAACAGTAGGTTTGGATTTTATCCTTAAAAATGCGGGTGTCCTTCTATTTCTCGCGGTAGTATTTTTTGGAGAGCGCACCTTTTTTCGCTCGTTACTTGCCAAAAAATCCTAAATAAGCCTTGCATGCCCCCCTTTTCTTCAGTCAAATTGAGGAAAAGGCACTATGTTTGTGTAGATGATTTGAAATCCCATCCTTCAGTGAGAGTTACCCCCATTTTTCTTCTACTTTGCCTCTTTTTTCTGGGTCCGATCGCAGGATTTCCGCAGGCAACCTTGTCTAAAAAAGAAGTAAAAGCACAAGAACAAAAAGCAAATGCAAGCCGCTTTTTTATTGAAGGAGAAAAGGCCTTCGCCTTGGGAGATTTGGAAAAAGCCTATCAATACTTGGCAAAAGCACGGGAGTTTGCACCTGAAGAACCCGCTATATCATTCAAATTGGCAGAGGTTCTTTTAAAAAACAACCAAGCCGATAAAGCCCTTCCCTTTGCACAGCAGGCGGTAGCTGGAGATCCTGAAAATTTATTCTATGCCTTGTTGGTAGCAGAAATTTACACCGGATTGAACAAACCCTTGGAGGCAGCAGCTTTGTTGGAAAAGTTGACCACGGGATCCACCAAAAACCAGCAGTACAACTTGGAGTTGGCATCCATCTACCTGAACGCCAATGAGTTTGACAAGGCCTTGGTAGCCTTGGACCGAGCAGAAGCCTACTATGGGGTTCGAGAACCCTTTACTGTACAAAAGCAACGAATTTATCTCCGCAAAGACCAACTCGGAAAAGCCGTGGAGGAAGGTGAAAAATTAATCTCCTCATTTCCCGGAAATCCCAACTACGTTCTTTCCCTAGTCGAAATTCTGTACAACAATGCCAAGTTGGACCAAGCCATACAATTGGTCAGCACTGAAATCAACAAATACCCCAATCAGCCTGAGCTTCAGCTCGCGGCTTTCACCCTCTACGGAGAAAAGGGGCAAGTCGCACAGGCAAACTCCTTTTTGTTAGAGGCCATGGCCAGTCCAGACCTGGCTACCTCTTCCAAAGCCAGCACCTTCCAAGGCCTGCTGCAAGAGCTGAAAACCGCCGAGCGAGAAAAGTTACTCGACAGCTTAGAAGTGCTTTTTACTGAAATGCATCCTGCCGATGCCAGTGTATTGGAAGCCCTGGGCAATCGAAGAAAAATAGGAAACAAGTTGGGAGAAGCACTTGAATTGTACAAAAAGTCTTTGGCCCTACAACCCAAAAACGAACGGCTCCTCGAAGAGGTAATTGTCAATTCCTTTGAAACGAGTGCCAATTACGAGGAAGTGGGAATTTACACACGGATAGCCATAGAGGAATTTCCTGAAAGCGCTGAATTTTGGTTTTACGAAGGAGTATTGCTCTCCGCACAAAAGAAGGATTCGGTAGCGGTACAGGCCCTAGAAACGGCCCTGCAGTTGAATGAAGGAAAAAATCCACAACTAGCAGAGGTGGCTTACAGCACCTTAGGCAATAGCTTGTATCAATTGGGTGATCAGGCCTCAGCATTTTCCAATTTTGACAAAGCCCTCGCACTCAATCCAAATGACGAACAGGTATTGAACAATTATGCCTATTTTCTTTCGTTAGCTAAAAAAGACTTAACGAAGGCCTTAGAGATGGCACAGCGAGTAGTAAAAAAACAACCAAAAAACGGAACCTACCTGGATACCTTGGCCTGGGTTTTGTACCAACTGAACCGTTATGGTGAAGCAGCTACTTATCTGGAAGAAGCGTTGAAGTTCGAAAAAGAACCTAGCGGTGTACTGATGGAGCATTATGGGGATATTCTTTTTCGTCTGGGAAAAGTTGAGGATGCGGTTTCTTGGTGGAAAAAAGCAAAAGAAAGTCCCGAGGGTTCTGAGCAACTCGAGCAAAAAATTAAAAATCGGCAACTTCATGACTAAGATGAGACTGCTTATTGGACTGGTACTTGTCTTTTTGAATTGGGGATGTGCTCAAAAGGTTACTACCCAAATTGCAAGTGAAGAAATGGAATCCTTTGCTCCCAACAAGACAGAGTATGACTATTTACAAGCTAAAGCCAAATTAGTGCTAGAGGAAGATTCGGGCAAGATCACTCGAGGAACCCTACAGTTGCGCGCAAAAAAAGACAGCTTAATTTGGTTTTCGCTTTCTCCAGGATTGGGAGTTGAGGCCATTCGTGGTCTCCTGAGCCAGGAGAAAATCCAAATCTTGAACCGGATGGGGTCAGGTGACGTCAATCTCAGTTATGAGGAGTTTGAAAGGCGATTTGGAATCAAATTATCCTTGGGCTTATTTCAAAACATCCTTTGGGGAGATAGCCCTTATCCAGCTAGCTATGAAGATCGTCTGGTGCGAGTTGGAAAAAAGTTTGAATTAACTCAAGTTCGTGACCAGGTTCGGTATTTTAGTAAAATTGATACCCGACTTGGAAAAGTTACGGAGCTCTCGAGCACCTCAATTGCTGGCAAGGGGTCTCTTTTAGCTAGTTTTCCAGATTACCAAAACCTCGAAGCACAGGCCTTCCCTGCGGAAGTTTTGTTTAAAGTTGCTTTTGAGGCACCAGAAGTAGCTCAAAATTTTAGGATATACATTACCTGGACTTCTTTAGATCCAAAGGCGGATCCTTTAACTTTTCCTTTCCGATTTTAATTCCTATGAAAACATTTGCGAGTCTGCTTTCACTTCTTTACATCCTACTTCTCTCGAATATGGCGGTTGCACAATCCACCAAATCTCGTGAGCAATTGGAGAAAGATAAGTTAGCTATTCAGGCCCGTTTGAAAGAATTTGACGCCATCCTCAAACAAACTTCTGCTACTAAAAAAACATCCATTGGGGAGTTGAATGCAATCACTAGCCAGTTTCAAAGCCAAAATCGCCTGGTAAACACCTTGGATCGGGAGGTGAGTTTGTTATCCAACGAAATCCTAGAAATTGAAAATAAAATTGCAGGTCTAGAAAAACAGTTGATCGAATTGAAAGCGGAATATTCGCGGATGATTTACAATTCCTCCAAATTGAACCGGGGGCTTTCAATAGTAGCTTTTGTATTCAGTTCAAGCAATTTCAATCAGCTGTACATGCGATTGAAATACCTCAAACAATACACCGAAAGCCGAAAAAAACAGGCCGAGCAAATTGAAAAACTATCCACAGAACTTGCCAATCAACGCATTCAGCTCGATGAGCGAAAGGTAGACAAGGAAGAAGTATTGGTGGAAGAAAAAACTGAAAAGGAAAAATTAGAGGTCATGCGTAAAGAGCAGCAAGGCCTAGTCAATACGCTTTCTAAGAAAGAACGGGATATTCAAAAGCAAATCACTGCCACTAAGAAGCAGCAAGAACAGTTGAATCGGATGATTAAAACTGCTATCGAGGCTGAAATTCGCGCGGCTGAAACTGCCTCCAAAAAGGAAAACAGCACCAGTACCAAAAAGGCAGGTACCAGTATGCCGATGACGCCTGAGGCCGCGGCCCTATCGAGTTCATTTGCCGGAAACAAGGGCAAGCTCCCTTGGCCGGTAGAACAAGGTATCGTCTCTCAGAGCTACGGGACCTATCCACACCCATCCTTGAAGGGTATCACTCTTGAAAATGATGGAATCGATATCCGAACCCAGCCCAACGCAACCGTTCGCGCTGTTTTTGATGGGGTAGTAACCAAAATCACCACGATTCCTGGGTACGGCAACACCATCATCATCAAGCATGGGGAGTACTTTACCATGTACAGTAGACTGAAGTCGATATCGGTTAGCAATGGCCAAACTGTCAAAGCAAAATCAGCTATTGGACAAGTTGCCACCAACGCGGATGGAATAGCTGAAGTTCACTTCCAAACTTGGAAAGGTCTACAAATCATGGACCCTGCAACCTGGATAATTACCAAATAGGTTAAAAAACTAGGCATTCAAAAAAAAGATTTACATCAGTTGCAGTTCTCCTTGGGTAAGCGACTGATACTTGTATATTTGTATCTCTATCTTTAAACGCAGAGCATTATGACTACTTTAGGCTTCATTGGCAATATTGGCGGTCCTTCCATGATCCTGATTATTGTGGTAATTCTTCTTTTGTTTGGTGCAAAACGAATTCCTGAATTGGCACGAGGACTAGGACGTGGAATCCGTGAATTCAAAGACGCAACCAAAGACATCCAAAATGACCTCGAAGAGGGAATGAAAGACAAGAAAAAATAATTTCTCAGTTCGATTCATTTGGAAAAATATCGTTCCTTCGACGAAATCCAATTTGCCCTTAAAAATGGGACAAGTGATTGTCGATCGATTGTAAACTATTACCTACAAAATATCAAGACGAAGGCGCATCTCAACGCCTTCGTCGAAGTTTATGCCCATTCCGCACTTGAGAAAGCTGCCCAAGTGGACCTGAAAATAGCCAAAGGCACAGCAGGAAAACTGGCTGGGATGGTCATTGGCATCAAAGATATCCTCAATTACGAGGGACATGCCTGCACTGCAGGCTCAAAAATCCTAAATGGCAACATTGCTCAGTATACTGCTACAGCGGTCCAACGACTTCTGGATGAAGATGCCGTAATCATTGGTCGCCTTAATTGCGATGAATTTGGCATGGGTAGCTCAAATGAGCATTCCATTCACGGCAAAGTTTTTCAAGAACTAGACCCTACTCGAGTACCTGGGGGATCCTCAGGGGGATCAGCGGTAGCAGTTCAAGCCAATTTGTGCACGGTTTCCTTAGGAACAGATACGGGTGGTTCTGTACGACAGCCAGCAGCTTTTACTGGGGTGATTGGGATGAAGCCCTCCTATTCCCGAGTTTCGCGTTGGGGGTTGATTGCCTACGCTTCTTCTTTTGATACCATTGGGGTTTTTTCGTCCACTATTCAGGATAATGCCCGGGTGCTTGAAGTAATAGCAGGATACGATCCAAAAGACAGCACTTCTTCCCAAAAAGCCGTAGAGCAATACACTTCCTTATCCTTTCCAACTAAATCGGTGAAGGTGGCTGTTTTGAAAGATGCCTTGCATGCTCCTAGGCTACAACGTGAAATCAAACGAAATACTCTGGCAGTAATCGACTGCTTAAAAAAGGAAGGTCATCAGGTCGAGGAAGTAGAATTTCCACTCTTAAAATACGTGCTTCCTACCTATTACATTCTCACCACAGCAGAGGCCAGTGCTAACCTCTCCCGATTTGATGGAGTCAACTATGGCTACAGAACACCCCATGCTTCGAATTTGGAACAGCTCTACAAAAATAGTCGCAGTGAAGGTTTTGGCGAAGAGGTCAAGCGAAGAATTATGCTAGGAACATTCGTGCTTTCTGCAAACTATTACGAAGCCTATTTTACTAAGGCTCAAAAGGTTCGCCGTATCATTAAAGAAGTCACTGAAAAATTATTAACAGATTTTGACTATCTTTTGCTTCCAACAACCCCATCTACCGCCTTCAAGTTTGGTGAACATGGGGATGATCCGGTGTCTATGTATTTGGAAGATCTATTTACTGTACAAGCCTCCGTATCTGGAATGCCTGCCATCTCACTTCCTAACGGAAAGGATGACTCTGGGATGCCAATAGGGCTCCAAATAATTTCCAACTCCTTCAAAGAAAGGGAGTTGTATGCATTTAGCCAGTATTTAACTGGCTTAAATTTAAATTAAACCGAGAGATGAAGATGTATATTCTCCACCTAGTGGTGGTACTTGTGAGTAGTATTCATTTTTTTAGTTTGGATGCTTTTGGGCAGCAAAATGAGGTAGAATCGTTAGGTAACGTGGAAGGTGTCGTGATGCCCAACTACCACTACGACTATGTCCCAGATTTTACCTATCAAGAAGTTTCAGACCGTATCCAAGCCATGGACCTTGAGATGCAATTTGAATTAAATGATCGGGTATTTTCATTTATCCAATACTTCACAGTTCGCAATAGGGAATACATCAAAATGGTATTGGCTCGAAAGGAGCAGTATTTCCCCATGTATGCCGAAACAATGCAAAACCACGACATGCCTTCGGACATCATTTACCTCTCCATTGTGGAATCAGGCTTAGACCCTAAAATCAGATCCAAAATGGGTGCTGTAGGATTATGGCAATTTATGCCTGCCACAGGAAGAGAATATGGAATGCAGGTTACCACAGACATGGACGACCGCATGGATCCCGAAAAGTCTACCGTTGCCGCAGCCAAATACCTGAAGTCACTCTACAGAATGTTTGGGAATTGGGAAGTGGCTTTGGCCGCCTACAATTGTGGCCCAGGAAATGTACGTAAAGCCATTCGCAGATCTGGAGGCAAAACCACTTTTTGGGGGATTTACGACCATCTCCCTAAAGAAACTCGCAGTTATGTTCCTCAATTTCAGGCGATGCTCTACGTGCTCAACCACTTAGAAGAACACAACCTACATCTGGAAGAACCGAGCTACCCTTTGGAATACGAGTCCATTCATTTCAACCGTGCATTTCACCTGGACCGGATGGCTTCCCTCTCTGGTATTTGTCTTTCTGACTTAGAAAAGTTGAATCCTTCCATCAAGAATAGAAAAATTCCAGAATCACACCAGGCTATAGCTTTACGAATCCCAAAATCAAAAGTTTTTTTCGTAAAGGAAAATCTGGCCTGGATCAGTGATTCATTAGGAAAAAGCGCACCTGTATTGCTAGCCTCAAATCCTGCGCCCCCATCAAGCACCTCATCTGAGGCAACTAGCAGTACCTCTTCACGTCTTGCCTACAAAGTGAAGTCTGGTGATGCCCTTGGCAAAATCGCTACCAAACATGGAGTAAGCATCTCCCAATTGAGAAGCTGGAACAACCTCAACTCCAATTTAATTAAGGTAGGCCAGATCCTGATCATTCATACAGGTCAAGAGCAAAGTACGGTCACTTCTTCAGCTCTAGCTCTTAATGAAGCCAGTGCTCCAACTTCTAAAACCTATACCGTACAACCTGGAGATTCCTTGTGGATTATTTCAAAAAAACATTCCTTGACCATTGAGCAGATTAAGCGACTGAACAATCTGAATAGCACCAACATCAAACCTGGGCAACGCTTAATCATAGGCTAAGTTTTTCCTTGATGAATCTCAATCCTTAATCTGAAATGGATAGCACCCTTCTTTTTTACAAAAAAAACATGAACCCAATCCTAAGAGCCATTCAATTTTGTCTCCTTCCACTTTTCTTTTTGTTCCTATTCTCTTGTTCCGAAGAAAATGGGGGGAGTAATTCATTGAAACCAAAAGCCAAAGGCGATATTGGCGAGATCGTGTTGGCTATAGATTCGACCAAATGGGCGGGGCCTGTAGGCGAGGAACTTCGTGCCATCTTTGAGGCGGATCTACCAGGAATGCTTCGCTCTGAACCACAGTTCAAAGTGCATCGAGTAGATCCTCGTGCGATGACACGGATGTTGAAAATGTATACCAACCTGATCTATGTCACTACTTTTGACGACAAAAAAGGAGGTAGTCAAGCCATTAACGCGCAATTTACTCCCGAATCCAAGGCAAAGGCAGCAGCAGATCCAAGCATGTATTCGCTTCGAATGGAGGATGAATTTGCCCAAGGTCAAGAAGTTTTGTACCTCTTTGGTAACAATGAACAAGAGTTGATTGACAACTTAAGAAAAAACAAAGATCAACTTCAGAATCTGTTTGAAGTGCGGGAAAGAGACCGCCTAGCCAAGCCCTTATTGGCACGAAAAAATGCGGCTGCTCAAAACGATGCACGAAAGAATCTAGGCATTGAGATCATGCCTCCAGTATCCTACCAAATCGCAAAGTCAATACCAGGATTTCTTTGGCTTCGACAACCCTCCCCTACAGACAAGCGTCCTGATATTAGTGTTTACTTTCATGTAGAAGACTACACCAAGGAAGAACAAACCTTCCCACAGAACATCCTTGCGCTTCGGGATTCATTAGCCAAGGTTCATATTTTTGGAGATCCAGAGGACCCTAGCTCCTTCATGACCAGCGAAAAACAAATCCCCCCTGCTTTTCGAAACATGGTCATTAATGATAATTTTACAGTTGAAATCAGAGGTACCTGGAAAACGAACAATTTGAGCATGGGTGGCACCTATCTTGGTTACCTGATGATTGATCAGAAGAAAGGAAAGCTTTACTACATGGAAGGTTTTGTGTATTTTCCAAATGAAGTGCACCGAGATGCCTTACGAGAAATCCAAGCCGTACTACTGAATACCAACATCAATTGGACAGAAAATCAAGTAAAGTAAACCCAGTATATCCTCCCATTTATGGCGATTAAGATTAGAAAAGAAGACGCATTAAACTACCACAGTCAAGGTTCGCCTGGAAAAATCCAAGTGGTCCCAACCAAGCCTGTTTCAAGCCAATTGGACCTTGCACTCGCCTATTCCCCTGGAGTAGCAGAACCTTGTAAGGAAATTGCTGCTGATGTAGAAAACGTATACAAATACACCGCCAAAGGAAATCTGGTAGCAGTAATCTCCAATGGCACGGCTGTATTGGGTTTGGGCGATATCGGTCCAGAAGCCTCCAAACCCGTCATGGAAGGAAAAGGGGTCCTATTTAAAAAATTTGCTGGGATTGATGTTTTCGATCTTGAAATAGATGAGAAAGACCCAAAAAAACTGATCCAAATCATCAAATCTCTAGAGCCCACCTTTGGAGGCATCAACCTAGAGGACATCAAAGCACCAGAGTGCTTTGAAATCGAGCAGACACTCAAGAAAGAAATGAAAATCCCCGTCATGCACGATGACCAGCATGGGACGGCAATCATTTCAGCTGCTGCTTTACTCAATGCCCTGGAGTTGGTTGAAAAAAACATTGAAGACATCCGAATTGTGGTGAGTGGCGCTGGAGCAGCTGCTATCTCCTGCCTACGTTTTTACGTAACCCTTGGCGTCAAAAAAGAACATATTGTCGTTTGCGATAAAGAAGGAGTAATCCGAACCGATCGTCCAGGATTGACTGGGGAGCATCTGGAATTTGCCACTACTCAGAACTTTACAACCATTGCCGAGGCCATGCCCGGAGCAGATGTATTTCTTGGACTTTCCGCAGGTAACATCATTTCTCCGGAAATGATCCAATCCATGGCTCCGGACCCTATAGTTTTTGCGCTAGCAAACCCGGATCCGGAAATTTCCTATGAAGCGGCAATTGAAGCTCGAG
>Ga0315907_10008531_pt1 | contig 10519 bp, 8 predicted proteins | sample LakEriMetagenome_3_FD_203525 | JGI IMG/M metagenome (GOLD analysis project Ga0315907, IMG submission 203525) | Freshwater fungal communities from buoy surface, Lake Erie, Ohio, United States - Buoy 12 MA123 | ecosystem: Environmental > Aquatic > Freshwater > Lake > Lake biofilm | place: USA...
TGGACAAGATCGCCGTTTCCGGCGATACGCCGCCCCCTTCCCCGGCGCTTCTGCTGCCGGTGACGACCGCGCTGGCCGACATCCCGGCGCTGGCCCTCACCGAAGCGGAAGCCGCGCGGCTCTCATTTGGTCAGCATATTCCGCTGGTTGAATTCATGGGCCGCGTACCGCGTGAGGCCAACCCAGATGGGGGCTTGGCCAGGGCGATGGTGGGGGGGCGCCTGATGGGTCTTGCCCGCTTGGAAGAAGGCTTACTGAAGCCAGAGCGTTGGTTGGGTCAGGGCGGTTCTTGAACCATTGCCGGGCATTGCCCGGACGAGAGGAGAAATCCGATGTCGATCACCGCGGAGCGTCGCACGACGCTTATTTCCGAATACGCCATCAAGCCGGGCGATACCGGCAGCCCGGAAGTGCAGGTGGCACTTCTGTCTGAGCGCATTTCCAACCTGACCGAGCATCTGAAGACCCATTCCAAGGATTTCCATTCCCGGCGCGGCTTGCTGGTGCTGGTGGGTCAGCGCCGTGGCTTGCTGGATTATGTGAAGAAGACGGACCAGAAGCGCTATGAGACGCTGATTGGTCGGCTTGGCCTGCGTCGGTAAGTTTTTCAGGCTGGCGGATACCGCCAGTGGAAAAGAAGGGGGCCATGTGCCCCCTTTTTGTTTTTCTGCCCGCTTATTTCTTCGCCGCCGGTGGCATACCCGGCAGCATCCCCCCCGGCATTTGCATGGAAGGCGCCCCGGCAGGGCGCTGGAAGCGCGCGATATCCTGCGCCCCATAACTCACGCGCAATGCCTCAAGCCCGCCCTGCATGCCCTGGGCGCTCCCTTGGGAACGCAGCATCACCCCATCATCGGTAAAGCACCCCGTGCCGGAACCTTGCGGCCCCTCATGCCGCCAATTCGTGCAGGCAACACCGGCCACGCGATCCGCGCCAAGCTTGGTGAAGCGCGCGGATTCCAGCGCGCGCACATGGCTCGCCGCCTGGGCCATGGGGATATCCATCACCATGGGCTGGGGCATTTGCATGACCATGAAGCCCTTCTGCCCCGCGAAATCGGCAATGGTGTAGCCCATGCCGGGTAGGTCCACGCGCAGCAACCGCGCCGCTGCCGCCCAGGCCATGGTCACTTCCTGCATGGGGCCAGCGCCCGAAACGCGGTAGGTCACCGCCACATCACGGCTCGGAAAAAGCCGCGGCGCGTCCTGCGCCAGGGCGGGCAGGCTGAGCGTGAGGGCCGACATCGCAAACAAAACTGACCGCATGGGGTCCTCCTGAACGGCATGCGAAAAGGCATGAGCCGTCACTCCATAACATGCGTTCGGGCGGTGTTTATTTAAGGCGCCAGCGCGGCAAGTTCAGGGCATTGCCCGCCGGGGCAAATTCTCACCTTCAAAGTAACGCGGATTGGATGCCTGGAAGCCATCTGTTGTTTCGCGCCGCCGCACACAGGCCATGGTGGATTGCGCCAGGCTTCGCCAATCAGTCGCGCTGCGGGATGCTTCCAGAAGGCACCGGTCATAAACGGTATATTGAAAACCCGGGCCGCAGCCGAAACTCGGGCGATCCGCGCTGGCAGCGGTCATTATCAACCGGTTGGGCTTTGTCATTGGGGCTTCCGTGAAAATCCCCGAATAGCAGCCGGAGACAAGCACAATCGTGGGCGCATCACCGCAGCCGCTTTCCAAGGCCCGATTCAGAATGGCGGGTGAAAGGATTTGGCGGCTCGCGGCCAGGAAAATCCCCTGCTGCTGCGCCCCATGGGCCGTGACATAGACCAAACAACCCTCACCCGATGCCGGGCGCAGCGCAGATATGGCGGAAACCACGGCCTGCCGCGTCGCCAATTGCGCCTTTCCCTGGTCAATGACGGGTTGGGCGGCGCTGAAGCGCTTGGTCTGGCCTCGGACAAGGTTGGGGGCCATGATCTCTTGCAGCGCCTCAACCGCATTGTCCCAGACGGGCAGGCTGCCATCACCCGCCACAAGTACGGCCCGGTAGGGCGGGCTGATGGCCGGCGGGCTGCCCTGCTGCTCGACCGAGGCGCAGCCCGACAGCAAAAATAGAGCAATCAGAAACTTCCGCATGGCAGCATCTTTCAGCATGTCCGGGTCAAGCCCCGGGCAAAGGCTACCCCTGTTCTTTCGGGAAGGTAAAGTTTTTGGGCCTTTCCGCCGCTTTCCTGGCCCGTCCCGCAAGTTTCTGGTGGCAATTTCCCGCAATCCGGGCCATATGCCCCCTTGGTGCTGCCCGGCCGGAAGCCGGGGCGCCAACCGCCGCGCACGCTGCGGGTTAGGACAGTTCTTCAAGTCGTGGCTTCGGATAGGGACCACCGCGGCGTTTCCGGCCACATGGGCGGCCTTCCCGTCGCGCCTTTCCGCGATGGGCCCACCCCATGCCGCCCGAGACGCCGATAAAACGGCCCCGCCACCGAGCATCCTCGGCGCTTTCCTGTCTTCTCCCGATGCGTCGCATTCCGGGGCCATTCGGCCCCTTCTGCCGCGCCGCCATCCAAAGGGGATGCGGCGTGGTTCGCGCTGGCATGGGCCAGCGCCCGAGAGGATGACGATGTTCGATAATTACTTCCGCAAGGAAATCGCCTGGGGCGGCAAGACCCTGGTTCTGGAAAGCGGCAAGATCGCCCGCCAGGCCGATGGTGCCGTGATGGCCCGCCTGGGTGACACGATTGTGCTTTGCACCGCTGTTGGTGCCCGTTCCGCCAAGCCGGGTCAGGATTTCTTCCCGCTGACCGTGCATTACCAGGAAAAGACCTTCGCCGCGGGCAAGATCCCGGGCGGCTTCTTCAAGCGTGAAGGCCGGCCTTCTGAAGCCGAAACCCTGACATCGCGCCTGATTGACCGCCCGATCCGCCCGCTTTTCCCCGAAGGCTTCCGCAATGAAGTCCAGGTGATTGCGACCGTGCTGTCGCATGATCTGGAAAATGATCCCGATATCGTTGCCATGGTGGGCTGTTCTGCCGCCCTCACGCTTTCCGGCATTCCGTTCTTCGGCCCGGTTGGCGCGGCGCGCGTTGGCTATATCAATGGTGCCTATGTGCTGAACCCAACTGCCGATCAGCGCAAGGAAAGCGTGCTGGATCTGGTGCTGGCCGGCACTGCCGAAGGCGTGTTGATGGTGGAATCGGAAGCGGGCGAATTGACGGAAGAAGTCATGCTCGGCGCCGTCACCTTCGGCCATGCTTCCTTCCAGCCGGTGATCCAGGCGATCATTGAATTGGCGGAAGTCGCCTCCAAGGAACCCTGGCCGCTGCCGGAGCCTTCGGAAGCGGAAGTGGCGCTCAAGAAGCGCATTGCCGAATTGGGCCGCGCCGATATGGCCGTTGCCTATACTGAAATACAAAAGCTGGTCCGCCAGGATAAGGTGGGCGCGGTGAAGAAGAAGGTGATCGCCGCCCTTGAAGCCGAAGGTGCGGATGTGAATCTGGCGAAGGGCTTGCTCAAGGAATTGGAAGCGGATGTGGTCCGCAACAATATCCTTGATACCGGCAAGCGCATTGACGGGCGTGATACACGCACCGTGCGCCCGATCATGGCCGAAGTGGGCGTGCTGCCGCGCGCGCATGGATCAGCACTTTTCACCCGTGGTGAAACCCAGGCGCTGTGCGTGGCCACACTCGGCACCGGCCAGGATGAGCAGGTGATTGATGCGCTCGCGGGTGAATACCGCGAAGATTTCATGCTGCACTACAACTTCCCGCCCTATTCGGTGAATGAAACGGGCCGCATGGGCAGCCCCGGCCGGCGTGAAGTGGGCCATGGCAAGCTTGCCTGGCGCGCCATTCATCCGCTGCTGCCGGAGAAGGAGAAGTTCCCCTATACCGTGCGCGTGGTTTCCGAAATCACGGAAAGCAATGGCTCATCCTCCATGGCGACGGTCTGTGGGACCTCGCTTTCCATGATGGATGCCGGCGTGCCGCTGAAGCGCCCCTGCGCGGGCATTGCGATGGGCCTGATCAAGGAAGATCGTGGCTTCGCCGTGCTGTCTGATATCCTGGGTGACGAAGACCACCTCGGCGATATGGATTTCAAGGTGGCCGGGACGGAAGTGGGGATCACCTCACTTCAGATGGACATCAAGATCACCTCCATCACGCCGGAGATCATGAAGATCGCGGTGGAACAGGCGCGTGAAGGCCGGCTGCATATTCTTGGCGAAATGGCCAAGGGGCTGACCGGGGCGCGCACCGATGTGGCGGCGACCGCGCCGCGCATTACTGTGATCAATGTGCCGAAGGACAAGATCCGCGATGTGATTGGTTCCGGCGGCAAGGTCATTCGTGAAATCACGGAACAGACCGGCACCAAGGTGGATATCGAAGATGACGGCACCATCAAGGTTGCCGCCACCAGCATTGAAGCCGCGCAGCGCGCTATTGATTGGATCCGCGGCATTGTGGCGGAACCGGAAATTGGCGTGATCTATAACGGGAAGGTCGTGAAGACCGCCGATTTCGGCGCCTTCGTGAATTTCCTCGGCGCCAAGGATGGGCTGGTGCATATCTCGGAATTGGCGAATGACCGCGTGAACAAGACCACCGATGTCGTCAAGGAAGGCGATGCGGTGAAGGTCAAGGTCATTGGCTTTGATGAACGCGGCAAGGTGAAGCTTTCCATGCGCGTCGTGGATCAGGCGACAGGGGCGGATATCACCGAACAGGTCGGCGCCAAGCGCCCGCGCCCGGAAGGTGATGACCGTCGTGGGGGTGAGCGGGGCGGTGAGCGTGGCGAACGCCGCGAACGCCGTGACCATCCGCGGGGCGATTGATCCTGCCAGACCAATACCCCGCCCCCTTTTACCGGGGCGGGGCTTACCCTAATAACCCAGTGCATAAACTAGGGAGCGCCGTTACTTGAAGGCCATCAATACAATCAGGATGGGGGGCGTTGATGTCCTGCCGCTGGTAGAAGGCGGCAAGGGCGTTGCTGTTTCCAATGGGCGCACCTGCGGCGGCTGGGCCTCGGCCGGCGGCGTTGGCACCTTCTCGGCCGTCAATGCCGATAGCTATGATGCGGATGGCAACATCATCCGGCAAATCTATCACGGCAAAACGCGCCGCGACCGGCATGAAGAACTGGTTGAATACGGCATCAAGGGCGGCATCGCCCAAGCCCAGCGCGCCTGGGATATGGCCGGCGGCAAGGGGCGTATCCATGCCAATATCCTCTGGGAAATGGGCGGTGCGGAACGCGTTGCGCGCGGCATGCTGGAAGGCGCGCGTGGCTTGATCCATGGCGTCACTTGCGGTGCGGGCATGCCCTATAAGCTCGCGGAAGTGGCGCGCGATTATGGGGTGCATTACTACCCGATTATTTCTTCCGCCCGCGCCTTTGCTGCGCTTTGGAAGCGCGCCTATCACAAGACCCGCGAATGGCTGGGCGGTGTGGTTTATGAAGACCCGTGGCTGGCCGGCGGGCATAACGGGCTTTCCAATAGCGAAAACCCGAAAGTGCCCGAAGCGCCGTTTCCGCGTGTGCTGAAACTACGTCAGCAGATGCGCGAATTTGGTCTTGGCGATGTGCCGATCATCATGGCGGGTGGCGTTTGGTGGCTGGAAGAATGGGAAGATTGGATTGACAATCCTGATCTTGGCCCGATCGCCTTCCAATTCGGCACGCGCCCCTTGCTGACACAGGAAAGCCCCATCAGCGAAGCCTGGAAGCAGCGGCTGCTGACACTGAAGTCCGGAGATGTGCTGTTGCAGCCCTTCTCACCAACCGGGTTCTATTCTTCTGCCGTGCGCAATGAATTCCTGCGCGAATTGGAAGACCGCAATGAACGCCAGGTCGCCTATACGGCGGAAGCCGTGGGCGATCATTTGGCGGAATATGGTGTGGGGCCGCGCAAGCGCCCGGTGTTTGTGACACCGCATGACCTGGCGCGCATTGCGCATTGGGAAGCGGAAGGCTTCACGGAAGCCATGCGCACGCCCGACAATACGCTGATTTTCGTGACCCCCGAGAAATCTCGCGAAATCGTCAAGGATCAGGTGGATTGCATGGGCTGTCTTTCGGCCTGCCGCTTTTCCAATTGGTCTCAGCATGAACCGGATTTTGACAATGGCCGCCGCGCCGATCCGCGCAGCTTCTGCATCCAAAAGACCTTGCAGGATATCAGCCATGATGGCGCCTTGGAAAAAAACCTGATGTTCGCCGGGCATAATGCCTATCGCTTCGGGTCTGATCCTTTCTATTCCAATGGCTTCATCCCAACCGCGAAGCAATTGGTGGAACGCATCCTGACCGGGCGCTGAGGCCAGAAATGGCCGCGCCTGTTTCCCTCGCTGCCTGGGGCAGTTTTCATGTCGGCGGGCGGGAAGTCTCCATTACCGATCAGCCGGCGCGTGAGGTGCTTTTCACGCCGGGCGGCGTGCCGGCCAAGGTTGACCCCAACGGCACTTATTTGATCGGTGCGCTTTACGCGCACTACATGATCCCTGCCGCGCCGCGCGGGCGCCACCCGTTGCTGATGTGGCATGGCGGCGGGCTTTCCGGTGTTTGTTGGGAGTCCACGCCCGATGGCCGCGAAGGCTGGCAACATTATTTTCTGCGCCAAGGCTGGCCGGTTTATGTGAGCAATGCGGTGGAACGCGGCCGCGCCGGCTGGTCCCTGATCCCTGAGGTCACGGGCGGCACCGCGCTGACACTCCCGATAGATAATCCTTTTGAGCGGTTTCGCATCGGCGCCGGCCCCGGTTCCTATCGGCGCGGTGAGGTGCTGCCGGGCAATCAATTCCCCGCCGATGACGCGAGTTACCGCAATTTCATGCGCCAGATCGTGCCGCGCTTCACGACAACGGATGAACTGAGCCTCGATGCCTAGGATGCGCTGCTTGAACGTGTTGGGCCGGCGGTGGTGATGGCGCATAGCCAGGGCGGGTTTTTTGCCTGGAATGCGGCGCAGCGCCGGCCCGATGCGTTGCGCGCCTTGGTGCTGGTGGAGCCAGCCTCCATTGGCGATCCGGCGCAGATCGCGGCCCTTCGCGATATTCCCGTGCTGATGATCTATGGCGATTACATCAAGGAAGATGCGCGCTGGCCGGATATTCGCGCGCGCGGTGTGGCCTTTGCTGAGAGTCTGCGCGCCGCCGGGGGCACGGTGGATATTGTGGACCTGCCCGAACACGGCATCACCGGCAATAGTCACATGATCATGATGGACCGCAATAGTGATCAGGTGGCGGCGCTGGTGCAGGGTTGGCTCGCCGCACGCGGGTTATGGGCCTGATAAACCGGCTTTTCCTCCCACGCTTTCGGGTCTAGCATTCGCTTCCTTGAAGGGAAGCGTACCTGGAATGTTTGTGCTTGATGGCGCCGCGCGGCGGAATCTTTTTCTCTTGGCCTGTTGTCAGGCCATTGGTCAGGCCGGCAATACGCTGATGTTCGCCGCCACCGCGCTTTCCGTGGTGACCTTCTACCATAACCGAGACCTCGCCACGCTCCCGGTCACCTTGCAGCATCTGGGCATCATGATTGCGGTGTTTCCCGCCGCCGCGCTGATGCAGCGCATGGGAAGGCGGTTTGGTTTTCGCGTCGGTTCCATCTTCGGCATGGTGGGCGGCGGGATTGTTGCCTTGGGGCTTTATACCGCGACCTTTGCGCTGATGTGCCTCGGTGGCCTGATCCTGGGTTATGCGGTGGCGAGTTTGCAGATGTATCGCTTCGCCGCGGTGGAACTGGTGCCCGCATCCTATCGCGCCAAGGCGATTTCCTGGGTGACGGCGGGCGGTGTGGTGGCCGGCATTATTGGGCCGAGCATCGTGCGCTTTTCGCATGACCAAATACTCCCGCTCTATCTCGCGACCTATATCGCGCTGATTGGCATTCATGCTGTCGTTTTCATCATCATGGGCTTCATCAAATTCCCGCCCATGCAGGAAGCATCCGTGAGGGCAGATGGGACAGCGGTTGCGCCGCCGAGGCCCTTGCTGGAAATCGCGTCTCAGCCCCGCTTCATTGCCGCCGTGATTTCCGGCATGGTCGCCTTTGGCATCATGTCCTTTTTGATGAGTGCCTCACCGCTCGCGATTGTGGCCTGCGGCCTGCCGCATACGGAAGCGCATTGGGTGATCTTCATGCATGTGATGGGGATGTTCGTGCCATCCTTCTTCACGGGCAATCTGATCACGCGCTATGGCACCACCAATGTCATGTTCTGGGGCATTGCGCTGCTGCTGCTTGGTGTTTTTGCGGCCCTGGCCGGCAATCACGAATGGCATTTCCGGATTGCGCTGACGCTGAATGGCGTGGGTTGGAATTTCCTGTTCATCGGTGCGACCAACCTTGTCACCACCTGCTACCGGCCGAATGAACGCGGCAAGGCCCAGGCGCTGAACGACTTCCTGGTCTTCGGCACCACCGCGACCGCAAGCTTCCTGGCCGGCTTCCTGCATGAGCATTTCGGCTGGGTGCCGCTGAATTGGGCCTCCATCCCACTGCTGCTGGTGGCGGTGCTGGCGGTGACCTGGCTGCGCTTTCAGCGCGAACCGGCACGCGCGGCGGCGTGAGCATTTTTCCCAATTATTCAGTGCGTCGGGGGGGGTTGTGGACTACAGCGTTTCCGAATCCATTATGAATTGGCCAACAAGGCCTGAAACCTCACTATTTCTGTGCAGTAGCTTCGGCATCATGGTGGCGATGGTAAGTCTCAGCGTATTGGGCAAAGTCGCCCGGCGCCCTCATTTAATGTCCATCGTCGCTTTTTTTGTTTTTTATTTCATTGGTCCTCTTTTGCACATTGCGCTTCAAACCCAAGCTGAATTGAGTGATTTTTCTCGTTACAAAGTAGTAGATGTGCATGAAGTTATTGGGTATTTCTTTCTTTTCTTGATGTCTTCGATTCTCTTTGCGCCACAAAACAACATTATTTTGTTGCAGGGTATTTTGAGAGTTTCGGGAATTTCTCGTTTCAATTTTTATTTGATGAGAAGATTAAGGGTCGGCGCAATTGTCTATTTAATGAGAGTATTGCGATCGTTAGGCGCTACGCGCTTGGCCGCATGGTCAAAAAAGCGTTTAAGACCGCGCGCAGGGTATCAGCGTTGGAAGGTAACCTCGGGTAGTTACGTCATCTTCCTTCTGGGCGCTGTCTACACAGTGTGTTTTTTTGAATCGGGCGCCTTCCATTAGGGTCATGTCAATTGATCGTGGCGCCGAAAAACGTCTGACAGCATCTATCGGATTCAAGCTAAGTGGAATCACTTAGCAGCTTGGAAAATGCGACCAAACAAAAATTGGCTATAAGCGGCTGAACCGCCGCTTGGCCGCAATGCTGCCATCGCCATAGGATTGATTAAAGGTGCGCGGGTGTTTCCCAAACCGCGCAAGCTGATCTAGCCTTGCCACGCTAGAACCCGAGGTCCCATGGCCGCGCCACGTTTGCTCCTGAAGACTGATCTTGCCGGGCTGCAACCCTTGCTGTTGCGCGGCCAGCCGGTGCATGCGCTGCATCAGCGCCTGACCGACCAACTCACCGCCCGGGGCGCGCCCGCCGCGCTGTTTGCCGAGCCCATTACGGGGGCCGGGGCCATTTCCTGGTATGGCGAAGCCGCCGGGGAACCCCAGCCGCTGCCCACACTCTCTAGCGCCCGCCGGGCAGAGGCAGAAGCGGCACTCAAGCGCCAGCTTCAGGCCCTGGAACCGCTGCTGGATGATGCCGAAATCGGCCCGCTGCTCCGCCGCGCCTTGGTGCTGCCGAGTGCGGATTCCATCCTGGTGCTGGATGGCCAGATCATCCTGACCGGCTGGGGGCTGGCAGCGCGCGACATCGCCGAAGACCCCTCCGCGCTCGCCGCGCAACTTCGCCGCGTTATGGGGCCCTTTTCGCAGCGGCTGGCGGCGGCACCCGATGGATTTCTGACAAACACCGCCCCAGCCGCAGCCGCGCCGGCAGCCCCTGCCGCACCAACCCCCGCCGCACCCCGTGCGGCAGCACCGCCACCGCCCCCTCCGCCGCCCGCGCCCGTGATGGCCACCGCGCCGCGCGCGCCCTTTGGCGGGGCGGCTTGGCTGGTGCCCTTGCTTGCACTCGTTGCGCTAATTTTCCTCGCCCTCGGCTTCTGGCTCGCCTGGATGCATATGCAGCGCGATCTGGCGGGGCGGCAGCAAACCGTCTCAATCGTGGATGATGCCGCGACGCGCAACGCCATCCGCCTGCAACGCGAAACCAATGAGGCGCTGGAGCGCGACCTGGAACGCATGCGCCGCCTGGCCGCCACACCTAATGTCTGCACGCCGGAAGGCCCGCTTGGCCTCAACCCACCGCCGGAACGCCAACCGGTGCGGCCAGAGAGCGTGCCGCCCGCCATCCCGCAACGTCAGGGTGAGGCACCACGGCCCTTTAGCGGTTCCCTCGCGCAATTGCTGGAACATGCAACGGTGATGATCGCCTCGGCCGGGCCGGCAGGGATTGGCCATGGCAGCGGGTTTTTCATTGCGGGCGATCTGGTGCTGACCAATGCGCATGTGGTGCAGCAGGCCGATCCGAACCAGATTTTTGTGA
>Ga0315907_10008532_pt1 | contig 10519 bp, 23 predicted proteins | sample LakEriMetagenome_3_FD_203525 | JGI IMG/M metagenome (GOLD analysis project Ga0315907, IMG submission 203525) | Freshwater fungal communities from buoy surface, Lake Erie, Ohio, United States - Buoy 12 MA123 | ecosystem: Environmental > Aquatic > Freshwater > Lake > Lake biofilm | place: USA...
GATAGTCGATGTATTTGCCGAGCGTTATGCCCTGCGCATTAGCTGCTATCTTAACATTGATTTTCATTGCGTGTAGTATTGTAGTTTTTGATTCTTTTTTGTTACAAGTCTGAATGCACTTGAATAATAACCGGTGCTTTTTCATCACCGCTGTGAGTGATGCGCGCCTGTTTAGGTTTGAAGTATTCAAGCAGTGCAGTGTAGTGCTTTATGTACTCTTCATCTTCCATCTCATTCATTATGCGCATACACTTGGCTGCACCTTGCTGAACAAACCATTCGCCTAACTCATTCCACATCTTTGTCTTTTCACTAACTGCACCTTTCGGTTTTAATCCACCATGACCTGGTAGCAGGTGGCCTTTGTCATTCCGTGTCTTTTCCATAAACTTCGATAAGATATTGTTATTTAGCATCATACTGCGCAATGCACACGGCTATGCGCTGTTGACTATCGGGGTATTCACTTTATGTCTTAGCATCACTCATACAGCGTGCTACAAATTCGTTTTTACTTTCTTCAGGTGTTGGTGTGGGTAATGGCATGGTATTATTATTTTTCTACTTTTCCTAATTGTCTACGAAATTCATTAATCAAATCGCGTATGCATGATGCACATCCGCTTGGCTCTTGGTGCTTCTTGCTTATCTTGCTATACCAATGATACAAAAGATTGATGTCATCAGTATCTATCTTGTTGGCCTTGTTGACGCGATTTATAAACTGATCTAATACGGTTATCTCTTCAGGTTTCATGTCTAAAGCAAACCACTTGTTAGCCGGGCAGGATGCAAATCTGAATTTTGTTTTCACTTCCATAAAGCAACCGCACAACTTTATTTTCGCCTTGTAGTAGGTCACGTTGTTTTCTTCAGGATCTACCTTACCACCAATCAAAGGTGTGCCGCATGTCTTGAATGTTGAGTTATAGAACTTGCAAGTGTTGCAGATACTAATTCTCTCTCGTTGAATGTGCAATGGCACGTTGAAGTTTAACATATTCACGTATTCGTTTTAATGCCCTATGTATGGATGTGCGCAGATAGGCATAGGGTATACCAGTCTGTGCGCTTAATTCTTTGTAGTCAAAGTCAGGTTTGGAGTAAAGACGCAGTAGTATGCTGTCAAATTCGTTTAACCTACCGATTGCGCTGTATAAATACTCACCATCTATAAATGCACCTATCCACGTTTCATCTTGCTTGGTATCTTCTACCCGGCTATCTGTGTGCAGCTCGTAGTATTTGCGATACTTCATAGCGTAATCACTTCTACTACTATGCCATGATAGCCAGATGGCTCTGTTAATGTATGCTTCTATCTTACCACCACAACAGATATCCACTACATCCTGTTCCGGTCTATCCATTAGACGTGCAAGTACCTCATGAAGTAGATCTGCTGCCTTATTTTTATCGTGTGAAAGTCCTGTAGCCTTGTTTAGCCACTCTTGGTAATGCTTTGATATATTGTCACTTACGCAGTTATCCAAAAAATATTTTTGAAATTATTTGCATATTGTAAAATCTTGCATACATTTGCCAAAGATAACAAAAACACACAACATTATGGATTTCACTTTTGAACACGATTGCGCCACAGAGCCTTTCTACCTTACAATCGAAGTAACCTACTCTGTATTTACCCATCCTGGTAGCTACGATACACCTTCTGAATGCAGCATCAATGACCTTAAATACACTATCAAGTGTGGTAACATTGATATGACTAAGTTTATCACTCAAGATTTGTATGGTACACCGCTATGCAATGAGATTGAGTCTGCAGTAGAAGAGAAGGTATGGAATCATTACGAAACAATTTAATCCTTTATACAATGACAAACACTATTCAAATCCGCCTTCAAGTGCCAGCAACAGTTGACACTTTTGAAATCAAACTTCCTTACTACTTTACAAGTGGTAACTTATGCAAAACGTTTTGCTGCATGACAGAAGAGTATACGCTAATTGAGTTATACGAGCGCAAAGGTCACAATATTCAAATTGATGTGAAGCAGTATGATGAAGTAGATGAGGTGATTGCTTGCATCGAACGTTCTATGCACAATCAAAATTTTGAACAGATTAATGAAGCAATCTTTCATCATCACTTTAGTGAAGCTCACCGCAATATATTCTATGCAGTTAATCACCAACTAAAACCAATTGAATGAGACGCAACGACAGATTCAGTAAACTAATCACACGCACGATGGGCAGTAAATCTGCCCTACTGCGTGCGATGCAAAGAAGCAATACACCGGTAACGCTAAAGACTATCTACAATTGGTGTGAAGATTCACGGACCATAAAAGTTGCCCAATTGGTAAACTTATCTAAGGCAATGGAAATACCGATTTGCGAATTAATTCAATCAATAACCATTAAACACGAAGGAGATGAATAGAACTAAATCACGAAGGGCCATTATCAAACCGATACTGCGCAATCACAAACTGCCTAACCGCAATGATATTCTGTTTATCATGAAGCACTTTAACTCCATGCCTTTTCAGGATATCAGAAAGCAACTGCGCATCAATGATGATACACTGCTAAGTTGGATGAAGCTGCTACTGGGTAGTGATGATAAGGAAAAACGTTGGAGGGAAATAGAGCAGAAATTGAACTTTCTTGAGATGCATGAAAGCTTTGATGCTGAAATGTCCAGTGAGTATGATGTACATGATGTGAAGCAGGTCTATGGCAAGAACATCTACATAGTGAAGCGCAGGTTAGTAAATGAGCATCGCACTTACTTCATGTGTACACTAAATGGTACTGCACATTACATCGTGCATTTTGATACTCCAGTTGATCGCAATCAATTGCAGTATGCACCTTCATCAATGGGATGTGATTACGATGTGCATTCAATGTCTGAATGGGAATACTTGCACCTGCGCAATGATATACCTGTGGTGCAGATAGTAGCAGATGGTGATTACATCGGTAAGTTTTGGTGTGCAATGCGTAATATGGTAGAGTACTATGAAGCATGAGGAAAGTAAAATACAGCAGCACTGTGTGGAGTGGTTTCGTTACTCCTTCCCACGTGTGCTTATTGCATCCTTTCCTAATGGTGTGTTCATAGGTGGTACACCAGTGCAAAGGGCCAAACGCTGGAACATATTGAAAGCGGAAGGTGCTATGCCCGGTATGCCTGATCTAATGATATGCATGAGTAGTGGACCATACCATGCACTATTTGTTGAGATGAAAACCGAAAAGGGTAAACTATCGGACACACAGAAAATCGTTCACGCACAGCTTATCAATGCAGGGTACTGCGTAAAGGTGTGCAGGTCATTTGAAGAATTTACAACAACAATAAAAACGTATTTGGAACTATGAGTAAGAACACAAAAACGAAGTACTATCAATTCATGTGTACACTTTATGACATGAAGGAATTTGATATTAAAGAAATGCAGCGTGATTATAGGATCAGTACACGACTAATTACACTGATGCGTGAGAATCAAATGATAAAGCGTGATGGTAGCATAACACACTGGATAGGTGATAAGCCTACACAAGCTATTGCAAATGCTTTCACAAAGGAATGTTTGAAGCAATCACGTATTTGTAATTCTCAAAGCAAGGCAGGTACGCAACAGATGATCATTAAACCACTCAAGAAAGTTGAGTATGTAGCACCACAACCTGTGAACATAGACAGCACACATACACCATACCCACTAATGGACATTGTGATTGCCTTCTTTTCAGGTATGGTAGCAGCAGGATTCATCACATTAATTTGGAAGTAAGGATAGATTGACTATCTTTGCAACGCGTACCCTATGAAAACATTTTTAAATCCCACCATTACCGCATTGCCATAAGCTATTCAGCTGAGGGTACGCCTTTGTGTGTAGTGGTGGGTATTTAGTTTTATGAAAGACCCGGCATTTCTTTTTTATTCATCTGATTTTTTATCAGGTGTGCAGGATTTGACTATGGAAGAACGTGGGCAATACATCACACTGCTATGCCTTCAACATCAAAAGGGACATCTTACCGAAAAGATGATACGGCTATGCTGCGGCAATGCCACGGCAGATGTGTTGGCAAAATTCAGGCAAGATGATGATGGACTTTTTTTTAATGAACGTCTTGAAATAGAAGTTGGTAAGCGCAAAGCTCATGCAGAAAAGCAACGTATACGTGCTATTGATGGATGGAAAAAAAGAAAAAATCAAGACTGTGATACAGATGCCACGGCATCTACCACGGCAAATGCCACGGCATTGCCTTTAGAAAATAGAAATGAAAATGAAAATGAAAATAGAATTATAGTTGAAGATGCAAATGAAAAAAAAACTACGCGGAAAAAGTTTGTTAAGCCGGAAGAGAATGATGTGTACAATCTCATGGCAGAACTGAATGCCAAAGGTTTTAACTTTTTGACCGAAGATAAGTTAGTTAATTTCGTTCGCACATTTATGGATCACTATGAGGCCAATGGATGGATAGTAGGCAAAACTCAAATGAAGGATTGGCAAAGTACAGTGCGCAACTGGATGCGCAGGGAATGGGAAAAAGTAAAAAATCAAAAACCAAATCAATATGGAAAACAATCAACTTCAACATCAGACAGCATTGCAAAAGCTAATCAATTATATGCCGAAGCACTCGCTATCAGTAGATCACGCGATAACTCAAACTCAAATAGCCACGCTTCGGATGTTGGATAGACAAACAACTAAAGAAAAAATTATGCAGTTGATTACGCGATGTACTCAACTTATCAATGTTCAACACAATATGAACGCTATGCAGATTGAATTTTGTGCTGAACAAATACTGGATAAAATGTATTACTATTCGCTTGAAGATATCCAGTTGTGTTTAGATCGTGGTGCTATTGGTGAATATGGACCTATCTATAATCGAATAGATCCTGCAACGATACTTGCATGGTTTACCCCATACGACCAACAACGACAACCGTATGTGACTGCTCGACGCGAAGCAAAGGAGCAAGGCAACAACATTTACGAAATGTTCCAACATCCCCAGGTAATGGAAGCAATGCAGGCAGCAGCAGATAAGTTGAGCATCAAAGAAGCACCAAAGGTGGAAGCACAGCGCATTAAAGCTTCACCTATGGAACAGATGATGATGGATGAATACGATGCACTGCCACTATGGAATGATGATATGCGCTTTAGGGTATACAACAACCGACCATACCAGTTTACTGAATACCGGATAGAGCGTTACCGCGAATTAATTGAAAACCAAAATGAGTACTGATGCAATATCGTGATATCAAAGGTGTGCTGCATGATGTGTATTTTAAATGCACTGATTGCGGATGCAGAAGGTTTGAACGTCCACACTATGTAGCGGATAACCTAACTTTTTTAGAAGGATATTTTCAATGCTGTGAATGCTATGCAGAATTTTGCTACTATGAAGATGCCTTTACACTTGTACAAGCACAACTAACCCTATTCGATTTATGAAACAATACGATATAGCCAAAGAGAATGAACTACTGCGCAAACTTGTACTGCTGTGCATAAGACGTAGTATGCGTCCATCAATGGCTGAAAATAGACAGATGTACTTAATCTTTGAAGAGTTATATTTGATAACGGAAAAAGATGATTACAAACTATGACCGTAGCTGAACTGCTCATTGCGCTTGCCGAATATGATGACGAGGTAGAAGTACTTATCGGTAATCTAAAAGGCAACACGATAATAGCAAATCAATTCAAGCTACTGGAGTCAATAGATCAGGACACTAAAGAGCCTATGCTACTCCTGATGCACGAAGAATATCAACACCTTTTTAATTAATACATACAACAATGAGTTACACACTTAAAGAAGGGCAAGGTTCCCTATTCAAAAACCAAAAAAAAGAATCACCTGCGCAACCGGATATGTACGGAAGTGTAATGATTAACGGCAAAGAGATGCGCATAGCTGCATGGAAAAAGGAAGGTAAGAGTGGAACATTCTTATCTATCCAGTTGTCCGAAAATGACAAGACAAAAAGTGTCAAGACAGAAAATGTCCAAAACAGCAGCGACGAATTACCCTGGTGATTGAGTATCTACCAAAACAGAATGAAGCACTGCGCGTGTTGGGTAACTCACATCCAGCACGTGTGGTGCTATTTGGTGGTGCAGCCGGTGGATCAAAATCTTTTATAGGTTGTGCCTGGCAAATAAGTCGCAGGTTCAAGTATCCAGGTACACGTGGATTAATCGGTAGGAGTAAACTTGATACGCTAAAAAAGACTACTCTTAAAACATTCTTTGAAGTAGCTAATATGTTAGGTCTTGCACCTAATGAGCATTACACGCTAAATAATCAAACCAATATTATTACCTTCAGTAATGGTAGTGAGATTATATTAAAGGACTTGTTTGCCTACCCATCAGATGCAGAGTTCCATGCATTAGGCGGGTTAGAATTGACAGATGCCTACGTAGACGAAAGCGCACAGGTTAGCAAACGTGCTATAGACATACTGCAATCGCGCATACGTTTTAAACTACGAGAATTTAATTTACCACCAAAGATGCTGCTGACCTGCAATCCATCTAAAGGATGGCTGTATAATGAGTTTTATGCACCATTCAAGATGGATAACTTACCTGCACACCTTGCATTCATCCCATCACTGCCGACCGATAACCCACACTTACCGGATACCTACATTGAAACACTTGAAAGGTTGCCCGAAATAGATAGGCGAAGGCTGTTGTATGGTGACTGGGAATATGATGAAAGCGTAGATAACCTGTATCAGTATGATGATTTGGTGCGCTGCTTCAGAGATGAAGAAACAAAAGGGGAAAAGTATGTTAGTGCAGATATTGCACGACTTGGAAAAGATAGAACGGTGATATGTGTGTGGCAAGGCTTGCACCTAATAGAAATACATGAACTACGCAAGCAACCTATAACAACTGTTGTAACAAATATTCGTCAAATTTGTGACAAGCACAGCATCAAATTAAGCAATGTGATATGTGATGAAGATGGTGTTGGAGGTGGTGTTGTAGATACTTTGAAGTGCCGTGGTTTTTTAAATGGAGGTAGAGCAAAAATGCCTGACCGGTATACTAACCAAAAAGCAGAATGCTACTTCAAGCTTGCAGAATTGATTGAGCAGAACAAAGTCGTGTTCAAAGTTGATCGCTTCCGTGATGTAATCATTCAAGAACTGGACATGATACGTAGAAGGCAACCTGAAGCAGATGGAAAGTTAGCCGTGATCAGCAAAGATGAAATAGCACGCATGTATGGAAAGTCACCAGATTATGCGGATGCCATTATGATGCGGATGTACTTTGAACTTTTCCCGAATTACGGCAGCTATTCTTGGGCATAGGTGTCACAAATCTTCAAATATTTGTGCCTTCATAGGGATTAATTGTCCCCATGTAACCCTTGTCATTACTGCATTTTAACAAATTTTAACAATTCATTTCTTGCGCGTGTAAATAATTACAATATCTTTGGCCTATCAATAACAATAAAAACACAAAGTCATGGTAACCCAAAAAGAAATGTTCGGAATGCAAGAAGCAAATGAGCAATATCGTAAAGATGTTCAACGTGTTGCTCGCCAATTAATTTACGATGCTACAACGCCAGAGCAGTATCGTCGCATGCTTGCTAAGTCTGAAGAATTTGAAATTGCTCACGGAAGCAAATCGAATCGAATGCTGATAGCTGCTATCAACTATGTAATGACAACTCATCCTACTATGTTTGATGTAAATCATCCATTAAATAAATAGATGATAAACAGGGATGCGTCTGTAACGCATATTCTTTTAATCTTAAAACATAATCACATGAAAAAGTACACAGTAACCGGCTACACACGCACAGGTAAATCAGTTGAACCAGTATTAACTTACAATACTGAAGCATTTACAAATAATCTTTTGCAGAATGCAATCAGCACTATTCAAATGTTTAATGTAGCACCATTGCGCTACGATGTGCAGGAGGTATCACTATGAAAAATACAAGCACTATCATCCGCTACGTTATCGCAGCTATTATTATTTTCGCAATCCTTAGCTACTGCCAAGAGATAAACGATTGCCTTGCTAAGTACTAATCAATAACACAATACACTATGTTCCACAAAGACAACTTAGAAGCACTGCAGAAATTTCAGCAGATGCTAAATGCAGAGCCTGATGAACTGGGTATCGAATCCACACCGGATAAGAAAGCACGTACGCTGGTAGTTAGCCACGTAGAAATGACCTTAGATGAATTATTTTTCGGTCAATGGAAAACAGAAAACTTCAAATGGGCAGTAATTGCCAATGAAGTACAGGCATCAATGGAATTAGTAGTAATCCATCCAATATCCGGATACGAATTAAGAAGGACCGGTGCAGCTTCAGTGATCATAATGGTAGACAAAGTACCTGATAACGTCACAGGCAGCGACCGCAATAGATGGGCATTAAACCCCGATAACAAAAAGTCCAATGCATTAGACCTTGCCTTTCCTAAACTCAAAGCAGAGTGTCTTAAAAACGCTGCACTATCATTTGGTAAGGTGTTCGGTCGTGACCTTAACAGACGCAATAAGGATACGTATAAGCCTTTCAAGTTAAAAGGTGCATTAGGTAGAGGTCATGAGCAGGATGTAGCGTATGTACGCGAATTAATCCAACAGGCAACAGACATCCAGCAGCTAAGTAAAATCATGAAGGCTTGCAGTCCTGAAGTATTAGCTGAAGTTGGGCAGGAATTGCAGGAAAAGAAAGCCATGTATGGTATCGAATAAATGTTAAAAATGATAGCAACTGTCAGGGATAACTTGATGGTTGCTATTTTTACCACATCAATAACACACACATGAACAACACACTATTTAGAGCATCGCAGCTTGGTAAGCTAATGACCGATGCACGTACGAAATCAGGTCTATCTGAAACGACTAAGAGCGCACTACTGGAAGTCTACATTCAGCAGAAGTATAACCGCTATAAAGAGATATCCAACAAGTACATTGAAAAAGGATTAGCAGTTGAGAATGATGCCATTGATATGTGGCGTAGGCATCGCGGTGAAATCGTATTCAAGAATGAAGAGATGTTCACCAATGAGTACATCAAAGGCACACCTGATTTGCTTATCAAAGATGATGAAACAGGATTAGTAGTAAACGTACCGGATATCAAAAGCAGTTGGGACATACACACCTTTATGGATGCGAAGCAAAATGATATCAGTAAAGATTACTATTGGCAAGGTCAGGCGTATTGTTGGCTAACAGGCGCACCACGTGCAACATTCTGCTATGTATTAGTGAGCGCACCAATTGAAATGATTAATGATGAGAAGTACCGACTATCGCGTAGACTTAATCTGATAGATCCGCAAGGTGATCCTGTATTTTTAAAGAAGGCACAGAGCATTGAACGTAATATGATTTATGATATGCCACGCTTTATGCGCGAATACCCGGATGCTAACCTTGAAACACCGCGTGATGAGTGGGAATTCGATATACCCATCGCTGAACGCATACACGAAAAGGTAGTTGAGTTTGATACCGATGCTATCGCAAAGCTGCAGGAGCGTGTACCAATGTGGCGTGAATACCTTAATACTTTAGGACTATGAGTAAAAACACAGCAGTTGAATGGTTGCACTATCATCTTTTACATTTGATGCAAACTAAAGAATGGCGCAGCAAAGACTTGCACATTGAAAAGTTTGATGAACTATTTGTTGAAGCCAAAGCAATGGAGCGTGAGCAGATAATTGAAACTTGGCATAATGGATATAATAATCAATCTCCAATGATTGATGAAGAAAACTGTGGGCAACAATACTACATCGAAACATACAAAGGAGGTGAGCAATGACTACCCGAATAACATTAAACGATTTCTATAGTGACTTGATATTGCTAATGCAGAAGTACGAATTAACGATGGATTGCAGGGATGAGTACAACAGAGATGGTTGGTGTGGTCAACAATTTACACTGAGAAGCAAAGAGCCTGTAGATGGTAAATACATTGTTTATATAGAAGACATTGGTGATTTTGTTGAAGGATTTTGGAATGCACAAAGAAAGAAAGGAGGTGAGCAATGACTGAAGCGTGGACAACATCACTAGTTGGTTGTGGTATATGCACTCACATTTGGGCAGCGGTTAGACCTGTCAACACATTACAACTTGAATGCCCACATTGTCATCACATGATAAACATAGAAGAATTATGACCACCGAACAACTTAAAGACCAGGTGCGCAATTCTATGCAGCACTACTACAACAAAGAGCAAGTAATCGAATTAATCAATAAGCTAAACAATGAAAGCAAAAGACAAAGCATGGCAACTGTACTCGAACTATTTTGATATCATTGAAGCTAACGAGCAATCAGGTCAGTTAGTACATACACACCTTCGCGCTATCAATGCTGCACTCTATTGCGTAATGGAAGCTATGAGCAATGCACCTACCGATGTGATGCAAGACTTTGATGGAACAGGTGAATACT
>Ga0315907_10008534_pt1 | contig 10517 bp, 8 predicted proteins | sample LakEriMetagenome_3_FD_203525 | JGI IMG/M metagenome (GOLD analysis project Ga0315907, IMG submission 203525) | Freshwater fungal communities from buoy surface, Lake Erie, Ohio, United States - Buoy 12 MA123 | ecosystem: Environmental > Aquatic > Freshwater > Lake > Lake biofilm | place: USA...
AATCGGCGTGGTCGTGCCGCCTGCGTAGGTGTAGACCTTACCAGCGACGAGCGGGTCGCCGTTAGCGTCGAAGAATTGCTGCTTGGGTGTTGGGGTCAAGGATGCCATGTAATCACTTCCTTAGATTGTTCTGGTTCGTAACGGCTTCAGCTTGCGCCGCCAACAAAGCATTTCGTGCCGTCGTATCCGACGCTATACGCGAGAGTGTAGACTCATAGGTGGGGATTAGTCTATTCTGCACGCGCGGTGACATGAGGTAGCTGCGCATACCGGCGGATACCATCTGAGGGCCATACGCTCCGGCAGCAGCAGCAGCGCCAACTGTCATAGGATCGCCGGTCATGCTGCCCAATATACTGCCAATTATGCCGCCGGGGCCGCTTGCAGGTGCGCCCAACATCGTACCGCCACCAGGCGTACCAATTTCGCTTGGCGCGCGTGTCACGCGGGGGAATACATTCGCAAACTCGGCAATCGTTTTAAGATCGCCCGCCACATATTTGCCGCCTTGCAAATCGCGCGCTAGTTTTTTAGCGTCAACCGTTCCGCCCCCCTCGCGAATGGCGTCTTCAATGCTGTGGCTTACTGCCATACGTTGACGCGACAATTTGAACTGCTGCAGCAACTTGTCTGCGTTAGGTGTAGGCGTAGCGGCAACTGCGCGTTCCATCTGGTTTTCCAACGCGTTTGCAATATCAATCTGCGCACTAGCAACGGCGTTTTCGTTTTTACGGAAGTTAGCTCTTGCGTCTTCCCTTAAATTACGAATAGCTTGCACGGCGTCTTTAGAATCAAACTTGCCCGTCATATAAGTATCGAACAACTTAGATACCTCATCTGGCACAGCGCCGGGAAACGACTTCTGCGGGCCGGTGTATTTCAGTTTGACGTTGTTTAAGTCGACGAAATACTGCATATCCGCAGGCACTTCGCCAATTCGCTCAACAGGCTTGTACCCTTTTTCATATTCAGCTTTACGGATAGCCGCCATATTTTCAGACGTAAGCGGTGCAGTTTCGCCAATATTGACTGCGCGGCGCGCTAGTTTGTTTGTTACCTCTTGGTTGTTAACAGTCATCAACTGCTCAAGATGCGTCTTGCCCGCCATGCGTTCAGCCAAGATATTACGGCCTTGCGGCGTAACGCTACCAGGCGTTGTCATGTAGCCTTCTCTTTGGCCTGCAGCTAACGTAGTGTCGCGTACAGCGTTGAGCTGCTGTTGCCGAGATAGTTCGCCGGGCAACACGCTTTCCTTAAACGCCAAGGCTTTTTGCGCTGGAACTGTTACTGCCGACAACGGGTTAGTAAGCACCGCACCGCGCTCAAGCGTAGCCGCAACGTTCGCCGCGCTGGGCGCAACGCGGGATGTCAACCGAGCCGCGCCAGCGCCGCCGGTCAACAGCGTGGACAAGTCTGCTGCTGCGCCTACTGGGTCTTCAGCAAACGTGCGTTTGATCGCGTCGTAACTGCCGTAGCGATTCTTAAGCATGCCGCCAGCAGCGTTCGCCGCTTCTACGACTTGGCGCCCTGCCTCGGGGTTGGCTTCAAATTGATTAATAAAATCGACAGCTCTTTGCGGCAAAACGCTTTGGATTGCGCCAGCGCCGATGTCTAGTACGCCTTTGGCTGCCTGCAGCGGGTTGGTGACAACGTCATACAAGCCGCCCACAAAGCGTTCAGCACTGGGTTTAATATTGCGAATCATCGCGCCTGGCACTTCGCTTAGCGCGTAATTACGTGGGCCTGGCACCTCGCTAGGTGCTTCAGGTTCTGCAGTCACCGTAACTTCAGGCAGCCGCGCGGGGGCGGCTTGCTCTTCAGCAAGCGCCTCCTTGTACGCGGCGGCTACCGTCTCAAATTCCGGCGTGCCTTTTTTGGCTGCGTTTTTTACAATCCAACCTGCGTAATCGTCTGCAGTCGCCATTACGGTTTTCCTAAGATTGCATCGGCTTTAGATCGAATGTCGCTTTTTGGTTTAGGCGCTGCTGGCGGTGCGGCAGTTTCCTCTAACTGAACTTCTAAAGGAATGTTAGTTTTGACGCCCTTAACTTTTTGGTTGTGACGACTAATAACATTTCGTGCGGCGCGGTCTTGGATACCAAGTATTTTTTCCAGCGCTTTTTTATCCAAGCTAATTCGACCACCCGCCATTTGCTCTGCATACTTACGGTCAGAATCTGAAAGGCCCGTACCCGCACCAAACTGTTTGATGAGCTTACCTACGTTGTTGGCCATGTTGGCAGCGTAAGCCTGCGAGTTAGCCGCAGCATCCGCGTAACCCATGTCAACACCTGCCGTTTTCAGCGCTTGGTTTAACCCAACAAAGAAATCCGCGCCTGCGCCGGTAATGACGCCGGACTTTAAGATGTCGCGGCCTATCTTAACGGTAGACAGGATATCGCGCGCGTCTTCAGCTTTGGTACGACTCTCAATCAAATCTTTAGCTTGCCCTTTGCCGAGTTCTTTCTCAAATTCTTTTTCTTGCCCTCCGATAGTAAGCGTAGTGCCTCTACCTTTTTCAGCGCCTGCAATCATTCGCTCGAGCCCTGCAATTTCTTCCTTAATTTCAGGCGTCTGCGGTTGCTTACGCAAATTAGCTATGTCTTGTCTAGCCCGCTGAACGTTAGCAAAATCGCCAGTATATTGCCTAGACTTAATTTGATTTTCAAATCGCGCCTGTAAAATTTTGGCTGTTTCTTTTGCTCTAGGGTCACGCGAACGAAGCAATTCCGCAACGCCTGGCGCCAAAAGTGTATTTTCGGCGGACACCGTAACACCGGCTTCTGGCGGTGCTGTTGTGACCGCAGACGTTGCTGCTGGTGCGGCGGCAGGTGTCATCTCACTACCTGTTGCAGCACTTGGCTGACCGCGTGTAGAAATAAACTCTTTCTCCGACATTACTTTTGCGTCAGGATCGTTTACCACCTTATCCATTAAATAGTCAGCATACGCGGTGTCATTTCTTTTAGATTGCGCTTCAAGAATATCTTTGCCTTTTAACCCCATTTGCGTCATAACGTAACCTTCGCGGTTACGATTAAAATCACGCATAGTTAGTCTGGCCGCTTCGTGCAAAGGCATAAGTTTTTCTGCTGACGGCCCCAGCACTGGATGCACATACATTGCTTGAAGGCGTTCAAGCGCCTCGTCTTCCGTCTCTAATAACGCAGGATTGTATTGCTGATTAAATTGTTCTAAAGCGGTATCAATATTTTTAGCTTCTAATTCTTTTTGCCTCAAATTCGCGGTTTCTTGCGCTTCGCGAAGTTGCATGCGTTTTAATTGTCTATTTGCCTCACTCTCCAATGCGTCGGGGGCTTGTTGCGCGACGAGGGAAAGATATTCTGGCGAATCTATGTCTAGGCCAGAGGCACGAATGCGAGATAACGCGTTGCGCTGCTGTATGCCGCGCTGCGTCTCTTGCGATTTCAAAAGCGCATTTTCATACTCCGCATACCCGCGCATACGGTTAAGCGGGCTTTCTTCAAGCGGAATTTGAACCGGTCGAATGCTCAGTGCAATGTTAGGGTCGACTTGTGCCATAACTATCCTTTAATACGCTTTACACAACGTCTGAGTATGTGTTGGCTCGGCTTCGTAGCGTGTCAATATACTGTTGATCTAGCTTATTTCTAGCTTGGTTTTGTTGGTACGCCAAATAGTTTGATAGCCCCGCATTAGCTGCATTTGCTATACCTGCATAACCTGACGCGCGCGCGACGCCACCCTGAATCAAATTAGACCCAATCTGTTCGCCTAACCTACCTGCTGCGCTGCCTATAGTATTAGCCGCAGTTTGGCCCATACCGGTCAAACTTTGATATGGGTTTAACGTAGATGCAAACTCTGACTGATAGCGGTTAAATGCGTTTGTAAATTCGTCTGATGCAAGTCCTTGGCCGTACCGAGTAAGACCGCGCAACGTAGCGCCTGATCGACCCATACCGCCAGCTAACGCGCTGTTTTCTATCGCGCGTAAACCTTCTTTTAGTCGAAATTGATATCCAGGGTCAGCGCGGAACTTTTCTAATGTAAACGGGTCATACTTAGATGCAGCAACCAGCGCGGGTAGCGCGTTAACGCCTACCTGGCGAAACGGTTCTTGCAGCTCAACCTGTTTATTAAACGCTCGTTCATTTGCCGCTGTTGCGCGGTCAGTAGCTTTTGACTGTTCTTTGGCGCCCATGTAAGACGCGCCGCCTTGGATTATGCTACCTGCTATGAAGCCTGACATACTGTTTCTCCTAATAAGTAAAAGCCAAAATTAATGCTCATAGCGTCGCGGTAATCGATAAAAAGTTCATTACCAACACCCACATCTTTTAAGGCAATTACGTATAAATCATCACCAAACTTGTACGGCATTACGTTTGCGTCGCAGGAATGGTTAATGTAGCGCCCTGCCGGAGTACGCTTTCCATCTAACCGGCCTGGGCAAATAACTTCACCTGCAAAAAAGTGCCTTGTCGCAAACATCCCGAGCCCATGTACTGGCGACTCTTTCAGCTCTACGTCATGCCCTTCTGGCATATCAATCAAATCGCTTTCGATGGTTACTATAGCGTCCATCGTGTCTTGGTCTACCCCTAACTGCTCTAAAAACAGCTGGTAGTCCGTTTGCGCTGATTCGATTGCCAACCGTCTGCGTGTGTCACCTAACCCGCACTCCGGCACTACGTAAAGCCGATCTTCGATGACGCTTAACTCTTGGCAGTCGTCAGGATTGTCGTACACGTCAACCCACACCACTTCTTCTTCAAACACCCGCCCGGCGCGCTGCTCACCTGCCTTGGCGTCAAACTCGCACGGTGCTGTCAATACTTTAACTTCCGTACCGACATTAACTGCGATTGTGCCTTTTTCCAGTCGTACGCGGTAATCCGTCTTATGCGCTGCGCCCGTCAAAACTGTCCACGGCGGCACCGTAATCTTCCGTTCGTACACGCCGGGCAAAAACGTGTGGGTGGTCACAATATCGGCCTGCGGCATTTGCAGCAGCTCGTCTTGCAACGCAACCACCTTTTGCCGCATCACTTCCGGCGAAACCACCGCCGTGCTGTCAGGGTTAAATAGTTCAATTGCGTTCACATCACCACCCATCGTGAGCCGCTGGCTACTGTCACCGTCGTGCCGCTCGCCACCGTAACCGGCCCGGCTGACATGCCCGACGTACCTGCTGCAATGGTATAGCTGACATCAATCGTTAGATTATTGACAAATATGCCATTGCCCGCTATGAAATGCTCAGATGTTAATTCACCTGTGCTGGGTTTGTACAGATATTTGGCGTTGCTGGTATAGATGGTCGACAACGCGCCGGAAGTGGCCGCCGCAAAGGTCGGGTAGACATTTGTTGAGGTCGCGGTGTCGTTGGTAATCGTCGCGCCCGAGCCGCTGGCTACCGCCCAGACAGCCGTCGTGCCATTCGAGGTCAGAACGTAGTTGTTCGCCCCAATCGGCAGGCGGGTTGAGCTGTTGGCACCGTTGCCAATGATCAGATCGCCCGTGCTGGTGACTGGCGACAAGGCATTAAACGCTGCGCTGGCAGTTGTCTGGCCAGTACCACCATTAGCAATCGCTACTGTACCGGTGACGTTGCTGGCCGTACCCGTGGTGTTTTGGTTCAGGGTCGGCACGTCCGCTGCCTGAATAGCGGACATGACCACGTCGGTGCCATTGCCGCGCAGATACTGCCCTGACGTCACCGCTCCAGCCAGCGCGTCCATCGCAGCTTGACGGGTTGTCTCGCCTGTGCCGCCGTTGGCTATCGCCACTGTGCCAGTCACGTTGCTGGCGGTGCCGGTCGTATTCTGGTTTAGCGTAGGGATGTCAGCTGCGACAACCGCGCGGAAAGTCGGCGCGCCAGCCGTGCCGTTAGGTGCTGCCAAAAAGAAATTGGCTGTTTTGCTGGCGTATGGGTTTTGGGTGTCGCCGTAACCCGTTGCCAAACTAATTGCTGGCGTGGTGCCGCCCGAAGACACCACGGGGCTTGTGCCTGTGACGCTGGTAACTGTACCGTTGCCAGTGCCCGCGCCGATCGCAGTTCTAAATGTAGCTGCGTCAAGCGTAGATACCGTATTGTCTGCGTTGATACGCACGAAAGTAATCGCGCTTGGGTTAGCCAGGGTAAAGAAGTTTGACCCAACAGTGGTTGCCCCAAGGTTTGTGCGCGCTGTTGCGGCGGTTGTCGCACCAGTGCCACCGTTGGCGACAGCAACCGTGCCCGTTACGTTACTAGCCGTGCCTGTTGTGTTTTGGTTAAGTGTCGGTACGTCGGCAACTTGGATAGCAGACATTACGACGTCGGTTCCGTCCCCACGTAAATACTGCCCAGATGTAACGGCGCCAGCCAGTGCGTCCATTGCGGCTTGACGAGTTGTTTGGCCTGTGCCGCCATTGGCAATTGCCACCGTGCCCGTTACGTTGGCAGCAGTGCCGCTGATACTGCCGGTAATTGTGCTTGGAAACGTCCAAGAGCCATTCGCTGCAACTGTAGTTCCGTTAGCCGAGCCAATTACCATTGTTGTAGTAGATCCCGAAAGACCGTTTGCACCAATGTTAATTGTCTTGGTAAAACCAGTGGTAAGCGCGCCAGATTGAATATTTAATGTTTGCGATGCGCCGGTTGTCTGACCAACAGTAATAGTTCCGGTTGATGTGGCCGCACCGAGCGTGATTGCACTTGCCGTTTGGCCGAAGGTTACTGCGCCAATTGAACAAGTTATCCCGGAGTTAAACGTCTGTAAGGCGCTAAACGACTGCGCTGTTTGAAGTGCAGCTGTTGTGCGGGTTGCGCCGCTAACCCTAAACTGCAAACCGTTAGTGGCGTTTACCCAAACATCACCGTCAACTGGCGAGGTAGGGGCTGTTGTAGTGGCGCCTAGACCTAAATTTATTGGGGAAGCGGCGGTTGTGACCGCAGGAAGGTTTAGCTTCCCGGTCATCGTATCGCCAGCTCTGTTGACCGGCGTGTAAGTTAAAGCTGTTGTAACGTCAGACGACGATAGAGTAACGCTGCCAGTACGCGTATTAAAGCTAGTGACGCCGCTGTTATTGATCGTAACCGCTGCCGAACCGTCGTAGGTTGTGCCGACACTGTACGAAATGCCAGTACCTGCCGTTAACGCGTTAGCAACGCTGCCCGCTTGGCCGCTGATGTTGCCCGACACGGCGCTGCCCGATATGGCGATAGCTGTGTCGGTTACGCTAGTAACTTGGCCTTGGGCGTTGGTGGTAAACACCGGCACTGCCGATGCAGAGCCGTACGTGCCTGCTGTGCCAGTATTGGTGATTGAAAACGTATTGCTGGCAAGGCTTAGCCCCGTACCTGCAGAATACGTTTGAACCGCTGCAAATTGAACAAATACAAGTGCCGTGGTGCCGACCGTAATTGGCAACGCGGTTTGCTGAACCCAAGACGTATTAGCGTTAACAGCCCCCGACAAGACAAGCATTAAATCGCCTTGGTCTATCGAATTAGCGCCCGTGCCCGCAGTATCGTAGTCGGTAGCACGCGTAAGAATATATGGCTGGGATGCCGATCCTTCTTGCGTCAATGTGTAGACGCCATTATTAGCGCCAGCAGCTTCATCTTTTACTAGTATCCGCTTGCCTATATCGGCGGTAACAAACGTATACCCGTCAATGGTCAGCGTACCGTTGGAGCTGGCCGTAAGCGTAGCGCCCACACCGCCCGTACCATTGTTGTATGTATTGGCAGGCGACAGAGCCGCCGTGGTGGCGTAATTACACGCAGCATGAAAGTTAACGCCGCTGATAAGCGTGTCAGCATAAAATTTGTTGACTATGTCATTGTTTCCGCTAGGCGCTGTGCTTATGGTGCCTGTAGTCAGCGCAATCGACGTAATGTCCGTGTTTGCGCCGCTTTGCGCTGCGCTTAAGTTTGCGCGAGCGTTAGCCGCTGTGGTGGCGCCCGTGCCGCCGTTATCGACATCCAGCGTGCCTGCCAGCGTGATGGTGCCAGAGGTTGTGACTGGGCCGCCCGAGGTTGTCAGGCCTGTCGTGCCACCGGAGACATTGACCGACGTGACGGTGCCAGAGCCGCCGCCGCCGGAGTTGGCTTTGTTGAGCAGGTTTAGGAAGAACCGATACCAGTCACGCGACACCATCCCCGTCCGGTCGTCGGTGATCGGCGACTGGTTCTTAGGGAGTTGCGGTTCGTTATCGGGATTAGGCATTGGTGCCGGTCAACACTAACTCGGCACCCAAAATGGCGATCTTGACGGGGTCGGTGCCGGACACCTCGTAGACACGGTCACGCAGCTTTTCGGTCATGCCCAGCCGCCGCCAGAAGGCGCGGTAGCCGTAGTTGCCGATCTTGCCCATGCCCGTCCAATGCTCGTTTGACCAGGTGTGGCCACCGTCATCCGACCAGCGCATGATGACTTGCGGGTCGTTGCCTTGGCCGGTAATCAGACCAACACCTGTCTCGCACTCAAGCTGCAGCGTGTGCTGAGCGGTACGCTTTAGGTTGTTCTGGCCGGTAGGCAGTGCCCGCCATGACCGCAGCCACTTCTGTGGCAGGTTGTCGTCAGCAAACACGTCCAAGTCGTACGCGTAAATCTTGCCGTTTTCAAAATCGCCGACCACTACCTCGTTGTTGTAGAACATTTGGCAGTTGGCGCGGTGGCGAATAAAGTCACCATTGGCAAAGCCTGCGCGCTCATGCCATGCGCCGGTAGCTACGTCGAACACCCAAGTGCGTTGGGCGCTTGGAAAGCTCAGCACGTAAAAGGCATGGCCGTCTTGCTGATAGGTAAAACCAATAGCGTCCGAGATGGAGCCGTAGTTTTGGATAGCAAATTCGACCGCATGGGTCGAGATGCGCTGACCTGTATAGCCTTGGGCACGGAACACCACGCCTTGACCGCGAGCATCTGCCCCAAGCCAGAATAGCGAGTTGTCCATCTTAGCAACCGAGTAGGTTGCCGCGCAGCCCAGCTCGTTGACAGCACCTTGGATGCGAGCCAACGGGAAAGGCGAGGTACCTGCGTTGTACCAGACCTCAACCGACTGGGTGCCAAACAGCCAGACCTCGCGGTGGTCGACAAACAGCGACACCAAGTTGTCCGGCATACCTTCGGCGCTGGCAAAGCTCAGCGGGTCAAGCTGCGTACCGTCCAGCAGCTCAGACACCCAAAACTTCTGGGAGTTAGGCTCTTGGAAGATAAAGTAGCCATCCAGATAGCCGACTGTTACCGCGCCGGGAAAGTCTACGTCCGTGATCTCGGCGTACGCTTGGGTCGACGCGTCGTAGATAAACCCTTCGGGGTTCGCCGCGATGAAGAGCTGCGTGCCGTTGTCGACCATCGACACAGGCCCAGTGCCCGACACGCCGCCGATCTGGGTGACCGTCCAGTTGGTGTCAACCCGATACAGCCGAGAGCCCGACACCACGTAGCCATAACCGCCGTACGACCACAGGCCACGGATTGGGCCAGTACCGACGGTGGCCAGCCGACGTAAGCCTGGCGCTCGGTTCAGGTACGCAGGCTCGTTGCCTTCTGGCGACGGTGTGATTTCTGGGTACAGGTTGACCATACGCGCCGCCGCAGCGTTCAAGCTGCGCGCGACGTACGATTGACCAAGAATAGGCGTCTTCACTCTGCACCTAACTTACGTAAGCCTTTGCCGGTAGACCAAAGCCAGTCGCCCAAACGGGCGGCTAACTGGGGCGGCAAAAAGGTTTCGAGCGCGGGCGAGTACATGCGTTTAGTGCGCACGTTGAACTCAAACCAGCGAGAACGAAAAGTAACCTCCATCAGAAGTTACCTGCGTAAATGTTGTAACGCTGGTTGGTAGCAATCAGCGAGTACGGCATTGACATCACGTCATCTGGGTTGTTGATGCGCTTCAGATTCCGCTTAGATGTCATTGCGATCCGCGTTACCTGCGGCATGGGCTCAACGCCAAACTCGTTGGCAATCTCCATCGCCAAGTTGTACTTGAACGCCCGCAGGTAGCCCGGCGGGAAGGATAATACGGTGTTGAGCGTAGCTGGCTTATCCAGCTGCTGCACCGACACAAAATGCCATTCCAAAAGCCGTGTAGGCTTTGGATAGATGGTCATTGTGATGTCAGGAAACGTATTGTTGACGAACATGACCTGCGGGTACGTGCTGGTCACGGTCTTGACCGCAATGCCGTTGTACTGCTGCTGGTTGATCAGCTTAATGCCGTACGAGACGTTAGTCTGCGGGTCGCGGAAATACGTGGCGTCGTCAATCAGAATAGGACGATTACCGACAAAATCGCCGGTTGGCCCCAGCGTGCGGGTAATCGTGTCGGTCGGCCAGTTAAAAATCTGGTCTTCCGTACAGAAGACAGCCAAACGCTCGGTATTCCACGAATCAATCATCTGATTCATGGCGTTCAACGCATCTTGCGCTGCTTGCGGGGAAGGCTCTTCACCTTCAGCCAGCTGGCCGATAAGCCGGAGGGCCGCTTTAATCTGGTCGAAGGCGGTTGCCATTCAAGCTCCTTATTCTGCCGCTGCT
>Ga0315907_10008535_pt1 | contig 10517 bp, 9 predicted proteins | sample LakEriMetagenome_3_FD_203525 | JGI IMG/M metagenome (GOLD analysis project Ga0315907, IMG submission 203525) | Freshwater fungal communities from buoy surface, Lake Erie, Ohio, United States - Buoy 12 MA123 | ecosystem: Environmental > Aquatic > Freshwater > Lake > Lake biofilm | place: USA...
CGTTCTTGATATGTCTTGGTTGCCGAATCTATACTTCCATGGAGATTTTAATATTAAGCCAGACAGTTACCAGTTGCTTCATCCCGGAATGCACCCAATGCATGCGCCTTCAACATCCAGCGTCTTCCACCGGCCTACCTATTTAATAAAACTGTTGGGTGTTCGAATTCATGCCGAGCTTTTCACCGATGTTGAATTGTTCTATCCATTGGCCAGTAATGGGAGTCGCGTTGTCTTAAGAAACATTCACTTGCTCTTACCGAGGAATCAAGAGCATGTTGGCGAATTAGTATTGGTGCTCGCAGGTAAGGGTGAAAGGCAAGTGGAACGAGGCCGCTTAGAAATTTCCTTCCCACGCGCTCAACGACTTAAAACGATTTTAACATTTGTAAATAATCAGAAAGAAATTGCTTCCATTGTACACTATCCGAAATCAATTTCTTCCATGCCTTTGCTAGGCTTAACCCTTCGGTATGATGTCTTTGTTCTTAGTTTACCTGTAGAAACTGTATATAAAAAAGAGCGAATTAATGCCAATTTCGCTTTGGTGAGCAGAGATTCGAAAGTAAGCGACTATTACCACGATTATTTGAGCCAAGATTTTTCAGAAGATTTTCATGGGGACAATCGAGTGCTACTAAGCAGGGAAAATCACCTTTCCGAGTTAAAAATATTTCCGGTGTTACAGGTGTTAGAACCCGACTACGCAAAAGACAAATATGAAACGCGCAACAAGGAAACACCCTATATAATTCGCAAGGGATTATTTACGAAACCTAACGGATCCAGAGACGAGGTACTAAACCAAATAAAATCTGGGGAAATCCAAGCAAAGCACCTGCCAAAGATTTTTAGAAAGGATAAGGAGATTATGTTGGAATCCATCAAAGTAAATCCATTTACAATGGTTTTTGCACATAAAGGCTTGAAGGAAGATGCGGATTTTGTGCTGCAAGCAATGGCCATTAGTTTACGAACTTTGGTGTTTTTATCACGAGATCTTTACCTCAATAGAAACCGTGCCGATGCTCTTTTACCAAAGGTTCTAGACGAATTGATGCGCAGATTGGAACCCCATGAATTTAATTTTATCGTATATAAATTAAGCACCTTAATTCATGTCAAGATGCAAGAGTTCCGGAGTTTCTATTTTGAACCTCGGGCTGAGTTCGGTGTCGCTTCGTTTATGTCGTTTGAGCAAGAACTGGTGGATCTATATGATACCACGCGGGCAGGTATGTATAAGCCAATTCGAACCTACTTTTTACGTGAGGCAACGCATCGCGGATTCTTCTCCCGTGATGGGTATTACAACGATGTGCCTACCGCGAAAAAAGAAAAAAAGCAGGTGAAATTCTTGGACATGAGTTTTAAACACAAGTATTGGGATTTAACATTCTTAGCAGATTTCCCGAATCTTAAAATTTTAAAGCTTTCAGGCACTTCTATTCGTTCGACCTTGCCAGTGCTCTCAGCGTTGGAGGAATTGTATGTAGATGGTTGCTCATGGTTTTGGAATTACCATGAAGGGGGAGATTTTCAGCGCTTATTTCCTAACCTGAAAAAGTTCTATGCTAGGGATACTCGCATGGTTATTGAACGGCAGTTGGACGCCATGTTGGCGATTCATCCGGGAATTTCTTTTATCCATGTAAAACCAAGGTATTTTTCTGAGAATGAACACATCAAACAATTAATTGAATTTTATGAGAAACAGGGACGCATCATTGAGATTCCTTTGAGTGATTTAACCGAATCCGATGAGTTACCTTTTTAATTAACGCGATGGAAGACTTTACAACAATTAAGTTAATTGAACTGCTAGAGGATAACCAAAATATGGAGCAAAATTGCTTGTTCATTCAAGTTTTTTCTCCTGAAATCGTTGATGAGGTTTGGGTGAATTTAAATCCTTTTTCGCAAAATTTTACCGGTAAAGCGAATGCTGCCAATTATGATTTTCAGCGCCTTCTTCTCATCGCTTTTGGAGCAGAGGGGAGCATTGCATCCGAAATTAGAAGGGGAAGTATTTCGTTTCCACTCTCATGTTGGCCAAGTCCAGATACCTTACATTTCACGACGGCCTGCAATAACATGCCAACGGGGGTAGCCAGTCAACTCATCGAAGCCTTGTCGATTAGCAAGTTGGTGATTGAAACACCTCACGTAATGGAGTCGATTTTTGCTATGGATTTCATGCTAGTTACTTCCCGAATTCGCGCAGTAACGTTTATTGATTTGAGTTCGAATTATCAGCTAGAGCATACACTGTTTGCATCGCCCTATATAAGCGAACTTGTTTTTGTTCGGGTTGAAGGTGCGATTTTACCCAAACGCTTGGATGGGCTTTCCGGATTGAAATCTTTACGTATTATTCATTGTCCGTTGAACAAGGTACCAACGCTCAATGCAAATCATAGCTTGGAACGGTTAAGGCTTTCGCAATGCTCTTTGAACAGGGAATTAGATTTGGGTCTTTTTCCTGCTTCGATCGAGAAACTTGATCTTTCAATGAACACACTTAATTCACTCGGGAATCTAGGTCACTTGAAGGCACTTAAATCCCTCGATGTATCGAATAACCAAGTAATGCATTTCGATCTCTCTGCGTGTCCCATTTCCCTAGAAACCCTTTGTTTGCGTTCGAATAAGTTAGTTTCTTTAGCCTGTGATGGGGTGAATTTACCAAACTTACACCTGTTGGATTTAGGAAATAATAGCCTTCGTGAATTACCAAAGCAATGTGCTGAATTAACAAGCATAAAAGAACTGTTGCTTTCTAACAATCAATTTCAGGAATTGCCATGTGAAATATGTACCCTAACTGCACTGGAGCGCCTTGATTTGAATCGTAATTTTATTCGTTCGATTCCATCGACTTTTGTAAATTTAAAACGGCTTTATTATCTTGATTTGGAGGATAATTTACTAACGGAGGTGTATTGGTTGTTATCGCTTGGCTTGTGGCCTAAGGCAAAGATTCGGATTCGAGGGAATGCATTACACGAAGAAAAAAGAAAATTAATCACACTAACTAATACGAATATTGATTTATGAGCATTGAAAATGGATGTTATGGATCGCGAATCAATGGAAAGGAATTGCTTGATCTACTCGGTAAGGTGCTTGAGGCAAATCTAACGTTTGAAGAAGAAACAGGCCGTCGTCCCACTCCGATTTGCATTTGGGGAACGCATGGTTTAGGGAAAACCGAAATCGCGATGGAGGTAGCGCGTAGCCGTCATTGGAAGCTGGCTTATTGCGCACCTGCTCAATTTGAGGAAATGGGAGATCTTCATGGATTACCAATGAAAATAGATCCAGATCCAACAGTTTATGGCGATGAACGTACGGTATATCTCCCACCGGAATGGGTTCCTACGGATGAAGGTCCAGGTATTTTGTTGTTGGATGATATTAATAGGGCGGATGATCGCATACTGCGGGGAACGATGCAATTACTTCAGAATTTTGAAATGTTTTCATGGTCGCTGCCCTCCAAGTGGCAAATTGTTGTAACGGCGAATCCAGATTCAGGAGATTATTCAGTAACTCCAATGGATGAGGCAATGTTGACGCGAATGATTCATGTGACCTTGGATTTTGATGCTAAAGCCTGGGCTACTTGGGCACTTAAGGCAGGGATTGATCCGCGTGGGATAAACTTCGTGTTAACCTATCCAGAAATGGTGACCATGAAACGAACAACTCCTCGAACCTTGGTTCAGTTCTTTTCACAAATAAAAAACATCCCTGATTTAATTCAAGAACGGCAGCTGGTGGAGCTCTTAGCGAAGGGGTGTTTAGATGGCGAGACGGCTGATGCATTTATGAATTTTGTGGAACAAAGCCTTCATCAGATCCCGTCACCGGAAGCGTTTTTGGAATTGGAGAAAATCCAACAAGCCGCTGAGGTCATTGAACGGCTGACTGCCGCAGAAAAGGGAATCAGACTTGATTTAATAAATACCTTACTGAGTCGTGTGGTGATTCTACTTTCATCCGAGTATACGGTAGCTGAAACATCCAGTGAACTGTTGATTCATGTGCTAAAAGCATCTCGAATCCCTGTGGATTTGCGGTATGCGTTTCATAAGGATCTTATGAAGGTTCGCATGCTCAGAACCCCTGCTATGGAAATGCTCGGAAAAGTAATTACGGACCGAGAAGTACTCTCACAGTTCGTACAAATGCAATAGTCTTTGGGAATGGATCCTGAACATCTATTATCGAAATCGATCTATCAATTACTTCGAAGTGAGTCATTTTTTGCTCATGTCTTGGCGAATGTTACCCGAGTCATTACCCCAGACATACCTACGATGGCGGTATCGTTTCGAGAGGATGTATTTTATTTATATGTGAACCCAGAATTTTTAGCGAATACCCTGTCTATTGAACAGCGCGTGGCTGTCTTAAAGCATGAGGTTCTCCATTTAGTGTTTAAGCATTTGTTTAGGTCAAGAGGAAAGGAGCGCGTGCTGGAGAATTTAGCAGCCGACTTAGTGGTCAATCAATATGTTGACCCATGGCCACTTCCCGAGGGAGCTATTTTATTGTCAACTTTTCCTGAATTGGCATTGAGGCCTGTTGAATCCATGGAGTATTATTACAACGAGCTGTTAAAACTTCGTGAACCAGATGCTGAGCAAAGGTATCCACAAAGTTGTAAGGCACTAAGGACAGTTGAGGAAGGAGATTTGTTGGTTGGCAGCCATGAGCTTTGGGGGCAGGGTGGTGCAGCTGCATCTGAACGTATCTTGGGTAGAATCCTTTCGGATTCCAAGAAAAGGTCCCCAGGATATGGGGTGCTGCCTATGGAGGTCCGTCGTTCCGTAGATCAGTTGTTGCGTGTACCGAAAATTTCATGGAAACATGTCTTGCGCCTCTTTAGTGCGTCGTGTGGCAGAACGGTTATAAGAACAACCCGAAGAAAAGAAAGTAAACGCTTTGATGGCAATCCAGGGCGGCGCATAAAACGCCTCAGAAAGCTGATTGTTGCAGTAGATACTTCTGGATCCATAGACGATAAATTACTTGCTGAATTTTGGACAGAAATTGTATCGATATATAAAACGGGAACTTCAGTTACGGTATTAACTTGCGATGCTACAATTCATGAGGTGTACGAGTTGAAGCGGTCTTTGAGTTCGCCAACATTTAAAGGAGGTGGTGGAACAAGTTTCAACCCAGTCATTAAATGGGCCAACAAATCGCGGGGTTACAATGGACTAATCTATTTTACGGACGGGTATGCACCTGAACCGGATCGGTGCAAGATGCCCATACTTTGGTGTGTTTATGGTGGTTTACAGCAAAATTCGCATTTAAAAGGAAAAGTAATTCATCTAGGCGATGAATCGGAAAATGATTTTCCTTTTTAAGTATATTTGTAGTGGTTGTGTAAAACGTTTTTAGCCTATTGGCTGGCGAGTCGCCAGTCTTGTTAAGTGTTGTCTAGCGTCGTAAACCCTATGTGTATGGCGTTTAATAGATACGAATTGGAATTGAAGAACGCAATTAATCTTCGAATTGCTTTCTAAAGTAGTAACTTAACACAACCATGAATGCTCCGTTAACGGGGCATTTTTTTTTTGAAATTAAGCGGCCCTTCGCACCGCATTCGCCTCGCTTCGGCGGACAAGCTCAGGGACCGCTTGAATCTTCTGTTGAGGTAAAACAGAACAATTACATAGCATTCAACAAGGTGTTCGCGGTTTCGGGATGGAGTTTAGTAAATGTAACCAAATGCAGAATTAGCACTCTAATTTGATACGATTGCTTAGACTTGAAGATAAATCGCTATGCTGTTAAAGACCCCATCCTATCTTGTTCATGAGGTTGCTTAAAAAAAGAATATGAAATAATCTTTAGGTTGCATTGGATTGTCAAAATCTAATGAATAATCTATACCTTTAAAAATGCCCGCTCATGAAATAAAACCAAAACTTGGTGTATTCGATCTCAGTATAATTGTAATCAGTTTGGTTATTGGCATGGGTATTTTTAGCACACCCGCTGAGGTTGCAGCCAAGGCAGGTACTATAAAAATATTTTTCCTCGTATGGATATTGGGTGCCATCGTAAGTTTTTTAGGTGCTTTGACCTTTGCGGAAATTGGTTCGCGTCAACCTCATGCCGGTGGTTTTTACAAGTTGTTTTCGATTTGTTACACGCCTGTTTTTGCCTTCATGGTAAATTGGATAACGGTAATTTCAAATGCAGCATCAACCGCAGCGGTCGCGATCATGGGTTCAGCATACATCGCGCCAATGATATTCCCTCAATTGGAAGCACAAACATCCACCCTAATTGTAACGGTTGGAACGGTCAGCATTTTACTTTGCATTAACCTTCTAGGGATTAAGATTAGTGCGATGCTTTTGAATGGCTTAATGCTCATGAAAATTGGGCTTATTCTGCTATTAATCAGCTGTTTATTTGCCAATTTCACTTCTAACATACACCCGGAAACAGTCTCTGTATCAAATGACATTACTCCTTGGAAAGCCTTTTTAATGTGCTTTATTCCCGTGTTTTTCACCTTTGGAGGATATCAACAAACCATCAATTTCGGAGGGGATATTATGAATCCATCGCGTACCCTACCACGCGCAATTTTCATTGGAATCGCTGCAATAATGTCCCTTTACTTGCTCGTTAATTTTAGTTATGTGTATGTACTTGGTATGGAACACCTTTCTCAAACTAAAACACTGGCTGCCGATATGATTGGGCTTTGGTTTGGAAAAACAGCGTCAGTATTTCTATCCTTGGTAATGTTTTTTGCAGTAATGGCCTATGTGAATGTTTCAATATTGAGCAATCCAAGAGTGTATTATGCAATGGCTGAAGATCGTGTATTGCCTATGATTTTCGGAAAAGTTAATCCCAAAACGCAAGTCCAGGAATTCGGTGTAGTGATCTTTTGCGCTTTTATTTTACTCACGCTCTTTATGATGCAGTCATTCGATAAAATTCTGCAATATGTGATGTTTTTTGATAGCATTAGTTTGATGAGCGCCGCTGCGGCAATATTCGTATTGCGAAAACGAGAAAAAACGAAAAGCGTAAAAGACCCGGAAGGATATAGAATTCCCCTGTACCCCTATCTGCCGTTGATTTATATTTCGGTGTATGGATTAGTAATTCTTGGGGTGTTTTTGGCCAACAAATCCGCCTTTGGCTGGGGGGCTATTCTCTTCATATTGGGATATCCGCTGTTTTTTATTATTCGAAAATTGATTGCATCAATATAAAATGAAAGATCTTTTTCTCCTTGACCCAACAATTACCTTCTTGAATTTCGGCTCCTTTGGGGCATGTCCCAAGCCAATTTTTGAAACATACCAGCAATGGCAAGTTCAACTTGAGCGTGAGCCAATTCAATTCATCGTAAATAAAGCCATCAGTGAATTAGAACATGTTCGAACCGTATTGGGGGAATTTGTTGGCTGTGATGCCAATGACATAGTTATGGTGACCAATCCTTCCTATGCTATCAATACCATAGCCAAATCCTTTCCCATGAAGGTTGGAGATGAAATTCTTACAAGTAACCTAGAATATGGTGCATGTGATCGAACCTGGGAATACTATTGTGAAAAGAATGGAGCGCGTTATGTGAGGCAAGAAATCCCACTTCCAATAAAAAGCAAGGCGGATTTTATTGCGGAATTTTGGAAAGGGTATAGCAAGCATACCAAGGCCATATTTATCAGTCAAATTACTAGCGCTACTGGGCTCATCTTACCAGTAAAAGAAATTTGTGCTGAGGCCAAAAAGCGTGGCCTGATTACCATAGTTGACGGCGCCCATGTACCAGGACATATTCCCCTGAATTTAAGAGACCTCCAAGCTGACATTTACACAGGAGCATGCCACAAATGGATGATGGGACCGAAAGGTTCAAGTTTTTTATATGTAGACAAGGTACAGCAATCGTGGGTTGACCCCTTGGTGATCAGTTGGGGATATCGCAGCCCTACGCCATCTGAATCCTTATTTATTGATTGGCATCAAACTACCGGGACCCGCGATTTTGCTGCTTTCTTGAGCATTCCTGCTTGTTTGAAATTTCGTAAGGAACAACAATGGGATAAGGTTGGTGAAGCGTGTCGAACTATGGTAATAGAACAAGCCCCTCGCTTTTGTGCATTGATGGGTCAAGAAGCACTATCACCAATTTCAGAGGAATTTATTGGTCAACTATTTAGCATCCCAATAAAAACAAATAAACCATTGGAATTGAAACGCTTGCTTTATGAGGATTACAAAATAGAGATTCCGGTAACCGAGCAAAACGGACACTACTACCTGCGTTATTCTATTCAGGGATTTAATACCATACAAGACTTAGATGCATTGTACCTTGCAATGGAATTATTGAAGAAAACAGGAATTATTTATTGAAGAATAAATCGAATAAAATGTTATTTTCGTCTAAGGTACTTACCCCTTGTACGATAGTAATACCTTGAACGATTTTGATTTTTAATTGCATTTTTATCCGTGCTTACCTTTTTACGGAAATACCCTTTTCTGAATTTCCCAGTTCGAGTTATTGTTGGTTTTACATATTGGCCCCCAGCTGAATCGGATTTTTTAAAATCACACGAATAAACCCCCAAAAACAAAAAAGAAATTAAAAATATCCTCATTGTTCGAAGGTAGCAAAATAATTTAATTCGTCTTATGAGTTTAACAATACTCACGTAAACTCTGCGATTTTCGGAATATGAAAACTTTTTCTCCTTTCAATTGCCCATAAATTATAAGTCCATATACGAATTCCGACAAGAGTGATTTTACCAAAATAGCAACATGATTTCTGCCATTTAAATTCTTCTTTCTTTTCAAGTAATAGAAAGCTTACATTTCAACATTTGAAATTCATTATGTAAATTGTGAACTGACTTGAAAATCTTTTAGACAGTTTAATCCAAGATTACAGTCGGTCATTTTAATTACTTTCCCATCACCAATTTTAATTTCACGAGCCCAAGATTTGGCAGCGGAGGTTTCAATTTCCGTGCAATCTATTGCTCTTTCATTTAAGGCATCGATCAGCGCATTCATAAATCCTTGAATAGCGAAATTGAAGAAGCAAATCCCAACTTTTGATTGAATTCCAAGGCTAATTCTTGATTGGTTAAACCACTAAAATATAAAGCGTAAAATACTCTATATTCCTTTGCGCCATAGACGCTTCCTTCGGGTAATTGAGGTTTATTCATGCCTTGCCTTAAGTAACGGATGTTATGGATAAATTTACGTATTTTGCTTTTATAGGGAAAGGTGATTGTAGGCTTCGTAAATTTTAAAACGGCCCTTCCCTTGTCCGCCTTCGCCTAGCTTCGGCGGACAAGCTCAGGGACCGCACCCAGAAGCAATGCTCGTATGTTTTGGTTTCAGCAGTTTATATTTTTTATGAGCGAATGTTTTACTAGCAAGAGAGACGAACTAAGGCTTGGGCAAGACCTTACTGAGGGCAACGAGCGTAAGGTCACCATGAAGAAGCCGAAGGATCACTGAAATGGTCAAGCCTTAGGAGTAAATCGCAGCGTATAAAACCCGTCGCGGAGATTTTTTGCTACTTTTTTATCCAAAAAAGTAGTGGGGAGTTTTTGTACGTTATGCACCCTGAGTAGTTTTCCGCCGAGGCGTATCGAAGGGTGCGGTAAAAAAGTAGGGTAAACGGTGCCCAAATATTATCCATGAAGATTCCTTGTACAGGTAGGTCCTTTGTTTTAATTTGCACTTCTATTTGATTCACCTGATTGGTAAGTCCTTCGAGTTGATTTTCAAACCGATTCATGCGGTTGTTGATGGCGTATCCTTTGAGCAAGTAGTCGGTTAAACGTAGTGATGCCCATTTCCTGAATTGCGTTCCTCGTTTTGAATTCACTCGATATCCTACCGAAAGAATCGCATCAAGATTATAATGTTCTACCTGATATGTTTTACCATCTGAAGCAGTTATTACAAAAAATGCAACAACTGAATTTTTTATCAGTTTCTCTTCTTTGAAGATATTCTTTAAATGTTTTGAGATAACGGATTTATCTCGATCAAACACTTTTGCGATTTGATTTAAAGAAAGCCAAACCGTTTCATTTTCAAGGGTTACTTCAATGCGTTCTGAATGGCTATCGGCTTGGTAAATAATGATTTCGTTTTTCATGGCATTTCGTTAGCTAGTCCAAGAAACGATGCGCAATGGATTTCATTGTGGGGGGATGTTTGGACATTGAGACGTTAGGATATTAATACGTTTGGACTTTCAGAATTAACAATAATTAATTTTAAAGCGGCCCTTCCCTTGTCCGCCTCCGCCTAGTTTCGGCGGACAAGCTCAGGAACCGCTTGCTATTCACCATGGGCATTGATCGCTTTTTGGTTTGAATTTCCTATCTTTAATGTTTCGATGAACCAGCAAAAAATATCCATTCGTTTTTTTAATGACCGTGAGGTTCGTGCGGTTTGGGACGAAGAAAATTCCAAGTGGTGGTTCAGCG
>Ga0315907_10008540_pt1 | contig 10515 bp, 7 predicted proteins | sample LakEriMetagenome_3_FD_203525 | JGI IMG/M metagenome (GOLD analysis project Ga0315907, IMG submission 203525) | Freshwater fungal communities from buoy surface, Lake Erie, Ohio, United States - Buoy 12 MA123 | ecosystem: Environmental > Aquatic > Freshwater > Lake > Lake biofilm | place: USA...
GATCCCGAAAGGTTGGTGACAGCGTTGCGTTGGTCGGCGCTCCGAAAAGGAAGCCAAAGTTGTCCGATGCACCATCCGGGATGCCGCCGATGCCCAGCGGATCGAGCAGTTCGCCATTCTGGTTGACCCGAATTGTCCGCAAGCCGGCCGCTGTGAAGTCGCGATCCTGGACCTGAACGCGTTCGCGGTCATAGTATTCGGCCGCAAAGACAATTCTTGCCCGTTCAGCTTGCGCGCCTGCCAGCATGCCGAACTGGAGCTGTTGGCCGCCAGTTGCTTCAGGGGAGTCGTAGGTGCCGGAGAACTCGAGGCCTTCGAAGTCGTTCCGAAGGATCACGTTCACGGTGCCCGCGACAGCATCCGCGCCGTAAACAGACGATCCCGCATCGGTGGCGACATCGATACGTTCAACCATCGAGAAGGGGATCAAGTTGAAATCAGGCTGTGATGGAGCGCCGCGAACGCCGGTAGCCGCCAGCCGGCGACCATTGACGAGGACCAGCGTTCTCTCCGGCCCAAGACCGCGCAGAGAAATGTTCGATGAGCCAGCGCCTCCGGGAGGCAACGTACCCACGCTTCCGGCAACGCCGCCCGGACTATCATCACGGCTGTTGTCGATCTGTGATCCGTTGGCAACAACCGATTGAGCCAACAGTTCCTGTATCGATGTAACGCCGAGGTTTCGGGCGTCGTCGACATTCAGTACCGTGAGTGGCGATGCGCTGTTGAATTCATCTTTCTTGAGGCGCGAGCCTGTGACGACGACTTTGTCCAATTCCCGCGCGTCAATTTCGTCGGCTGCCTGCGCTGCGAGTGATACGGCACCTTCTTCGGCGGGCCGCTCAGCCTCTTGGGCTATAGCATGGGACGTCGAACTCAGGATTGCCACACATGCTGTGCTCAACAAGCCAAATCTGAAGTCAAATCCCTTGAGGTTACTTGTTCTGGTCATGGTCTAGTCCTCCGCTCCAAACATTTCGTTCGCCACTCCCCCGTATTTTTCAGTAGCTACGACGGGCGAACCAAAGCTGCTGAGTAGGCAGCATTCCGAATTGCTTTGTTATGGTCTTGACGATTTCGGACATTGTTGGCCCGCGCCCGATCCTGCTCAATCCCGCCGCCACGGTCTGAGTGTGCCTCCAAACCGTTTCGGTTCAGGGCTCTCACCGCCTAAACTCTGGAAGCTGTTCCGGTCCCGCTAGGGTGAAGGACAATAGGATTGTTCATCCTCATTGCCTCCTATTGAATCAAAGTGCCTACTTGATGCGCTCGGCAATGATTGTGCGGCGAGCCTCTTCGAACCAGATCCGGTAACCACTCAGGGCTCCGCGCAGGATCCTTATTGATACAGGCTCTCCTGGCTGAAGCGAGACGGTTTGTGCATCGCCCATTCGCTGGACCCAGACTTGTCCATTATCCAGAACAAGGACGAGTTGATTTCTCTCCGTTCGTGCGAAGTCTACAACCAGAAACGAATTCTCGGTGTCGTTAAGCGTGGGTTCGTCAACCACTTTTCCTTCCCGGACTTGACGCGAGATTACCTGTTCGGCGCCCAGGCCAGTAGGCGCTGACGGCATTTCCGGAGCGGTCGCGACGACTGTGTCAGGAACAATCTTTTCTGGAGCCATTGACGGAGCAGGAACTTGAACTTCTTGACGCTTGCTGCGGATCGAATCTCGTAGGCATTCGATCTCTTCCTCTGCGCTCGAGGAGCTCAGGCGACAGGCTTCAATTGGGTCAGGCGCGGGCGCTTCTGCAGAACTGTTGAGACTAATGACCGTCAAGACGAACAGGGTAGCCGGGATCTTCCTGTCGTGCAGTTTTCTGAGCATGGCAACTTCCTTGGGGCGATCAGTGCAACTTAGATTGCCCTGCTGCTATCGAGCAAGGTTCGGAATGATGGTTTCGCGAAGAAGCTCTTCGATGTGGGCGTTGTTCTCACCCGGGTAACCGATGTTTCCGTTGAAGACGACGACTGCGTCCAACTCATCGAAGACAAACACGTCCTGGCCACCATAGCCTCTGGCAGCAGCGGAATCGGTTGTTCCATAGCTGTTATCGATCCACATTTGGAAGCCGTACCCGGGGCCGTAGTAGGTCTCGACATGCTTCACTGTAGCGGCATCAATGAAGTTTTCAGGCACAAGCTGCTGTTCTCCAATTCGGCCGCCGTCCAGAATCATCTGTCCAAAGACGGCCATGTCTTGGGGGCGCATATACATGTCCCATCCGCCCTTGCTTCGCCCATCTGAAAGGGCCGGCCACCTGTACTCGGTGATACCCAGGGCGGCGAACAGTCTGGCATCTGCATAGTCTGCCGCCGACATGCCTGTCGCTTCAGCAATGATTGCCGACAGCAGATGTGAGCTCCCCGTGTTGTAGAAGAATTCTTGACCCGGCTCGGAAACGAGCGGCTCGTCGAGCACGAAGGCAACACTATCGTCAGCCTTGCCGATCCGCTCGAAGGAGTTCCCATCTCCGAAGTCAACCCACTTTAGACCGGTCGTCATCGTCAACACCTGACGCAATGTGATCTTGGCTTTCGATCCAGTCATCAACTCTGCATAGTCCGGCAGCAACTCCGAAAGGGGTTGATCGAGGGACTTGATCAAGCCGTCCTGCATCGCTGCGCCAATCAGCATGGCGGAGAAGGTCTTGGTCGCTGACTGAATCTCATGCAGCGTATCGATCTCAAAGCCATTGAAGCCTCGAGTGTAAAGATTGGCCCCACATTGTGTGACCACGATCATATCGAGCTTGTGTTCGGTCTTGGAAAACCATTCGTCCAGGCTTGTTCTAAGCCTGTCAGAGCTAATTGAGGCCTTGCAGTCCGAGTGATCGCGAGTAGCCTGTTCAGCCCCTGCAGGAAGCGAGATTGGGGGCGTTGCAGTCCGGCTCGTTGTGCATCCTGACGTCACAAAGAGAGCAGTCAGGCAACATGCGGTGATGCTTGTTTTCATTTTCTCAAGCCTTCCTTGATCAAGGTCGCTAAGGGCCCGGGACTGGGGTGATCCTGACAACGAGCCCGGGGTTGTTGAATAGTACGTAAAGAGCTCCGTCAGGCCCCATTTTCAGGTCTCGAATACGGCCGTAACCCTTGAAGAGCACCTCCTCGGTGACGACGGAATCGCTCGTTACCTCAAGACGCAGCAGAGCTTCCCGCGACAGGCTGCCGACCAGAAGATCGCCTTCCCAGTCTTTGAACAAATCACCTTTCACAAACTCCGCGGCGCCAATTGCCAGCGCAGGTGTCCACTGACGCACGGGCGCATTGATCCCATCTTTCTCAGTCAGGTCGGACACCTTTGAGCCATCGTAATTCACGCCATAGGTCGTTATTGGCCATCCGTAGTTGGCGCCTTTGCGAATGATGTTGAGTTCGTCGCCGCCATGCGGCCCGTGTTCGGTTGCCCAGATTTCACCTGTGGCCGGCTGCTGTGCAATTCCCTGAACGTTTCGGTTGCCAAGTGAATAGACATAAGCCGCCACCGGGCCTTGATCGACGAACGGATTGTCAGCGGGAATCGTACCATCGGAATGCATGCGATGGATCTTTCCTGTCGGTCTTTCGGGATCCTGTGATGCGTCAGGCTGGCTCATATCGCCTACGCTGAAATACAGCATTCCTTCGCGGTCAAAGAGCATGCGTCCTCCCCAGTGTTTGCTGTTGGGTCGATGCTCACTTTCGGGAGGAGAAAAGAGCACTTCTTTGTCAACAAGTTTGTGCGCGTCGATTCTTGCGCGTAGAATCTTCGTCATGCCATTCGCATTGACGTCTTCAGGGTCAGCCGAATGAGAGTAGGCGAGATAAATCCATCCGTTTGAGGAGTAATTGGGGTCAACGGCAATATCGAGCAGACCACCCGTCGAAGTCGCAAGATCGACGGTTGGAACCCCTTCAATTGGCCGTCGGTCGAGAACACCGTCGATCATCCAGAACAGCTGACCCGAGTTTTCTGTAATGAGCGCGCGATGGTCGTCCACGAACTCAATTCCCCATGGAACATCCAGGTCCTTCTCCACCAGGCGCTCAATCTTCAGCTTGTATCCGGGTGTCTCAATGTATTCCGGGATCGGATTGGCCTGCTCCAGTGGCCCTGTCTGGGATGACAAGATAAAACTCACCACAGCGTCACGCTGAGCCTGTGTAAGTAATTCTCCAAACGCGGGCATCCCAGCGGTCGGAATTCCGTTCTGAATGCTCAGCCCAATAGAAAACGAATCCCGGCCGTACGCCCAATCCGTCTTGACCAAAGCGGTGCCGAGGCCCCCCTCAAGCGCTCGTCCATGGCATGCCGCGCAGTTTTCCAGGTACACACTTCGGCCGAGATCAATCTCTGCTTGAGAGAACAGTGGTTCAACTGCCTCTGGAATAGCCTTGGACTCAGGATCGGATTGCGGTCCGCTACAGGCTACAAGCACAAGGCTTAGCAAGGGCAGGATGTATCGGATCTGCATGTCGTCTCTCTTGTTGCTTGCCTTTGGGCTGGGCCCCTGTTCGGCTCCGGCTCCCCGTGCGCTCAGACCGATAAGCACTTCACCGAGTAGAACCTCCTTCTTCAGAGAGCAGGCCTTCGTCATCTGCAAAGACCAGCTTGCCCGCAATAAAGGTCGCCTCGACGTTGAGGTTGTGCACTTGCGTGATCGGCATCTCGAACAGATTTTCAGATGCGATGAAAAAGTCCGCCTGCTTACCGATCTCAAGCGTGCCGACTTGGTCGCCGTGCCCCATCAGCTCCGCGCCATTCTGGGTCATTATCTGAAACGCATCTTCTAAAGAGACGGCCTGGCCGGGCCCCAGCGTTTCAGCGCCGCCACCAGGCCTTTGGCGCGTCACCATGGTTTCGATGGCGAGAAACGGGTTCACGGATGGAACGACGGACCAATCAGATCCCGCAACGACAAGATTTCCGGAAGCGATTGCATCTGCAATCGGTATCCACCGCTCCATTCTAAAGCTGCCGACCGTGCGTGTGATATCAATCGATGCGATCGGTGTCGGATACCAGATGTATGGCGAGAATTCCCAGGCAACGCCGGCCGCAAGCGCTTTCTGAAAGTCATCCGGATGGACGAAGCTGTTGTGGCCTAGATCGTGCCGCGGCCCATCTGGTCCGTTCTGGGAACGCGCAAAGGCAACAGCCTTGATCCCTGCGCGAACTGCACCGTCTCCCACAACGTGAAATTTCACGTGAAGGTCTGCAGCATCGAATTGTGTCACGATCTCATTCAACTCGTCTTGTGGAATGAGAAGTTCGCCGTTCTTCGCAAAGCTTGTATGGTCGTGATTATGATGGGGAGGGAGGTAAGGTTCTAGCATATTCGCGGTCCGGCTTTCTGTGGGAACTCCGTCAACGAACATCTTTACGCAATCGAGCTTTAGCCGCCCGCTCGAACGATGCGCCCATTGCGAGATCATCTCGGCGCCGTCGCGGTCGGTCGATGCCCAATCGGGAGCCCAGACGATACATCCGCGTGCACGCTGTGGGATCAGTCCCTCATCGTAGAGAGAAATCCATGCCGGTAGTTCTTCTGCCCGCACGCTGGCGACGGTAAAGCTTGTTATGCCATAGCTTAGCATCTTTTGGCTTGCCCACATCAATGCTTGACGCCGCTGGTCGATGCTTGGGGGAGGGACGATGGATTCGACAAGTCCGACAGCGGATTCGCGCAAGACCCCGGTTGGTCTGCCGTCGCCATCCCGGTCGATTATGCCGCCCTCAGGATCGGGTGTTTGTGAGTCAATTCCAGCTAGTTCCAGAGCTTTCGAATTGACCCAAGCCGAATGATGCGACTCGTCCCACAGAAAAACAGGATTGTCCGGAGATACTTCATCCAGAAACTGCCGCGTCTGCTGCCCCGGTTCGAATACAGCTGCGACCCAGTTGCCCCCTTCAACCCACTGCCCAGGCGTAGTTGCGTCAACGCAGGTCTTTACTGAGGCTTTGATCACTTCAGGCGCCGCACCTGACGCAAACTTGCATCCCATCTCTTCGATACCTGCGAAGTAGGGATGCACGTGCATGTCATGCAGGCCTGGGAAAACGGCGCGTCCCTCAAGATCGATCTGCAATGTCGAGGGCCCGACAAGAGTTTCTGCCTGCTCACCAAACGCAACGATCTCACCATTACGCACGGCCATGCTCGTCTCCCATCCGGAAGGCGACTTGATCGATCCGTTTGTCAACACCGTGTCAGCGTCCGGACCCGCCGGCAGCGGGCTCGCAGCTCTTTCTGAGGTCATGCAAGCCGAAAGCAGAACTGTTGTAATCAACGCGCTCGGAATCCAATTCTTGGTCATGTGCTTTCCATCCAGTGCAGAAGTTCAATTGCTTTTCGCTACTCAAAACCGTCTCTCGAACCCAGACAGGCTCTGCTGCCGGGAAAGAGCATTCTCCCGGAAATCGTGCCGATCCGAAGCGCTGCCCGCTTGGCAGTTGCGGTCAAAGGCAAGCTGGAGATTCCATTGACAGGCCGGTAACCCGCGCAAGCAGGCGAACTTAAGGTGGCGCGTCCGCGCTGTGAACGATTTTGCCCTCAACTATCGTCAGCTGCACCTTGGTCTTGTGAAGCTCGGTCGGCTCGATTTCATAAGGGTTCTGATCGACAACAATGATGTCCGCGGTCTTTCCGACGGCGATCGTGCCAAGCTTGTCTTCAGTGCCAAGGTGGCGTGCCGAGTTTATCGTGAACAGATCGATGGCTTCTTCTACGGTAATCGCTTGGCGCTTTCCAAAGCTGGCTTCCGAGCCGCCAGGCGCCTCTCTCGTCACGAGCGTTTCGACAGCGATCCATGGGTTGACTGAAGGGACGACCGCCCAATCCGAACCCGGGACTACCAAAGATCCCGCATCAAGCGTGCTCCGAACCGGCCAGACATCTCTGATCAGGCTAGGTCCAACAGATTCAGCGATGTCGCTTGAGATCGGACTTGGCGACCAAAGATAAGGAGACATTTCGAAAGTTGCCCCGATCTCCGATCCTCGCGACATATCCGCAGGAGAAATAAATGTGCAATGGCCCACACTATGCATCGGTCCGCCGGGGCCGTTCTCTTCGCGTGCGGCCTTAATCGCATCAAGGCCAGCCCGGACAGCTGCATCACCTGCAGCATGGAATTTCACCGAAAACCCTGCCGCATCAAAGGCTGCGACCACCGCGTTGAGCGTTCCTTGTTCAACAAAGACTGTACCGTATACGCTTCCCCGGCCGCCACTATAATCAACGTAAGGCTGGAGCATAGCCGCAGTGTGACTGGACGTCGGCACGCCATCTAGGAAGATTTTAATGCAGTCTACAGACAGAAAGCCGCCAGCAGATCGATCCCGCAGTTTGATGTAATCCTCAACCGTGAGGCCTGTGCCCTCAAACCATTCAAGACAAAGCTGACTTCGCTGCCGCAATAGCCCCTGTTGAGCCAGATCCGCGTACACTTCGACTTCTAGTTCCAACCCGGCCGCAAAGCCTGTCGAGGCTTCGACAAAAGAAGTGATCCCGTAGCGCTCCATTTCGCGAAGCGCCGAGATCAAGGCCTGTTCGATTTCCTCTTTGCTATACTGCGGAGGGATAATGCGCGACACCAGCCCCATCGATGTTTCATGAAGAACGCCTGATGGTTCACCACGTTCGTCGAGCACAATCTTTCCACCGATCGGTGAGACAGTCTCGCCCGTGATGCCCGCCAGTTCCAAGGCGAGACTATTGACCAAGGCGCTGTGTCCACTGGTATCGTTAAGAAAGACGGGGTTGTCTGGAGATATATCGTCAATGAGTTGACGACTGGGTTCCACACCAAGCGCGTATACGTCCCAGCGGCGACCAACAATCCATTCGCCGGGTTCGACTGCTGCTACGCACTTCGCTAAAGCGCTGCGAAACGCCTCCATGGTCAAGCCAGCTTCGATGTCACACTTGAACCCCAAGCCCGAAAACAATGGATGAACGTGCATGTCATGGAAGCCCGGCAAAACAACCTGACCGCCAAGATCAATAACGGTCTCGGCCGAGCCGTACTGCCTTCCGATTTCCTCGTCTGAGCCAATCGCCACGATGACGCCGTTGGAGATCGCAACGGCTTCTTCCCATCCGCTCTCCGTCCTCACCTTTCCGCCGGTGAGGACCAGATCAGCTCCCGACGGCTGACTCGCCGAAGTCATCGGCTGACAGGCGGCCAGCAGACTGATCGCAGAGAGCGAAGCTAGAAAAACCGCTCCAAACAACGAACTGGAGAACTTACGGGCCGGCATGATGGTGATCTCCTTCGAGGCGTGTGCAGCTAAGCTCTTACTGTTGATTTTGCGGGGTCGTAATGCGCATGCCTTCGAGATTGTCGAGGATTTTGATCTGGCATGACAGTCGCGAGTTGGTCTGTACATTCTCGGCGAATTCGAGCATCGCCTTCTCCATGTCGCCGGGTTCCTGAAGCATATCAAGATAAGCGGGATCAACGAATACGTGGCAAGTCGCGCAAGCGCATGCTCCTCCGCAGTCAGCATCGATTCCGGGTACGGAGTGCTTGATCGCTGTCAGCATCAGTGTTTCTCCGACGCTAGCCTCTATCTCGCGCTCTGAGCCCTTATGATCAACAAAGACAATATTGGGCATTTCGTTTCCTTTCAGCTTTGACACTGCATTGCCAGATCCTTCATCGAAACGCGTGTATCGGAAAAAGACCGTGTACGTACAGATATTTTGGACATTATCAGCGCTTTTGATGCCAGGAACGCGTCCGGGCTGTTTACCGCGTCAACGGCGATCAATACTTGGTCCCGGAAATAGAATAGGGAAAAGGAACGTTGCGCAAAACTGCCACGAACCACTATTTCGTCATAACCTCTGTTCAACCCGGCAGTCTGTAGCTTGAGGTCATACTGATCAGACCAGAACCAGGGGCAGTCGACCTTTGGTAACGGTGTGCCCAAGATTGACGCCGCTGCGACTTTGGCTTGTTCGATCGCATTGTGTACGCTCTCCAGTCGTCCGCGATATCCATAAGGCTCTATGGGCCGAGAGCTGCAATCGCCTACTGCAAAGATGTCAGGGTCGCATGTTCTACCCATTCCATCCACTTCAATGCCCTCACCGCATTCAAGTCCGGCGGCCCGTGCAAGTTCCTGGTTCGGTATCACCCCGATGCCGGCAAGGATGATGTCCGCCGGTACGGTTCCGACTCCGTCAATCTTGGCCCCTGTGACTTGCCCACCAGACCCAGTCAGTTCGTTGAGCTTTGAACCGACGAGCAGGTGGACGCCGCGGGAGCGATGCTCATTTTCGTAGAAGTTGCTAAGCTCGCCACATGTCACGCGCGACAGAACTCGGGGAGCGGCTTCGACGATGACGACTTCCAGACCAAGCTGGCGGGCGCATGCAGCGGCTTCAAGGCCTATGTAACCCCCACCTACAATCAGAAGACGAGCACCTGGCAACATCGATGGTCTAAGTCGCGAAACGTCAGCGAGAGTTCGCAGTTCATGGACACCGTCTAGATTTGCGCCGGGAACAGTGAGTGGACGGGGCCTGCTTCCTGTTGCCAGCACCAGCTGCGAGTACGGGACCAGTTCGCCGGCTTCTGTGAGAACTGTCTTTTTCGAGCGATTGATGGCGGTAACCCGGTTCGAGAGACGAAGATCCACAGAGTGGCTTTCGTACCAGCCGGCAGGCTTGAAGCTAAGACGCTCCTCTGAGGCTTCACCCTTCAGATATGCCTTGGAGAGCGGTGGGCGTTGATAGGGTAGCAACCCCTCGTCGCCGAACAGTGTGATGCGGCCATCGAAGCCGCCGAGGCGGAGTGAAAAGACCGTCTGAGCGCCGGCTTGCCCGCCACCTACAACGATTATTCCGCCCGCACTCATCAACGCGACCTTCCGCCAATTCACCCGTCCTTTGAAACTGCCAGATAGTGCTCGACATCACTCAGCAATTTCGGACAAACAGAGCAGCAGAGTGGACGTGCGCGATCGTCTGCAGGGAATTCAAGGCGTTCCAAACGCGCTTCCGTTTGTATTCGAACGCATTGCCAGCCTTTGTCGTTTGCTCGTTGGCGGACCACGACCCAACGCGCGACAGTCATGGGCTGGCGGCATTTCGGCTTAGTCAGAGAACAGAATTGTCTGCCCTTCGAGCGGCAATGAAACCTTTAACTTTGCGCTCGCTTCAGATTTATCGATTGCCAGTTGCAAGGACGCACGCGTGGTCAAGCAATGATCAAGTGCATCCATATGTACAGCAACGATATGCACGTCGGGATTCGCTGCTTCTGCGGCTTGGAAGAACTCGATCGCCTGTTGCTCGTTCATCATCAGCGGATTTGGCGCGATCGCTTCGACAACAGCCCCGCCGGTATGGGCGATGATTACATCAGGGCGATAGCGCGCAAGGATAGCCGTTATCTGACCACCGTCGTCCAGGATTGTGTCGCCGGTCCAGTAGATTGTAGGTTGGCCTTCGGCTTCGAAAACAATGTGAACTGCGCCGGTAACCCCGGAGGCTGTTTGGTTGGAGTCATGCAGCGATAGC